>ENA-ORXT01000425-ORXT01000425.1-marine-metagenome-genome-assembly--contig:-NODE-425-length-67779-cov-168.112242_pt1 | contig 67779 bp, 49 predicted proteins | sample MGYA00237868_ERZ511482 | MGnify/ENA metagenome assembly ERZ511482 | reverse complement strand
TTGACAACCATTATTGTTATCATCTTCAAATACTACTCCTGCTACGTGTTCGCAAGGGTAAATACCGAAATCTATATGCTGATCATCTGCCTCATCTGTTGCTGGGTCTCCGTCTTCTTCGTCTTCAGGATCATAGCAAGCGGAGAGACCGTCATTGGCTGGGGAATCATCATTGTTGGTTGGACAATCTGCTGCGCCATCATTATTAGCATCAGCTGTACCGGTGCTATTGGCAAAACCAGTAGGTAAGTTACTTATTTGCGTTTGATAGGTTAAATCTGGATCTAAACAAACTTCACCACCTTCAACAGTTTGATTGAACAAATAACTACCATCAGCTCCTGTGGTAGCAGTAGCAACCGAAGTTGTGGAGCCATCTGCATTACAGGCTAACAGTTCAACGGTAACATTAGGAACACCTTCGTTAGGAACTTCTTGGCAACCATCGTTATTATTGTCAAAAAATACTACCCCTGCCACTTCTTCACAACATCCGCTAAAAGTAGGATCAATCCAAATTACATCTGGAGGGGAGAAACAAGTTGGATCACCATTTAATATTACTAGACCACAGGCATCTACAGGAGCAGCTGGGTCTGCAAAGGTTAAATCATTTACACCAGGGTTGCCATCTTCACTTCCACTTTCCGTAGAATCTGAACAACCATCACCATCACTATCTAAGTCTCTAAAATCAGGAATTCCATCGCCATCACTATCTATAGGAGCGGTAGCACAAGCAGTGCTTACTAAACCATCTCTGCAACCATCATCATCTGCATCTGGATAAATGGCATTGTTATCATTATCTAACATGCATCTTTCCAATATTAAAGTGATGTCACCACAAGCTTCAATTGCATCTGGAATACCATCATTATCAGAATCATTATCTAAATGATCTGGAAAACCATCTCCATCCGTATCAACTCCGACACAGTCATCTGGTAATGTACAACCTTCATTAAAACCAAGGCTGTATGAACCACCGGTATTGTTACCATCTGTATTATTCCAAAAAGTAAACACAACATCATCAACACAATCATCAAAAGTGACTATAAAGGCATAATCTAAACCTGATGTATATTGTAAATTTCCGGTTTCAACAATATTAATTGCAGTTGTCCCACTACCAGCCACAATATCACCAGGATCGTTGCCTAGTTCTGGGCCAATATTACTTAAAGTCATTGCTACTGGCCCATTTGGTCCACTAGCAGTTATTGTTAATTCATCGGTACGATCAATATCCCATATTGGCATTTCCAAATTACAAACCGGTTCACTAAATGAATAAGTATTTTCAACAAAATCAGCTGGTCCGCTTGAGGTAGACAAGCCTTGTCTTATAGCAACGTCTGCACCTGTTTGCGATGCGTTTATTTCATCCTCATCTAAAACGGCAGTACCTCCAAACAAACGTGTACCTGTTATAGTGGCATTACCAATTGTTAAATTAGAGGTAGTTAATACGCCTAAGCCATTTGTAGCTGTGCCGTCTAATGATGCTAAATCTGGAGTACTGCAAAAATCTGGTACGGTTACACAACCTTCATCAACATCTAAAATACCATCATTATCGTCATCTATATCAACTCTATCAGGTACACCATCTCTATCTTTATCAGGACCATCAGTAGGACAGCTTTCACAGCTATCTTGTGTTGGATCTAACCAAGAGGTGGTTACTGGCACTTGACAAGGAGCAAAAGTACCTGCTAATACTAAACCGCAAATATCTACTGCTGGGTTATTGAAAGTGTCTTCATTAACATTAGGGTTTGTATTTGATGCTGCTTCAACTGCATCGGCACATCCATCATTATCCGAATCTAAATCTAAATAATCAGGCGTTCCATCTCCATCAGAATCAATAGGAGCTGTTGTGCAAACGTTTAATAATAAACCATTGGGGCATCCATCAGGACCTAAGTTATAGGCACCATCACCATTAAAATCTAATGAGCAGTCTTCAAGTATTAATGATATGTCTCCACATGCTTCTATAGCATCTGGAATACCATCATTATCCGAATCTAAATCGAGTGAGTTGGGTACGCCATCTCCATCTACATCAGCATTGGCAACTGGTTGGCCGCAACCTTCGTTGAAAGTTACAGAATAAGAACCGCCCGTATTGTTTATGTCGCCTTCGTTATTAAATGTATAAACTACTTCATCAACACATCCATCAAAAACCACTACAAAACCATAGTCTGTTCCTCCTGGATCTTGTAAATTACCGTCTTCATCGGCTGTGATTAAAGTTGTTCCAGAACCTGTTACAGAATCTAACAATGCACCTGGATTAATTACCGTCATTGTAACTGGTACACCACCGTTGGATCCTTGAACTGTAAGAAGGTCTGTTCTATCAATATCCCAAACTGTCATTCTTAAATTACATACTGGTTGGTTGAAGGTATAAGTATTAATCATTTGATCAGTAGCATCTGGTGAATTTGCTACACCTTGCCTAATACCTAAATCGCCGGTAGTCTGGCTGTTATTTATAATATCTTCATCTTGGGTTGCACCACCTGTAAAGGTGGTGGTTAGGGTAATAGTTGCCCCTCCAATGGTTACACCCGCAAGGGTTGTATTGGCTGCTGGGCTTCCCTCTAAAGCGGTTAGGTCTGGCGTACTGCAATTACCCGGTATTAAAACACCATCTTCATCAATATCTGGTATTCCATCATTATCAGAGTCTAAATCTCCACCTCCGGCTCCGTCGCCGTTTGCTACTCCATCACCATCTTTATCGGCTCCATCTGCACAACAAATTTCTATTACTTCAATAGGGCAACAAGTTTCTACTGGACAACTATTAGGATCAGCACCAGAGTAGGTATAGATGCCAGCTGCACTTATGGTAATTAAACCATTTGCATCGCCAGCTCCTAAACTAACTCCATTTGCATCAAACCACTCGCCACCTGTTAAAACAACGGGTGGTGTAATGTCTACAACTTCGCCTAAATTAGAGCAAATTTCGATTGGCTCGAAACAGGAACAAGGCTGCACAAGTTCTATTGGACAGCAAGTTTCAACCGGACAAGCATTTTCGTCTGTACCAGTATATAAATAGCTACCTGGTGTGGTTACGATTAATGTTCCTGTAGCATCACCTGTACCGAGATTATTACCGTCGGCATCAAACCAAGCCCCATCCGGAAATATGGTTGGCGGTGTCAAACTAAAGGATTCGCCCAAGTTAGGGCAAAATTCAACGGGCGGATCACATTGTGCGTTACTTGCAAAAACTACGCAAAGCACAAATGCCCATATTATAGCAAGTTGACAGGAACGAAAAAGAAAGTTATTTTTTTTCATACTATATATAATATTTATAATTATTAATTTTGATGTATAGCTAAATTAGCATTTTGTAAAGTTGTAAAGAATATCGAAATTTCCATGTAAAATAGGTTTTATTATATTAGGTTTTTATTTTTTTGTGATTCTTTCTTAAACTATTAGAAAATTCCAAAAAATTATTAAATACTAAAAGACAATATTCATTTCTAAATATTGAATTATTATGAATTGTATTATTATGAGTAGTTTGAAAATTTTGTAAAGGAATAATATTATAAGACATTTGATATTTTACACTTGGCAGAAAATGCAACCGAATTGATGCTACATAATTATAGGCTTTGCAGCGAAAATTAGTATAAAACAAAAGACTACTTGTAATAATTATATAAGTTGAATGAAAAATATAATTTTTCATAATACAATTTTTAAACAACTTATAAAATTGTTTGGCTACTTGAAGGTAGCAATTAAATACGCTAATCTTATAAAAGTATATTTCTTTCATTTGCGTTTAATTGGTTTTAATAAAACAACCTATTAAAAAAAAGCATTTGAGGTAAAGTATATCAATGGGGTTAATAATTTATGTTATATAATATTACGTTTGATATTTTCTTTTGTTCAAAATAAGTTGCTTTTTATTTAGAATTTTCCTAAATCAATGTGTAAATATAATTATATACTTTTATCAGTTGAAATTTATCATGTTTTTTTTTAAAAATAGGTTATACAAATTTAATATACATTGTAAATTCGACCCCAAAAAAGTGCTTACGGGTATTATTTTTTGTGTGTTGTTAATCAATTAGTTTTCAATTTAAAAATCACACTATATTTAATTGTATGAAAATAAGTAAACATAACGTTAGCTTTGTAATATTTAATAATAGTCAAAAATCTAATTACTACTAAAACTGGTGTTTGTATTACCACTATTAATTAGTAAAACAATCATTAAAAAGTATATTTTGAGCTATTTTTTATTGCATTACTAATAATTAAAAACGCTTTATTTTAGTAACGATGTTCGTAAATTAAGTTCGCATTTGGTATTTATATAATTATAAAAATTAACCAAAACTTATTTTTTACGTATACTCAATAAGTTTTAATAAAAGCTGACTATTCAGTAAATACCGTCATACTATTTCAATTTCAAAATTTTCAGTAGTTCGTTAATTGCAATAACCGTTTAACTTTATATTGCCTTATGTCAAAAATTATTATGTTTTATAAGTTTTTTTTTCTTACAGTAATTACTGTTTTAGGGGTTGTTTCGGTAGTAACTGCTTCAAATCTTGAAATTTATGTAAGCCACTCCAGAGGGTTTTATGACAATGCTTTTCAGCTTTATATTGAAACTAATGACCCTAATGCAACTATTAGATTTACTACTAATAGAAGTAGACCTACCACTAGTAATGGCGCTATTTACAATGGCCCAATAAGCATAAACACAACCAGTTTAATTAGAATAACTGCTTACAATGGTGTTGAAGAAGATGAAGAAACCCATACCTTCATTTTTACTAATAATATTATAGCGCAAAGCTATATGCAAAATTATATAAAAAACAACGCCACTTATGGGCCTCAACTGTACGATGCTTTAAAATCTTTACCGGTGGTTAGTTTGGTTACGCCCAATAATAGTATAGATGACGTTACAGAAATTGAAGGTTCTTTTGAAATTTTTACTGATGATGGTTCATTGTCAGAACAAGAAAATTGTGGTGCTAAATTGTATGGTTTTACTAGTGTAGTAAACTCGCGGAAAAAAAGTCATCGATTTTTTTTTAGAGGTGTGTACGGCGCAAAAAATTTAGAAGCCAAACTATTTGATGGTTATGAAAATGGAATAAGTGCGGTTTCAAAATTTGATCAAATAGAGCTTAAAGGTATTTCACAAGAAGGATTTTCTGACAGCAATTTTGAATCATATACTTATGTTGGGCCTAATTTTTTAGATAATACAATGCTGCAAATGGGCAACTTACATTCGCATATTAGGTTTGTTCATTTTTATGTAAATGGCGAATATCGTGGTCAATATTCATTACGTGAAAGAATGAACGACGATTTTATGGAGCGTTATTTTGGAGGCCTTGAAACTGATTATGAGGCCATTAGTGGATCAGGCGGTGGAAACCTATCAGGCAACTGGAGCCCAGGAACTGCTTTTGATGGCACAGGAGCGATGTACGATTCAATGGTTGCGCAGTCAACAAATTACGATAGTTGGAAAAACTATTTAAATACAGATAGTTATTTTGATTTTATGTTGAGTTTTATGTGGGGCAATCATGAAAATGAAATGAAAGCCTGTGGTAACCTAAGCGATCCATCAAAATTTATATACCGAATAAATGATGGGGATGGTGCTTTTACTTACTACGATGGCCACTTGGGAGCTACCATTGATAGAACCAACCCCAATGGTACAGGGCCGCATAATTTAGCTGGTAATGATAATATTTTTAGAAACTTGTATAATGAAGGTGACTCAGATTTTTTTATCGCCTTTGCTGATAGAGTGGAATGTCATTGTTTTAATGATGGTGCTTTAACACCAAACCAAACACAACAAAGAATTGACAATTTGGCAAATGAAATGCAATTGAGCATTGTGGCGGATGCTGCTAGATGGGGTTATAGTAATCTTAATCATTTTCCTTCTGTTTGGAGCAATCAAATTAATCAAGTAAAACAAAATTTCCTTCCTTCTCGAACCGGTATTTTGGTTAACCAACTTAAAAATAGAAACTTCTATCCTACTACTAATGCCGTAAGTTTTAATCAATATGGAGGAGGCGTTGGATCAACTTTTCAATTGGTTTTATCTAAATCAAATAATAGTGAACAAATTTATTATACAATAGATGGAACAGACCCAAGAAGTAGTGGCGGTTCAATTAACACTTCTGCTATACTATATACTGGGCCAGTAACCTTACCTAATGGTGTTTTTACTGTAAAAGCAAGAGTGTACAACAATAGTGCAACTGATGTTTGGTCGGCTATGTGTCCGCGAAAATTTTATGTTAACCAAAACTATAGTAATTTAGTAATAAATGAAATTCATTATAACCCAAAGGATAGTATATTTTATAATACTACAATAGGTGCTAACGACACCATATCTGGCAGAGAATTTGAGTTTATTGAGTTTAAGAACAATGGGCCAGACCCTATTTTTTTAGCAGATGTTAGTTTTATAAAAGGAATCACTTTAAATTTAGATGAATCTCATATAATTCAACCAGGAGGCTTTTTGGTTTTTGCAGAAAATGAAATTATGTTTTTTGCCAAATATGGCTTTGCCCCAGATGGCCAATATCAAGGCAAACTAGATAATGGTGGCGAAAACCTTTGGGTGGTAGATCCATTTGACAACCTAATTGATACCTTGAAATATAATGACAGCCTACCTTGGGACACTATACCTGATTTAGGAGAATACTCATTGGCATTAATTAGTGCAAACTTTGATAATTCACAAGCACAAAGCTGGGCTGTTCAAAAAATAAACACAACACCCAGAAGTGAAAACCTATTTTGCGAACCCATTTTAGGCAACCCCTTTGTTGCAAATGTGTCTTGTAATGGTTTAAATGATGGGGTTATTTCATTAAATCCATCTGGTGGTTCTTCACCATATACTTATTTATGGAGTAATGGAAGCAATAGTCAAACGGTTACTAACCTTACACCCGGTAATTATACTGCAACTATTTTTGATAATTTCTTGTGCGAGGAAACACTTAACTTCACTATATCTCAGCCCCAAACAATTCAAGTAAATAGTAGCTATACAAATGAAACCTATTTTGAGGCGAATGATGGAACAGCAACGATTAATGTTGTTGGTGGTGTTTCACCTTACACCTATAATTGGTCTAACGGAGCTACCTCAAGTACAATAAATAATTTACCTCCTGGAAACTATAGTGTTGTAATAAGCGATAGTAATGGTTGTTCAATAAATAAAAGTTTTATTATAGAAGCAATAGATTGCGGTGATTTTTCCATTTTCGCTATAAAAACCAATGAAACCTATTATCAAACCAACAATGGAACGGCCAGTTTAATAGTAAACGGAACTCCACCGTATACCTATCTTTGGTCTAATGGGGCTACCAGTTCAAGCCTATCTAACCTAAGCCCAAATACATATATTGTTACAGTAACAGATTCGATAGGTTGCACTAATAATACCTCAGTCACAATCAATGCGCTCAATTGTCCTACTTTTGATGTTTCAGTAAACAGTACTGATGCCAGTTGTGATGATAGTGCCGATGGTCTTTTAATAATCAATAGTGTTCAAAATGGAACTTCACCGTATACCTATCTTTGGTCAACGGGCATTACCGGTTCAGTTGCCAACAATTTAGCAAATGGTAATTATAGTTTAACTGTAACTGATAATAATGGTTGCCCATTTAACGAAACTTATACCATAAGTGCCCCTGCGGCTTTATCGGCTACATCAATTATAACTAATACATCATCGGCTAATGCAAATGATGGAAGCATTGAATTAACAATAAGTGGTGGTGTTTTACCTTATAGTTTTGATTGGTCAAATAATGCAAATACACAAAATATTTATAGTTTACCAATTGGCAACTATAACTTAACCATTGTAGATAATAATAACTGCCAACTTACCCTTAGCAATTTACAAGTTGATAATGGTTGTTTACCTGTATTAATACAAAATACACAACCTAATATTGCTGGTGCAATTTACCGTGTATCTGATTATATACAATCTAATGGTATAGTTAACACAAGCGCAGTATCATTTAAAGCGGGTCAATTTATTGAGTTAACAAACAATTTCGAAGTTAAAATTGGTTTCGAATTTGAAGCTATAATAGACGGATGTAATTAAAAGCGATAAGATAGCAATTTTTTGATTGGCACAGTTTATGCTTATGTTAAAATGATTATTTAATTTTAAAAGTCGATTTTAATCTAATTGATTTTACATCTTAAATTAATTGTTCAGGTATTATACCGACCCTAAGTATTTCACAATTCGCTTTAATTATGATTAGAAAAACATGTACAAATCTTCAATGTCTTATCAACCAAGTATTTCATATTTTTGTTTTATGCTCAATTGTTATTTTACCATTAAATCTGTTATCTCAAACCTCTATCTGCTTTTCAGCAGAAAGTGAAACAGAGCAATATTTAAATAGTGGTGCATTTGATAGCGGAAGTGCAGATATTGAAATTGGCTACGAAAGAACCAATCCTCAAATTGTTGGTTTAAGATTTACAGGAGTAACTATACCTGTTAATGCTACAGTTAGCAGTGCAACAATACAGTTTAGAGCTGATGAAACCTCTAGCGGTGCTAGTGATTTAGACATTTTTGGCGAATTAACTGATAATGCAGCACCTTTTAACGAAGCAATATTATTTAATGTAAGTGATAGGGTTTCAACTACCAACAAAGTTAAATGGAATCCTTTTCAATGGATAGCCGGCTCTCAAAGTAATGTGCAAAAAACCGCTGATTTATCAGTAATTTTGAATGAAATAATAAGCAACACTAATTTTGTTAGTGGCAATGCTGTTGTTTTTAAACTTAGTGGTACTGGTACCCGTACCGCACTTAATGCTCCAATTGAATTATGCATCACCTATAACGTATGTGGCACACCAAACCAACCTTGCGATGATGGGGATATATGTACCATAAATGATATTTGGGATAGTAACTGTGGCTGCATAGGCACACCTGATGTTGATAGTGATAATGATGGCGTTTGTGACAGTACAGACCCCTGCCCAAACAGCGCTTTAAACGATAGCGACAATGATGGTGTTTGTGACGATATTGATATTTGTTTACCCGGCAACGATAATATTGATAAAGATAACGATGGCATACCTGATGATTGTGATAATTGCTTAGATGTAAACCAGAATAATATTTGTGATAATGTTGATCCTTTACTAATTGGGAAAATAGTAATTAATGAGGTCAACTACAGATCAATTGAGCTACAAAGCAACATTGATTTTATCGAAATATACAATGCAGATGCAATTGCAATTGATTTAACAGGTTGGTTTTTTACCGATGCAATCAACTATAATTTTCCGGCTGGTACAATTATTAACCCTGATAGCTATTTAGTAATAGCCGCCGACCCAGCCGAATGTGAAACCAAACTTAACTTTAACGGTGCATTAGGCCCTTATACCGGCAACCTAAGCAGTAATTCTGATGATATCATATTAAGAAATGAAAACTTTTTTATTGCAGATAAAGTAGATTATAAAAGTTGGGATGAATGGCCTGCTGTAAGATATGACGACTACTCAGTTGTAGAACCAATACCTTACAATACAGCCTATACAGAAGATGTTAAGTATAAAGTAGCTAAATCAATTCAAAAAATAAACCCTAGCTTAGGTGGCCAACACGGCGGAAGTTGGTTAGCAGAAACCCCAACCCCAAAAGCAAAAAATAATGCCGTATATAACGGCAATCAAAGCACTATACCAGTAATTAAAAAAGTATCAAAAAGCCCAAACAACCCCGTTAGTGGTATTGGGGTGGTAGTAAAAGCATCTTTTGATGGTTTTGAAAACTATGCCAATACTCTTACCGTAAATTTAGAATACCAACCTATGAGTGCTGGAAATTATATTGCCAAATCTGACGCAGCTTATCAAACAAATTGGACTAGTGTAACAATGTTAGATAATAGTTTGGGGGCCGACTCTTTAGCCAATGACGGTATTTACACCACCACAATTCCTTCATCTGTGCAAGTTCATCGTAACTTAATTCGCTACCGCATTAAAGTTACCACCACTAATGGCTACAGCAAAATTTATCCTGATCAAAACCATACAGAAAGCAACTATGCTTACTACGTATACAATGGTGATGCAAATTTTAATGGATACAGTTTTTCTAACTTAAATCCGCTTCAAGATTTAACCATAGTTACAAAAGCATCAATAGCCAGCCAATACATAGGTAATGGAACAAACAATACTACACAATACCTAGGGTACGATTACTTAGGCGAAGGTACCCTTGTTTATGATGGTAAAGTTTACGATCATATAAGATTTAGACCAAGAGGTAAAACCCGCACAATAAGAACCAAACCAGGCCTAAAATTTGATTTAAATGATGAACATAAAATTGAAGTAATAAATGATTGTGGTAAAGCCTATAAAACAAAGCGAGACAAATTGGTACTTTCTGGTACTTGGGTAAACGATGCCTCTTCGCACGGCTTAGTTGAAAGCCTTGTTTATAAAATATTAGAACTAACAAAAGGTGTTTTTAAATATTGCGATTATACCAGCTTAAGAATTGTTGATAGAGGACAAGAAACTGGTAATAATGGAGATTTTTGGGGGCTTTATCTTATACAAGAAGAATATGATGGCGAATTGTTAGAAGAACACAACTTACCTGATGGTAACATCTGGTCAACCTACGACCCAGATGGGGCACCAAGATTTATGTATGTTGATAGTTACGGAGATTTTCCAGGAGCAAAAAACCAAAACAGCTGGTTTTCAACTGTAGGTTCTTCATCTTTACAAAGCACACCTATTGTTTCTACTTTAGATACCCGAACTTTTTACGGAGACAGAATGGGCAATGAAATTTGGGCCAATGGTGAATTTAACTATGTAGGAAAACATAGTTATAGAGAATATTACAACCCTACAACCAATTTGTGGATGGGCTGGTGCAAAGATTACGATGGTGCTTTTGGCAGCGGCAACAATGTACAAGCAGTTAGTACAACTAATAATTTTAATTATAATGCTACTGTTACGCACCCCATGGTAATACCAAATTCAATACAAAGAGAATATGAAGGCTACTTGCGTTCTGCTTATGATTTACTGTTAAATCAACAACAAAGTAATTTTTTAGTAGATGAAGAAACAAAAAAGATTTATGCACCTGCCAATAGCTACGATTGGACTACCTTAGATCATAGCAGGTGGAACGCCTATCAAACCTATGGAGAGGGTGATGTTGACGCTCAATTTCAATGGTATAAAAACTGGTTTCCAAACAGAGCTAATTACTTGTTAAACAATAGCACAGTAGGTATATTAGATAACAATATTCCAAACAAACCAACAATTAATTTAACTGGTTCAACAGCACTTGATGATTTAACATTTTCAAACTCGGCATTTACCGACCCCCAAGGAAATAATACTTTTGCCGCTTTAGAGTGGCGAGTTGGCGAATGGAGTGATCCATCTAACTCCTCATATATAACAAAATGTAAAACTAAATATGAAATAGAAGATTATTGGGTTAGTGGTGAAATCACTAATTTTTCTAACAGTTTTTCAATACCAGCAGCAGCAAAACTAAAAATTGGTAGAACCTATAAAGTAAGAGTTAGGTATAAAGATAGTTCTGGCAGATGGAGCCATTGGAGCAATCCAGAATCGTTTAAGGCGATACTTGCAAAAAATCAAAACACCAAAAATATTGTAATTAATGAAGTTAATTACAACCCAGCCATTGAGTGTGGTTCCGAATTTATTGAAATTTACAATAATGAAAATACTACCGTAAGCTTAGATAATTATGCTTTTAGCGATGGCATATCTTATCAATTTCCGGCTGGCAGTATTATTGGTGCTAATAGCTTTTTAGTTATTGCTAAAGATAGTTTAGAATTTACACAAAAATATGGCTTTGCCCCATTTGGTGACTATTCCAGCAGTTTAAGCAATGGCGGTGAACAAATAGTGTTAGAAGGGCCTTATGGTACTTTAGTAAATTACTTTACCTATTCAGATGATGCACCTTGGAACCCCTTACCAGATGGAACCGGAGCCACTTTAAGTTTAGCTAACCCAACTTTAAATAATTCATCTGCTACAAACTGGACGGCAAGTAAAGATAACTGTGGTACACCAGGAAGCGAAAATAATATTTGCAATAACTTTATAGATGATGCTACTGTTTTTAATTTATCATGCAATGGTAGTAATGATGGTTTTATAAGTCTTAACGTATCTGGTGGCAACCCACCTTATACTTACAATTGGAGTAATGGCACAAATTCAAGCTTTACATCAAACTTAACACCTGGTATTTATAGCGTAACTATTACCGATGTGTTTTTATGTACTTCTGTAGAAAACTATACCATAACAGAACCAACTGCCATTCAAGCTAATTTATCAAAAACAGATGAAACCTTGTTTCAAGCTAATGATGGTATTGCATCAGTAAACGTTGTTGGTGGTATAGGCCCTTATGCTTATACTTGGTCAAACGGTGCCAATATCAATTCAGTTAGCAATTTAGCCCCAGGCAGTTATTCAATAGCTATAACTGATGATACAGGTTGTTCAATTGTTGAACCTTTTGTTATCAACGCAATTACCTGTCCAACATTAGTATTAAATTTAACAGTTAACGATGAGAGTTATTTTCAAACTAATGATGGCTCTGCAAGCGTTAATATTACAAATGGAACTGCACCTTATACCTACAATTGGTCAAATAGTGACACCACAAGTACCATAAATAATTTAACGCCTGGCAATTATAGCATTTCGGTAACCGATGCTTTTGGATGTCCTGCATCAGAAAATTTTGCAATAAACCCGCTTACCTGTAATATTTTAAACATAAGCACTGTTGTAGTTGATGAAGATTACTACCAGGCTAATAATGGAAGTATTAATACAACCGTTAGCAATGGAACAACTCCCTATACCTATAGTTGGTCAAATGGCAGTACCGCACAAAATCAAAATAACTTAGCACCAAGCACTTACAACTTAGTAGTAACCGATGCTGTTGGTTGTACAGCAAACAAAGATGTAATTGTAAATGCAGTAACTTGCAGCCCTATAGTTGCAAATGTGGATGTTGTTGATGATTCTTGTGCCGGTGATGGATTGTTAGTTCTTAAATCTACCACCGGTGGCACTGCACCCTACGCCCTCCTGTGGTCAACAGGTAATACTGGTACCGTAGCAAATAACTTGGTAGCTGGTAACTACGATTTAACAATTATTGATGCCAACGGATGTCCTTTTAAAGAAACTTACTTAGTTAATAGTGCCAATAATATAGGTGAAATAGTAGATATTGTTCCTGCTAGTAGTAATACCGCAACAGATGGAAGCATTGATATTACTGTTACAGGCGGAACCGCACCTTACACCTTTAGTTGGTCAAATGGTAGCACCACTGAAGATTTAATTAATGTTGCTGCGGGTACTTATAGTGTAATGATAACTGATGCTAATAACTGTTCGAAAACGGTTAATAATATTAACCTTAACATTGATAGTTGCATGCCCCAAATTGTACAAGGTAATTACCCTGTATTGTCAAGCGGTTTATTTAGGGTATCTGGCTTTATACAAAGTAATGCAATAATTGATAGTGTAGAAAACGTTAGCTTTAAAGCTGGAAGTTACATTGAGTTAATGAATGATTTTGAAGTTAAACAAGGTGCTGAGTTTGAAGCAATAATAGAAAATTGTCCTTAAATTAGCCAAATATGGCAAATGTAAGCGTAACAGAATATCCCCCTTACTATCAACCTTATGTACAATTAGTTGGCTTTCAAGATTTACTAAAATGTTTAGAAAACTCCATTACCGAGTTGTTACAGTATTGTAGTAGGCTTAATAATCAACAAGCTTTATTCCGTTATCAGGCCGGCAAATGGTCTATTAAAGAAATTATACAACACTTAATTGATGTTGAAAGAATATTTTGTTATCGAGCATTAAGCATAAGCAGAGGCGACACGGCATTAAATAGCTTTGATCATAATAAGTATGTAATACACTGCAATGCCGATTACCGCCAATTAAACGATCTTTTAAAAGAAATAGAAATACTCAGAAAATCAACCATTATATTATATAAAAGTTTTAATGTACCAATGTTGCAGCAAAGAGGTTTTATAGAAAACAATAGTATCACTGTTAATGCTTTCGGTTTTATTATAGCAGGGCATCAATTGCATCATACCAAAATTATAAAAAACAAATACTTGCACGCGCTTTAGCAAAAGCAACCGTATAAAAATTATGTACAGTACCAGCAAAATTTTTTTTTGAAGCGAAACAGTTATTCCTCGCAAAAAATTTGGTCTTGCCATCCGTTCAAATACCATTTTGCCAACGCTTCATAGCTAAATCCAAACACTCAACTCAAAATGGTATAACTACTTCTGTTGGGGTTATTTTTCCAACTTCGCTCACTCGTATTAACCACTTGAAGAGATCACATCTATAAATAGCATAATATTTTATACCTATTCAGCCAGAAAATTTTGTTCAAAATAATATTGCTATAGTCTACCAGCTACTATAATTGGTATTTTTTGTTTGCCTAAGCTTCCGTTTAAATTTAAAAACTCTGCATAAACTATATAAATACCTAAAGGAATACGGGCCCCCGTTTCATCTAAGCCATCCCATTTAAATGTACCGCTTTTGCCCAGTAATTCATTTTTTATAGGATGCGCAACTAACTGTCCAATTTCGCTATATATATAAACATTAGCCGCTTCACCGCCTTCTTTGGTTTGGTAATTAATCAATAAAAAGTCTTCAAAACCATCATTATCGGGCGATACGGTTTTATTTTCAATATTTATGATCTCATTAAAACTTTGGCCTGAAGCTTCGTTAGCTTGGCTGTTTTTATAACCAGGAGTGCCATAGTTTACCGCTTTTGATGCTGATTGCCAGTTATTGGCATTTTGCGATGGGCCGGTAAAACTAATTCGTTCTAAAGCAACACCATCGGTATTGTTTCCTAACAAACTAAAATGCCAATCTTCATTATAATAAACACTATCTATTATACTAAAATCTGCATTTGATAAGCGTATTACATCTGCATCATTGTTTAAATCTGGGAGATCTTCAACTTCAACCAAATTGGCTTCTTTTATTAAAAAATCGGTAAAATAGGTATTGATAATACTTAATGTATCTGTAGTCAATAATGCATAACCTTTGGGTTGAATCAAGTTTTTATTAGTTACAATATTTATGGTATCTTTTAAGTCTTGCACATTTAAATTATTTAAATCAAACAGTTTGTCACTGTTGTTATACAATTCAATATACGCTGCTTCATCTGTCAAGGGATCATATAAAATTTCATTTATTACAATATCAAAAACTGCTATCAAACCTGGTTTTACAAAATTTTGTGTTTCACTACTAATTTCATTTCCTGTACAATCAAACAAATTTGAAATGACTAAGTTGTATAAAATATTATCCTCAAAATTTTCATTTATTTCTATTTCAACACAACTATTATCATCATTACAAATAAATATATTAGTAATAGAAAAGTTTGTTTCATCACCACTTAATTTATAATTATCAATATTGCTAATTTCGGGTAATTCTACTAGCTCAGTAAACTGTATTTCAATAGCATTACTACTTAAAACAGTAATTGCCTTTACGGCAGGTGCAATTTCATCTTTTGTACTTCCATCTACTGAATTTAAAGCACCAGGTGTACCACCTATGGGGTCAATGCTTGCGGTCCAGTTTTCTTCCAATCCTAATCCACAAAAATTATCCGGATCAATTAGCTCTAAAGCCCAGCCTCCATCATCTTTATCTGAATCGTTTAACCAATTTTTTTTGTAGGATACCTCGTGTACAACTTCTCCTTGTGGGTCGCATATTGCTAAATCATCTCCATCATTTACTAATGACCTAAAAGAACTAATGCCAATAACATTGCCATAACTTTGTAGAGCTGCAATATTATCTTGCTTTGTTAATAAAACATATCCGTTAGATGCCAATAAAAAATCTTCCTCAATAATTTTGGGCGATCCTGAGTTTTTAAAACTCCATCCATTTAAATTAATTGTTGATGCAGAATTATTGAAAAGCTCTACATATTCTGCTTCTGGTAAACCGTTAGATGACTTAATATCAAAATAAATTTCGTTAATAAGCACATTTGTTTGCTGTGCAAAAGCAAACTGATAGCAACAAGCCAGCACTCCTAATGCAACTATTTTTAATAATTTTATGTTCACGTCGGAAAAATAACTAAACCAAAACAATTTTTTATAAACCTTATGAATAGATTTATTTTTATTAGTACAAATTAGGGGTTTTTAAACTATTTTTTTACCTTAGATGAGGTTAAACCAATTGATTAAATGAAAAACTTAACTATTTTATTTTTAAGCATTTGCTTAATTACGCTTTATGGTTGTGTAAGATCGGATAGTACCGAATTTGTAGAACCAATTGTAGAAAGTAAGCTTGAAAAAAAGAAAGCTGTTAAAATGCCTATAAATAAAGTCAATATAAAAAGTAACATTCAAAAAAATAATGAGCAAATAAAAGACATTGGTAAAGAAATTGACAATTTATTAAAGCATTTTTAAATTTTGGTACACACTGTTGCCTTAAATTTATTTACCTTTGTAATTAAGTTATTGGTGGTGAAAAGTTTATACATAATTTTTACATATTTTATCCTTACTATTTTTGTTTCTTGTACATTGTATACAGATAATGAGGTTAGTTTAAAAGATATTGATGACAATGATGAAATTGAAGCTGAAAAGCCAGCAATTAAATCTAATATACAAAACGTACAATTATTAAATAATAATAATTTATGCGAAGCTACAATTAAATTAGAAGCTGAAACAAAAAAAATTAAAGCCGAAATAGGTACTCTTTTAGAAACATTTTAGTCATAACAGTATTATGAAGCTTTCTATTTTTTATTCACTCTTTATATTTATATTCTTTTGTATAAACTTACCATCTCAGGCGCAAAAAAACAATACAAATGTTGAACTTAATGAAGCCAAACAATCCATCAATAATAGTGAAAAGCGGTATGAAGAGGCTAAGAAAAATATTTTCAGAGCTAAAGAAAAATTGAACCATTATAAAAAATCAAAGAAGCTAAGTTTTAACGAGCTTCAGCAAAAAGAAAACACCCTAAGTAAAGCGGAGCAAAAACTTAAAAAAATGGCGCAGCTTATTGAACACAATAAAGTATTGCTGCTACAACTCAAAACAAATCCTGCGCTTGGCAAATCAATAAAATTAAACGAAAAAATTTCAAATACTAAAAATAACAAAGCAAATGCTACAGCCAAACCAAAAAGTAAAAGCCAGCAAGAGACATTAGCAGATAAAGTTTTACAAGAAAAGCAGCTGCGAAGAAATAAAAGTAAAGAACAGTTAAAAAAAGCAATCAAAAACAAGCAAAATAATAATAGTAATAATTAAATATGAAAGTTGCGGTAGTTGGAGCAACCGGTATGGTAGGCCGGGTAATGCTAAAAGTTTTAGAAGAGCAAAAATTTCCGGTAACAGAATTGTTGCCAGTAGCATCGGCCAGAAGCGTTGGTAGTATAATTACTTATAGCGGAAAAGACTACAATGTAATTGGCATAGAAACTGCAATAGCAATGCAGCCAGATATTGCCTTATTTTCTGCCGGTGGAGGTACTTCTTTAGAATGGGCGCCAAAGTTTACGGAAGTTGGTTGTACTGTAATTGATAACTCAAGTGCTTGGAGAATGGACAAAACCAAGAAATTGGTAGTACCAGAAATAAATGCAGACTTGCTTACCGCAGATGATAAAATTATTGCTAACCCTAACTGCTCAACCATACAAATGGTAATGGCTTTAGCTCCGCTACATAAAAAATATGGTATAAAAAGAATAGTGGTATCAACTTACCAAAGCGTAAGTGGTACTGGTAAAGATGCAGTACAGCAAATGCTTGCCGAAAGAAATAACCAAACCGCAAAAGCAGTGTATTCACACCCTATTGATATGAATTGCCTGCCACACTGCGACGTATTTATTGAAAATGGCTACACCAAAGAAGAAATGAAATTGGTGCACGAAACTCGAAAAATTTTACAGGATGACACCATTGCAATTACCGCTACTGCAGTTAGAGTGCCTGTAAAAGGTGGACATTCGGAAAGCATAAATATTACGCTTAAAAAAGATTTTTCTATTGAAGAAGTAAAAAATTTGATTTCGGAAATGAGCGGCGTAATTTTATTAGATGATGCTGCAAAGAATAGCTACCCAATGCCTATTTATGCAGAAGGTAAAGATGAAGTTTTTGTTGGCAGAGTGCGTAGGGATGAATCGATGGAAAACAGTTTAAATATATGGGTAGTTGCCGATAATTTAAGAAAAGGCGCTGCTACTAATGCGGTACAAATTGCCAACTACTTGGTTGAAAATAATTTGATCGCCCAAAAAACTGCTGCCCTATAATTCAAAAGACTAACTTACACTTGCCAACATACACTAAAAATCAGTTGGCTTTGTGCAATGGCCAAGATAAACCACAAATTTGGGTGGCTTACCACAACATTATTTACGATGTAACTGAAAGTAGGCTGTGGTATGATGGTAAACATTACCAACATTGGGCGGGGCAAGATTTAACAGATGAGTTAAAAGATGCGCCACATTCCGAAAAAGTTTTTGAACGATTTAAAGCGGTTGGTAGATTGTACTAATTTCTTAATACAGCTAAAAGCCTAAGCCCTGCGGTTGTTTTTGCTGTTTTTGTAAACCAGTTTTATTTTTTCCTTTTCTGCTGTTACAATATTTATTTCGTCAAAATTATATAATGTTCCCCTGCGTGGTTCTATCTCTAAAGCAGCATCGGCTTTTATTCTACACCAAATATTTCTTCTTCTTCTAAAAGGCTTTAGGGTAATATTAAAATCATATTGGCGCATTGCACGGCCAATTTTACCGGTATAAAATTTAGAAATAAAGCCTTGCTTTATTTTTTCTTTACCACCAATATGAAATTGCCTATATCCTTTTAGTTTAATAGTTTGGTAAGATGGCGCCAACATTTCAAACTCTCCTCTTTTAAATTTTGGGTAAAAAATTGGCTTCATTAATAAAAACCAGGCTAAATGAAAAGCAACAAAGGCGAACAAAGCAATTATTAAACTTTTTATAATAGGATGTAATGTTTTAGTAAACCGTGCCTGCCACCTAAAAATTTCAATTTGAGCATTGCTATTTAAGTCAAAACTGTCAACCCTATCTAAATTAGATTTGTTTATTTTTAAAAAGCCATTATGCTTCCCTTCGGCAATACCTTCTACAAACTGCAAACCTAACGCTACCGTTTTTGTATTGGCAAAATCTTTAGCGTTAAACCTAATGTAATTGCCTAATATTTTTGTATCATTTATAAAATAAGTGATATTAGTAGGCTTATTACCGTTTGCGTTTACCCATTCCAACTCAATAAAACTTTGTTTTTCAATAGCTTCTTGGTTAAAATTTAATTCAATAGATACCGTTAATATTTTGTTATATGGCTTATTGCCAAACTCTGGTGTGTACGACTTTACCTCTCCAAATTGTAATGCCGAAAGATTATTTTTATTTTTTGAACAACTTGCACAAAACAATAATACGCCAAAAATAAATAGGATAGAAAAATATTGCTTCATTCTAATATCGTAATTTTTAGTGTTTTCTCTTTTTTATTTCTAATCTTAAACATAATTCTATCTGGTGTAAATTCAATTATTTCATTATTAATACCTAATTGTTGTAAGTTTTGTTTAGCATAAATAACGGTAACGGTACTTTCTTCTGGCAATATTTTTTTCAACCGTTCTATTTGATTGCTTTGAAGATTTAGCGTAAAATCTGTTTTACCGTTTACAATTTTTCTACTGGTAGCAGTATTAAATTTTAATGAAATATCACTTGGTAAGGCTATATTTTTAGCATCAATTAAAGCATCATACCTAAATTTTTGTGGCAGGTTACCATTAATATCAAAGTATTGAGTAAACGAAACATCGCCCTCTAATAAATTAATAACTTGTACATTAGTGGTTGGTTGTATACCAGTAATACCTGTTGGTGGCACACCTTCTATTAGCCTTAAATACTCTGGACAGCGGGTTTTAAATTTTTGCTTTAATATTGTTGGTAAATTAGTATTTAGCGAAATATAAAAGGTGTAGGCATTTTGCGTATTGTTTACGAGCGCGCAATATTGGTCAATAATTTTATTTAAACAATTTTTGCCATAAGCTGGGTTTTTACTAGATAAATCACTTTGTTCTCCATCGGTAAATAAGTATAAAAAGTTTTTATTCCTATTATCAATTAACTGAATTGCTTTTTCCCAAGCTACACATATATTGGTATAGGTTACCGCTTCGTTATTAAAATTTTTAACAAAGTTAATAGCGGCTTGTTTGCCTGCTTCATTGGCTATTTGCACATTGGTTTGCAATACTTTGTCTTGAAATGGAATAATGTAGATGGAACTCCCGTCAGCTTCAATATTGGTTAAGGTATGCACCATTACTTCCACTACTTCATTGTAAATATTAGGGCTGTTGTTATACCCTTTCATAGAAAGTGTTACATCCCAAATAAAAATATGGTTGCTCTTTTTAGAAATTTGCCCTTTTACAATGTTGTGAAGAAAAATAGAAACTACCAACAAAAATATTGCTCTTTTAAACACTTACTTACCGATTTTATGCGATAAAGTTAAATTTATTATTGAACAATTATTTTTTGAGTGTTTATTTTTCTGTCTTCAATTATTCTTATCAAATAAATACCACGTTCTAAGCCATTTAAATCAATGCTGTTTTGGTATTTATTATTTGTTACCAAATGCTTATTACTATAATGTACTTGCCCTGTCAAATTATATAATTGTATATATATGTATTGGTTAGATGCGCTTGTGTAGTCAACATTTATATAATCAGTTACTGGGTTTGGCGAAATGTTTAAACTTGTTTCAATACTATTGCTATTATCTTCAACAGTAATATTAGCCACAGCTCTATCGCAAATACCATTACTGCAAATTTCGTACACAAACAAATCATTTCCTGTATAATTAGGGTTGGGTTGGTAAGAAATTTCATTAAGTGTATTATTGTAATTTATCTCACCATTTTGTGGCGCATTTATAATGTTAACATACACTTCTCCTCTGCTTACATCATCGCCAATATCATTTGCTAATACATTAATGGTGGTTTCTTGTGTGCTGCTAATTTCAAAATAATCATTACTGGCCTCAACAATTATATTGTTTTCAATAAGTATTGGTTCGGCTTCCACTTCTGTTGCAAAACCTTCACAGTTTTCAAAAGTTAAATAAACATTAGTACTAAAACATTCATTATTTGGTGTACAATAATTTACCTCAACGGTATCAACACCAACTAAATACATTAAGGGTAAGGGCCGGTAACTAAAGCACATTTGGTTAACTTCGTCGGTTGTACAATTGTCAAACAACGATACAATTTCTGTTATTACTGCATCTGTATGTTTGTTGGCCTCGCAGCTTAGGCAAATTTCTACTAATTGGGTAGGTAGTGTGCAAATTTGTTGCTCAACACAAATGTTTGGGTTAGGGCCATCTGGGTTATCGCAATCTTCAACAATGTTAATAGAAAAAACTTTAGTTATACAGGTTACTCTGCCCCAAAGGCATAAGTCAAACTCAACTATATCTTTATAAACCTCATCTTTAGGTAAATATGTAAAGCAGTTATTGGTTAGTGATGGCACATAATCTGCCTTGGCACTTGAGCGAACATCACTAATAAAATAATCTTCCATATTTTGATCACAGGCTACACATAAATCAATTGGCTCTTTGGGGTTGCTACATATTTCGACAGTATCTAAACCACAGATAAAATCATTTAGGTAAGGTTTATCATAGCCAGAGCAGTCTTCTCTAATAGCTACATTTACATAACTGGTATCACATTTCTGCGGGCAATCATCATCACAATAAATTAAGGAAAGTGTTTCTGAAGTACCCAATATTAAACCTGGTAATGGTGGATAATGTACGCAGTTATCTCCTTCTATTGTTGGATTACAAAACGAGATAACATCAACCAAATAAGGTTTACCACCATCAGCATCTGACAGCGGAATACAAAAATCTATAGGTGTAGTATAACCAGTACAATAAAATGTGGTGTCTTTTGGGCCAATGGGAGGTTGGGGGTTTGTGGTTACGGCTTGTAACTCTATTTCTATACAATCTTCAGTTAATTCAAAACAAACATCTAATTGATTATATAATTGGGAAAGCGTAGTAGCTGTTAAATCAGGTGCATTTGGTGAACTTTTATCGTAAGAAATTCCATGAATACAATATATACCTGCCGAATTGCCCGATAAATCTATTTTAGAATCATCTGAAAAACCTACTATGTTTAAGTCTTTATCGGTAACTAAAAACCCATAAGCGAAGGCGGTATTATAACCAAACTGTAATGGCAAAGTTACTACCGCATTTAAAGAGCAAAAAACGTCAAAAGGCACAGGTAACATATCTCCTGCATTAGCATCGCAATTAACGTTTGGGGTTTGCATACATAAATAAGGCCCCACACGCATGGTTTGAGAACAACCCTCTGCATCAACAATCGCTATATCTGCAAAATCTCCACTAAGGATGCCTTTTACCGTAAAACTATTACTGGTAATATTTTCTATGATGCCATTTGAGGCGCTGACCTCAATATCGCCTGTTGCTCCATTGTAAGAAAAAACTTGTTTGTAAAACTGTTTATCAATACTACAAGAGTAGGGTTCATTTAAAAGAAGTGCTAACTCTTTGGCAGCCTCAATAACAACAGTTAATGGCTCTGATTTGCAAGCATAATCATCTTCCGCTATAATAATATACGTACCCGAATTAAGATTTAAGCCAACATTACTATTTAAAGCTATTGGTATATTGTTGTGTTGCCAACTATAAGAAATAGATTGGTAGCTGCTTGCATTGGTAGTGAGCATAATACTACCGGTCGACTGATTGCAGGTTAAATCTGTTTTGGTACTTAGCTCTAATTTTAAATTACAAACTGGTTCAGCAATGTCAGGTACACAAATTGAGCTAAAGTCAATCTCAGATAAATTGGGCAAAGAGTTTGTAAGCGTGCAATCTCCTGACTTTATAGTAAACGTTAATTTGCCCGAATCATAATCAGATTTACTAAATTTAATATTGTATTTTTCTGGATTGGTTGCTACCACTTCCACTTCGCCTAAGCTGGTTAAAAATTCGAAGCCATTATTTACACCTGTAACATTTGTAATAGTTATATTGTAAATAAAGTTGATTTCATCTACACATTTAATTAATGGTTTATTGGTATTTTGAATCTTTTCATATTCATAACTAATAAAGCAATTGCATAGTGCATCTAAATCATAGTCCGCTAAACTGGCATTAAAATTTAGTATGCTAATACAGCCATTTTCATCTTCAATAGTAAGTAGAGCTTGCTTAGCCTCAATAGTGGTTTTTGTTAAAATATATAAAAAACTGCCGCCCTCTGTTAGGTTCGATTTTGATAATGCGCCACCTTTTGCTGTTACTATATAACTGCCATTGCCACCTATTACGTTTTTAACATTTATGGTGTATATGGGGTTGGTGGAGTTTGTAGGATTGCATTTAAACAAAGGAGTTTCCAACCCACCATCAATTTCATACGAAATTACTTTTGGGCAAAATTCTTCACTATTGCATATTTCGCTAATATTGGTATTGATAATTTTATTGTTGAAATCGAATGTTTTTTCGCACCCGTTGAAATGTTTTATTATGAAGCCCACTTGCAAGGCATCTATCTGAGCTTGGGTAAAATTTAAGCCAAAGCTATATTCAAGGCTTTCAGTCGAAAATGTGAATAAAGTTTCTTGCCCGTTTAATGAGAGAACCTCATAACTACGGCCAACAACACCGTTTAAAGTAGCGTTATTAATGTTAATTGAAAGTTTTTCTTCTCCTTTAACACAATTAAAAATTTCATTCCATTCGCCTGGCTCAATGTCAATATCAATTACGCTTGTACAACCGCTTATTTCTGGGCAAAAAACATTAACAGGTATAGTTGAAAGTAGTGATATTAAATCATCATCTAATTTACAAATATGCCCCTCATCATCAATAAGTGTAACACCTATGGTATTATTTTCTACATCACTTTCGGTATAAAAATAAGTAAAAGTATCTCCTTCGTACAAAGCGGTTTTATCGGTGGTACTATTGCCTTTGGTAATTAAAGTGTAGGCGCCGCTGCCACCGGTTACTGGTTCAAAATCAATAGCTAAACTTGGCATTATACCTGTGTAATCGCAACGAGGTACAATGGCATTAACTTGCATAACTGGTTCAATTTTAATTGATTTACAGCCTGAGGCAATTTTTTTTGAGATGGTATAAGTTGGGTCGTTTACTGGTTCGCCATTGCAATCGGCTGCCACCCCTGCGGCATAAAAAACCACATCATCTAAGGCGTTGCCATTTGGCGCAATCCACAAAAAATTCCATTTCCCATTTTTGCTTGGTTCATTATGTTCTACATATTGAAAATTACCTGTTTCAGAAACAGCCATACCCTCTTCTTGTGAGTTAAGCGCAAATTCACCAGCATTTTCTATTTTACCTTCAAATTGAGCACCAAATTGAAAACCAAAGCAATCGGAAAATGGATCGCTAATAAATACTTCAATGTTATAAACTTCTCCTGGTATATATTGGGTAGGATTGCCTTCTACAGTTATTTCAATACCTACATTTGAAACAACAGCTGCCCCGTGGCATTGTGCTACTAAGCCACAAGATGCGCCCGAAGGGGGCTGACCATTATGACCATCTGGTGGACCAGCCGAGTAGGCCATTGCTGCCACTTGTAAAAATGTTAAAAATATAAGTAGACTATAATTTAATAAAATTTTATTCTTCATAAAACACTAATATCAGTTAAAAACGACCCGTTTTTTGTTATAAACACCTTTAGCATTAGCATATACGCAAAAGTGATTGATAATGATATTCAAATTTAGCTTTTTTTATACAAACAATCATAATTGATTGTGGGGTATTAGGGTAATAGCACCAAATATAGCGTTAGGTAGCTGATTAGCTGTGTTTATTTTTTTTTAAATATGATCTCTTTTTTATTAGTTAATACGACTTACTGAAGCTGGAAAAATAGCCCTGACAGTAGTGGTTATACCATTTTTTGTAGGGCTTTTGAAGCGTTGGCAAAATGGTATTTGAACGGATGGCAGGACCAAAATTTATGCGAAGGCCTACTCTTTCGCTTCAAATGTATAAGTATTAACAATTGCATTAATTTATTTTTTTTGAGAAGATTTTTGTGTGATTGCCTTGATGCAGCATTAACTTGTGCAGGGGCGAAAATGAAGAATTACAAAAACAAATCACATAATTGTGTCAAAAGACGGTACTATTTTTTCTTTAAAAATTATATTTCGTAGATTTGTAGAGTTGAACAGTAAATTAATTGCTATATGAAAAAATTATTACTTCTAACCTTGACTATGTTAATAATGGTTTTTGGCTTTGTAAGCTATGTAAGCTCAACCGAAGGATCAAACCAAATTTTAAAATTTACGCAAAATTTTAGAACACTTGCAGATTATGATGTAAAAGGAATATACAAGTCTTTAGTGCATTTTACGCCTATTTTGGCCGATAAAAAAGGTGCTTTAAAAGATGAATATTATCACACGGCACGCCAACAGGCTAATGAGTTTAGAAAAAGTAATAAAAGTGCAAAAAATCAAAATTTAGAATGGGAAGAGCTTGGCCCAAATAATGTTGGTGGTAGAACACGTGGTTTGTTGGTTGATATTAATAACTCTAACTTAATATATGCTGGTTCTGCTGGTGGTGGTTTGTGGGTATCAAAAAATGGAGCGGAAACGTGGAAACCTTATGCTTATAATGCTGATTTACCTGTTTTGGCAATAGGTACTATAACACAAAGTAGCGACGGTGTTATATATTTTGCATCTGGCGAGCCATCAAATGGTGATAATATAGGTGCTGCTGGTGGTTTGGTGCCTTCGGAAGGTGTATTTAAATTAACAGGACCAGATGCGATGTTTGAGCAATTAGCTTCAACAGTGCCATCAAACACCAATAGTGTTGATGATGTTTGGTCGAGAATAAACCGCATTGCAGCACACCCTACCAATAGTAATATTATTTTGGCTACGTTAAACGATTTTGGAGTGAGACTTAGTACCGATGGTGGTTCGAGTTGGACTTCTCCTACGGATTTGCCTGACAACCAAACTGCTTATGATGTTGAGTTTTCTGCTGATGGAGATATTGCTTATACCGCAGTTGGTGATGCACTTTATAAATCAACCGATAGTGGTAGTAGCTTTAGCAAACTTAACGGTAATGGTGTAAACATTGGCGGAGAGGGAAGAAAAGAAATTGCTATTTCACCTGTTAATGATAATTATGTATATGTAAGTTATTCAAATTTAACTGGTTTTTTTGTAAAAGCTGTTAGAACTACAGATGGCGGTGAGAGCTGGCAAAGAATTGGTGCTTACGATGAAGCGTTTTTAAATCCATTTAGTTCATCGGGAAACCCGCAAGGATGGTACGACCAAGCTTTAATTGTTGACCCGCAGAATGAAAATAGAATATTTTTAGGCGGCATATCATTATGGAGTTGGTCGGCTACCGATGGCTGGAGAAGATTGGATAACTTAGCTGATTTAGGCTTTAATTCATTTTACGTTCATGCAGATAAGCACGAATTTACTTTCGACCCTAAAAACCCAGATCAACTATTTATAGCTACTGATGGTGGTGTTTTTAGATCGAGAAGTGCGGGCGATAATACCCCTACTTTTATTCCAAGAAATAAAAATTATAATGTAACGCAATTTTATGCAGTTGGTGCTGATAATGAAGGTAGATTGTTAGCTGGGGCGCAAGATAATGGAACCTCTTACATTGATTACGTTGGTACCAGCCCCCAAGGTGCCGATATAGTAAGCGGTGGAGATGGTGGCTTTGCTGAAATTAGCCATATTAATCGAAACATCTTATTTGCATCAGCTCAAAATGGCGTTTTTCAACGATCGCCTAATAGAGGTGAAAGCTTTGCCACTTATTTGCAAAATACGGGTGTAACACAATGCGTTGGTCAGCAAAATTTTCCTGATACATTGTTTATAACGCCATACCTGCTTTGGGAAGATACCAGAAAATTTAATAGAGATAATATAAAATATCAACAAGATTTAAAAGCTTATAATGTTTATTTAGAAGAATTAGCGGTTTATGAAAGCTATGTAATGGATTCAATAGAATATGTAAACGACCCAAATGGTTATGAGCCTTCACAGGTTTTACCACCAGCCGAAAAAGTTGAGGAGCCTGTAGCAGTAATACCAAATGGTACTATTTTTACTGGTGGTGAAAATGTTATTGCAGCTTTAGATGTGTTGAATGTATCTGGAATTTCGGAATGTTTTATTCTTGGTAGAATGGGAAATCAAAATATTATGACTGCTGTAAGTACTACAGCAGATGGTAAAACACTTTGGGCTGGTAGTGATAATGGTACTTTAAGAAGAGTAACTGGTTTAGAAATTGATCCGGAAAACCCAGAAGATAATGGTTGGGAATATGATGGGTCTGGTTTTCCATCTAAATTTTTATCTGAAGATACTACCACCGTTAGCCCCGATCCGTTGGGTAGCCCTTGGTCGCGCTTTATACCAGATTTGCCATTTGAAGGAGAATACATAACTAGTGTAAAGGTACACCCTCGAAATGTTAATAATGTAGTAGTTACTATAGGTGGTTTTGGTAAAACAAACAATGTTTATTTAAGTACTAATGCAAGAAGTAGTAAGCCCATATTTGAAGCCATTAAAGGTACAGGAGTTGCCAAGTTGCCAGATATGCCAGTTTATGATGCCATTTTTGATGAAACTGACCCTAACTTAATTTATGCTGCTACGGAGTTGGGCGTATGGTCTTACAATATGCAAGGTGATCGTTGGTTTGAAGAAAATGATGGCTTAGGAGGTCGTGTAAAAACTTTACAAATTAGACAAGAACCATTAAGAGCAACAAATTGCCCAGTAATTTATATAGCTACACACGGAAGAGGTATTTTTAGAGCAATTAACCGTGCACCACAAAGTTGCGATACTAGCCTACCTTATTACGCTTTAGATGTTGAAGAAAATATTTCTTTAGCGCAACAAAACTCATTAACAATATACCCTAACCCGGTGCAAACTAATGCTACAATTAGCTTTAGCTTAAACCAATTGGCTACTGTTAACCTTAAAGTTATTAGTATGAATGGACAAATAATGCAAGAAAAGTATATTGGTAAACTTGCAGAAGGTAGCAATACGTATACTTTTAATAGAGAAAATTTACCTGCGGGTAATTATATGATCGCTTTGTTAGTTGAAGATCAAATAATATCAAAACAAATTATGATAGCCGATTAATTTTGCTTTCCTAAAATAAAATATTTTACAAAAACCGGTTGCTTATTTATGCTTCCGGTTTTTTTTGTTTCATACCATTATTAAAGCAATACCTGCAACGGGGTTCGTAGCTCTCCATTTCACCCAACAAAATAGTTTTTTCGTAGGCCGTTTTTCTAAAAGAATAAGCAGCCAAGTTGCCGCACACTACGCATATTGCGTGTAGCTTGGTTATATATTCGGCATCTGCCATTATAGCAGGCATTGGGCCAAAGGGTATACCTTTATAATCCATATCTAAGCCAGCAACAACAACTCTAATTCCTTTTAAGGCCAATGTTCTACACACTTCGGGCAAGCCAGCATCAAAAAACTGAGCTTCGTCAATGGCTATCACTTTCGATTCGTCAACCATTAACAATATATTTTGAGAACTGCTTACAGGGGTTGATAAAATTTTATTAGCATCGTGCGATACTACTTCCTGTTCATCGTACCTTACATCAATAGCAGGTTTAAATATTTGCACTTTTAAATTAGCGTATTTAGCACGCTTTAGTCTTCTAATTAGTTCTTCTGTTTTACCAGAAAACATTGAGCCGGTGATTACCTCAATCCAGCCGCGTTTTTCCATTAAGTTAGGCTCAATAAACATATGATTGTGCTAAAATAAAAATTGTAATTTTATGTTTTAAAAAGAATTGAGTTTAAAAGTAAAAATGAACAAACAAATTATTACCAAAGTTTCCGTATTAATTGATAAGCTTAGCTTTATCAACAATAATAATGATTTTAACCACTTAAATAGTAACGATATTGATTTTAAATTATTAAAAAGTTATTCAAAAGAATTATTTGAGTTGTTAAATTCAATAACTGACCTAAGAAAAATAAAAATTTCAGCTGATGAGGTATCTATTAGTGATAAAAAAGAACCGCCAGAATCTACAATAGTACCAATATTAGCACAAAAGCCATCTGAAAAGAAACAAGGAGAAGACCATGTTAATGCTTTTAATGCAAGCGAAACTGCCGAAGATGAGCTTCATATAAAACCAATATCTGACAATATATTTGATACGGTACACAGTATAAAGCAAAAAAGTAAGATAACCAGACTAAACAGACTACAATTTACAGAAAATGAAATAGATGAGGAACAAGAGGAAGTGCCTATTGAAAAAATTGTAGCTAAAATTGAACCAGTAGTTGTGGAAGAAGAAAAAACTACAATAGATAATACTACAATAGATAATGATGTTAATGCAGTTAAAGAAGCAGCATTAAAGCCATCTTTTATAAAAGACGTAACAGCAGCAGAAATAAAAGAAGAAGAAAACTTGAGTTTAAATGACCGCTTTACACAACCGACAGAAAGTGTAGCCGACAAGATGGCTACTGCCGATTATAAAAATTTGAAAGAGCTAATTGATATTAACGATCGATTTTTATTTATACAAAAATTATTTGGAGGCAGTTATTTAGCCTTTGAAGAATCGGTAAATCAAATAAATAATATTGCTAATTACTCTGAGGCTTTGGACTATATTGATTATAAAATAAAAAGCAATTTTGATTGGGATAATAATGCAGAAGAAGTGAGTAAATTTTTAAATATTTTAGAAAAGAAGTATAACTAAATTTAAACTAATTTTGCTGTATAATTATGGCTACAATTTTTACTAATAATAAGTTAATTAACGCAGCAGACTATTCCGTTACCTACAACCACAGGGCTTTTAAATATGGCGATGGGGTTTTTGAAACCATAAAAGTAAATAAAGGTGTTCCGCTGTTTTTAAAACATCATTACAGCCGGTTGGTATTAGCATTAAATTTTTTTGAATTTGAAATACCCGAATTTTGGAGCTATAGCTTTTTTGTGAGGCATTGTTTAGATTTAATAAAGGCCAACAATATTGTATATGGCAATTTACGCATACAAGTAAGCAGGCTAGGTGGTGGCAAATATTTACCTACCAGCTACGGTTGCGATTTACTAATGGAAGTTGCTTCTACAGAACAAACTACTTACCATATTGATTTAAAACCTAACAAATTGGGGCTGTTTACCAAAATGAGTAAAGCACTTGAAAATGCATCTAATTACAAAACGTTGAACAGCAATGTATATATACAAGCTGCTATTTACAAAGCACAACAGCAGTTTAATGAAGTAATTGTATTAAACCAGCAAGGTCGTGTGGCAGATGCTTCTGCTTCTAATGTTTTTATTGTAGTAAATAATTTATTAATAGTACCACCAAGTAGTGAAGGTGGTATAGATGGTATATTACGCAGGGTTTTGGTAAAGCTTTGCAAGCAACATAAAATTGATTTACAAGTAGCGCCTGTTACACAAATAGATTTAAAAGATGCTTCCGAAATTTTTGTTACCAATGTAATTAAAGGCATACAACCAGTTACCGAATTTGAAGGAAAGCTTTTAAACAATAATCAGGCAGAAAAACTAAATGTGCTTTTGCAAGATAAAGAACAACAAGAGGTGGAGCATTTAAGAAAGTTTATTTATTAAACAACTCACTATTTAACTTAGGAAACTTTAGGTTTAAACTTCGCAGTTTTTCTACTATGGTTTTTAGTACGAAGTATTCTTTGTACCAGTTTTCGTCGGCTGCAACAATGTGCCAGGGCGCAACTGTATTGCATTGGTTGAAACAGGTTTCGTAGGCTTTCATATAGCTGTCCCAATGTTCTCTTTCTTTCCAATCATTATCGTTGTGTTTCCAGTTTTTTCTTCGCAGATCTACACGTTCTTGTAAACGCTCCTTTTGTTGTTCTTGCGAAACGTGTAAATAAAATTTTAAAATACTGGTATTGTTTTCTTCAGCTAACAAGGCTTCAAAATTGTTAATGTGTTTTATGCGTTGTTGTACCCGGTCTTCATCAATCCAATTATGTACTCGTTGTATTAAAATATCTTCGTAATAAGAGCGGTTAAAAATTTGTATCATTCCTTTTTGAGGGGCTACTTTGTGGGTTCGCCATATAAAATCGTGTGCAAATTCTTTTTCTGTTGGTTTTTTAAAACTGTGTACTCGCACTGCGGTAGGGCTAACTTCTCTAAAAACTTTTCTAACTAAGCCGTCCTTTCCGCTTGCATCCATACCTTGTAATACAATTAAAAGGTTGTGTTTGTTTTCGGCTACCATGGTGTTTTGCAATTTTTCTAACTCTTCTAATAGATCATTTCTTTCATTTAAAACTGATTTTTTTGAAAGTTTGGTGGGTGGTTTTGTAGAAATTTTTTTGAGTTTTATCATGTAACAAAGTTAAGGAATACTGAGAAACTAAAGTTTAAATTTTGCAAAAATAAACTTATTAAATTACTAAACATTTTGTTGATGAGGGTTAATAAGAGGGAGCAAGGTTAGAGGTGTAGCCCCGATTGCAGCGGTTATGCCGCAGCCCTTTTTAGGGTGCGGTATTTGAGCGGAAAGCGGGACCAAAAGCTTATTTTAGACCTTCTATTTCGCTTCTAAAAAATATTGATATTAAGTAAATAAGTTAATCACTTATATCTAATAATGAAGAAACTGGGTAAGAAACATCTAATTCTTCAATCTGTTCTGGGCCAAAAACACCGAACTCTAGCACAAATTTATCAATAATACTGCTTGGTGTGGTATCGTAATAGTAGCTTATGGGTATAACGCCGGTTGGTGGAAAAGCCCACATTTTTTCTGCACTTTTTGGTGGCTCTGCGGTTAGCTTTCTAATTAATTCTGGCGAGCTTTCGGTTTCGTTCATAATATTGCGGCTATCGCACAATACGTAATGAGGCTTTTTAAAACGCTCGCAGGCTAATGAAATCATTAAAGTACCTGCTTTGTTTATAAAGTTATTTTTTCTAATACCATCGGCCCCGCTTATAAATACATCAATTAAAGAAACAAATTTACCTACGGTAACGTCTTCTATATAGGAAATTTCAAAACCCAAACCTGCTAATATTTTGGCTTGGTTTTTACCTTCTAATGTGGGCCGGGTAACGGTTTGATAAATGTTTGGTCGAACATCAAAATCGGCCAATTTTTTAAATAATTGATGCACTAAAACATTGTCGCCGTGCAACAATACTGAAGCGTCGGTTAAATCAACTGCATCAATAAAATTATCGGTAACTTTGTTGCTAACGGGTTCCCAAAATTTCATATATTCTTGCAAATAAGCTAAAGCTTCGGTTGAGGTAAGCTTATCTTTTCGCTTGGTTTGCATTAAAATTAATAGGTGATTTAAAAAATGATAGAGCTTAAATAAATTAGGATGGTCTGAAACGACTTTGTTTATTGAATCGATAAGCACATCGCCCCAATTTGCTGCGGTAAAGCCTCCTTGCCTAAATAAAAACTCTTGTACCTCTTTTACTATTCTGTTAAAAATTTCTGAAGAAGAAAGTGGTGTGTCTACTGATAAATTTCTTATTGCTTGTTTTAGCTGAACCATTTTTTTTATACTAAGTTTAAATTTATCTTATTCTTAATTTTTGTTTTCTTCGTTTAGCTGCTTCTTTACGTTTTTGTTTTTGTTTTTTTAGCCGCTGTTTTTTTGCTTTCTCACGTTCTTTTTTATGTAACTTAGATGCGTTTACCCTAGCTTTCTGTTGCATCAATTTTGTTTTTTTTCGGTTTTTTGTTTCTTTTTCTATTGATTCTCGTTTTTCTTTTAAAGCTGTTTTTTTAGCATTTTGCTTTGCTTTTGCTTCCTTTAACTGCGCTTGTTTTTCGGTTTTCAAAAACAATTTTTGCTGTTTCTTTTGTTCCTTTTGGCTTAAATTCTTCAAATCTTCGGTTTCTTTAATATCTTCATCTGTAGGCTGCACATCTAAAGTTTGCAAAACTCTTTCTATTAATGCCTCATCGCTATTGCTTTGGGCAAAACCGTTAAGTGCATTAATCGTAAAAAATACTGCTAATAGAAATATATAACTGTTCATTGTTGTTAAGGCTTAATTTAGTTAAAAATTAAAACATTTTAGGTAAAATATTAGCTGCTTCGCATAATTAAATGTTTATTTATATTTACAATAATAAGTTTTCTAAGTATGACATGTATAAAATATTTATCTTTCAAATTTATATTATTTAACTTAATGTTTATGTTGTTGACTAATAATTTATTAGGGCAAACAAACATAAAAATATCTACAGACAAGGATGAACCCTTATTGTTTGATACCTATCAACTTTTTTTGGATTTTGAATTAAAATCTGTTGAAAAATTAATGTACGAAAAATCTGACAAACCTTTAAAAGGTTATTTAGACTCAGATAAAACGAGTATTGTGTTAGAAAATTATGATGGGAAAGGTAGGGTAACAGTTATTGGGAAAGATATTAATGGCGAAATACACGAAATAAAGAAAAGCAGTTGTTTTATTGATCCTTATGTTGAACTTTAAATTTTGTTTTATTATATGATTAGAATATTAATTGGCATTGCGGTAATTTGTTGTTGTATAGCTTGTGCAGATGAAAAGCAATCATCTACAAATAAAAATACAACTACAGCACAAAATTTTAAAACGCTTAGTTCAATAATTGAAAAGAAAGAGTATCCGAATATTGATGGCCTGCAACATTGGAAGGTTTACAAAAAAGATAGTGTTTTGTTAGAAGAAGGCGATGCCCTTAATGGTAATAAAAATGGTAGCTGGGTAGTTTATCATACCAACGGTTTAGTAAATAAAATGAGTACTTACATTAATGGTAAGCTAAATGGTACTTATATTCACTTATCAAAAAGAGGCGCACTTTTAGAAAAACACGATTATATGAATGGCCTTTTAGATGGAAAAAAAATAAAATATAACAATAGAGCTAAAATTGCTTTAGATGAAAACTATGTTGCTGGTAAATTAGAAGGGCCACGGCTGCTATATTACGAAGATGGAACTATACAAGAAGATGGTTATTTTAAAAACGGAGAACGCCACGGTTTGCAACAATGGTATGATGAAAAAGGCGAATTAACCATTAAATATGAATACGAAAACGGTGAAAAACTATAGCTACAAATGAACAAAGTATATCATTTAAGTAATTGTGGCACTAGTGCTAAAATTATTAAATCGCTCAATTTGCCTGATGGGTTTGTTTATCAAAACATTAAAGAAGAAAAAATTACCACTCAGCAAATTGAAGCAATGCATAAATTAGCTGGCAGTTACGAAGCTTTGTTTAGTCGCCGTGCAATGAAATACCGCCAACTTGGTTTAAACGAAATGCAGCTTACCGAAGCTGATTATAAAAAGTTTATTTTAGAAGAGTACACTTTTTTAAAGCGCCCAGTTTTTATGGTCAATAATCAAATTTTTATTGGCAATGCTAAAAAAACCGTTGAGGCATTAGCTAAAGTATTAGGTTGAGTGGCGATATAAATAATATAATTAGCTTTTATTTTCACTAATTATTAGTTGAACCTTTTCAATTGAAATTTTGAGTGCCTCTGCTATTTTATCAACAGGTATATCAATTTTATACATTCCTAAAACAGCTTCAATTTCTTTAATATCTTTACCTTTTTTAATACCATTATTAGTTCCTTTTTTAACACCTTCCTCAATACCTTTTTTAACACCTTCTTCAATACCTTTTTTTTCTCCCTTCTTTAGGCCTTTTTTTTCGCCCTTCTTTAAACCTTTTTTGAAACCCTTTTTTTCACCCTTTTTTAAACCTTTTTTTTCACCCTTCTTAATCAAAATTTTAGCATCAATAATTTTGGTATGCTGCTCGCTGGCAATATCTCTTAAATCTTTCAAAAAAAATTTGTAGTCAATTTTCTCTTCTTCGCTAAGGTTAATCTCATCCAATTTTACTTTAGCTTCTGATAAACCTTTGGCAGAATAGTTTTCAGGCAAATTTCCATTTTTGAAAAAATAAACCCATTCATCTAATTTATCTTCAATAACGTTATTGAATTTCTCCACTTTAATTATCCAATACTCTGGGTAAATTTCATAAGCTTTTTCAACCTCGTAAGTTTCTTTTTGTACTTTGGCTAAGCTTAAAACATCTCCTTTATGTATACCCTTAAACTGAGTAATTCCGTGATAAACATAATCTTCTCCCTGCCCCAAATCAAAATAAGCGATGGTAATTGAAATTACTTTTTTAACTTTTGAATAAGCATCACCTTTACCAATGTATTCCGTTATTACCTTCGATGTTCCATATAAAATTCTATGAAAATAATCGTATTCTTTACTGTTTTGAACTTCTATAATAATAAGTTCTCCTTCCGAATTTTCAACAAAAATGTCAACCCTGTTGTGTTTATCAGTTTTATCTTCTTTATTTCCTTCGCTTTCTAAAATTTTTAAAATAACAATATCATCATTAAGTAATTCACTTAAAAAGCCTTCCAAAATATCAAAATTTGCTTTATTTCTAAGCAATTTTTTCATGGCCCAATCAAACCGTATTAGCTGTTTCTGATTATTCATTTACTCAAATATACCATCTTTTTAGCAAAACTATAGGTAATAAAATGCAAAGTATTAGGCTTACAAACACCAATACGTCAACTTATTTATCTTATTAATGTAAATACTTTTAATATCAAATAAAATACCGTTATCAGCAGAAATCTTCATAAAATACTCCTCCGTTAAATCCACATATTCTCTGTGATTAACCGCCACTATAATACAATCGTAATCGTTTTCTAAATTTTCTGTTAAGCGATAACCATATTCAGTTTCTAGCTCATTGCTATCTGCATAAGGGTCGGTAACGTGTACTTTTACCGAAAAACTGTGCAGCTCTTTTACCAAATCGCTCACTTTAGAGTTTCTAATATCGTACACATTTTCTTTAAAAGTAGTACCCATAATTAGCACCTTCGATTTTGTAATTTGCTTACCCGCTCTTATTAAATATTGAATCGCCTTCTTAGCCACATAACTACTCATTTCGTCATTAATTCTTCTACCACTTAAAATAATATCGGGCCGGTAACCTAACTTATTGGCCTTGTAAGTTAGATAATATGGATCCACTCCAATACAATGTCCGCCAACCAAACCTGGGTAAAATTTTAAAAAATTCCATTTGGTAGCCGCCGCATCAATCACATCTTTTGTTCTAATATCAATTCTATCAAAAATTAAAGAAAGCTCATTCATTAACGCAATGTTTAAATCGCGCTGTGTATTTTCAATAATTTTTGAAGCTTCTGCCACCTTTATTGATGGCGCAGGATGCACAATTGCAGGTGGTTCAATTATAATTTCGTACACTTTTTTAATCTTATCTAAAGCATCATCACAACTGCCCGAAACTACTTTATTAATTTTAGTAATTGTATTTACTTTATCACCAGGGTTAATTCTTTCTGGCGAAAAACCAATAAAAAAGTCTTCATTTAAAGTTAAGCCCGATGTTTTTTCCAAAATAGGCAAGCAATCATCTTCCGTGCAACCGGGGTAAACGGTGCTTTCGTAAATCACATAATCTCCCTTCTTTAAGTTTCTGCCAATAATTTCGCTGGCACTTTTTAAATAACTTAAATTAGGCACTTTATACTCAGAAACCGGCGTAGGCACTGCCACAACATAAAAATGAGCGGCTTTCAAATCACTTTCATTACTGGTAAAATATATATCAGTATTATTAAAATGGCTTTCATCTAATTCTTTGCTGGGGTCCGTGCCTTTTCGCATCAACTCCACCCTTGCTTCGCTAATATCAAAACCAACTACACTTACCTTTTTTGCAAAAGCCAAAGCCACCGGTAAACCAACGTAACCCAAACCAATTATGGCAACTTTCTTTTTCTTTTCTAATAAATCTGTAACCATTAAAAAATATGCGTATCAATAATCCGATAAAACAATAATACATTTTTTTTAGAAGCGAAACATTTAAACCTGCAATAACAGCACTCCCGCTTTCCGCTCAAATCCCACACCCGAAAAAACGGGATGCGGGATAACCGCTGCAATCGGGGCTAAATTTTAAACTGCGCTCCGCCAAACAAATGTATTTAAAAATGCACTACCAAATAATTATCAATTCAATTAAAAAATTTAACTATAACATCGCAAATGTAAGAAAGTTCTGCGTGGGTTAACTCCGTATGCATCGGTAAAGCTAAAATTTCGTTGGCAGTTTTTTCCGCCACCGGAAAATTGCCAAGTTCATAGCCATAACTGGCATAAGCTTTTTGTAAATGCAACGGTTTGGGGTAGTAAATCATACTCGGAATATTATTTTGAGCCAAATACTGTTTTAGCGCATCTCTTCTATCACCCACCTTTATACAATATTGATGATATATATGCGTACTTTTTTCATTTAATGATGGAATAGTGATTTCATTAATGCCACCTAAATGCGTATTGTACCATTGGGCAACCATTTGCCGTTGCTGGTTAAAAACATCTAAATACTTCAATTTAACTTGCAAAATGGCAGCTTGTAAACTATCTAACCGACTATTAATACCAATATTATCGTAAAAATACTTTTTGCCTTGCCCATGGTTGGCAACAATTTTCAGTTGAGCGGCCAAAGCGTCGCTATTCGTAAACATAGCACCACCATCTCCATAAGCACCTAAGTTTTTCGACGGATAAAAAGAGGTAGTACCAATATCGCCAATGCTTCCTAAATGCTGAACCGCCTTATTTTCGAAAACATAGGTTGCGCCAATTGCTTGCGCATTATCTTCAATTAAAGTAATTTTATATTGGCTGCAAATATCTAATAGCAATTCCATTTCGCAACCTTGCCCAAATAAATGAACCGGTATAATGCATTTTGTTTTTGGGCTTATATACTCTTCTACCCTGCCGACATCTAAATTAAAGGTATCCGGCTTTATATCTACAAAAACAGGTTTAAGGCCCAATAAAGCAATCACCTCTGCAGTTGAAACAAAAGTAAAAGGTGTGGTAATTACCTCATCGCCTGGCGAAAGATTTAAAGCCATTAAAGCAATTTGCAAGGCATCGGTGCCATTTGCGCAGGGTATTACATGCTTTACATCTAAAAACTGAGCCAAGCTATTGGCAAAAGAATTTACGGCTGGCCCATTTATAAATGCGCCAGATTGAATAACTTGTGCGATATTTTCGTCAATTTCTGTAGCAATTTTTTCATATTGACCTCGCAAATCCACCATTTGAATGTTTAAGGATTTCAATACCTTCATTTGTGTAGCAAATATAGATTAATGTAATTGTTATTGTTTTAGAAATGTGGTATTTTTACAGAAATGCAAAGTTTAAATAAATATTTGTACATAGGTTTAATTTGTTGCTGTGTAAACATTGTTTCTGCTCAAAGTGATACTATCCTTCGTTCAATTAATGTGCCATTTTTTAGTGTGGACTATGGAATTAACCTTCCAGCTGTTGATTTAAATGATCGTTTTGGTTTTTTCAATAGCGTTGGGGTAAATGTTGGCTATAAAACTACCTCAAACTGGCAAATTAGTTTTGGTGGCAATGCTCTTTTTGGAAACAAGGTAAACAGCCTTCAATCTATACAACATATACTAAATGAGGATTCATTAATAAACGGCTCAAGTGGAGCGTTGGCGCAATATTCTATTATAATGCGAGGTTTATCTATTGGTTTAAAAGCAAAAAAAATAATTAATTTAAACAAAGCTAATCTCAATAGTGGCATTATTGTTCAGTTAGGTACTGGTTACCTACAGCACAAAATCAGGTTTGAAGATTTAAAAAATCAAGTTCCTCAATTTAGAGGTGACTACCTAAAGTTGATAGACCGTTTAACAGGCGGCATTTATATTAACCAAGCAATAGGTTATCAATACTTTTCTAACAACAAATTGGTTAACTTTAGTGCTGTTTTTGAGGTAACCGAAGGTTTTACCAACTCACTTAGAAGCTATAATATAAATGCAGAAAAACCTATAGAAAGTGCTGGTAGATTAGATTTGTTTTATAGTTTGAAAATCACTTGGCTACTGCCGTTTTACAAAAAATCTTACAGTAAGGATAAATATTATTATGACTAAGAAATTTTCAAAACACTATATTTGATAAAATGAAAAAAGGTGCGACTATACAAGATATTAAAGATATTCTTGCAGAAATAGCTGAACAGTCTAAAGCTTCAAAAGAAGAATTAGATCAATTGAAAAGAGAAAACGCGCTTGAAAGGAAGATTTCTCAAGAGGAACTTGAAGAATTGAAACGAGAAGATGCTTTGCAAAGAAAAGCTTCAAAAGAAGAACTGGAGCAAATAAAAAAAGAAGATGCTTTGCAAAGAAAAGCCTCAAAAGAAAAATTGGAACAATTAAAAAGAGAAAACGAAGAAGAAACTAAATCATTAAAAAGTGAGATTAAAGAGCTTTCTAAAGCAATAAAAAAAGCGCAAAATTTATTTACCACTCAATGGGGCAGATTAATTGAATCATTAGTGGAAGGAGAAATTATAAATCTGTTTAAAGCAAAAGGTTTGGCGGTTGATAGTTTATCAACAAGAAGGAGAGGAGGCAGTAACGGACAAGCTTTTGAATTTGATATTATTGTACACAATACCACCGAAATAGTTATAGTTGAGGTAAAAACTACCCTAAAAGTAAAAGATGTTGAAAGGCACATTTACAAATTAGACAATGCGAAAAATTGGTTAAAAGAATATAAAAATCATAATATACACGGCGCAGTAGCTTTTTTAAAAGCAGATGAAGGTAGTGCCACCTTTGCAGAAAACAATGGCCTGTGGGTGATTAGGGCAACAGGCAATAGTGCAAGTATTATAAATGAAGATAATTTTGAACCTGCCATATTCTAAATTTCTCACTATTGTTTATATATAAAACGATTTACCGCGTGCTAACAAGCCTATATTTTTTGGCCATAAAAATTGCTGCCCTAAAAAACCCAAAAGCAAAAGCATTTGTTAATGGCAGACAGCTGTTGTTTGAAAAGTTAAAAGCCCCATCCAATAATTTAAAAAATTGTATATGGTTTCATTGCGCCTCGCTGGGCGAGTTTGAACAAGCCCGCCCTTTAATTGAATTAATAAAAAATAAAAACCCAACCGAAAAAATATTGTTGACCTTTTTCTCCCCATCAGGTTACGAAATTAAATACCACTACGCTTTAGCTGATTATGTAAGTTATTTACCTATCGATAATCCTAAAAACGTAACCCTATTTTTACATCATACTCAACCCAAATTAGTTATTTTTGTAAAGTACGAATGGTGGTATTTTATTTTAAAAGAAATAAACAACGCTAATATTCCATTATACAACATCGCTTCATTATTTAACAAAGAGCAAGTTTTTTTTAAACCTTATGGTGGTTTACATCTTAAAATATTACCTTTTTTTACCACCATTTTTGTACAAAACGAACACTCTAAAAGCCTGCTAAGCCAATACCAGATAAATAATGTGAAAGTTGCTGGCGATACAAGGTTTGATACCGTAATTAAAAACTTCAACAACAAAAAATCACTTCCCATTATTGAACAATTTAAAGCACATTATAAAATTATTATTGGCGGAAGCACTTACCCAACCGAAGACGAATTTCTAATAAAAGCCATCAACAATAATTTAAATAGTAGTTGCAAATATATTATTGTTCCGCACAATATTGATAAAACATATTGTATTGGTTTAAAGCAGACAATAAAATCACCAACATTATTATACTCAGAAATTGATACGCAAAACGTAACAAAAATATCGGTACTTATTATTGATTGTGTTGGTTTGTTATCTAATTTATATCAATATGCAAACTTTGCTTTAATTGGTGGTGGCTTTAACAAAGGGATTCATAACATATTAGAAGCCGTTGTTTTTGGAGTGCCAGTTTTATTTGGGCCAAAATACAGAAAAGCACAAGAGGCGATAGATTTGATTAACTTAAACTTGGCTTCATCAATTAATAGTTATGATGATTTTGAATATTTATTAAATGAGCTTTTGAATGATGAAGCTAAGTACCATCTTACCAAAAAACAATTACGCAACTATATTGAACAAAATGCTGGGGCAACACAAAAAATTTATGACCACATTTTTAATACAATTAACTAATTAGCCAAAAGCCTGTATATTTGTTTTATGGAAATGGTGGCTAAAGCAAAAACAGGTATATTGAGCTTATCTCAAAAAAATGAAGTGCTACAGAAAATGGCAACTTATATTGAAGATTGCCGAACCGAACTTATTGAAATAAATAAGACGGAGTGCGCCAATTTTGATGAAAACGATAGAGCCCTGTATGATCGCCTTAAAGTAAATGATGCTAAGGTAGCTGCAATGATTGAGGCGGTAAACGAGGTGGCTACAAAAGCGGATCCAATAGGTAAAGAACTATATAATTTTGATCATCCAAATGGCATGAAGGTACGCAATGTTACAGCACCTTTTGGAACTGTTTTGATAATTTACGAATCGAGACCGGATGTAACTATTGAAGCAGCTGCCATCGCTTTTAAATCGGGCAATAAAATTTTGCTTAAAGGTGGAAAAGAAGCCAAAAGTTCAAATTTAAAACTGGTAGCATGTTGGCATAATGCATTAAAAGAATGTGGCCTTTCAACTGATTGGATACAATATTTAGATTTACAACGCAATGAAACGCAAGCTTTTCTAATAAATCCAGATCAACCATTAGATTTAATTGTACCTCGTGGTGGCGAAAAGCTAATTGAATTTGTAAAAACACATGCCAAATGCCCTGTTTTGGTTAGTGGCAGAGGCAATAACTTCTTATATGTTCATCAATTGGCTGATGTTGAAATGGCAAAAGATGTTATATTAAATGCCAAGCTGGCAAAAATATCGGCTTGTAATGCGTTAGATAAAGTGTTGGTTGACGAGAGACTTCCTAATAAAATTAAATTTATTGAAGAGCTGATTAGCGCCCTTCGTGCTAAACAAAGTGTTGAAGTTTTTGTAGAAGATGGCATTAGCACAACTAAAAAAGTTTCAATAATTAAAGATGAGCAAGTTTGGTTCAGCGAGTTTTTAGATTACAAAATAGCTATTGGAATTGTTAGTGATGAAAACGAAGCTATTAACAAAATAAATAAATATAGCGGTGGTCATTCTGCAAGCATCATTACACAAAATGATAACGTAGCTAATTATTTTATGACTAATGTGGATGCCGCCGCAGTTTACCATAATGCCTCTACTCATTTTACCGATGGTGGTGCGTTTGGTATGGGCGCAGAGTTGGCCATTAGCACCGAAAAAATGCATCACAGAGGGCCATTGGGTTTAGAGCAATTGGTAAGCAATAAATGGTACATAAAAGGCAATGGGCAAATTAGGTAAAAAACGCATATTATTAAAAATTGGCACCGGCACGTTAACAAAAGGTACTGGTGCTGTTTCGCGAGGAAAATTAGAAGATATTGGCCGGCAAATTGTTGCACTTAAAGATGATTTTGAATTTATAATAGTTTGTTCTGGAGCAATAGCTGTGGCCAAACAATTTGTTGATTTAGATGGCAAGGGCCAAGAGATAAAAGTAAAACAGGCTTTAGCAGCTATTGGTCAACCACATTTAATGCGCATTATACAAGAAAGTTTTAGAGAACTGAAATTGTTAACTGCTCAAGCACTCATTGCTTATACTGATATTGAGCATCCTAATTCGAAAAAAAATATAGTAAATACTTTAAACGTTTTATTGCAGAATAATTACATACCTATTATAAATGAAAACGACACCGTTGCTACCGACGAAATTAAATTTGGTGACAATGATAAATTAGCTGCCTTAACCGCCGTGTTAATGCAAGTTGATTTGTTTGTAATGGCTACCAATACTTATGGTTTGTATAAAAACGATCCTAATATAAGTAAAGAGCAAATTACTATTACTGAAATAATTGATTTAGATAAAATATTAATAGATTTGCCCAACACAAAATCTGAACAGGGAAGTGGCGGTATAAAATCGAAAATGCAAGCGGCTGGTATTGCCCAAAAAGCAGGTATAGAAACCTGGTTGGTTAATGGTTTTGAAGAGGAGTTTTTATTAAAAGCTTTTGCTAACGAAGTAAAATTTACTAAAATTAATTAAGTATTGAAAATAATTATAAAAATAGCTATTCTGTTAATATTTGCTGTAGCAATTAACAATGTTGCAAAGGCACAATTAATAAAGGCAAGCCTACCAATAGGTTTTAATTTTACACAAATTGATGGTGATGGCATTGCAGGTTATAACAAAGTGGGTTTAAGCGCAGGTGTTGGTGCTTTAATTGACATTAACGCATTACAAACATTTGAAGCAGGTTTTGAAATATTGTACAATCAGCTGGGTAGCAAAAGTAGTGGTGCTCAAATTACTTTACAGGGCCAAAGCTTAAAATTAACTTACAATTATTTAAGCATACCTGTTTTTGTAAATTATAAAGATATAGGTAAAGGTTATTTAGGGGCAGGCTTAGTTTTTAGCAGTCTGTTAAGCAACAAACGTTTCGAAAATAAAAATGAAATTGTTGATGCAAATGAAGTAAACAACTTTGATTTGGGCGTTTTTGCCCAAATTGGTTATGTTTTCAACCCCAACCTTAGGGTTACTTTAAGAGCAGGTTATTCTGCATTTCCTTTTTACACACCACGGGCTTTTCACAATTACATTTCAATAAGAATTGATACGATTTTAACTGGCTTGTTTAAGCCCTAATAATTTATAGCGTATTCATTTCTATGCCTATTACAATCGATTCAATATCTTTATCATAAGCATTATTAATGGGGTCGTAGCCCTTTTTTAAATCGTAACCAAAACGTTTACCAACTAATTGATAAAAGCCTGCGCTTAAACCGTTTTTATATTTTTTAACTAATTGATGTGTGGTTAAACCCGTTTCTCGGTGTAACAATTTGGTTAAAATTTTACCCTGCGAAATGGTCAGCTTTTTAAGTTCATCTTCAAAAGTAGCCTTTAAATCTTTTTCTAATTTTCTAATATACTTTTTTTGTTTGCGCTTTTTGTCAATATCGGCAGTAATCGTGTTTATTTCATCAATAATTCTACCCGCCTCTTTTGCGTAAGGATATACTTTGGTTACGTAACGTTTTAATCTTCTAAATTTATACTCCGCTACATAATCGCGCTTGTCTCTACTGGCTATAACAGCAACTGGTTGCAATAACACCAATGGCATTGTATCTCCATTTATTATTTCTGTTTGATATATGTTATCAAAATTTTCAAGATTTTGCAGTTCATCTTCATTAATAGTTTGTGCATTTAATACCACCACACTAAAACCAATTAACATTAATAAACCGATGTGCTTTAATTTCATAAAAGTATTAACAGCGTTTATTTCAAAATATTTTTTCAAATTATCTAATTTTTTGTTTTATAAAATTTTAGACGAAAAATATTGAGTTTGGTTAAATAGATTAAAAAGTTTTAAGACTAAATACGATGCGATTTGAAAAACTCTTAAATGATGATCCTTTTTATAAAAGGCAAACCTAAGTTAATCAATTTTTTATTAAAATACTGCAGCAGTTATTGCTAAAGCCATATTACCGACTTTGAATAAGTAATTTGCAAGGTTTTTGAATGTATTAAATCAAACAATGAAGAGACCCAAAATAAAAAGGAAGAAATTAAACTACCCTACTCCTTCGTGAAAACATATTAAGCCCTTCATTATACCTTCAATTATAAAAGACTTACTGTTGTCAACCATAATTGGAAAGTATTTGTTATTCAACGACTCCAAAATAACATTATTTTTGCCAGTAAAACGTTTTATCATCACAGAACTATCTATGGAACAAATTACAATTTGGCCTTCGTTGGCAGTATTTTGCTTTCGAGCAATTACAATATCGCCATCATGAATTTTAGGTTCCATAGAATCACCCGTGGCTTTTACCATAAAAGCTTCATCAACCGGAAAGTGTAGCATTTTTGAATACATCGGTATCCTATCAATTGGGCTACCCGAAAGCACAGTACCTTCTGGGCCACACTTAGCCATACCATACATATTAATGTAAGTAACTGGCGATTCTGGATCTAGCAAAATCTGGTAATCTCTTGGGTTAGATGGGTTACGCTTTAAATAGCCTTTTTCTTCTAATTTTTTTACGTGATGATGCACTAAGCTGGTGGAAGACAACTCCAAAACTTCTTGCAGCTCGCGTATGGTTAACGGGCTTTCTTGATTAGCTGCCAGCAACTGCAACAATTTAATCTGCTTTTCGTGTAGTTTCATAAAAATGTTCTATTTTTTATTGAACTTATTCGCAAATCTACAAAAAATTTAATTAAGTTTGCGTTCTAATTTTATTTGAACGTTTGTTTTAATAATTTAAGTCACATTTCTTCTTGAAAAAACCCTGCGACAATTGTTGCAGGGTTTTTAAATGGTGTTATTTTTTTATGATTTCTATTCCTAAAAATTTAATATAATTTTAAAATAAATATTAAAGTATTCTTTTTGTTGTAATAAAAACCCCAAGATCATTAATGCATTTTGGAGTATCATCTTGTAAAATTTCGACTTCGCAAGTATTTTCGCAAGCAGGCGCATCTGCATCTCTAACAGTAACTGTATAGCTACCAGAGGCTAAGTTGTTAAATGTGCCTGTAGTTTGACCAGCAGTAGCAAAAGCATCTAAACTAAATAAATAATTATCATTTTTAGCCCCTGTGCCTGTAGCACTTATACTTCCATTTAAAACGCCACAGTTTGCTATCTGTGAAGTTAATGTGCAAGTAACTAAACAGCAAGCATTAAACATTTCCACGTCGCCACCAAGCCCTTTTGGGTCGCCATTAGGAGTTACTCCATAATCTATAGCTGCCAATACGGGTACTTGCGAGGTAGTAGGGGCTGTTGATTCAAACACAGCAAGACCATGAGGTCCAGATTCTTCTAAAATATCTGCAGAAGTAACTGTATATTGAATATCACCTGAACCATCTTGTAGTTCCCAAGAAGCTACACCACCATAACCATCATCAATTCCTGCATCTCCTGTTACCGAAATATCATAATCACCACCATTCATATTATAAATACCAGCAGCATCGGGCATCACAATAGCAGTTTCTGCCCAATGATTATAAGAACCGTGAAAGCTGTTTTGACAACTAACTCTAACACCTACTAATAGGTTTCCATTGGGGTCAAAATGAAGATCAGATATTTGATAAGTTGTGTTAGTTGTAAAGGTATTGTTAGTCCCATTACTTCCAACAGCAATGGTAGTTTGTAAGGTTTCTGTACCTACATAATTAGTTGGTACACCGGCTGGTAAAACGGTATTATCTACCGTTCCAGTAAATCCTCCTGCGGGTAAAATATCAATAGCATAAATAGGTACATTACCAGATCCTGAATTTTTTACCCCACCATTTGGCGTAATTATTGAACCGAAGAATAAACGACTACCATCATCGGTAATTGCCAAGCCATAAGCTAAGTCAGTTAAATCAGTTATACCTGGTTGTCCATCATCGTATGTTAAAGGGTCATAAGAATCTAAAATTACACCAGCGTTGCTTAACCTATATATTCTGCCATCTTCTATATTGGAAACAAAATATTGATCGTGCGTTTCATCGTAAACAATATTACCCAAACCCACACCTGTTGTGCGCACCACAGGTGGTTCATTTTCTCTCTCACAGTCAAAATGCGATACCGTAGTGGCTTGTTGTGGCAACTGCGAAAATACAGTAGCTTGCCCTGTAACCCCGTCAATTTTATATACGGTTCCGGCTGCAGCTAAACTATTTGCACCTCCGCCAATATTACCATATTGTACTATGGCTGGGTCATTAGATATTCCAGAACTATATGCACTTCCATAATTTGAAGAAGCGGTTGTAAATATGCACCCATTTGTTTCGTTTATAGCTACACCGAAAACATTACCCAATTCATCAATATCCCAACTCGGGTGATGATAAACAGCTTGTGTATTAGTAGCATCAATACGACCACCGCCAGGCAAAGCTCCGTCAATATTTATTAAACCAAAAGTGAAACGTTGCCCAACCGGTGTTGACGTAATAGCACCACAAGTAATGGCAGCAATACCACTTTGAAGCAAAATATCTTCACCTTGACATAATTCACCTGGCCATGGTAAATCAGCCGGTAATTGGGCATAGCAAAAATGCGATATCAATAAAAAAAGGGAGAGTGAAAGTTTTTGAAGTATTGGTTTTAATTTTGTCATATTATACAATTATTATATCATCTAATTTGTAAAGGTCGTATAATCTTCACTAATTAATATACGGCAATAATAATCAAGTGTTATCAAATTGCATTGTTTTTTTATATAAAATAAATTCGTATGGTTTTTCAATTTTACATTCGCAATAAAGTAATATATTTAATTTTACACACCAATATAGGTATCAATAATTAATTAAATAGTGAGCTCAAAATTATGGATTTTTTTAAATTATGATCACCTAACACAGCCAACGCAGTCTGTTTAATATATTAACCTAAACCTTTATCAAACTAAAAAAAAGTTGGTAAAAAACAGATAAAATTTTTTTAGAAGCGAGATATCATTGCCCGTGCAAAGGCACTCCCTGCTATACACTCAAATACCATTTGGCAAACGCTTCATAGCCTGCGCAAAATGGTATAACCGTTCCTATCAGGGCTAATTTTCAAGTGGTGGTGGGTCGCACCAACTTTGCTTTTGTAATAAAAAAAATGCTCAAAAAAATGTCATTTATCTATCTTACAAAATGCCATTTTTATACTTAGTCGGCCGCCGTACCACAAGGTTCAATCGCCGCCCTAAAAGTAGCATTAGCAGGCACACTAAAATTATTTCCTAACTGTATGCGATCACCTGCATGAAAGTGTACATTGCCATTAGGCGAAATAGCCGCAGCAGAATTAATGCTTTGGCTGGCTTGGTACATAAAATTATTGGCCGAACCATTAATAGTTAAGCTTGATTGACAAACACTTGACGCACAACCTACTTCTGTTAATAATATATTATCTAAAATAACGTCGCCACTAATGCCGCCCAAATAAAATTCTAAACTTCCTTTATTGGTGGTTGGGTTCGCCATGGTAAAATCAATTATAAAATTTTGGTTGCTGCTGGTTAAACTAATCACTTCATTTTGGTAGTTGGTATAAGGGCTTACGCCCAAGGCAATTTTTACATTAATGGTTCGGTTAGTGGGGGCAAAACCGTTGAAACTAATTTCGTATTGTTTGCCCTGTTCGTAATATTTGTTTTGTTGTGCAAGTGCGGCATCCCAAGGGTTAGCACCTGGCACTATGCTGCCGATATAGCAAAGGCCCGAACTAGAATAGGGGTCGCAATTCCACCAAACCCAATCATCAATATTGGTATCAAAAGTGCCATTTATAATTTGATTACAATCGGCTGGTTGAGGTGGCGTACCCGTACAATTGCAGTTGCCATCTTCTATATCATTGTTGGTATTAGCGTCTCCATCATTACAAGTAGTACCGGCCGCTGGGCAGCAATTTAAATTCTGAATAACAATATTATCCAACACCAATGAAGTGGCATCTGTACCCATATAAAACTCTAAAGAACCCGAAAAAGAAGTGGCATTGGTCATTGTAAATGTTACGCTATAGGTTTGCATAGTGGTCGTAATATTTATATCTTCTAAATTATAGACGTCGAAAGGCGCTATACTTAAACCGGCTTTTACACTAATTGTTCTCGCAATGGCGGCACGGGCATCAAAACTAATTTCGTATTGTTTCCCTTGTTCAAAAATTAAATCACTTTGAGCAATGGCCGCATCCCAAGGGTTGCTGCCGGCTACAATATTATTTACCGTACATTCACCATTACTAATTACAGGCGTGCAATTCCACCAATACCAGTTTAATAAATCGGTATCAAAATTACCATCAATTATTTGCAGGCAATTTGCCGATGGGTTGATGCTGCCTTCGCAACAACAAAATCCGTTTTCTATGTCGTTTTGGGTAGCCGGATTGTCATCATCACAAGCAGCACCTACTGGCGCACATGCCATTTGCTGCCCGGCATAGTTGGCCAATAAACGCACATAAATAGACTGATAATAAATAGCGGGTTCCGTAATTTCCCACGAGTTGGTTGGAAAGCCCGTATTAAAATTAGCGTAGCTTTTTTGAGCGGGCTGACCGGCTGGTGGTGTTGGGCTACTCAATGAAAAATCTTTATTTGGCCCACCTGGCACATAACCTGGCGCGGGGCCATAAAGCGAAGTTAAACTACTATCCCAATCCGAGCCATCTAAAAACCATTGATGATATACTTCACTAACCGAATTTTCTGCACCATAACATTTCATATTTGTTAAGTAAACTAAGTTAAGCGGATTAACGCCATGAAAATAATGTAATTGTTCTGCCGCTTTTAATTGATAAGCGGCTTGATTACCTGCGTTTATATTATTATTTACTAATACTGTATTTAAAACGCCATAGCCTGCTTTGGTTAAATTACTGCCCCAATGGTAGGCATTGTTGGGCATAAAAGCTCTGTATAAATCGGCATTAGTAAAGCCAAAAAAGTTGTTGCTATTGCCCGCAACTGCGCCAGATAAACTGTTGCGAATAGCATTTTTTAGCTCAGTATTGGCATTGGGCAAACTGCTGAATAATAGTAGGGCATCGTTTAGAGGCATCTCATAAACATCCCAATAAGCGTTGCTAATTTGAGCGGCGGCTATGGTGTTGGCATTCGTAATAATAAATTGGTGGTAGGTATTGCTACCCGTTAAATCAAATAAATAGATGGCGGCTTTTAAGGCTTTCTTCCGTTGTGTAGCGGCATCCCAATCGGCATCGCCCGAAATAATTTCGCCATTGTCGCAAGCGGTATCTAATTGATTACTGTTGATAAAAGGTACTACATAATTCCAAGTATTTATGGCTTTGTTTCGAAGCTGTTGTGCATAAGTATTGAAGGCAGGAATAGTAGCAAACACTTTTGATGCATGGGCAAAAACACCGGCAACAGAAATAGCAGCCGATGTACAGGTAGGCCCATAATAACGTGGATCTGTATTGCTGCTGGGCGGTGTAGCCGTATTTTCTGAGTAATTCTGACTACCAATTTTTAAATGAGTAGAACCATCGGTATTATTCATCTTCATCAACCAATCTAACTCCCACTTTAATTCATCTAAAATATCAGGTATGCCATTGCCCGATTCTGGAATATTGAAATCGTCGGTAAACACATTTGGGTTTTCTTGATAGGCGGATAAAAGATCATGCATCACCCGATCAGCAAAAGTTACGTATTTATTAAAATCACCTGCATCGAACCAACCACCGCTTAAATCTTTTTCGGTAGCGGCATTATTTTTATCAAAAACATAGCGGCTATTGCCATCTTGTAGCTGATTACTAAACGCCACGCCATCAGTAAAACCGGGTTCGGCATAAGGGGCTTGTTTCGCAAAATTGCAGCGGTTATAATAAAACATGCGGGTGGCTGCTTTTAAAACTGGGCTATACACATCATCATTTATATTAAATTGGTAAGAGCGCACGTTATTGGAGACATCATAAATATAATAACTACCTATTGTATTGACAGTCGAAAAATCGAACCACCAACCTTTGTCGCCTGATTGCGTGTGTGTTGCGCCACCATTCCAACTTTGTGGACTGCCGCTGAAAACTACGGAACCATTTTGCCAGTTGCGAACCTGATAGGTTGTACCGGCTGTAAAACTTTGCTCGGCATTAAAACCAGTTTGCGGGTTGCTAATTACTGCAACTTTAGTGGCATTGGGTAAATAGCCAAACTGATCAACTTTAATAAAGTTGGATGTGGCAATATTGGTTTGCGCAATAAGACATAGTGTAGAAATGCCAACCAAAAGAGTCGTTAATGTTGTTTTCATACAGAAAAAATTTAATGTTAGAAGAAAAGCTATTTTATGAATTATTACTAAGTTTAAGTCAAAAATTATGCCTTTTCAATAGTTATAGGTAGTGTTTGTAAAAATTGGCTTTTGTAAATATTAGTTTTTTCTATAATGCTAAGCCTAAATCAAGTTTTTTAAACGTGCCCAATTTATCAATTCTGTACGGTTTTTAACCCCTGCTTTAGAAAGCAAGCTCTGTATATGGCTCTTTACCGTACTTTCGCTTATATAAAGTGTATTTGCGGTTTCTAAATTTGTTTTACCTTCTTTAATGGTATTAAGCACTTCAAATTCTCGATCGGTAATTTCAAAAGCTTTGTATGGTTTATCTGGTGTTAAAATTTTTTTTGGTTCATTTAATCCATCTTCAATTATAATTTGCGTAACCTTTTCCCCCAAGTATTTTTTTCCTTTGCACACCGTTATAATAGCTTTAATAATTTCTTCTCTACCACTTGTTTTCAACAAATGCCCATCTGCTCCAACTTTTCGGGCCGCTTTAAAAATTGCAACGGTATCATATTGTGATAACATAATTACTTTAACCGCATCTCCAAATTCAGTTTTTATTTGTTCACATAAATTAATGCCAGCATTTTCGTCATAATCCATTTTTATATCTAATAAAATTATATCTGGTTTCTGAGCTAATAAGTTAGGTATAACTTGGCGAGGATCATTTATTGAATATAAAAATTCTAAACCTGTTTCGTTTTCAAAAATAGCTTTTAAGCCATCACTAAAAGATTGGTGATCGTCAACCGAAACTATTTTAATTATGCTCATAGAGTTAATGTTTTTTACACTGTAAACAATGCTACCAAATTAATGCTTGTAAATGGCATTTCAAACTATTTTTGCAAAGAATAAATAGTTTAGTTGTAATTATTAAGTTAAATCATAGTTTGCGTTTTGAATTATTATTGATTAAACTTAACTTTCGTGCAAAATAAATATCAATTTATGAATAGACTTTACAATAAAAACTTTTTTATATGTTTGTTGTTGCTGTTTACTTTAAACACAGTAATCGCTAAAAGCCATTCTACAAAGCGGGCTAAGCAAAGCTCATATAATCATTTATCAATAAATTGCGTTCCGGCTAGTAGTGTTGCCGTTTTAGAAATAAATAATGCAAAAGTAACTTTGGGTACTGGTGGAGAAATTTTTTATGTCGCCTCTAACCAAACCGCTGGATATGAAATTCCTAAAGGAAGTGAAAAATACTCCATATTTGCTGGTGCTTTATGGATAGGTGCTTTAGATGATGATGGCAACCTAAAATTGGCTGCACAAACTTACCGCACAAGTGGTGAAGATTTTTGGCCTGGCCCATTAGATAATGACGGACAAACCAATAATACTACTTGTGCTAACTTTGATAAATTTTGGACGGTTACTCAAACTGAAATTGATGCTTTTGTAGATGACTTTTCAGATGGTAGTATTGACAATCCAATTAGTGCTTCAATAAGCACTTGGAAAGGCCCATTTATTGATGCAGATGGTAACGGATTTTACAACGCTAACAAAGGCGACTATCCAAAAATAGATGGCGAAATTGCTACTTGGTATGTAATTAATGATAATGGTAATACACACGGTGCCACTGGCGGAGAAGCTATTGGCATTCAAATTGAAGCTATGGTATACGGTTATAATACAGAAATGTTGAACGATGTAACTTTTGTAAACTATACTTTAATTAACAAATCATTTGAAAGCCTACGAAAAGCCTATTTAGGTACTTGGTTAGATCCAGATCTTGGGAATTTTTTAGATGATTATGTAGGTTGCGATACCGTAAGAAATTTGGGTATTTGTTATAATGGAGACCCTATTGATGAGATTTCAGAAGGAGGTTATGGAGAACATCCTCCGTTTGTTGCCCTACAAATATTAGACGGTATTTTAAACAGTAATGGAGAAGAATTAGGTATGTCGGCCTTTGTTTTTTATAATAATGGAGGAGCAAATAGTACCGATCCACAAACCGACCCAAGAACAGCACAAGAGTATTACAATTATTTAACTGGCAGTTGGAAGGATGGTGTACCCGTTACTTACGGCGGTACAGGTTACAATGAAAATAGTACAAACGAAGTACCATTTATGTTTCCAGATGACCCTGCTAATCCAGATGGATGGTCGGAATGTGCAGCCGGTAATGTACCAAGCGATAGAAGGTTTATAATGTCAACAGGCCCATTCGATTTGTTGCCAGGCGTATCAAAAAAAATGAAACAAGCGGTTTTATGGAAGCGACAAACTGGAGCTTTTGATGACGGTTGCCCATCGTTTGAGTCTATTCAACAATTGGCCGATAATGTGTTGGAATTTCACGACTTAAATTTAGCAGAAGACAACATTCCACCTGTAATAACTATAAATGGAGATGAGATAATTGAAGTAGCTGTGGGTGATACTTCTTTTACGCCACCTACTGCATTTGCTGTTGATAATGTAGATGGAGACGTAGATGTTACTATTGATGATTCGACATTAGACTTAACAACTGATGGTTACTACGACATAGTTTATACTGCAACCGATAGTAACGATAATACTGCAGTAGTTGTAGTTACTGTAATTGTTGGAACTGGAATAAATATTGAAGCCTACAATGCAACCAATATTTCAATGTACCCTAACCCAGCCAATAATTTTGTAACAATAGATTTGCAAGGTAATACTGCTTCATTAATTAATATTTACTCAATTGATGGTCAGTTGGCTATAAGTGAAGTAATTAATAATGCCACCAATAGAAAATTAGATATTAGTAAACTTAACAAAGGAGTTTATTTGTATGAAGTTTTAAATGCAAACGAAATTATTCATTTAAGTAAATTAATAGTGAACTAAAATTATTGTTTTATTAGCCCAATAAAAAAGCATCATTTCAAAGATTTGGAATGATGCTTTTTTTGTTAAAATTAACACGGCCAAACCAGCTACACGGGTCAGCCTTCAAACAGTTGAAATTTTTTTTTTCGGTAACATTATTTGTGTTACTTTATTTTTAACCATAAAAAGAAACAATATTAATTACAAAAGAAAAGATAAAAGCCCATATTGACGATTTTGAAGAAGAAGCTATTACGGTTGATGCTTTAATTGAACGTTTGTAACCCAAGAACCACCTACTAAGAAGTAGGTGGGTTCAAATACAACCACTGAAAGTCGTTATCCTGTTTCGTCGTGCTGCAAATCCGTGTAGTAAAACGGAACGGATTGCGCAGTATCTTACTGCTTAGCCTTGGAAGATACTGCGCATTCAAAGCTTCGCAATGAATCACAGCAAGACGCTCTTAGAGTATAATTTAGATTTACCTAAATTGTAGTAAACGAGCTATGAAGTATTGAAATAAATTTATCGCACTAAAGTGCGAGGTTTTAAACCTTAAAAAAGGAGACCAATCAAAAAGCAAACAATTATTGGTGTTATACCTTCATAAAGTAGGTTTCAAAAATTGTAATAATGCAGCAATCATAAAAATAAAAAATCAGATTAAAAAATTTGCCTTTGGGTTGTTCATAAACATAAAATTATTATGGATGCTTATACTTGTGAGGAAAAGGATGTTTTTAAGTATTTTAAAAATGAAATTGCTGAAATTGAAGATGAGTTTTTTACTCTGGCTGTATTTAACGTCACTTTAGCTGAGTGTAAGGAGGTGTTTATTGATCCTATAAGTTTAGCTAAATTTTTCGAAAATGAGTTAAAAAATTTAGAGGAAATAGTTAAAATAAATTATGTAGTCTTAGTAAATTTTTTCGAACAACTTAAGAGACGATGAATTAGAAGTTTGGTTTAGACTCCTATTAAACTTCTTTGCAAACGAGCACGAGGATTACGATTATTCAAGTGCTTGTAATTGTTATGTACAAATGAGGATGATAAAAGTAGGGTTGTTTAACCGAATCGCATTGCAAATACTGTTATCTTCTTTATCTATTTATAAATTTTAAGGTCGGTTTTTTATAATTGTAAACGCTCCAAATTGATTAATGCAATTTTCAGCTGGGCAGCAATTTTGTGGAGCAGATACTACATCTGTTGTTGCCGAACTAAAACATTCATTATTTGCGTCGTCGGCACATCTGGCTCTTACTGTAATTGAGTTTTCAGTATATGCCGGAGCAGTAGAAGACCAGGTAACACCGCCATCTGCTGAATATTGAATACTGCTTCCAGCTCCACAAGGGGTATCAATACTAATGCTACCAGGCGCTTCTGGGGTACAGGTATTATCAACAATGCTAATTGCCGGTGCAGCAATACCAACAGGGCTAGTAGTTAATAAAGCCGGACATGCTTTTATTTCGCAACCGTCAGCTGTAGTGCCTGTATAATAAAAACTTTCGCTGGCATCTTGTAAACCAGCGGTAGTAGAAGTTGCAACAAAATCAGCGCCTGTGCCAACTTGCGTATCTGTATTATTAAACCACGTAACATTAGTTAAACCAGGGCAAGCAGATAGGGTTGCCGAAGCAGTTTCGCAAAAATTATGTTCGGTTTGGCTAAAGGTAATTGGTCCTCCAATGGTATGAAATTGATTAAATGCATCAAAATCGTGTAAACGATCTGTATCTACATCAAGCCCATAACCTGGGTCATCGTATACGTAGGTAAGGCTTGATAATGGAATTGTATTATTGTTGACAACATAATAACCATTAGGGTCGGTAGAAGCCACTCTGGTATCAAAATTAGTATCTGGGTAACCATTACCATTTGCATCTGGATATATGGACAAGCCAATATCTCCCATTGTAGTAACGTTAGAACCAGCAGAAGAGTAGGTATTGGTTCCTGCTCCAGAAATCATTCTTACTCTATCTATATAAGATGTTCGGCAGTCGTCGTAGTCATTAGGTTCGCTATCGCAGTTATTAATAAATGTGGCATCTATATCACCAATAATAAAATTAATATTTTCAAAACAACCGCCATTGTCTAAATTAACATCAACTTTTAATTGGGTAGATAAGTCTCTGTACACTTCTGCAGCATTATTTCTTTGCCCAATAATTTGAAATTGAATAACGTTTCCACCTACATTTACTGATGGAGAATTGGGCTCGTGAAAAGAGTTGTTTAACGTAGACGTATTTGGAAAATTAATATTTGTGCCACCCCCTGGTCCACCAGTAATCACCGCATCAATAGTATAATCAAAGCCGGCATCACTACCATCTGGTAAAGTTACGTCGCCCGAAATTGCGGCAACCGTAGTACCATTTCCACCCGTAACGGTTGCATCATTGGTAAAATTGATTTCATAGTCGCGTAAGGTATTAGTTGTTCCAGCTACAGTTATAGCGCAACCTGTTGAACCCGTAATTGGCCCACTCCCAGCAGCTACATCAACATCAACACTACATGTATTTAAATTAGCATCTCTTACTGTTGCCGTACGAATGCCAGGAGATAGATTTATAAACACCTCGCTAGTTTGAAATGCACCGCCATCAATACTATATTCGAAAGGTGGAGTACCATTATAGCCAACAACTGTAATACTTCCATCGCCGGAAGCTGTGCAACTACCTGTAGAACCTACATTAGTGGTTATGGCAACTCCTACATCGGCACAAGTATTAAATTGTAGGTTCCCTAAATAATTTCCGACTTTAATATTATTATTTGAAGTGCCCACTTCTAAAACCCAATCACCATTTAAACCAGTAATATTATTAGAGGCAGAAACTGGTAAGTTTAAAGCATTTTCAATAAATTGAACTGCTTCTTTTCCTACTTTATTTTTTGCGAAAGAACAACCGTAAATATTGATATTTTCATACGTTTTTAAATCGAAATTGATGCGCAACCAATTTACTATTTCTGCCGAGTTTTTCCACGTATTATTTATATAAAGATGACCTGGTTTGCCATGACTAAATAAATGAAAAGCCTGACTTGTTGGATAATCTATAGCATTATATAAATTGTCTTTATCATTTAAACTTGGGTCAACAAAAAATTTATCTTGAGATTTTATTCTTATATTTTCGTGCAATTCGAACTCATTTGAGAAACTCATTTGGCTGCCATAAACCAATGGTGCTATCAGCAAAGCTACAAACAACGCATTAGAAAATTTTGCATACTTTAAGTAGTGATTTAACATTAGCATTTTGTTTTTCTATTGATTAATAATAAATGTGCGATGTATAGTATAGTTAGGTTACAAAAACAAGTTTTTTTTTAATTTTTTAATCATTTTAAAATAAAAAAACATAACCAGTACTGCATATAAGTAAGGCGAAATAAAAAATAGACTTAGCTATGGTTTTATAAAGTAATTGAACTGAGGCAAATTAGGATGCGTATAAATTTTATTCAAGTCAACCTCTTCTTTTTTTGTTTTCAACCAATTTAATATGGTTTGTCAACAATTCTAACTTCTACGCCTAAAGCTTGGTTTACATTTTTACCTTTTGTTCTTTTCAACAACATTTTTACCTTTTGGTAATAAATCAAAAGTGTTCCGTCTAATGCTTTTTCTATATTACAAAATAATCTTCTTTCAATAGCATTGTATTTTGAACAGTATGGATGATAATGGGCTACTACAATAGTTTTAACAATATACTTAGCCACTCGTAACATTGTTTTTTAATTCCTTCAACCCATTCACAATCGTTTAACATAAGCAACCAAATAATTTTGCCAAATAGCGCTACTACCTAGCCTAAGTTTTAGATACTCAAGTGCTAAAAAGTGACGACGTTGTTTTTCTAACAAACTGCTGTAATAGTTTAGTTTTTGTCGCTCAGTTTCTTCACTATTATATTTTACTGTATTTGTAGTTCTGCCAATACTTTTCAGCGAAGTTAACAACTTGGTTTAAATTATTTATTTTACCTTACTAATTATTAAAGTGAAAAATTAAATGATAAGAAAAACACCAAATTCAATTAAAACAGGCTAATTACAAGGGGCTATGTAGGCTTGAAATTCTGCAAGTAACTCCACTTCAAAACCATTCATCATTTCTATTTCTTTACCAGCATGATACTTTATATTATTACCATTTTTTACTGTGCCATTAGTTGTGATAGACATATTTGCTTCTTGATTAAACAAAATGATGGGGCTATTTATTTCAACTATTGAGCTTGGGCATAAATAGCAATCATCTGGTATTCCATCCATATTTATATCTACAGTGTCATCTCCTCCTGGGCATTGATCATTATCATCGCAAACACCGTCATTATCACTATCAGCAAAAATACCATTAGAACAATTGCAATTACTATCATAAGTTTCACCAACTGTACAAGCATTATTATCATCACAAACAAAACCAGGCAAGCAAAGTAAATCGCAAGCTAAATTATTATCACTATCTTCAAATATTGTTATGTTTCTGAAATAGGAATTACCAACAGCGTTGGCATCATCGTCGGCAGTTAAAACTAAATACTGAAATGTACCTGTAAATTGAGTTCCTAAATTTATAGCAAATGACTGCCAGTTGCCCGAACCATTGTACGATGCATTTGTTAAGGTGCCGGCATAACCTTGATTGCCATAAACTGCCGCTCTATGAACGGGAGCAAAGAGCAAATCGTTATCAAAAGCAATTTCATGAATTTCGCCTTCTACTGTACTTTTGAAATCAAAGGTTAGCACACTTTGAGGAGTTACGGTATAATTAATATCTATGGTTTTCCAAGCATTACCCATCATATATAAAGTAGCTCCTCCATCTTGTATTTGTTGAGTGCCAAAATCCTGACCAGCATAAAAAGACAAAACGGTATAATCATTAAAATTGTAAATTGGGCAAGCATCACAAGCGTCAGGTGTTCCATTATTATTTCTGTCAATATTGTCGTTGCCGTTAGCACAAATATCATTAGCATTGCAAACACCATCATCATCGTCGTCTAAAGTGTCATCGGCACCGGCGCAAACATCCATTAAATCACAAACTCCATCGTTATCCGTATCAAGTAAAGGTAAGCCACCGTTACATATACAATTTTGGTCATAGGTTTCACCTATGGTACAAATGTCGCCATCATCACAAACCGAACTTACTGTGCAAGGGTTGATAGATAACAAAGCTTGGTGAGCATTTAATCTACCAGCACCGTGGTAAACATCAAATCCAGGAGTATCTTCAAATGGATTACCTACCTGGTCTTCTGCTGTATTTCTTAAAATAGTTCTTATTTCTTCTGGTGTTAGAGTTAAATCAATACTTAACAAAAGGCTGGCAGTGCCAGTAACTAATGGGGTGGCTTGTGAAGTTCCACCTTTCCACCAGGTGAATGACTGATTATTATCATGCCTTGCACTTACCATAGAATTTCCTGGTGCACATAAGTCTATATGATTTCCATAATTACTACCCCAAGAATTATCTGTTGAGATTCTATTAACCCGGTGATCATTTAAATCAGTTGCTCCTACAGCTATGGTTTCTGGGTAAGATGCTGGGTATCTATCTATAAATGCATCTAAATTACCCATAGAAGCAATAACAGTTACATTGTTATTATAGGCATATTGTATAGCAGATTGTAAAGTTTGATTACTATTGTTAAAGCCTAATGACATGTTTATTATCCTTGCTCCATTATCAACAGCGTAATACAAACCTTCGGCAACATCACTAGTATTTGTAATACCATTATTTGCGTTTAATACTTTAACCGGCATAATTTTACATTGCCAATCAACACCGGCCAACCCGAAATTGTTGTTGCCTGTCATAGTAGCTAAACCGGTTACATTGGTGCCGTGGCTATGGTCGTCCGTTGGGTCAGCATCTTCATTTACAAAATCATACCCTTGCACTATTCTTCCTGCAAACTCTTGGTTGGTGGGGTCAATGCCACTATCTAAAAAAGCAACAATAATATTAGGGCTTCCTGTAGTGATGTCCCAAGCCTCTACGGCATCAATATCCGCATCTACTACCGAGGCAGGATTAGTTGGTTTTGTGCCAATATATGTACCATCATTATATGCCCAATATAACATATTACTATAATCATTTGGCAGCAACATTTGAGTATTATCCGAAGCTGAATCGTGCGTGCCGATATAATTAGGTTCGGCATACTCCACATAACCAGTTTCCAATAGTTTTTTAATTGAGCTTTCCATTTCAATATCTTGACTATATTTTAAAGTTAGAATATTATTAATGGTTGGTCGATTGCTTCTTTTAAAAGCTGGTTGTTTCAAATTTTCCCCAAATTGTTCAACCTTATATTCACCAATTTGTTTGCATATTAAATGTAAGGCATCTATGCCTACATTTAAGGGATCACTTTTTTTTCGAGCAGCATTTTGAGCGTTTTCTTTTAGTTTAATAATGATTTCTCCTTTTTTGTAGCGTGGAATTTGAGGTGCTTTTTTGTTTGGCATAGGTTGAGCAAGTAAATGCACGCTAAAAAGAGACAAAAATATGTATAATAAAGCCTTTATCTGTTTCATTTTTTATATTTAATATTTTATTGAAGTAGTATATTTGTTATTTATACTTTTTTTAATAAGAAAAGTTGCAGATATAAATAAGTGTCCACAAGGGGCTGTTTAAAAAGGTTTTTGAAGGCATAGTGAGTTCAATATTTAAGATAGCCTAAATTGGGGTGTTTAGCGATATCTTTTTGATGTTGCGGGGGCTTGTGGCGCAGGATAAAAAGATTTAGCGGAAAGCTATACGGGCGTTTGTTTGATGTTGAGTGTTTCGCTTCAAATAATACATTTTTAAAAACTAACGTACGTATTTTCAATGCGAAAAGCTACCACCAATGTTTTTTGTACACCCAAATACCCTAACACCCAGTGGCAGAAAGCTACAAAATAGAAGATGAAGACGGTTTATACCTCACTACAACCAATGCTGAAACCGCCTTTTTTGTTTAAATTTGACGTTAATATGGAGCAACTACAATATATTTCTGATAAGAGTGGTAAAAAATTGGCCGTTATTTTACCCATTGAAGCATACTCAAAAATTTTAGATGATTTAGAACAATTTGAAGACATCAAATTATATGATGAAGCTAAAGCAGAAGATAATGGGGAAAGAATTTTACTTACCGACTATATCAAAAAACGGAAGCTAAACATTGAGTAAATATACAATTAAGTTAAGCAAGAAAGCAGAAAAGCAGCTTGATAAGCTTAACGATAAAATTGCCAGTCAATTACTAAAAGTCATTTTTGATTTAGCAAAAAATCACGCCCATTTGGCTACATCAAATTAAAAGGAAGAATTGCCTATAGAATCAGAAAAGGAAATTACAGAATTATTTATGAAATTTTTGATGATGTTTTGTTAGTAGAAATAATTACCATTGGTGATAAAAAGGATATTTATTAAAATTAACTACCGAAATTATTTGAGTATATGTGAGAAGATTCAGTCAATCTATCCCAATAATCTTATCCTTATGCAATTCAATCAAATCATATCCAGAAAGCACGTCAATGATTTCAGGTAATGAAACTTCAAAGAGAACTCTTAAATCTTTCAAACGTATATTACCTACTTTAACTATTACAAGTTTTGGTGGCTTGCGGTGCAGAAAGAAAGTATTATAAAAATCTGCATCTTTATTTACAACAGTTGCCTTGCGCTTACGGCGAGTTCGTTAATTAATTCATCGGGCGTTTTGTTACCCATTTCCAAGTCGCAAGTATGAATAGCTTCGTAACCAAGTGCTTCTATTTGTTCTACAATAATGTACGGTAGGTGAGCATCAATAATAAAAACCATATCAAGCGACTATATCGGCAATTAAAATACTTTTAGTTTTAATGGCGGTGGCAGCATAAGCAATGCAGGCCAGAATATCATCACGCTCCAAGTCCTTAAACTCGGCTAAAATATCCTCAATAGCATCTCCTCCTGCTAAGTATTCCAAAATGCTTTCAACCGGATAACGCAAGCCTCGAATCACAGGTTTGCCGTGCGATACCTGTGGGTTTATTGTAATACGTTTCAAGAGTCCCATCAATATAATTTTATGTAAGATACCATTTTTTTAGGTGGGATTTAAAACGGAAGGTTATGTTTATTCAAGTGCTTGCAAATAATTTGAAGAAATGGGAGCAATAAAAGTAGCCTTGCTTAACTAAAGCTGATTCGCACCGCAAATGCTGGCATTGCTTATTTTAAAAAGATGTGGTGAGATTGCAAATCTTATCAAATAAAGATTTTTATTTATCTTTAACCATAAAAAGAAACAATGTTAATTTCAAAAGAAAAGATAAAAGCCCATATTGACGGTTTTGAAGAAGAGGCTATTACGGTTGATGCTTTAATTGAACGTTTGATTTTTATTGAAAAGTTAGAAAAGCGAATGGCAATTTCAGAAGATGAAAATAGTACCAAAATTCCGCATGAAGAAGTTAAAAATAGAATTAGTCAGTGGTAGAGATTGTTTGGCTTCAGGAAGCTTTGAATGACCTTGAAGAAATTTACAATTACATTTCTAAAGATTCTGTTTTATATGCAAAAAGACAAGTTGACCAGATTGATGAACACGTTTCTATTTTAGAAAAGCACATTAGGGCAGGAAAAATACTTAGAGAAATAAATAAGCCGAATATAAGAGAAATTGTTGTTGGAAATTATAGAGTGATTTATAAGATTGTTGCTGAAAATTTAATTCACATTTTAATGATTCATCACGGAGCAAGGGATTTGAGTAGGAGGTTTTAATTTTCATTTTCAACAGACAGTGATATTGCCATTATAAATATTTGATTTTGATGAGATTTGATAAGACAACATTAAACACTAAATGAAGAAATTATATGAAGTAATTAAAAATGAAAAGACAAGCTTTATACTTGTTGGTGTTGGTATTGTCTTAATATGCATCGCATTTCTTTTATTTATATGGTGTGACTATAGCCTTAATTTTCACTCAGAAATAAATGCAGAAAAATTTGGACAACTTGGAGATTTTATTGGAGGTATTGTAGGCTCAATTTGGGCTTTAGCTGGCATGCTTTTATTTTATATTGCCTTAACTGAACAAAGAAAAGATATTAAAACTAACCAAGAAGCTTTAAAAAATCAAATTGCCGCATTGAATAATCAAGTTGAGGAATTTAAACTGCAAAGGAAAGAACTTGAATCAAGTCGAAAAGTTTATGAACAGCAGAGCAAAACACTTAAAGTACAACAATTCGAATCAAATTTTTATTCCCTATTAAATATCTATATGTCAATAAAAGCTGATTTAAATAAATTGGCTGAAACTGGAGACTATTTTAAAGAAGTTTTCGATAAAATTGTAATCCCATACGATCCAAATAAAAATTGTTTAATACACCACGATGATTCTATTAAGTCCTATTTGAGTATATATAATATAGAAAAAGGTCATCTATCTCATTACTTTAAGTCAATTTATAGAATACTAAAAATTATAGACTCTGCGCCTGGGTTCTCAAAAGAAGAGCGAACATTTTATAGCAAAATACTAAGAGCTCAAATTACAGATTATGAGCAACTTGTTCTTTATTATAATTCACATTCGTTCTACGGCAAAAAGGCTCAAAGGCTGATTTTATCATACAACTTACTCAAGCATATTGAATTATTAGATAAATCAGAATTTAAATATTTTCAAGATTTGCAGGATGATTACATACTAAGACAATTTTTGAATTTCATGACAGATTTTTTATCTACACACGTAAATAATTCTTATAATATGGAATTTGACAAAAATAAGATTGTTGAGAGATTTAATTCTTATAATTGTCTAATTGGCATATATTTTAGTGATCAAATTGAAATAAAGTTATTTTTACATAAAGATATTAAGCAAAACAAAATAAAAATGACTGAAGAACAATTTTCAGAATTCGTTAACTTAACACTACACGAAAGGCTAATTCTGAATACTTATTTGAATCCTCAAAAGGTACAGATTTCAAAATTTAAAACTGAAACTGAAGAGAATAAAATATTGGGGTTTAACATTATAACAGAATCAAAACTTAATTTAAATCAAGATTATTTCTAAGATGGAAGAGACGGTACATCATAAAGAGTTTAAAGAGGTATTTCAAAATTCACTTAGATTAAATGCTAGAAGTATGTCTATCAAGACATTGTTAAGCGAACGAAATCTAAAAAGAATTGATTATAGACCCTATTACCAAAGAAATTATGTTTGGGATAATGCAAAACAAACTTTCTTCATCGAAAGTGTAATATTAGGCACAGAAATACCTCCTCTTATATTGTTTAAAGCTGGTAAAAAGATAGAAGTAATTGATGGTAGACAAAGATTTGAAACATTAAAAAAATTCAAAGAAAATGAAATTACATTAAAGACTAAGGGGTTAATGGAATTGCATATTTTAAATAAACTTTCTTTTAATAAGTTTAGTCCAAAAAATCAAGAAATTTTTCTAAGCTCAAATATAAGAGTATTTGAGTTTGAAATAATTAATCAGCCTAACCTAAATGACGATATAATAGACAAAATTAAAAAAGAAATCTTTAGAAGATATAATACTGGTATTACACCCATAAGCAGAGCCGAATTAGACAATGCTAAATATGACGAAGACCCTTTTTCAGAATATTTTAAAGATGAACTTAAAAATGATTTTGAATTTCTAGTCGAATTTAATCAATGTTTTTTTCCAAAACATACGATTGAAAGAAAAGGTAATAATGATGGAGTTATCACTAAAAATATTGATTTAATAAGGAGATATCGAATATTAAAGAATTTTCCAATATCAAAATATGCAGGTGGGCGAAGAACAGAAACAATTGAATTACTATACGATTTTGCAAAAAATAATACAGATGAAGAAATTAAGGAGTTTACTGAATTCAAAAACATTATACAAAAAACCTTAGATATTTACTCAAAATTAAAGTCAGAGCCAAAACTGAGAAATAAGTACATCTACGAATGTATCCTATGGGCTCTAACTATTCTTGATGAAGAAGATATTGAACTGAGTCTTGATGAAGAAGATAACGAACTAAGTTTTGATCAAGAGAAATTCAAAAAACACTATATTGAAAATATAAATAATTACTCTGAGGACAGTAGTCATCATTACAGTAATATTATAAATAGATATTCGGATACTGCTAATTTATTTTCTGCAATAACAGATTTTAATTTTAGTGAAAAAATTAAGAACGACGATTTTAAAAATAAATTAAATGCATTAAAACAAACAGATATTGACGCCGAGAGATCAATTGATGAGCTTTCTAATTTAAGATCAAATAAACCAAATCCTATTTCAACACCAATTGATGAAATCAGACAGGATTTAAAGACAAGCCGATACTTATTAAGACCTTCATACCAAAGACAGGAAAAAATTAATGTAATATAAGCATCTTCGATTATTGAAAGTATTCTTTTAGGGATTAACCTTCCGCCAATTTTTATTTTTAAAAGAAGCGATAATATTAAAGAAGTTGTAGATGGTCAGCAAAGGTTATTGGCAATTATTGGTTTCTTAGGCGAGCAATACTACAACGAAGATGAAAAGTTGTCATACTCAAAAAATAATAATTTTAAATTAAAGGATTTAAGAATCTTGACCAACTTAAAAGGGAGGAATTACAGTTCCCTTTCATTGGATCAACAAGATAAAATTCTTGATTTTGTAATTGACTTAATTATAATTGAACAAGGAGTTAATGAAAATTTTGATCCTATCGATTTGTTTATTAGGCTTAATTATAAGCCTTACCCAATAAAGAACAATTCCTTTGAAATGTGGAATTCAATAATTAATATTGAGATTGTCCAATTGGTAAAAGAAGTTACATTTGATTCAAAACATTCATCGTGGTTTTATCTTCGAGAGAAAATTGAGGGGAAACCAGATAGAATGTTGAATGAAGAATTAATAACCATTCTCTCTTACATTTCTTATAACAACGCAAAAGAAAATTCAATTGACGAAATAATTGGTTTTTTCCTAAGAAAGGATAGAATATCTTGCAGATTAAAAAATAAGAAAGCAATGAATTCATTCCTTTTAGATTTAGACCACGATGCCAAAGAAAAATTTGAATTCCTAAATGCTATAAGTAAAACCAGTAAGCTTATTACAGAATTTGGAAACCTTTTTCAAGATATACCAACAAAGGAAATTTTTAATGATTTTTTAAATGTAAAACGAAATAGAACCTTTAGGAGGTCATTGCAGGACTTTTACGTAATTTGGCTAATTATTGATGAAATGAAATACGAACATTTTAGAAATAGTCAAACTTCAATTCTTAAAGACATTCGAAATAATCTATCTTTGTTAAAAAACATTGAAGAGAAGGAAGTAAATCAAGTATTTCTTGAAAAATATCAAAAGAATTTGAAAGAAATTAGGTCTAAATATCAATAAATTGTAAAAGTACCTTACGAAGCACCACCGTCTCCAAAATAGCCTAAATCGGGCTGTTTAGCGGCATCCTTTTTATGTAACGGAAGCTTGTGGCGCAGGAATAAAAAGATTTAGCGGAAAGCCAGACGGGTGTTTGTTTGATGTTGAGGGTTTCGCTTCCGATAATACATTTTTATAAACCCTTCTCGGAGAGATTTGTAACCTTGGCGAGTGTGAGTAAAATCATAAACTTATTTACTTTATATGTGTTCTTTTCTAAATTTAAAAAAACCTTCAAAACTCAAATCTTCATCTAACTCTTCCCAATGAATGCCGAATGGTGAAAGCTCAAAATTATTTTGCTGTTGCGCTTCAGCATTTTCTAATTTTGGAAACCAACTTAATGGCATAGATTTTTCAATGCCATCTATTGTTTTAATAAATATGTGTGTGGCATCAAACCACACTTTTTCAATTTTCATAAGTTTAAGTATTAAAATAGTTATTCCAATAATTGATAATCAGGTCTCGGTTTTCTTCGATAAGCGATTCTGCTAAATTTAAATCTTTATTTTTTATGCCTTTGTTGTCAATCCAATTCATGGTCTCCACGTTAAATCTTGCCTCACCATCTCCATTTCTCACATGAATATGAATTGGTTCATGCTCGTTTGAGTAAAAAAAGAAACGTAAACCGAAAACTTTAAATAGTGTTGGCATAAATTTTAGTAAAGATAAGCATTTTAACCTAAATGCTTGACCAGTCCGTTTGCAACGCAAAAAAAACCTCGCAACTCCCAACGAAGCACCACCGTCTCCAAAATAGCCT
>ENA-ORXT01000423-ORXT01000423.1-marine-metagenome-genome-assembly--contig:-NODE-423-length-67802-cov-7.336641_pt1 | contig 67802 bp, 61 predicted proteins | sample MGYA00237868_ERZ511482 | MGnify/ENA metagenome assembly ERZ511482 | reverse complement strand
GTCAAGGGCAACGACTTCTGTCTGCTCTGGTAAAAAGTATTGTAGGTTACCTGTGCCAGCGCCTAAGTCAAGGGTCTTCATGTTTTTAGAAACTGTTAGATGAGATACTATTCGTTTAAATAGTTCTTGATAAGGAATAACCACCATTAAAGTATCGTAGTACTTAAAATATTTTTCCCAAAATTTAGATTGATAGGTCATTGAATATTTTTGTTTTTAGTGTTAACTTATTTTTAAAGTCGCGATAGTGAACTTTCTTTTTTAGTCTAGATCTTACGACCTCTTTTACTCCTATTGCAAAGTCCTTTCTTCTCGCTAAGAATACAAATGTGTCATTGCCTTGGATGCAGTCTTTTAGGTATAACAAAGAAACTTTGGGATAGCCATATATCTTTGCTAAGCCTTTCAAAGCAGTCCCGCAAAGAATGGTCTCTTTCTTTTGGTCATTGACTGTATTTGCCATTTGCATCCATATCTTAGCAACCTGTATTGGCTTTTTTCGGTATGCTCTATCAATCCAGAAGCAACACACCTCACAAAATGTATCTTCTCGAAAACAGCTAGGTAGTTGCTTCCTTTTTTCATCTGATACAAATACATCAGTAGTCCTATAGGGAGCTTTCTTTCCAAGCACAAAGCCAGCGATCATTTTGGATTTATCTTTTATGACATAGACCTCAGATGATTTGAGATAACTGATGGGGACTAGCAACTTTGATAATCTTTGATACTTAGTTTTAAATGCTAGTAACTCTAAGTTTGTATTTAGTTTTTCCATTGGCGATTTTGTTGCATTTAAATTGTGATATGTGTCTCAGGAATAAATTGGTTAGGGTAGTCTTTAAGAACTAGTTAATATTCAAAGGGGTGTTTATCACATAAATAATTATTCCTGAGATAAGTAAGACTTCAATTATTATTATCAGTATAGTTATCATATCTGTTTGCTTTAACTTGATTTTATTTTGAGCTTTTTTTGTAGATAGTTTTTGATTTTTCATTTAGATTCATTTTAATGCAGGTTCAGTGTTGGTCGCAATTTCTTTTCTGGAAGAGGTGATGAGCATTGAAGTATTATTAAAGGAATTTTCGATCACCTCCATGTGGGATAAGTATTCGCACTTGAGCAAACTATTGTTTTGATCTAGGAATAGGTAATTGTTTAAGTTGAAGTACATCTGGATTCTCTTTGACTTGGAATTATTTTGCAGATCCACTTCTCTGTAGGGGGTAAAACCAATAGCTTTATAGAGACGCATTAGTTTTTCCTCCACTTCGATAAGTGCAATCTGAACATTGTTCATCAAGCCAAAACGATAGATGTAGGTAAAGTAATTGACTGCCATCTTAGTGCCTCGAAGATTATTTGCAAGCATGAATCTGTCTAGCTGAGCATACCTGATGTTCTCAGATATGAACTTAAGTCCGAATTTGCTGCTTAACCGATCATCGTAATTTTGAAGAGTACACCGCATACATCCTACGATCTTTTCATCCACTACGGAGTATAGATTATAGGCTTCCTTGTCAAGGTCATCTGTAAGTGCTTTTGACTGATCAGAATTGATAAGGAATTCTTTATTCAATTCTTTGATGTAGATATCATATCTAAATTTGAATATCTTATGATTCTCTTCTTCTGTTTTAGCAATTTTTATATCGATCATGACGCAGCTTTTAGTTGTCCATTAATGATCCAATCAAATATTGTTTTTGCGTATAGCCATGTTCCTCTTTTTGCACCTTCTGTTAATTGATTTAGGTGAGTAGCAGTCCATGATTCATTAGACAAAGCATCAAGTATCTGATCTCCGTGGGGTAGTTCTTCATGCATGTGGACCTGTACGAATGTTGTGTTTTTCTTATTTAAGAAAGGCGTATTGGCCATTACTTGCTTTATGATAGGAGCTGCATAGTTGCCTATATTCTCTAATACTGCTGTAGCACCTAATCTTTCGACAGGTTTTGATTTTACTACATGTTTTTGGTATTGCCACCATAGTTCTACAGGAAATGGGATAGCCCCTGGAGAAGCATCTAATTCTGCTAAGTCATGTTCTGCAAGTTTATAGTGCATCTCCTCTTCGTACCCAAAATTCACTAGGAACTTCCGTAGCTTTTTATACTTTCTTGTTTCTGGATGACTTGCAATAGTCAAGAAAGTTTCTTGAACACCATTTGTCAAATGGTACTGCATTTGTAGATATCGAATGTACTGATCTCTTTGGATGCCAGACTCGATCAATGGTTTAAAAATCTCGACAAAATAATTATTGGCTTTGTCTACTTGGTTTTGTAAGTCTTTCATGCTTCAATATTTTTATTATTAGTAATTCAAATTATTTGTCATAGTCTCTTGAATAAATGCTTGATGTATTGAATGAACCCTTACCTTATTTTTAGGGATAATCTTAACTAAATTGATTTTCAAGAGATATTTTATCGGCTAAAGACCATAGGTGAAACCTAGTTGAATTGCAGTAGGATTTAATTGAATATCTGATTTGACAGGAGCTCCTCCTAAACCTGGAATCCCCTCACTTAATTTTCCAGTAACGGAGGTAGATCCCTTGATGATCTTGTTTGCAGTAATTGATAGACTTATGCTATTTGAGATTCTGAAGTCTAGACCCAATTTTATTAAGGGAGCAAAGAAGTTGTTTACTGTTAATTCTTCAATTGCATTATCCGTTTCTTTTAGTATGTATGTATAGTTTATTCCAGCACCTATTATTGAGCTTAATCTTCCAAGTCTTATTATTCTATGATCTATACTCATTATCATAGGGGCGTAAACAATACTCCCGATCTCTGTTCCTTCAAATTCGTTATGACCAGTTATGTCTAGTGATGGTGGTACGCCGAGTACTATATCTATGTAGGTGTTAGGTAAAAATTGATATCCTAATGAAACACCAAGTGTTCTTGAATCGCTAAGGGAGAATGTATTTTCAAAACTTAGCCCACCTATATCCGCAGTGCTTTGCTCTGCAAGCTTGATGATTGTATAGCTCGGTTTTATATAGAAGTTCTTTGATTGTGCTTGTGTGTTAGATTGGGACAAGATGAGTATGGTAATAGTTAGAATTAGTTTTGTTAATACAATATTTAAAGTTTTCATATTAAAGGTTTTACTAGTTGGAGAATATCAATGTTTGTTGATGATGTAAAACTAGTCTGCAACAAAGGCTAAAACTATCCTTGAAATGTGCGATCTCGATATCAATTATAAATAGGGAGCTATCCTTATAAATGGGGATGGGAAGATCTATTCGAGTAGCGGAGTGGGAAAACTAACTAATCCTATTCCCTATAAATAGGTAGATTGATAAACTGTCATTTACAGGATTCTAAATATGACCTGGCAATTATAATTTTGGGTCTGTGAATTCATATAAGAATAAATTCTCTTTGAAAATTAATAGGTTATAATAATTAAACGGAGGGGATAATTATTACCTTAAAAATGAATTCATAAGCATAGTCAAATTAACTATAAAGACTTTTATTAAAACTATACTTATGTATAATATCATGACAGCAACTTCTACAATCAAAATCATGCTTGTTGATGATCATAACATCTTATTAGATGGGATCGAATCATTATTAAACCTAGAAGACGACTTGAAGGTCATAGGGAAATGTATAAGTGGAGAAGAACTGCTCGAGCAAGATGATCATCAAGATGTAGAAGTACTCGTAATGGACATTAATATGCAAGGCGTAGATGGTATAAAGACTTACAGCACTTTGGTAGATCGAGGATTCAATGCTAAAGTTATATTCCTCACGACTTATGATGACCTACGATTGGTTAACGAAGCGATCGACTTAGGAGCGAGCGGATATATAACCAAAGGCTCTGCCTCCAAGTATTTAGTAGAAGCGATCAGAACAGTATCCAAAGGAGAAGTATACTACAGCCCAGATATAAAAGAAAAAATACTAAATGCATTCAGTAAGAAACATGCGCCGAAAGATGATAGACAACAAGAAGCAGGTATCCTTAGACAATTGACAGATCGTGAACTTGATGTCCTTAAGCTGATTGCTCAAGAATATACCAGCGAAGCAATTTCGAAAAAACTCTACATCGCAAAGAGCACTGTAGATACACATAGAAAAAACCTTATTAACAAACTAAAAGTCAAAAATGCTGTTGGGCTCGGGCTATTTGCTGAGCGTAATGGGTTGATTTAGAAATTAATTATTAGTGAAAATATTAAACAACTATCATTGGCATGAAGATGACTATTTCGAGGTGAAGTTCAAATTCATGGAGAATAGGCTGCACTTCAAAAAACTACAAGTTGCGGAAATAGAATTCAATGATCCTTATACGGATACTACTGGAAGAACAATAATAGGTGTTATGAAAATAGATATAAGGAAACCGACAGGCAATTCAACGCCATATGAGAGTGAATTATATAAAATTAATATTCGCAATATTAATTCTGTGAAAGTATATTTCTTAAATTTAGAATTAACGGATGAGGCTCATAAACTATGGCCACATATTCAAGATCATCCACATCCCCCTCATGATGTCGATGATCCTAGAGGGGATTAATTTTTCATTTTCTAGGAATTTTCTCAATGATAAAAAAACAATAAACTGAAATGGAACTATTTGATGATATTGAAGCTTCTCCAAAAGGAAACTACACAAAGGAAAAATTTACTTGTGATTTGACATGTATGATAAATACTAATAAATCTAGAAGCTATAAATTAACAAAGATCAATGTCTATCCTAAAGAAAAATGGTTCAGAGATGACGCTAATAGACTGATTGTAGGGAATTATAACTACAAAATAAAAAAGTGGTGGCAACGAATCATTGTAAGCGTATTAAAGAATGTAGAATTTAAAATAGTTAAAAATTCAGGTATAAAAAAATATTGGTTTGAAGTTCATCCTGATCACCCGCATAATAAACATTTAGATCATCCTGCACATGATGTTGATGATCCTCGAGGCGATGATTAAACTTATTATTGTTTTATTATTGCTAATAACCTATGGTTCCGATGTGTTTTCCCAAAAATTTTCATCAGAAATTGCGATACGATTATATGGAGAAGCTAAGGATGATAGTCTGAGAACTTACCTAAATATTCATGACGATTGTAATACTTTAAAAGACTCTATTATACACAACCTTTACTCTGGAAAACTTTACAGAGTAACAGGTATGATCGAAGAAGCAAAAGAGCCCTTATATAAGGCATTGGGTTTGATTGATTTTGCATCTGATAATCTATTAGAGGCAAAAATCCTGGATGAGCTATCTATTATTAATAGAAAAAATTCAATTGATATAGATAAAGCTATAGAATATATAAAGGAAAGTATTCGAATAAAGACTGTTTTAAATGATACGGTCGGATTAGCAACAAGTGACGTATTTCTAGGTAATATTTATTATGAGCTTAGAGATAGTTCCGCTTATGCAGATTCTGCAAGAGCAGTATATATTGAAGCTTTAAGACTTTGCGAAGAATGTAAGAAGTGTAAAGAAAGTTTAGTCGCCACAATTAATTTTAATCTCGGCACTCTTGAGTTAGATAGAGATGAGTATGTAGCGTCAAAAGATTTTTTTTCGAAGGCGAGTGAATACTATCAAAAGACAGGGAATGTAAGAAATCAACTTAGACTAGCTATTAACGAAGCAAGTCTTTATTCAAATCAAAGTTTGATTTCTGAATTTCAAAAGAAACTGATAGATATTGAAGAAATTAATATTGATGGTAAATGGCAAGACTTAAATGACCAAATAAAAATCTTAAAAATTCAGTACCTTAAATTTACAGATGATAGTTTATTATCAGTTTTGCTTCATGATAGTTTACACCTAGAGAGAGATAAACAAATTCAAGCTTCAATCATTTCAAATTTAAAGCTTGATCAAAAGGCTGCTTCGACTCAACGAGACTTGCAAATTAAAAAAAGAAATGATGCAGAAGCGCTATTGAATAGAAGAAGAATTCAGCTATTTATTATCTCTTTACTTGCTGTTATACTTTGTCTGATAGCATTTGGTATTTATAAGTACCAGTCCTTAAAAAAGAAATCAATAGAATCAGAACTAGAAAAGACAAAGATTCAAGCAAACCTCGATATCACAAGAGCAAAGATGGAAGGGGAGCAAGAAGAACGAAAAGTAATCGCCTCTGTTCTACACGATCAAGTAGCCTCCTTGCTAACAGCAGCTGATATGCATTTAGCAGCTGCAAGAAAGAAGGGGAAGGAATCAGGGACACAAGCTTTATATAAAGCAGATGAAATCATCAAAGATGTAAATGAACAAGTTCGAAATCTATCCCACCAATTGCTTTCACCTACGTTGATGAAATTTGGTTTAGGGCCTGCAATCGATTCATTATGCAACAAGCTTCATACGGATGAATTGAGAATTACATTTAATAATGATATTGGAGACCTTCGAGTTGAATCTTCATATGAGATCTTCCTCTATAGATCTTGCTCTGAGTTGTTGAATAACGCAATGAAATATTCAAATGGAAACTCAGCTCATATAGAGTTATTCCAAAGCGATGAAGTAATCAAATTAGTTGTTTCTGATAACGGTGTTAGTGGCCCTTTAGATGAAGATAATTTTGGATTAGGTTTGGCGCACATTAAAAACAATTCGGAAGCTCTGAATGGTAGATTTGAATATTTATCTGACGAAGAAGGTTTTAAAGCTGCGATAGAATTACCAATCACCAATATGGAAAATAGCAAAAGAAAAAATTAAGAACAAACTAAATATTATAAAGCTATTATGGATACACTATTATTTTTAATGCTCGGCGGTACGCTAGCAGGAATAGCGAATTTTTTTATAAACTATGTAGAGCTTCCATTTAAATTATCAAGACTCAGGTTGCAAGGTTATACTTTTTTGCAAGAGGATTATAAACCTGAGTTAACTTGGGGCATTGCTTTGATTGGCTATATCTTTTTAGGTATAATTGGCTCTTTGTTGATTTATCTATTACATGATCTAGAGATAATAAAAGAAAATCCAATGAAGAAAGACGCCCTGGTACTTTTAGGATATGGAATTGTGCTTGGTTTTGGTGCTATAAAAGTGCTGCAAAACACATTGACATTAATATTTCCAAACCCTAAACCAAATTCTGATACACTTAAAAAGATTGAAACAGCATAAATAATCTCAGACGAGTAAATAAAACTAATTCACTAATGCTATTTTTGCCCCAAACAAAAGTAGATGTACAAAATAGCCTTATTCCTAGCAGTCATTTCCTTAATGGCATGCAGCCCCACAAAGAAGATAACAGAATCAGTACCGACAACACCTAAGATTGCAGACGCATTCGAGATGCAGCGCAAGGATATCAATATCGTAAAGTCAACAGTCAGCCAGCATGAAATAAAATCCCACATCCAATTCTTAGCATCAGACGAATTAAGAGGAAGGAATATGCCATCTCCAGAATTGAAGATAGCAGCGGAATACCTAAAGACGCAGATGATGTTTTTCGGAGTAGATACGATAACTGGACATGGAGGATATAAGCAGTCCGTTTACTTAGATAATGAACAGCCACCTTCATCGGGTACTTTCAAGATCAAGAATAATTCATTAAATTTTGGCAAAGAATTCATAATAGTAAAAGGAGAGAATGGAGATTTAACTGGACCAACGGTTTTTGCAAAATCAGGAATGGGAAATGATATCGCTAGCTTAGATGTGAAAGACAAGATAGTTATCAGCTATTGCGGTGATGGAGAAAGTCAGAGTCCTCAAGCATGGTTTGGAATGGCTAAAGATAAGAGAGAAGCGCTGGAAGCCAAAGGAGCTAAGGCAATAGTAGAAATCTATCAATCTGCACAGATACCTTGGAGCTTTCTGACAAGACAACTGACAAGAGCTCAGATGAAGTTGGGAGAAGCAGAGAAAGAGACGAATAGCATACCTCATCTATGGGTAAGTACACAAGACTCTATGGTGATAAAGGATCTAGTAGCTGGAAATCAAAATGCTACTCTATCAATTAAGGGGATGGTCTCAGAAAAAATAGAATCCTACAATGTCATCGGATACGTAGAAGGAACAGACCCAGCACTCAAGGATGAATACATCATCTACTCGGCACACTATGATCATGTAGGGGTAGGTACTCCAGATGCAACTCAAGATAGTATCTATAACGGAACGAGAGATAATGCGATCGGTACAACAGCAGTCCTCACAGCGGCGCAAAATATCGCTGCTAACCCAACGAAGCGTTCATCGCTTTTCATCTTATGGACGGGAGAGGAGAAAGGGTTGTTAGGCTCTGCTTACTTCGTAGACCATAGTCCAGTGCCTCTTGACAAAATAGCTTATTGTTTTAATATCGATAATGGTGGGTACAATGATACTAGTATAGTCACCGTAATAGGATTGACTAGGACGACAGTAGAGCCGCACATGCAAGTTGCTTGTAATGCATTTGGTCTAGATGCGATAGAAGATCCCGCTAAGGAGCAAGGATTGTTTGATCGATCTGACAATGTGAATTTTGCAAAGAAAGGAGTGCCAGCGCCTACTTTTAGTTTAGGCTTCAGAGCATTTGATGAAGAGATAATGAAGTATTATCACCAGGCAGGTGATGAGATAGAAACTGTTGATATGGACTATGTTACTAAATATTGTAAAGCATTTGTACTGGCAGGTCGATTGATTGCTGATGATCCTAAAAAACCATTCTGGAACGAAGGGGATAAGTATTATGAGGTAGGGAAGACCTTATACGGGAAAGTATCTAATTAATTTTTTTTTTTTCGTTACAAACCATTTTAAGAAGTTCTCAAAGTTGATACTAGCTGGTTATGAGTGATAGATATGAATTGTTGATGAAGGGTGTCGAAGCAGAGCGAAAGCAAGAGCAGATATACTTTGAAAATCTATCTAAGCAAAAGACAAAAGCTGAAAAGGTAGAAGCGGGTATAATGTGGTATCCGTTGGTTATCAACAGGAAGCACTATACGGTAGGGGAGTTGATCGAATTAGAGCTAGAGCGCACTAAAAATCTGGATAAACATCACAAGATAAAAGTAGGGGTTGGCGCAAATCTGGTCGTGGAGGGAGTTGAGACGAGTACCTTTAAGGGTACGATCTCTTATGTAAGAAGAAATCGCCTACGCATAATCTTGCACGCTGATTATTTACTCAAGGAAGATATCCTAACTAAAGGTAGATTGGGTGTAGAGTTGATCTATGATGAGCGACCTTATAAGGTGATGATCAACACACTGAAGTACGTGATGAAGATGGATGATCCTATCCATACAGAGCTTAGGACTGCTATCCAACAAAAGTCTGACCTCGATAAGATTCCTGATCTTATAGATAAGAATCAATATAGCTCTCCGAAGTTTAATGAGTCACAAATGAGAGCTATCAATGGTTGTGCAGTAGCTCCTCGGATGTCGATCATTCACGGGCCACCTGGGACTGGGAAGACGACTACAATAGTGGGCTTGATACAGAAGCTAGCTAAAGTCGAGAAGAGAATACTAGTCTGTGCACCAAGTAATAATGCAGTAGACCTACTCGCAAAGCTACTACATGAAGCAGGGCTAAATGTGTTGAGAGTAGGCAATGTAACTAGGATAGGCGATAGTATAGCTGAACTTACCTTAAAGGAGAAAGCGCGTAATCATCCTGACTGGCAACATATCAAAAGCGTCAAAATAGAAGCCGAGAATGCCAAGAAGATAGCAGGGAAATACAAGCGTAAATTTGGGCAACGACAAAAGAGTGATCGAAGACAGATGTTCCAAGAGTCTAAAGAACTCAAAAAGTGGGCAAGGGACCTGGAAGATAAATTGATGAATGGAATTATCAAAGACGCTCAAGTGGTGGCGACTACCTTGATCAGTGCAGAGTCTAGAGCACTCAAGGGTTTAAATTTTCAGACGGTGGTCATCGATGAAGCTTCCCAAGCATTAGAGCCCGAGTGCTGGGTAGCCATGCTTAAGGGTGAGCGAGTCATCTTTGCCGGTGATCATCTCCAACTACCTCCAACTGTCAAAAGCGCAGAAGCGGAGAAGTTTGGGCTTGCTGAGACTATCCTAGATAGAATGTCTGGTGTACTAAGTCATAGCTACCTCCTCAAAGAGCAGTATAGGATGCACAAAGATATCTTGAGTTTCTCCAATGCTAAATTCTACAGCGGAGAATTGATATCTAATCCATCAGTAGCAGAGCGTAAATTATCGGATAAGGACAGCCCATTAGTATTCGTAGATACAAGCGGATGCGGGTTTAATGAGGAGCAGAACGTTGATTCCTTCAGTAAGTTTAACTCTGGCGAATACTTCACTATCCGAGAACATATCCTTCAGAATATTAACTTGTATGAGGGGAAGAGCATAGGGATAATCTGTGCATACGCTGCTCAAGTAAGATACGTAAGAAATGCAAAGGAAGAAACACCAGAGCTACAGGCACTTGATATAGAAGTAGACTCCATCGATGGTTTTCAAGGGCAAGAAAAAGACATCATCTATATCTCACTTGTAAGGTCTAATGAGATAGGAGAGATAGGTTTTTTAAAGGATCACCGTAGGCTTAATGTTGCAATGACTAGAGCCAGAATGAAATTGGTCATTCTCGGCGATTGCTCCACCTTATCTTCTGATAAGATGTATCTAGATCTGGTAGAGCATGTAGAGAAGCACGGCAAGTATGAGTCTGCTTGGGAGTATATGAGTTAGCAAGTTCAGTTTGATTGAACGTGGAGATGCAGAGGCGCGGAGAAAAACTGTATTCTAATTTGTCGTTTTCTAAAAGGGACGATGAAGCCACTCAATTACTCTGCGCCTTAGCGTCCATTTTAATTTTTTAATCTAGTGATAATGGTTACCGCTTAAAATAAAACATCCATGATCCAGGGAATCACTAACATCAGGGAAGTCAGCGCGTAGCTCATTTAGGAAATTAGGTAGCGGAGGTTATGAGACTGTCAAAATAAAAAAAGGAGGTCCCAAAGTAGAACCTCCTCACAAAACAATTTCCAAACATTATTATTTCACCAATGAAACTTTACTCACATCCAAATCACCATTTTCAAAAATGGTACGGATAAAATATAGTCCAGAAACATTATTACTTAAGTCGATCTGCAGTTCATTATTGTCAAGGTTATCCATCATCATAACTTTCCTGCCCGCTTGATCGATTACTTCTATCAAAGAAATATTCTTATCTCCATTATTTACCAATTGTACAATTCCTCTTGTTGGATTAGGATAGACATTGATATCTGATACCATCTTGCTATCCGATGTCAGGTCGACTGGCGTTTCTTCATTTCTCGATCTCGAAACTGCTACGGGGGTGTCATCCGTTGCCCATCCTCCAGTTATACTTACACAGTAGTCTTCGGTCTCTCCATAGCTATAGTTAGAGCATGGACCAGAAGGATAAGATCCTAGTTTCATAACACATCGCATCCTCTTCTTCCCATTTCTAGTACCAGTTGGTATTTTGATAGTTCCACTCAAAGTGTTAGTGCCAGAGCCTTGTGCTACATATTCACCATGATCATAGAAATCGCCATCATTGTTATAATCTATATATACTTTCCAGTAGCATCTATATATGCTTGAGTAAAACCCTGGCATAAGTTTTAGATTACAAGATTGACCTGGCTTGACATTGGCGCAGACAGAGGTGAAACTCTTGTAACCCCCATTATTGCCGCTTTCACTCCATAGGTCAGCGAATCCAACTTTTTTGATCCACGCCTTGTTGCTGCTATGTCCTCCTGCTGTACAGACACTCGGTGCAGCAGGTGGCTTGACAGTAATGTCAAATGAACAACTTGCCGTATTCCCACATCCATCTTGAGCTGTATACTTAACAGTATGTGTACCATTAGAAAGTGCATAACCGCTATGTGGTCCAGCAGTTTGTGTTACATTCAGACAAGTAGCTGGTATCTCCATGATATACTCCAGTGCATGGTGATACTGATCATTCCACTGACCGTTATTAAGCAATTCACAATAGTGCTGACGTCCATTATAGTTGTTAGGTTGACCAGGATACCATGGTTGATAACTGCCGAGACTAGTTCCATCTACCCATTTGAAGTGGCCTTCGCTTACATGGTCTGAGCATCCTATCCATGCCGATTGAGCTTGCAATTGGTTTGCTAGAAAACTATTTTCTGCAGCGTTAGTGATGATTGCTAGATGACCACCATTTGATACACAGATAGATTTTGCCGAGGTCCAGCTTGCAGGATCTTTAGAGCAATAATAGAAGCTATCTCCATGCTTACCCATGTATATAAAACCTGCAATCTGGCCTCCATGTGAAGAACAGTTATTACAACAAGAGCTTACTTGCGGATCATTCCACGAGACATGATGACCATTGGTCGTACTATTGTTTTGAACAATAATATCACTAGGACAGGTAATGTCTAAACTTGATTCTACAACTACTTTGAACTGGCAGGTCTTAGAATTACCACAATCATCAGTAATAGTATATTTTATGTTAGAAGTACCGACACCGAAATTGCCGCATGTCGCTGGTCCAGTGATCGTAGGAGTGCTACTACCGCACGGTATCTCACAGATATATTCATTTTTTCTAGAAGGGTACTCATCATTCCACTCTCCATTAGAGAGCATCTCTAAGTAGTACTGGTTATGATTATAGTTGTTAGGTTGTCCTGGATACCAGTTGGTGTAATTACCAAATGACTGTCCATTGATCCAGCGGTATACACCGTCACGATTTCTATCATGACCTCCGATAAATGCAGACTGAGTCTGTAACTGGTTTGCTAAGTAATGATTTTCGCCGGCGCTAGTCACGCATGCTAAGTAACCGCCCAATGAGGCACATGCGGCTTGAGCTTGCTCCCAGGTAGCTTTACCATCAGAGCAGTAGTACTTACTACCATTGTAGGTCCCCATGTAGAGGTAACCACTTATCTGGTCGTTAGGACAGCTGTTGCATGTTGTCGTCGCTTCAGGAAGGCTCCAGCATACTTCACTGTTATCATTGCAGTCTACGTGGATATCTTGTGGGCACCATACGCTTAAGCTAGAGCTGTTGTGATTCGAGGAATTGTCAGAGCATGTTTCGATGGTCCTGATCAAAGTTGCATTGCCAAAATCCGATGGTACTGTATTAACACCAGCGATACCACCGCTCTCGAACCTGACACTTCCGTGCACATTATAAGTTTTGAAAAGCACATCAGAGCATCTTACTCTGGGATTAGTCAGTGGTCTAAAATATACCTGACCTCTGTAACAGTAAGCTGCGATATCACAAAAGCAGTCATTGTTATTTACTTCAGTAATAAGGTCTGTAAGCCATGGTAAGACAGCAACAGGATCGTCGGTACTGTCACAGTACCAGGAGAGGTTGTCTGATGAAGCACTAAGCTTTTGATTAAGACTCAGTGAGATGGTAACTATTGTAATTGCAGTAATTACCAAAGAGTAAAGATTCTTCATTCGTTTCAATTTTTTAAAGCATTCCACCTTTGTGGAATTAATAGAGTTGGTTAATAAATAAGAATATGCGGTTATCGCTAAAGAAGTTATTCCTACTACTACCTATCATGACCAGTGAGTTAGGGCAAACACCTAAAAAGTGTCATGAGTTTAACATATGAGATTAATGCGAATTTATATAAACCTGATTATTAATAATTTATGTCTAGATAAGAATCTAGTTCATTAGGCTAATAAAGTAGTATGCTCAACTTTCTATGGTTAGAAATGTTAATTTATTATAGCAACTAATATGAAAAGCAAACTACCTCCAGGCCAATATGAATCGGATAACTTTCCTAGATTCGGTCTTTCTCAATACGCAAATAGATTTCCTGTTGATATTGATTCTATTAGATTAATAGTGGGAAAGGAAGGTTTCACAGATGTTGATATTTCTAAAGAATTGGAGAAGTTTTCGAGGGTAGAACAAACCTCGGATTTTCATTGTGTTACTACCTGGTCAAAGTCAAATCAAGTTTGGACGGGAGTCAGGTTCAAGGACTTTTACGAGCAGTTGGTAAGGCCACGATTCTCAGATGCTGATGACCTCATATTTGTGATCTTCAAAGCACAAGATGGCTACAAGACCGGTCTATATTTAGAAGATGTACTGAAGGATAATGTACTGCTTGCTGACCACCTAAATGGTGAACCCCTAAGTATAGAACATGGAGCACCGCTACGATTGATAGCTCCAGACCACTATGGATATAAAAATCTCAAACATCTTAAACGAATAGAATTTTACACTGAAAAGAAAAAAGTCAAGCAAGGTATTCTTGGTTTTATGGACCATCCGAGAGCAAGGGTCGCTTATGAGGAAAGAGCTGTCGGAGGGCCTGGCTGGTTCTTCAGATTTTTATATCGTCCTTTGGTGAAGTCTACTGCAAAGCAATTTGATAAGGCCATGAAAAAGTATTATGCTATGAAATAATTACTTGTATAGAACCACTTTCCTTTGGTGCAGAATCTACTACTCACAAACAGTATTTAAATTTTAGTGAAAGACCGATAATAGGATAAACATAATCTCCTGTCGAGTGGTATATATTACCCCAAATTATCTCAGGGGTTATTCCTTCTGGGACTTCACTTTGTCTAACTTCATAAGTTCCCAGACCGATGTTAATTGCCGTTTCTAAGTGGAAAGAATTTCTTAAAATACTTGACAGTCCGATTCCGATAGTAGGTCCAATGAGTGTTTTAGTACTTTTGTAGTTTATTAGTTGTGAGAAATTTTGTTCTTCTTGGAATATCCATTCTTCAAAATCATGGTTTGTTTTTCGAAAATAAAGAGTAGCTAAAAATATTCCTCTCTCAGAAAAGTATTTTTTAAAACCTAGTTTTATCCTCGTCCCATTTTTTACCTCCATACGGGGGGCGTCATTACCTCTAGAATTATTACTTGTGAAAGTAGTCGTCAAAAGTCGAGCGCCCTCAAGTTCTATGGTCATATCATGAGATATGTATTTCTCAATTCCTAACTGAACTCCTGGAGCCAGATTGATAAATGCAGATGGAGAAAAAGTAATTAGCACTTTGTTAGTACGTACAGTATCTATTTGAGCGCTGCAGACGAAGCTAAGAGCAAAGCATACTATGAAAAAAATTACTCTCATAGGTCCATTGCAGAAAGTAGATACATGTTATCTCTATCAGTATAATTGTATTGATAGAGCGAATCGGGACCCACTACCAATAGATGTCCTGATCTAGGTATAACATCAAATGCTCGATATCCATCAAAATGATGAATTAACTTAATGTCCAACGGTTTGGATACATCTATGACTTTGAGTCCATCATTAGCTTCACACACAAATAGCAGATCACCGTCTAAGCCAAGACCTTTAGGTCTTTCCATCAAGAGATCATTTATTAATATGGGGTCTGATAGATCATTGATATCATATAAACGAAGCACATTTTCTACTGGCCTGAAACAATTATTAGTCTCAGCGCTAGAGAGTGTCACATAAGCTATAGAATCATTTGCAACGACAGGATCTCTCGAGCACATATCCATGAAATTATTATATGCAGTAGTACTCATTTGAGATGGTATTCCATCTTGACCTATCCTGTAAATGTGTAGCGTAGTGGCAGATCCAATAAAAAGAATATCTCCACGTAGGAACATGGATTCTATGCCGAAGCCTAAGTCCTCCTTGAAGATCTCTATTGGCTTAGCAGGGTCTTTCAGTGAGTAAGCGATCAACTCTGCATCACTAATAAAATATAGGAAATTATTCCACGTCAGCATGTTTGCATAAGAGCCAGAAAGTACGCTGTTAGGAGTATTCGAATCACTAAGATTCGAATCACATGAATAGAAAAACAAACTTGCTATCAATGCAATTATCACTTTTTTCATCTTCTACATTTTGGATTAGTCAATGTAGTTCTTTCCCAATCTGTGACGATACCTTTGCTGTAGTCTACACACTCAAAAAAACCAGTGTACTCATCTGGCAAGGAAAGTGTAACATCTGAATGAATGTTCTCAATTCTATTTATCAGTTTAATATCTGCTGGGTCAGCGATGTCTATAGTAAGCAGATCCATAGTGTTATCGGCATATAGATAATTTCCTTTAATAGTGAAATTTATATTTCCAGGTATTTTCCAAAAATAGAGATTGGTAGGGTTTAGCGGATTCGTATTGTCGATTACATGAATGCCTTTAAATTGTTCATTGATAAAAATAAGATCCCCGCTGCTTACTATTTTGCCGAGCGTACCAAAGTCCTTCGCAGGAAGAGATTCTGCATAAGTTATGTCTTCTAAGCTTATATAGACAGGCTTTATGCCTTCGACTACTCGATCTTCTTTTTCTTGTGGTTTATCACAATTGAGTAATATGAATATGGGCAATAAAGCCATGAGGATTCTCTTCATAGTTTAGGTTTTCAATTTATAAGACGAATGTAAATGCTAATCTGTGAACGGATGTTTAAGGTTTTATGAGCCTTAAAGCAAAATAAACATCTGGGGAGTCTTGAAAAGTCGAAACTGAAGGCAAGCAATTCCTAACAGGCTTTAGTGACTGTTCTCAAGGTAAGATTCTGTAAAACCTGAAACAACTCCGAATAAAATAATTAAAAAAACAAAAAGGAATATGGCTAATGATATGTACAACAAGATTCTTCCTAGTGAAGTGTGATCTACTTTTTTCTTAGGTTTCACTATTATAATTTTTAATGAGAAGAAGAAACCTAAAATACAAAATACCTTTTGATACAAATTACCTAATGGAATAAAACAACCATAAATTAAGGAATCACCAACAGTCATTAAAGTCTACAAGTAGCTCTTTTATGAAATTAGTTAGCGGAGGTTATGAGGCTTTCAGATAAAAAAAAGAGGAAACCAAATTTGGCTTCCCCTCAGTCAATTGACTATATTATATCCTATGCTTCGTTATTCTCTTCTTTCTCCTTCAGCTTAAGTTGTACTTCATGCCCATTTTCCAGAGCAGCTTCTTTTTTATTTCCAAGATACTGAGGTAGATCCATCCCTGCCATATTGAATAGGTCATTCATCGGAGGGACTGACTTATACAGTCCTGATATAAACTTAGAAGTAGAGTTGCCTTCGCCTTTGCTATTGCCTCCTTCCCAGACAGTGACCTTGTCTATCTTGATCCCCTTGATCGCTTCTACTTGAGTCTTTACAAGCTCTGGTAATTTATCAGCGATCATCATTAGCACTGCTTCTCTGGTCTCCCCGCCAGTAGCGGCTACGATCTTATCAAATCCACTTGCTTGCTTTTCGAGTATCTCATAGAGTCCTTGTGCCTCTGCTCTTTTCATAGCTAGTATTGCATCTGCTTCACCTTTAGCTTTGATCCTAGTTTGCTCTGCTTCTGCTTCCGCATCTAGTTCCATCTTACGCTTGGCGATCTCCGCAGATACGATGATGTTAGCCTCTTGTACAGCTTGCTCCTTAGCAAATCTTGCTTGCTCCGCTTCCTTCTCCGCTAAGTAGGCTTCTTCTAAGGCTTTGGCAGCTTGTATTTTCTCTGCAGAAGTAGCTATTCTAAGTGCTTCTGCTTCTTTCTCTCTTCTTGATGCCTCGGAGTTTGCTATTCTTATCTTCGCTAAGTTTTCTCCATCTATTGCATTTGCATTAGCGGTAGCTTCTCCTACTTGTGCTTCTGCATCCGCTTTAGATACTTGGATTCTTTGATCCTTTGTTGCCATCGCTAGACCTATCGCTCCATCTCTATCTTTTTCTGCTACGCTCTTCTTAGCATCGTTGATCGCTTCTGCTGCAGCTTCCTTACCTAGTGCTTCTATATAGCCTGACTCATCTTGTATGTCGGTCACGTTTACATTGATCAATATCAAACCTATCTTTTTAAGCTCTGATCCCACATTGCTAGCTACATTACTTAGGAACTTATCCCTATCAGAATTGATCTCCTCGATATCCATGGTCGCTACTACCAATCTCAACTGACCAAAAATAATATCCTTGGCAATGTCTCTGATGTCTTCCGTCGACTTACCCAGTAAACGCTCTGCAGCATTTACCATAGAGGTAGGTTCGTTAGATATCGCTACTGTAAATCTAGAAGGTACATTGACCCTTATGTTTTGCTTACTCAATGCTCCTCTCAGATCCACATCTATGGATATAGGGCTGAGATCTAGATATTCGTAATCTTGGATGATCGGTACGACGAACGCGGCACCTCCAGCTAGACATTTTGCTGAGCCACCACCCGTCTTACCATAGATGACTAATATCTTATCTGATGGGCATCTCTTGTATCTTACTACGAAGAGTATGAGTACCGAAAGCGCAAGTAATAAACCTATACCTGACCATAATATTGCTATTCCCATGACTTGTTAGTTTTTGATTTTATAATGCTTCAACTAGGAGTATATTCTTTTCTAGAACGTCCAGTACTTTTACTTTTTTACCTGTTGAAAGTTTATTGTTATTGGTAACTGCAGTGAGTTCCATCAATTTATTTTCTACTCGTATTTGTATCTTACCTTTGCCATTGAGCTTAGATGGGATTGGGATGTATACTTCGCCCTCTGTTCCGATTGTTGATTCCAAGCTTACGGTTCCCGACTCTTCCATCTTGTACATCTGAAACAATAAGTATGCGATGACACTCATGGCTACGGCACCTGCAAGACCTCCTAAGGTAAGCGCTTTGGTCAGCGAGCCTCCATTCTGTAGGACTAATACACCAGTCCACCCAAAGAACAACAAGAAAGCTACAATACTCCTCAGTGAGAATAGAGAAAATTCTCCATCCAGATCGATCTCGCCAACATCAGCATCCGCTCCAGAATCAAACCCAAATAGAGTCATCAATAATTGGAATCCAAATATTATACTTGACACAATGCTGATACCCCAGAAGATCTGTAGAGAGGGGTCTAATGCTTCAAACCAATTCATTAAGGTTTCCATGATCTTACTTTTGGTTTATAACATTTAAGTTCATACAATTGATTGTCAAATTTCCATAACATCGACGAATGCCACTATTATTTCGGTTAAATTATATTTAATATATGGGAGAGTACCTACATTCTTCTTTTTATCTCTAGTTATTTTGCTTCTTAATTCTTACATATGTTTACATTTAAACTCATATTATCTCGTACGTAATCATATGGCTGATATTAAGCTTTTCTCTGGCACCAACTCTAAATACCTCGCAGACAAGATCGCAGATCATTATGGGCTGCCGCTATCTAGCCTGATCGTAAATAAATTTAGAGACGGTGAGATGCAACCAATCATCCAAGAATCAGTGAGAGGTGCATACGTTTTCTTCATACAATCCACTTTTGCGCCAGCAGATAACCTTTTGGAATTACTTCTATTGATCGATGGTGCTAAGCGTGCTTCGGCGGGATACATCACTGCGGTGATACCATACTTTGGTTATGCTCGACAGGATAGAAAAGACAAACCTAGAGTCCCGATCTCTGCAAAGCTAATAGCTAACCTTCTAGAAGCAGCGGGAGTCAATCGTATCATGACCATGGATTTTCATGCTGATCAGATACAAGGCTTTTTTGATATCCCAGTAGATCACCTCAAGGGAGAAGCCATCTTCATGCCTTACCTCAAGAAATTGGATATGAGCAATGTCACTTTTGCATCGCCTGATGTAGGTGGGGTGAAAAGAGCAAGAAGTTTTGCACAATACTTCGGAAGAGACTTAGTGATATGTGATAAGGAGAGGAGAAAGGCTAATGAGGTAGCAGCCATTACGGTGATCGGAGAAGTAGACGGGGCAGATGTGATACTGATAGATGATCTCGTAGATACTGCCGGTACACTCTGCAAAGCTGCTGATGCTTTGATAGAAAAGGGCGCTAAAAGTGTAAAAGCTATGTGTACACATCCAGTTTTATCTGGTGATGCATATGAAAACATTGAAAAAAGTAAAATCGAAAAGCTCATAGTTACTGATACGATTCCGCTACTAAAGACTTCTAAGAAGATCGAAGTCCTTCAAAGTTCTAAATTATTTGCCCGAGCGATCAGAAATACTCACGAATACAGGTCTATTGCAGCATTGTTTGTTGAGAAATAAGTGCTTAGGTCGTATTCTAGTTTGCATATAGGCTTATGAGTCCAGGTCATACAATGATACTCAGGTATAAAAGCCTTTCTATTTAGGCTATGATGTTATATATTTGCAATCCTTTAGAAATTACAAAGTAAATAAGTCATGGAAATTGTATCATTAAGTACCACTACGAGAACAGATGTCGGAAGAAAAGGTACAAAAGCACTAAGAAAAAGCGGTTCGATTCCTGCGGTCATGTATGGTGGTGGCGAGGTAAAGCACTTCTCAACAAACATCAGAGATGTAAAATCTTTAATCTACACGCCGGAGTTTAAATTGGCAGAGATAGATGTTGATGGTACAAAACACAAAGCGATATTGAAGGATATACAGTTTCATCCTGTTTCTGATGAGGTGATGCATATGGATTTTTTGAAACTGATAGATGGCGTAACAGTAAAAGTGGACATCCCAGTGAAATACGAAGGGGTATCTCCTGGTGTAAAAGAAGGAGGCAAATTGATACCAGCACTAAGGACGGTCAAAGTCAAAACTGTACCTGAGAAACTTGTCGATAAGTTGATTGCAGATATTTCTGAGACTAAACTAGGAGAGGCGATCAGAGTAAAAGACTTACAAGTAGGAGAGGGTATAGAAGTGATGACAGACCCTAACATCCCAGTTGCATCAGTGAATGTACCGAGAGTTCTAAAAGCTCTTGATGAGGAAGAAGAAGCAACGACTGAAGAAGGAGTAGAAGGAGAGACACCAGCAGAAGGCGATGCGCCAGCAGCTGATGGCAAAGATGCTAAAGACAGTAAATAATAAGATCTTAAATCTTTAAATAGATATAAAGGCTCGCCATTACGGCGAGCCTTTTTTTTTGTGGTACACTAATTGTCATATTTATAGTAATCATAATATGATATAGCTAGTATGGGAATATTGAGTGTTAAGAATAGTTTGAGTTTGTTGGTGATAATTGGAATTGTAACATTACAATCCTGCGCCACTCAAAAGCCTATTCGCAAATCAAACAAGTCGATAACCGCTGTTAAGAAGACCCGGAGAACTCCAAAAGCAGATTCTTCGCGAGATAGGATCATAGATGTTGCAAATAAATATATCGGCACCAAATATGTTTATGGAGGCAAGGATAGTCGTGGTTTTGACTGTTCGGGGTTTGTAACAAGAGTATTCTTTGAGAATAAGATAGATATACGTGGTAGTTCTTCTAGTTTATCAAAACAAGGAAAAGGGAAAACTATCCAAGATGCAAGGATGGGTGATTTAGTTTTTTTTAAGAAAGGAGAGCGAGTGAATCACGTAGCGCTGATCTCGGAAATAAGCAAAAATGAGCTTTGGGTTATTCATAGTACGAGTTCGAGAGGGGTGATCAAAGAAAATATAATGGCATCTCCATACTGGAGTACTAAAAAATATTTTATTAAAGATTTGCTTTAGAGTAGAATAAAGTATAATTAGATGTTTATCATTAATTGGTTTAAAAAATTATTCGGCTTGAGTACTTCACCAAAACTTAATTTAATACTATTTGGTCCTCCGGGGGCGGGTAAAGGCACACAGGCAAAGAAGCTTGTAGACATTTATGGTTTGTTGCAGATCTCTACTGGAGACCTCTTCAGATATGAGATAGGGAATAATACTCCTCTAGGCCTCAAAGCTAAAGAGTATATGAATAAAGGGGAGTTAGTGCCAGATGAAGTGACCGTAGGAATGCTTAAGAATAAAGTAGATGCTAACCCTGAATATAAGGGTTACATATTCGATGGTTTCCCGAGGACGATTCCTCAGGCAAATGCGCTTGATACATACCTATCTTCCAAAAGTGAATCCGTATCACAGTTAATTGCCCTGGATGTAGATGATGATGAACTAGTGACTCGATTGCTAGAAAGGGGTAAGACGTCTGGTAGACCTGATGATAATAATGAAGAGATAATCCGTAATAGGATAGTTGTATATAACAAAGAGACTGCTCCAGTCTTTGATTTCTATGACGAGCAAAGTAAGGCTATCAAAGTGCCAGGAGTAGGGACGATAGACGAGATATTTGAAAGACTAAAGACTAGGATCGATCCTCTAGTTGCCTAGAAATCATGAGTAACCAAAATTTTATTGATTACGTAAAGATCAACTTCAGGTCTGGGGCTGGTGGTGCTGGATCATCTCATTTTCTGAGGGATAGGATATCTGCCAAAGGAGGTCCCGATGGCGGTGATGGTGGTAGAGGTGGTCATATAATATTGAGGGGTAACAAGCAGCTGTGGACATTACTACACTTGAAATTCAAGAAGCATATAAAAGCTCAGCATGGAGCAGGAGGTAGTGGTGCACACAGGTCAGGGGCTGACGGTGACGATATCATATTAGATGTACCGCTAGGTACCGTTGCTAAGGACTTTGAGACTGGCGAACAAGAATTTGAGATAACAGAAGATGGGGAGACGGTCATCTTACTCAGGGGCGGTCGAGGAGGACAAGGTAATGCACACTTCAAGTCATCTACTAATCAATCGCCGCAGTACTCTCAACCAGGCGAGGAGGCGCAAGAAGCATGGAAGATACTAGAGCTAAAAGTCTTAGCAGATGTAGGTCTAGTAGGATTCCCAAATGCGGGTAAGTCTACATTGCTATCTGTAGTCACCGCAGCTAAGCCAAAGATAGCGAGCTATGCATTTACCACCTTAGCTCCCAATCTAGGAATCGTAAAGTATAGAGATACTCGGTCTTTTATCATGGCGGATATTCCTGGTATCATAGAGAATGCTCATCTAGGCAAAGGGATAGGTATAAGATTCTTAAAGCACATAGAGAGAAATGCCTTGTTGCTTTTCATAGTACCAGCAGATACGGATAATATCAAGCAAGAGTTTCTTACCCTGATGAATGAGCTTGAGCAGTACAATGAAGAACTCCTAGATAAGCCAAGGCTACTTGCCATATCTAAATCAGATCTCATAGATGAAGAACTCAAGGAGATGCTCCAAGTAGATCTACCTCAAAATATTGAAGTAGTATTCTTCTCCGCAGTAGCACAGCAAGGCCTACAAGAATTAAAGGATAAGGTCTGGGAGATCATGAATAAAGAAGAGGTCTAAGAGTCTTATTGCATCGACTCGCCTTTCACCTTTATCGTATCTATTGTTTCTTTCAGCAGTTCCCAAAAATCTATAAACAGCGGTTTAAGACCACTGAAGATGCCTATTAGAAGTTGAGGTACTTGCTCAAGAATAGGATAAGTCGTGGAACTGGTTTTTACATGCTCAGGCAGAATTGTCAATTCATTAGTGAGGTATAAAGCACCCGAAAACATAGATACTAATATCAAGGCAGATAATATCCCGCCGGCAAATTTATTGATGAAATTAACATGAATGGCCTTCATGAAATTTTCAAGCTGATTTGCTAGTAATCTTATGCCGAGCATAACGATAAAAAAGGTCAAAACAAATCCAACGATAAAGCTGACCACTTGGCTGAGGTCAAAGCTCGATTCTATAAATCTGATTACTAGAGGAGACAGCTTTAAAGCAGCTAATACAGCTATAATTATTGATAGGATATCGAAGATAGTATCTATGATTCCTCGACTATACCCTGAGTAAAAGCCGTAGATCAATAAAATGATAGCTATAATGTCAATAAACATGCTGAAATAATCTTTTTAAAACGACAAAATTAATATATAAATAACCAGTTTTAAATCCTGTAGAGTTAAGGAAGGTTTAAAGAAGTATATTTGTGTAATTCCGTGACCACTCTATAGGTCTTACATATACACCATTAAATAGGGCTTGAAACACGATATGATAAGCATATTACTTGCAATTTTTCTCATAGGATCTTTCTCAGATTCTGCGGTAGGACAGCAGCCTACGAGTGATTCATTGCCTAGTGTATTTTTGATCGGAGAATTCGAAGATGAGTATGAGCAGTTAAGTGTAAGTTGTGACAGAAAACTGCTCAACAATTGTGGTGAATCGATGGAACTAGCTTATGCCAAATGGATGGGTCTTCTTAGTGATATAGAAGGCTATTCTGACCGAATGAATTTTGATCTCAAGGGAATCAAAATATGGATCAATGTATTCTGGAATTCTGATGGTTCTATCAAACACTTAGTTTATTATCCTAAGCCCAATTCTAAGAATATGGATTTCGATGAATTAACTGATTTTTTTGATTCTTTCTTAGCCCAATATCAATCTCCGATCACAGACCAGGTGTGCTTTTCGCATAATGGTAGTGCTAACTTCCCGATCTATGCTAAGCTCTTCGTGCCTAAGGAGAAGAATTAGTTAAGTCCTAAATAAGATATATTCACGAGTACTTATTATTGCAATTTGTAATATGTTTTATTTAAATTTGGGTTTCCATATTTCACTTGGAAAGCCTTTATTTCGATAAACTAATACATTTTAATTCTACATATGTCCACAGTAAAATATACTGAAGAAAACATCAGATCGCTAGATTGGAAAGAACACATCAGGATGCGTCCTGGCATGTACATAGGTAAGCTTGGAGATGGGTCTGCGCAGGATGATGGGATTTATATCTTGATCAAAGAGATATTGGATAACTCGATAGATGAGTTTGTGATGGGTAATGGTAAGGAGGTGGAGATAAAGGTGGAAGATGGCCGTATAATCATAAGAGATTATGGAAGAGGAATACCTTTGGGTAAGGTAATCGATTGTGTATCGAAGATCAACACCGGAGGAAAGTATGATTCTAAGGCCTTCAAAAAATCAGTAGGACTTAATGGGGTAGGAACTAAAGCAGTAAATGCACTATCAGATTACTTCTCAGTGCAGTCTATCCGAGAGAATAAAACTAAGGTAGCCATATTTGAAAGAGGAGAGCTGGTCAAGAATCATAATATCGCAAAGACCAAAGAGTCTAATGGTACGCTAATAGAGTTTGAACCAGATGCCTCTATATTCAAAAAATATAAATTCAGAAAAGAATATATCGAATTCCAACTATGGAACTATGCTTACCTCAATGCTGGGCTGAAGTTAAAATTTAATGGCAAGACGATCTACTCTCGAAATGGATTATTGGACTTGCTTAAGAACAAGACCAATGAATCAGAGTTGAGATACCCGATCATACATCTTAAAGAAGAAGATATAGAGATAGCCATTTCTCATGGTAATCAATATGGGGAGGAATATTACTCTTTTGTAAATGGTCAGAATACTACTCAAGGAGGAACACACTTAGCGGCATTCAGAGAGGCTATAGTGAAGACGATCAGAGATGTATATAAAAAGAACTTTGATGCAAAGGATATCCAAACTTCGATAATAGGAGCTATCAGCGTAAGAGTAGAGGAGCCAGTATTTGAGTCACAGACTAAAACAAAATTAGGCTCTCAGAATATGGGACCGGATGCTCCGACGGTGAGATCATTCATAGTAGACTTTTGTAAAGAACATCTAGATAATTTCTTGCGAAAGAATAAAGCGGTATCAGAAGCACTACTCAAAAGAATACAACAATCAGAACGAGAGCGAAAGGAGATAGCTGGTATCAAAAAACTAGCGAACGAAAGAGCTAAGAAAGCAAATCTACACAACAAGAAGTTGCGGGATTGTAGAGTCCATTTCTCAGATAAGCGTGGCGATGAAGATGTGAAGTTAGCATCAACAATATTTATCACAGAGGGAGATTCTGCAAGTGGATCTATCACTAAAGCCAGGAACGTACAGACGCAAGCCGTGTTCAGTCTAAGAGGTAAGCCGCTTAATTGTTTTGGGCAAACTAAGAAAGCAGTATATCAAAATGAGGAATTAAACCTGCTACAACATGCCCTTGATATAGAGGACGGACTAGATAGTCTCCGGTTTAATCAAGTGGTCATAGCGACGGATGCGGATGTAGACGGAATGCATATCAGATTGCTATTGCTAACTTTTTTCCTACAGTTTTTTCCAGACCTAGTAAAAGCTAATCACCTTTACATTCTTGATACGCCATTATTTAGAGTTAGAGATAAGCAGAAGACTTTTTACTGCTACTCTGAGAAAGAAAAAATGGATGCTATAGACCAACTGAGAGGTAAGCCTGAGATCACTAGATTTAAGGGGCTAGGAGAGATTTCACCTGACGAGTTCGAAGACTTCATCGGTAAGGACATGAGACTAGAGCCAGTTTTCCTTCCTGAGAAAACCAACATCACTGATATCCTCTCATACTACATGGGCAAAAACACACCTGAACGTCAAAAATTCATAATCGATAACTTACGATTTGAAGTTGATAAGACATCAGTGAGTAATGTTTTTGATATCGAAGGAGAAGAAGTCGAGAACATTGAGGAAGTCGAAGCGGAAGAGATGGCAACAGTCTAAGCTGACTTTTTGTCCACTTTTAGCATTAGGCAAAGAGATATAAGCCAAATAATCTTACAATCTAAGCCACTTTCTTGTTGGTACATATGTTGAAGTAAGTTAACAACGGGCTATTAATTTATTTGGAGATCATTGGTTCTCAATATTTCAGCTTTTTCTCGAATCATAGCTAAGGCTATGAATCTACAAAAGCATGTTGTGAGGAATTCGAAGGAAGCTTCATCTTGAAAACCAAGCACTTACAACTAATTTTAATACACATTATTAAATTACTTCATTGACACCATCATACCGAAGCTTAAATAAGAGAATAGATGTTTGACTTTTCACAGTTACTTTCCAATATATCAGATGACGGAGATTTTGTGCCTATCATTCCTATCAATGAGGAAGAAGATGGGAAGGATGTAGAGATTCCTAATACGCTACCGATTCTTGCGCTCAAGAATACGGTCTTATTTCCAGGTGTAGTGATACCGATTACGATAGGAAGGGATAAGTCTATAAAGGCGATCAAAAAAGCGTACGACTCAGATAAGCTCATCGGCGTCATATCTCAGAAAGACGTGACGCAAGAGGATCCTAAGGCAGAAGACTTATTTGAAATAGGAACGGTAGCCAAAGTGGTCAAGTTGCTCAAGATGCCGGACGGCAGTTCTACTGCTATCCTGCAAGGGAAGAGTAAGTTCAAGTTACTAGAGCTAGTCAAGGATGATCCATTCTTAGAAGGGATAATAGAGTCTATCTCGGAAGCAGATGTCGCAGAGGAGTTAGAACTCAAAGCGCTGATGGACTCAATAAAGAATGATGCCAAAAAGATCATCGAACTATCACCACAGATACCATCTGAAGCAGTGGTCATGCTACAGAACATTAAGAATGATACATTCCTACTAAACTTCATAGCTTCTAATCTCAACCTAGATGTTGCCAAAAAGCAAGATATACTCCAGATCAATGATGTAAATGAAAAAGCAACTGCCATCCTTGGGCAGCTGGATAAGGACCTACAGTTGTTACAGCTTCGGTCTAAGTTAGAGTCGAAGGTGAGAGGAGATATTGAGCAGCAGCAGAAAGAGTATTTCCTTAATCAGCAAATGAAGATGATCCAAGAAGAGCTTGGAACGAATCCCCAGAAGGAAGAACTAGAGCAACTAGCCAAGAAGGCGAAGGAAATAAACTGGCCCAAAGAAGCGAAAGAAAAATTTGATAAAACCCTAAAAAAGGTAAAAAGAACCAATCCGCAAGTAGCAGAATACTCCGTATTATTCAACTACCTCGAGCTGATGCTGGAGCTTCCTTGGAATACTTTTACGGAGGATAATTTTGATCTTAAGAATGTGCAGAAGGTACTGGATAAAGATCACTTTGGATTAGAAGATGTGAAGGAAAGAATCATAGAACACTTAGCAGTGCTGAAGCTAAAAGGAGATATGAAGGCGCCTATCATCTGTTTAGTAGGACCTCCAGGAGTAGGGAAGACTAGTCTTGGTAAATCTGTAGCAGAGGCACTTAAGCGTAAATTCGTAAGGATGTCCTTAGGTGGTCTCCACGATGAAAGCGAAATAAGAGGTCATCGTAAAACTTACATAGGAGCGATGCCAGGTAGGATCGTACAATCCCTTAAAAAAACGAAGTCATCTAATCCAGTTTTCATATTAGATGAGATAGACAAGATCGGCAAGGATTTTAGAGGCGACCCATCTTCTGCACTTTTAGAAGTATTAGATCCGGAGCAAAATGCTAATTTTTACGATAATTATCTAGAGCTAGAATATGACCTTTCTAAAGTCTTATTCATAGCCACTGCCAATAGTCTCAGCACTATCCAGCCAGCACTCCTCGATAGAATGGAGATCATCAATATCAGTGGATATTCTACAGAAGAGAAAGTAGAGATAGCAAAGCGACATTTGGTACCACAACAAAGAGAAGCACATGGCTTGAAAGCAAAACACATCAAGCTAAATGATAAGGTCATTCAAAAAGTTATACAAGGCTACACTCGGGAGTCTGGAGTAAGGTCATTGGCTAGAGAGATAGGAGGAGTGATGCGACATGTGGCGAGGAAAGTCGCCTCAGACGATAAGTACGATAAGAGCATCAAAGCAGAAATGCTAAAAGATATTCTTGGACCATCTAAGTTTTCTAAAGATGCGTATGCAGTGTCTAAGGTGCCAGGAGTAGCAGTCGGTCTTGCGTGGACTAGAGTGGGTGGCGATATTTTATTCATAGAGTCTAGTTTGAGCAAAGGAAAAGGGAAGATCACCTTGACTGGTAATCTAGGAGATGTGATGAAAGAATCTGCTACTACAGCCTTAAGTTTTATCAAAGCTAATGCAGCATCGATAGGAATCTCCGACGAGGATATTGAGAAAAGTGATGTACATGTGCATGTGCCAGAAGGCGCTATCCCTAAGGATGGTCCTAGTGCTGGTATCACCATGCTAAGTGCGCTAGTCTCAGCCTATAAAAATAAAAAGATAAAGTCTCATCTTGCTATGACGGGAGAGATCACACTACGCGGTAAGGTATTACCTGTGGGAGGTATCAAAGAAAAAGTACTGGCCGCCAAACGATCAGGTATCAAGGAGATCATGATGTGTGCAGATAATGAAAAGCATGTGGCAGAGATCAAAGCAGATTATATCAAAGGGATGAAATTTATCTATGTCAAGCGAATGGAGGAAGTCCTTGAGTATGCTCTAGGGATAAAACTATAGAGCTGTTAAAAGAGCGTTAAAAATGCAGATCTGCATTTTTGATTTAGTTACAAACCGTTATTAGATTACATTATATTAGTAATTTTAGAATTGCCAATAATCATTTATACTTGAGATATCTAACGTTCTTCATATTTAGTTTTGTCATGACAAGCCAAGCTTATGGTCAGACTAAAGTCAAGAAGCAGGACGTAGTGCAATTCTCAGGTGTCGTAGTCACAGAAGAAAGAGGAGAAATAATCTTCCTTCCATATACCAATGTCTCGGTGAAGGGAACGAGTAGAGGTACGATTACAGAGATAGATGGCTTCTTCTCTATCGTAGCAGTGAAAGGAGAGACTATCGTATTTTCAAGGATAGGGTATGAAAATGCAGACTTGATAATTCCTGATACGCTTACTTCGGAATATTATTCTATCGTGCAGCCATTGACCAAGGATACGATACTGTTACCAGAAGCAGTCATTTACCCATGGCCTAGTAGAGAGCATTTCAAAATAGAGTTTCTAGCATTAGATATTACTGATGAGCTGCGCCAACAAGCAGAAGAGAATCTAGATGCAGTTACCATGGCGCAATTGAGGGAAGAATTACCTTTCGATGGTAGGGAAGCGACCTCAATGGTCCTCAAAGAAAACGCAAATAAAGCTTATTACTATGGGCAACTCAGGCCCCAGAACATCCTTAACCCACTAGCATGGAAGAAATTCATAGATGCTTGGAAGCGAGGAGACTTCAAGAAAAAAGATAAAGACAAGAAATAGCAGTTCCCATAATAGAAGATTTTAGGTTTTAAGATTAAAGTTGTCATCTTTGCTATCCTTTTGGAGGGTTTTTTGTTATAACATACATATTCAAAGTAGACAAAGTGAAGGTTACAGACTATTTTAAGAATGCGCAAGGAGATACGTTAGTCTCATTTGAGATCTTACCACCAGTTAAGGGAGGTACGATGCAAGCTATATTTGATGACTTGGATCCGCTTATGGAATTCAAGCCTCCTTTTATAGATGTTACTTACCATAGAGAAGAGTTTGTGTATGAACAAAAGGCTGATGGCTTTTATGAGAAGATAGCGATTAGAAAAAGACCAGGTACAGTGGGTATCTGTTCTGCGATCATGCATAGATATGGTATAGATGCGGTACCTCATTTGATCTGTGGAGGTTTCTCCAAAGAAGATACAGAGAACGCGCTTATCGATCTCAACTTCCTAAACGTCAAAAATGTACTAGCACTTAGGGGTGATCCAAGAAAATTTGAAGATAAATTTACTCCTGATCCAGATGGTCATCCTTATGCTGTAGACCTGGTCAAGCAGATACAGAATATGAATGAAGGAGTCTATCTAGATGGGAATATCGAAGATGGTGCAAAGACAAATTTTTGTATCGGTATCGCAGGTTATCCAGAGAAACACTTCGAAGCACCAAATTTAGATGTCGACCTTGCTTACACCAAGCAAAAGATCAATGCAGGCGCTGATTATATCGTGACCCAACTTTTTTACAATAATGACAATTACTTCAAATATGTAGAAGCATGTAGAAAAATTGGTATCAATGTGCCTATTGTACCAGGTCTCAAACCACTTACAAAACTCTACCAGCTAAGTTCTATACCTAGAAAATTCTTTATCAACATGCCAGAGGAACTGGTCAAGGCGATAATGGCAGCTAAGGATGGGAAGGCAAGAAAACAAGTCGGGATAGAATGGCTCATACACCAGTCTCAAGAACTAAAGAAAGCAGGGGTCCCTTGTCTCCACTACTATACAATGGGAGATGGTGACATCATCCGTAAAGTAGTAGAGAAAGTCATATAGCTTTTACCCTTTTAGCTTATGCGCTAATAGTTGATCAAGTTTATTCGGCTTGATAAATTTAGAATAAGTAAGGAGTTGTTATTATTTAGGCTTTACATAAAGTAAAGACAATTGGTGGGGTTATGCTCTAGTCCTCAACACTTTCCTTTACGTCTATTTCTTCTACTTGCAATTCCTCATTTTCATCTTCATCACTGTCCTTATCCACTATGTCAAATACCTCATCTTCTTTACTTACATCTACAGCGCCTCTTAGCATGATAGCTCTTGCTTTTGCTTTAGTTATCTTAAGCATATAACATCTAGCATCATCTTCGTAAGGAAGTGCAAGTACTTTACCCCCTTTGAGATCAGTAAATGATACTAAGTGCTTTGAAAATCCCATAGGATATTTCTGGATGATGGCATTGATGATCGATTGATCAGCAGCTTCAAGATCTTTGATGACTCTTGGTTTTGTTTTCATTGTTTTGATTTTGAAGTCATCTAAGAATAATCTTAAGAGACTTCGGTAAGTAATACATCACTATTACTTCTCAGGTCATCGATTGGTAAAATAAATATATTAAATAAATTTATAATATCATCTTAATCACAAAAATCAATTTGAAAATATAAATTATTAGTTTTTGCATGACAATCAGAATCGAGATCGCTTTACTACATGAGTATAAGATCATGTAGATATATACATTGATCTCAGCCCTACTTAGAGAGGGCGTGGACCCTGAATTTACCTAGACTATTATACTCTATGGCAGGCATGGGTAACTTGAATATATTTAGAATAGAAAGCACAGATCTTAAGAACGGGCTTTTGACCTTTATCCTAGTGAGGTCTATATCAAGACCTAGATAATATTGTTTATGTCTCGGATAGACGTTAGTGTCTAGGACGACTCTATCATCATTTTCGAGAAGCCACTCATTTTCAAATCCGCCAAACATATTCTCAGATCCATAACCTACAGCAACATTGAGCCAATCAGGGATAGCACTATCCTCATGCATAAATGATCTAAGGTTAAATGACGCCCATATAGTCTGGGCATTATAGTCTTTGAGAAAAGACTCGGCATAACCTGAGCCATATAGCTCAGCAGCTCGCTGTTCTAAGTTGGTAACGCTCTCTCCGCTTACAGAAAAAATATCTTGATCAGAGTAGCGCTTAGGCCATGAAGATACCTTGAGGTTAATTCGCTGCTCCCCCCACGCTTTCTGCTGCACTACGAATGCACCTACACCTGCGACATTAGCTGCCATATCTCCAATAGAAAACCCCCAATTATCAGAGAATCCATCCATCACCTCTATCGTACTCTGGAATAGTGTACCGCAGATAGCTCCGACGAGTATCGAGTTGTCTTCTGATAGCCCAGTCCACCTAGCACCTTTATAAGTCAAGACTCCTTGAAAGTATGCGGTGTATAGATGACCAGCCTTATCTATATTATTCCATTCATTCCAATCATTGAAAACGTGAAACTTAGACTGTGGATATTGTTTGTACCAGGTATTGTAAAGTCCTATTGAGAATCCAGTATATATTAGGCTTGAGCTAGTAAGTGCTAAGTTGAATCTCTTTTTGTTGAGAGTATCGGGAGGAGTAAAGAAATTATTGAATGGACTGTATTGGCCATCGGATTGTCCTATAGAGACGCCTGAACATATTAATATGATCAATCCAATAAAAACATGTTTTGTCCAGTATCCCATCGTATCTATTCAAAGATACGCTCAACTATGAGCTGATATTGTCCAATATCTTCGGATATAGTGCTGTTTTTAGTAATATGATAATCACTAGGGCCTAAAATTTTGTAAAAAATCAATTATCTTTCGTCATCATTTTGAAACTGTTCACTCATATGAGTCTTAGAAAATTACTTACAGGTCTATTTGTGTGTTTTTCGGTCGTCATGATCAGCGCACAGGACTTACATTTTACCAACTTTAGATTGGCACCCTTGACTATCAATCCTGCATTAGCTGGAGCTTTTGAAGGTACTGCGCGTATAGGCGGAGTATATAGGGGGCAATGGTTAGATGTGGATGGCTATAATACACCAGCTCTTTATGTAGATGCGCCGATTATCAAGGGACTCAGAAAAAATGATTGGGTAGGGGTAGGCGTTTCGTTTTACTCAGATAAGGCAGGAAGTGGCGGTCTTACCGATACAGGTACGGGAATAAATGCAGCTTACCATTTAGGCCTTGATAAGAATAACATACGTAATAATATAGCTTTCGGTATTTCATATGGAAGGATAACTAGGCGGATTACTGATCCCGAAAATTTTATTGCTGCAGGAGCATCAGGTTTGGTTACGGGATCAGCAGCGGTTACAGAGCTTGGTCTATCCACTTTGAATGAGAAAGGAGAATCCTATACCGATTGGACAGCAGGAATGACTTTGCACTATGATCTTACTAAAAGGAATAGACTTAAGACAGGTTTAGCAGCGGGGCATATTACAACCCCAAGAAATTCATTGCTTAACGATGTAGATGAAAATAATTTTAAGATCACAGGATTTGCACAACTAGAGATGGGATTATCAGATAAATTCTCTATCGAACCTGCAGTATTATTTCAACTAGAAGCTCCTGGAAAAGAACTAGCACTTCAGACATTGGCAGGTTATATGCTCGATCCTAAGAAGGACCTCGAATTGAATGCTGGACTCGGCTATAGAGTAGGGGATGCAGTGCAGATATTATTAGGAGCTACTTACGGTGATTTGACACTAGGCGCAAGTTTTGATGCTAATGCTTCTAGTTTTCAAGGAGCACCTGGATTTCAAAGTGGTTTTGAGATCGGAGCATCATACATTTTGAAAATATATAAGAAACCTAATGTTAAACCAGTGATCATTTGTCCACGGTTTTGATCACCAAAAAAGTATTAAAAAAGATGAGGCTTCTTTTCGTATTTATAAGTTCAATAGTATTTTATCAATTGTCTACTGCACAGCCACTCACTAGTGTGCCGTTAGATATTATGCTTGACACCGGTGATGAGCAGGTAGAGAAAAAAGATTGGGTCAATGCCCTAGATTGGTATGAGAAAGCATACAAAGAACAAAAAGATAATAACCTGGCGCTAGAAATAGCCTACTTGCAATATAAGCTAAGGGACTATGAAGATGCTGGTAGATGGTACAAAAGAATACTTGACCGTGACCCAAATAATGAGTTCATGGAAGATAGATATCTCTATGGTAAGACGCTCAAAGCTCAAGGTAAGTACCAAGAGGCGGCTCAGCAATTCAGAATGTTTATAGATAGCTCCCAGACTCAAGAGGTTATCGTACTTGCTAAGAATGAACTGAAGGGTATCGATATGATCAATAAGTATGAAGAGAATATAGGTACTGTAGTAACCTTTGCGGAAAAGGATATTAATTCTGGTTTTACAGAGTTCTCTCCTCGACAATATCAAGATGGGACTTTATACTACTCCTCCATACCTGCTAAAAAGCAAATCGAAGTAGATTACGGTAATGAAGAGCACTTTGCTAGAATATACACTTCGCAAAAGACTGATAAAGGTTATGAAGATCCTACTCCGCTAGGTACTCATATCAATAGACAAGGCTACCATACAGGTAATCTAGCATTTTCGAGAGACGGCAGACGTATGTACTTCACACGATCTCTTCTCTATGGCAACGACCTAGATGAATCAAAACTGTACATGAGTACCAAGAGTGATACGGATTGGAGTCCGCCGATTGAGATAGAGTCGATCAATGGTGATTTTAGAGTAAAGCACCCTACAGTAGGAGAATTATTTGGTAATGAAGTGATTTATTTTTCTTCTGATATGGAAGGTGGTATCGGTGGATACGATATATACTATACTACGGTATCAGGAGATACATATGCAGCGCCAGTTAATTTGGGACCTACGGTTAATACTGCTCAGGATGAAGAGACACCTTTTTATCAAGATGGCTCATTATACTTTAGTTCTGAAGGATATCCTGGTCTAGGAGGTTTTGATATCTACACTACTGCATGGGATGGATCTAAATGGAGCGAGATCACCAATATGGGCTTCAACTATAATAGCTCATACGATGACAAGTATTTTAATATGAATGGTGATGGGACGAATGGATATATAGTCTCCAATAGATTGGATAAAGCAAAGAGAAGTGTAAAGGGGAAATCATGCTGTGATGATATCTATGAGTTTAATATCAGAGAGCTTATCATAGACCTCATAGTAGAAGTAAGCGAGGATAAAGGACCGTTAGATGGAGCTAAGATCAGGCTGATAGACGAGTCGGAAGCCACAGATCCTAAGGAAAGGACAAACCCAGAAGGTAATGAATTTCAATTCTTACTAGAAAGCGAAAGATCTTACCGTGCTATAGTCTCTAAGGACGGCTACTATCCTGATACCCTAGAGTTTAATACATCTGGAATTATAGATGACTTCACAGTCAATAAAAAATCAAAGTTAAAACCGATACCAGAAGCACCTAAGGAGCCAGAGTATGAGACTATTACGATCAACCAAAGTATCAGACTCAACAATATTTACTTCGATCTTAATAAGTGGGATATCTTACCAGATGCAGAGAAAGATCTAAGTAATCTATTAGAGCTCATGAATAAGTATCCGACTATGGTGATAGAGCTCTCTTCTCATACGGATTCTCAAGGGGTCTCGTCTTATAACCAGAAATTATCTCAGCAACGAGCAGAATCTACCAAGAGGTGGCTTCTAAATAAAGGAGTAGCAGACGAAAGGATAAAGCCTATAGGCTATGGGGAAAATAAAATCTTGAATCGATGTGTGAATGGCGTAAGGTGTAATGATGATGAGCATAGGTTTAATAGAAGATCAGAATTTAAGATCATAGGTGGTCCAGAATCGATAGAGATCAAGAAAGAAGTATTGAAAGGTGCTCAAAAGGTAAAATAAACCATGAAGCGGTTACTTATCTTATTTGCTATCCTAAGTGTAACATCGTCTTGCACGACCACCAAGAAAATAGTCAAGGAAGGTCCTATCATTACTTTTGATACGAATCCGGTAGATATAGGTGAGCTAACAAAAGGAGAATCTCATACGCTATTCTTTAATTTTACTAATACAGGTAACCAAGATCTGATAATTGATCTAGTGACTGCTTGTAAGTGTACAGAACTGGATTGGCCAAGAAAAGCAATAGCTCCTGGAGACAAAGGAGAGGTCAGAGTCGTCTTTGATAGTTCGACCATAGACGTAGGAGATATCATCAAAACAGTGGATATAATCGCTAATACAGACCCACTCGTAGTAGAAGCTAAGTTCAAAGCAAACATTTTAGCTCCTTAAGCGTTATCTATTTAGACAAAATCTAAATAAATTATTGTTAAAAATTGGCAAATTCTAAGCGATATTAAAAGATAAAGCTTTATATCTTTGCGCAAAATTTCACATATATCTCTGAATGAACAATATGTTTTCTCTCCGTAAAGCTGTTTATTTTCTAGTGATTTTCTTAATAAGTCAGCCACTCTTAGCTCAAAGTTCATCACCTAACGCGAACTATACTATCTATGCTCTTGTAGGGGTAGGGTTGTTTGTAATATTAGGTGTGATTCTCTCCCTTAGTGATAATTTGATGCATGTAGAAGCACATGACCAGGGAGTAGAGTTGGATGACAAAGAGACATCCATCAGCTCTTTACTCGGAGGTATCCTGGGTAAATCCGATCCTTCTTTCACAGGTGGAGCTCCAGTACACAGATTTAAAAAGGGTTTTGATATAAAATTGACGGGTGCGGCAAAGAGTACGATTGATACTGGAGCAGGTGTAAACAGATATGCAGTTCGCCCGAGTAACTTCAGAGGTATTGCTCCGATTCCAAGAATGGAAGTTGCAGAAGGAGACGAGGTGAAGGCAGGAGATATATTATTTGCTGATAAGAAAGATCCAACTATCAAATTCGTAGCTCCAGTAAGTGGTGAGATAGTAGAGATAAGAAGGGGAGCAAAGAGATCAATCTCAGATGTGATCATCCTCGCAGACAAAGAGATAAAGTATAAGAGCTTCACAGTACCTAGTCTAGAATCACCAAGGACAGAATTGATGGATTTCTTGGCGCATAGTGGAGCATTGACTTTATTCAATCAGAGGCCATTCGATGTGTTGCCTAGCATGAGTATTGTGCCAGAAAATATATACATCTCTACATTTGATACGGCACCTCTAGCTGCTGATCAAGGCATACTATTGCAAGGAAAAGAAAAAGCATTTGCTAAAGGAATAAGTGTGTTAGGGAAACTGACTTCAGGTAAAGTGCACTTAGGGCTTGATGCTAGTGGAGATGCTCCTAGGAATGTATTCAAGAACGCAGAAGGAGCACAAAAGCATTGGTTCGCTGGTCCACATCCAGCAGGTAATGTAGGCGTACAGATGCACCATACTTCGCCGATCTCTCGTACTGGTAAAGTGTGGATACTAAGACCTCAAGATGTTGCGACATTGGGTGAGCTATTCTTATCTGGCACGTATGATGTATCACGTACCATAGCACTTACTGGTAAGGTGGCTAATCCAAGATATGTGAAAACATACCTAGGAGCTAACATAGGAGAATTATTAAAAGATACACTTACAGAAGATAATGTAAGGATAATAGCAGGAAATATATTAACTGGTAAAAAGACTGATCTCGATGGATTCTTAAACGTGCATGATGAGCAGATAACAGTTGTTACAGAAGGAAACCAGCATGAAATGTTTGGGTGGTTACTACCACTCAAGCCGAGGCCAAGTATATCGAATACGATACCGACATTCGGAGATCTTAAGTACGATGTAAATACTAATACACATGGCGAGAAGAGAGCATTCGTCGTGACTGGTCAGTATGAGTCCATGCTTCCTATGGATGTACTACCACAGCATCTTTTCAAGGCGATCATGGCAGGAGATTTTGAGCGAATGGAAGGTCTAGGTATAAACGAATTATCAGAAGAAGATGTAGCGTTGTGCGAATTTGCATGTACATCCAAACAGCCATTACAAGCTATCTTAAGGGACGGTTTAGAAATGATGAGCGAGCAAGGTTAACTATCAATAATAAAATAAGCTTAGAAAAATAACTAATGGCTTTAATAGATAAAATAAAGAATCTAGAACCAGACAAGGAGAAAAGTCCATTGCTGCATACTGCTTACGATGCTTTCTTCACTTTTTTGTATACGCCTGACCATACTACAGTAGATGGAGGAGCGCATATCAAGGATGGGATGGATCTTAAAAGATTGATGGTTCATGTTGTGATTGCTTTGCAGTTATGTTTTCTTTTTGGGACTTATAATATAGGTCATCAGCATTTTGTAGCTATGGGGCACCATGCAGGGTTCATAGAAGGATTTCATCTTAAGCTAGTACATGGACTTATACAACTGTTACCTATCTGGATCGTATCACACGTAGTGGGTCTAGGCTTGGAATTTATTTTTGCAGCTAAGAAAGGACATGCTGTAGAGGAAGGATTCTTGGTCTCTGGAGCACTGATACCACTGATCATGCCGCCTGATGTACCATTATGGATACTAGCAGTATCAATCGTGTTTGCTGTCATCTTAGGAAAAGAAGCATTCGGTGGTACTGGAATGAATATATGGAACATAGCATTGTTATCAAGAGTATTTATATTTTTTGCATATCCGACTACCATCTCAGGAGATGAAGTTTGGGTATCAGGATTCGAAAGAATAGCACCAGGAGGACTTACAGATTACGGCTGGGCACATGGTATGTTCAATACCTTTTTTGAGTGGTGCAACATAGCAACATTCCAAGCTGGCGCTGTCGTTGATAGTTTCAGTGGAGCAACGCCACTAGCACTAGCTAAGCAAGGAGGATGGGAAGCTATCACCGCTCAGTACAGTGCATCACAGATGTGGTGGGGAGCAATTCCTGGTTCTATAGGAGAGACTAGTAAGCCATTCATAATTATAGGAGCACTCATGTTGATCTACTTGAAGATCGCGAGTTGGAGGATAATGTTAGGTATGGTATTCGGAGCGGCGCTGACAGGTATTATTTTTAATGCTTGGGGAGGTTCTCCGTTTATGACCGTTCCATGGTATCATCACTTCACGATAGGGAGTTTACTATTCGCAATGGCATTCATGGCTACAGATCCGGTGACAGCCACTTCGACGAATACAGGTAAGTGGATCTATGGTTTCTTGATAGGATTCATAGGATTGGTTATTAGAGTTTTAAATCCGGCATACCCAGAAGGATGGATGTTGGCGATATTATTTTTAAACACGTTTGCAGCACTCATCGATCATTATGTGCTAGAAGCAAATATGAAAAGAAGATTACAACGTGCATAGTACAAAATCTACCATCGTTTTTGTTTTTATCATGACAGCAATTGTCGCTGTGATACTGGCAGGCATGTTCACGGCCCTGAAGCCGATTCATGATTCTAACGAAGCGATATACAATAAACGAGCGATTCTTTCTGCAGTAAAAGATCATCTAGGAGAGGAACTAGCACAGTTTTCTGATGAGAAAGTACAGGAAGTATTTGAAACACAGATAGAACAACTAGTTGTCGATGGCAATGGCGAAGTCTTAGAAGACGAGTACGTAGCTTCTCTTGGATATGGCGAGGGTAAAGCAGAGAGTGTAGATCTAGCTAAAGAGGTAAAAAAACCAGATGAAGATAGAGTATGGCCAGTTTTTATTTACACGAGTAATGGAGGTAAAAAATTCACGATCATCTCTACACGAGGTAAAGGACTTTGGGATGCCATCTGGGCTTCTGTTGCATTAGAAGATGATCTGAATACAATTGCGGGTGTTGCATTTGATCATCAAGCAGAGACCCCTGGATTAGGAGCAGAAATCAAAGATAATCCGACATTCTATAATCAGTTCGTAGGTAAGAAGATATTTGAGGATGGGCAGTTTAGAGGGATATACGTAAGGAAAGGTGGAGCTAAAGATCCAGTGTATGAAGTGGATGGAATATCTGGTGCAACGATAACAGCAGATGGAGTAACAGCGATGTTGAAGAATGACATCCAAAATTATGAACCTTATTTTAATACTGTAAAAGGTTAAAACAATATAAAGATCTTAAAATGGCAGAAGCAGCTGTATTAGAGAAAAAGGCATCAGGAGGGTTCTTAGGGAAGAAAGAGCGTAAGCTACTAACAGACCCGCTTAGTGATAACAATCCTATCACCGTTCAGGTACTGGGCATTTGTTCCGCGTTAGCTGTTACTACCGGTATGAAGAATGCTGCTGTAATGGCTGTAGCGGTAGTTTTCGTGTGTAGCTTTTCTAGTATCATAACTTCATTACTCAGGAATAGTATCCCTAAGGCTGTGAGGATGATCGTGCAATTGGTAATTATTGCAACACTAGTTACTATAGTTGAGCTTACGCTTAAGGCAGTAAGTTTTGAATCATACAAACAACTATCCGTATTCATTGGATTGATCATCACGAATTGCATAGTGATGGGTAGATTAGAGGCTTTTGCCATGGCAAATAAACCATATGAGTCTTTCTTGGATGGATTGGGTAATGGAGTTGGATATGGAATTATATTATTGATGGTAGCTGCAGTTAGAGAATTTTTTGGAAGCGGCTCATTATTCAATTTCAAGATCATAGGAGGAACATCAGAATTCTTGATCAATACCACAGAGAGTTGGTTATTCGGGTGGTATGCACCTAATAACTTGATGGTGTTATTCCCAGCGGCTATGTTTGTTATAGCAGTGTTCATATGGATACATAGAGCATGGAAACCTCATTTAGTAGATATATCATAAGCCCAAATAAAAGATAAAATGGAATTAGTAAACATATTCATCAAGTCTGCATTCATAGAAAATTTGGCTTTGGCTTATTTTCTAGGTATGTGTTCTTATCTCGCAGTCTCTAAGACAGTGAAGACAGCATTTGGTCTAGGTCTAGCAGTGATCTTTGTCCTAGGTATTACGATGCCTATCAACTGGATGATCAACACTTGGTTATTGAGCGAAGGTGGTATTTTCGGAGTAGACCTTACTTTCTTGAAGCTGATATTATTTATAGCAGTAATTGCTTCTATGGTACAGCTAGTAGAGATGGTAGTAGAGAAGTTCTCTCCATCGCTGTATAATGCCTTAGGGATATTTCTGCCCTTGATCACCGTTAACTGTGCCATCTTAGGAGGGTCTCTTTTTATGGTTTCTAAGGAGTATAACTTCTCCGAGTCAGTAGCCTTTGGATTGGGTGGTGGATTTGGTTGGTTCTTAGCGATCATTGCAATAGCAGCTATCAGAGAAAAAATTAGATATAGTGCTGTACCAGCTCCGATGAGAGGATTGGGTATGGCTTTTTTATTGACGGGATTGATGGGTATGGCGTTTATGGGATTGATGGGTATCGATCCAGCTGCATTTTAAAAATAATGACTTAAAGGAATAGATATGACTACGGTTTTATATGCTTTGATTGCTTTTTGTGGAGTTATTCTTTTGCTCTCTTGGATGCTGATATATGCAAGGAAGCAGTTACTTCCTCAAGGTGAAGTAAGTATCATAGTAAATGGAGATACAGATAATCCACTAACTGTGAGTCCGGGATCTAACTTGCTAACTGCCTTGTCGGAGAAGAGTATATTTCTTCCGTCAGCATGTGGAGGAGGAGGAACCTGTGCCATGTGCGAATGCCACATTCATGAAGGTGGAGGGGATGTACTACCTACAGAAATGAACCACCTGACTAGAAAGGAAGCAGCAGAAGGAAAGCGATTAGCCTGTCAGGTGAAAGTCAGAGAGGATATGGAAATTGCAATCCCTGAAGAGATCTTTGGTATCAAAAAATGGGAATGTGAAGTTATCTCTAACTATAATGTGGCTACATTCATAAAGGAGTTCATAGTAAAATTACCTGAAGGTGAGCATCTAGATTTTGAAGCAGGAGGATATATACAAATAGATGTTCCATCTACTGTGGTAGACTTTAAAAAAGATATGGATATTACGGCGCATCCAGATTATCATGATTCTCCAGATAAATTTCAGAAAGACTGGGATAACTTTAAGTTGTGGGATTTAAAGATGGTCAATGATGAAGAGGTATTTAGAGCTTACTCTATGTCTAATCATCCAGCAGAAGGAAATATAGTTTCACTGACCATTAGGATAGCTACACCACCGTTCGATAGAGCAAAAGGTGGATGGATGGATGTTAACCCTGGAGTTTGTTCTTCGTATGTATTCGGACTTAAGCCGGGAGATAAGTGTACTATATCTGGTCCTTATGGAGAGTTCTTCATTAAGGATACTGATAATGAAATGTTGTACGTAGGTGGAGGAGCTGGAATGGCGCCGATGAGATCTCATCTTTACCATCTGTTTCATACCTTAAAGACAGGTAGAAAAGTAACCTTCTTTTACGGAGGTAGAACTAAGCAAGAATTATTTTATATCGAAGAATTTAGAGCTATAGAAAAGCAGTTTCCTAATTTTAGGTTTGCAGTTGCGCTAGATAATCCGTTACCAGAAGATAACTGGACGCTCAAGGAAAACTTAGATGATCCTAATGGAGATGGATTCAAAGGTTATGTGCACCAAGTCGTAATAGACGAATACTTAAGCAAGCACGAAGCGCCAGAAGACGTAGAACTATACTTCTGTGGCCCACCGATCATGAATCAATGCGTGCTTAAGATGGCAGACGACTGGGGTATACCAGAAGAGCAGGTAGCCTTCGATGATTTTGGAGGATAGGGTATAAAGTTCAAAAAAATAATATTGGAGTTATAGAGAAATCTGTGGCTCCTTTTTTTTGGAGTGTTTCTTCTCCAAATTTAGCTTTGATATCAAAGACTTGGGACGTCTTTCTAAGGCTCAAGATCAAAAGTTGGTGGGAAATGAATTTGCTTACTTTCCTAGGGCCAAGATTAAAACATTGGGTATGCACACTCTACTTACCTAACCTTAAAGGGCGAGTACCCTATAAAGTTAGAGTGTTTTAAAAAGCTTGTCTAACCCTAACCTCTCTAAGTATTCGTCTTGATTCCTTTCCAGAGCTAGGGTTAACTGTCCAATGAATGAATTAGTGATTAGGAATTTTAGACTTACTAAAGTCTAACTGCTCTTGTATTATTAAAAGTTTTGCGACAAGTATCCAAATTGTATTTTACACAAATAAACATTTGACATGATAAACTTCGTACCAGTCTTAGCCAATATCCTCAAAAAAGCGCTACAAACAAATAGAGAAGATCCAGAAGTAAAAACGGCGGATCCTGTGGTCTTCGAAGAGCTAAAGAAGAAGTTTGAAAAAGTAGAACCACTACAGACGGAAAATAAGGAAGACGATATCCTAGATATGATGCGCAAAAGAGTGGAGGAGGCCAAAGTTGAGAACAAAGTAGTTCCTAAGGTAGAAACCGCTCATGGTTCAGTCTACGAAAATATTATGCGAGAGTTAGAAAACATCAGAAACCAACCAGGGCAATCAGCTAATAATCAACTGTGGAGTGCTAACCAGTCTGGTAGCCAACCAGGATGGGCGCCACCAGTCCAAAGTGGTGTGATGCAAGCGATGACTAATAGTGGAGGTTCGTTACAGATCAGGCAGAATCCTGATATGGGAGCGGCGATGCATCAGACGGTAAGAATCCCTGACCAGAGCCTGCTTAAAGTATTGGAGTATTCTAATAACAAGATAAATCTTGATGGCAAGCTTAGTCGGTTTGCATTGGTAGAATATAATGGTGTGCAAGGGTGGATCTTAGAATCGTATTTGAATTTTAATTGAGCTACTAGTCCAATAATTTAATTCCGTTATTCTCAAAGGCGATCTTACGTTCTTTGTAAAGACCGCCGATAGATTTTTTAAATGCCTTCTTACTTATGCCAAAGTGAAAGTTGATATCATCAGGACTACTTTTGTCATTGAGCTTTAGGAAGCCATCGTTCTCTAATAGCTTCATGACAATATTCTTTGTATTGGCATCTTTGTAATTATCAAAACCTAATGGCTGTAGTGAAATATCCACTTTGTTGTCCTCTCTTATCCGCTTAACGTAACCCTTCATTTGATCACCTATTTTAATTTCTTTGAATATCTCGTTTTGGTATACAAGTCCGCTATGCAGATGGTCGATTATCACGGAGTATCCAAGATCGGTTTTCTTTAAGATAAGGATTTGGACTTCTTCTCCTTCATCGATAGTTAGCGCTTCATTTTGGAGGTGCTTATCTACTTTATTGGTGGCGTATAGGCGATCTGTTTTTTCATCATTCATCATGCGCACTACATACCATCTACCTTCTACCATCCGCTCTCTCTGCTCCCTGAATGGCACCAATAGATTTTTTTCTAATCCCCAATCCAGAAATGCACCTACTTCTGTGACCATGCTTACTTGGAGTAGAGCGAACTCATTTAGCAGGATCTTTGGTTCGAGAGTGGTAGCTATCAGCCGCTCTGCATAGTCTAGATATACAAAGACCCTGAGTTCATCATCTATCTCGAATTCGTCTGGGCAATATTTGTTAGGCAATAAGACTTCATAGTCATCATCTCCTAAGAATAATCCAACACTCGTCTCTCTGAGTATATTAAGCGTATGGTGAATTCCGATATCCATAAGTAGTTATGATTTAGGTTAAAGCTAAGGAATTATTATGTGGATTTGATCGTATCAGATTAGTTCATAAAGAACTGAAAATTTTAGTAATTAACTCTTCGTTAAATATTGCTTTTTATTAGTGACTATATCCCCACAGCTAGTCAAAATAGTATTACTCACACTTACAAATAACTAATAGATGTTTGACAGTTTAAAAAGAATGGCAATGCAAAAGCTTGCTGAAAAAATGATGGGCAATGCATTAAGTGGAGCAGCGACTCAAGAAGCGGCTTCAGAAGGTGCAAGCGCATTTATGGATAATATCAAAGGAGCAGTAGCTGGTGGTAAGATCGACCAAGTAAAGGATCTTTTTTCATCAGGAGGCGAAAGCATGGAGTCTAATGGTATATTCCAGAACTTACAAGGAAAAATGACTGAGATTCTACAGGCAAAAGGGATGAGTGCTGAAGATGCGGCTGCAGAGGCAAAGAATACTACACCAGATATAATAAGTAGTTTAAAAGAAAAATTTGAATCAAAGGACGAAGAAAATAAGGAGTTTGATCTAAGCAGTATCACTGGCTTATTAGGTGGTGACGCAGGAAGTATATTAGGAAAGGTAAAAGACCTATTCTAAATCAGCATATAACAATAGCACCCATAATCCCTTCAAGGCCTTACTTGAGGGGATTTTTTATTTTAGGGTTATGTACTCCTGACACAGCGATGTGATAGTATCTGGTGCGCTGTTTTATACCTAGCCCAAGAGAACTATTGAGCTACCTTTATGGTTTCATAATGAGTAATGGCCAAAGGACGACACCTACCAACTATCAATGAACTTAAGAAAAGTAACTGGAACGAAGGTTTTAAGGCTCTAAAGTATGTTCCAAGATTCTTCAGTAAAGTATGGGAGGCAAGCCCTAAAATGTTTGCATGGAATATTTTGCTAAGGCTACTTAATGCTGCTACTCCTATCTTGCTACTATGGGTCGGTAAGCTGATCATTGACGAAGTAATCCTCCAGATCGATCTAGAAGAGAAGAATTTATCTTTACTATGGACTTACATAATTATAGAATTAGGGATAGCTATATTCTCAGATCTAGTAGGGCGAGGGACTAATCTTACTGATGGCCTGATAGGAGATCTATATTCTAACAAGTCTTCTGTAGAAATTATCAATAAAACTGCTGAGATAGAATTAAAGAATCTAGAGGATCCAAATTTCTATGATAAGTTAGAGCGGGCACGTAGGCAGACGAATAGTAGAGTTTCATTGTTGACTAATATTCTTTCTCAGTTACAAGATATAATTACGGTTGTTTCATTGATCATTGCGCTGATATATTTTGAGCCATGGCTGATCATCCTGTTGGTGCTAGCTATTATTCCTTCATTTATCAATGAGATCAAGTTTAGTAGGTCTAGTTATTCTTTAGCAAGGTCGTGGACTGTGGAGAGAAGAGAATTAGATTATCTAAGGCATACCGGAGCCAGTGATGTGACAGCTAAAGAGATAAAGCTTTTTGGATTGACGTCTTTTATTTCTGAGCGATTTGAGACGCTCGCTCATAAGTATTTCTTAGCCAATAAAAAGCTAACCGTAAAACGAACATTTTGGGGAGCGATCTTTAATGTACTTGGAGTGCTTGCTTACTATGGGGCCTATATCTTGATAATCATAAGAGTGGTAGGTGGATTCTTGTCAGTAGGAGAGTTGACTTTTCTTTCCGGATCATTCAATCGCTTAAGGTCAAGATTACAAGGAATGTTTTTTAGATTCTCTAGAATTTCAGAGAGTGCTCTTTACCTTAAGGATTACTTTGACTTTTTAGATATAGAAATCTATAAAATAGATGATAAGAAATTATTGCCTCTGCCTGAGCGTATCCTTGAGGGATTCGAGTTTAGGGATGTGAGCTTTAAATATCCTGGAGCAAAGCAAAATGTTTTATCTGGTCTCAGTTTTAAATTAAAGGTAGGAGAGAAGCTAGCTTTCGTCGGAGAGAATGGGGCTGGTAAAACCACGCTTATCAAGTTGATCTTAAGATTTTATGAACCTGATGGAGGGCAGATACTATTGGATGGAATAGATGTGAGAAGATATGTTAAGCCTGACTATCAGCAGATGTTCGGCGTTATATTTCAAGATTTCATTAAGTATAATTTTACGGCTGGAGAAAATATAGGTGTAGGTAAGGTGCAGGATCTAGACAATGTAAATAAGATAGACCAGGCAGCAGAGATGAGTCTAGCAGATGAGGTTGTTTCAGAGCTAGAGTTTGGTTATGATACTAAGATGGGTAGGCAGTTTCCGGGAGGAGTCGACCTGTCAGGGGGGCAGTGGCAGAAAATTGCACTGGCAAGGGCTTACATGAAAGACGCAAAAATAGTAGTCTTAGATGAACCAACATCAGCACTAGATGCTAGAGCAGAGTACGAGGCTTTCCAAAGATTTATTGGCCTTACGAAAGGGAAGACGGCGATTATAATTTCGCACCGATTTAGCACAGTGAGAATGGCAGATCGCATACTTGTTTTGAAACACGGTAAAGTTCTAGAGATAGGGACGCACGAAGAATTACTAGCTAATGGAAAGTTATATCAAGAACTGTTTATGCTACAAGCAGAGGGTTATCAATAAAAAAAAGTATGTGATCCTAAGACCACATACATCTAATTCCCTAAGTATGGAAGTTCATTATATTTTTTCAAACAAGGTCTTTGGAGGCATGTCTTAAAGAAAGTCAAGTAGCTACTTATATTATTTAGACGAATAGTAAAAGGAGAGACACAGTATAATAAACACATTAACAATAATTAACATATGTTTATAGGTATAGCTGTAGGAAAGAACCTGATTATTTCCTTAACCGCTTAATTTCTTTTTTTGCTCGGTTTTGAAACCCACTAGTGCCGTAAGGTATTTGTTCATAGATAGCTTCTATAAGCTCTTCCTTTAGTTCAGGAAGCTTCATGGCAAGATTTGATAAGGTGGTGAGGGCAAAGGCTTTAATGGCCGTAGGAGCTCCTGTATCAATTAAAGCGTCAGAACACTTTTCATATACTTTACCTTGGAATTCCTCAGGCACATCCATAAATTGTAAAAATCTAAAGGTATTTCTCACATACGCATCATGAGGAGCATGTTCGAGTTGGTCTAATATCTTATCTAGATAAGGAATAACCAATTCTGGATGTTCTGCAGCAAATATTCCCATTGGCCACGAAGCGCTTTGGCATATTCTGAGCTCATCGCTCAAGAAAAGATCTACTAACTCGCTGAAATCATATTCTTTATCTTTTAACTGAGCGATGAAGTTATGGAGGTCTGTTTTATTCCTGATGCCGAGTACTCCATCCTTTATTAGAAAGCTACTTGACATTAACTGCTAATTAAGAACATGCTGATTTGTGATCGGTAGTTAAGTGGCAAGATTATTGATTTAATACCATTGACGCTTTCGTAGGCGTCGTTGGTTATTATAATTGAGTAATTTGGTTAGAGCTTATCCGCCCGGATGGGCTCAACCTTTTTTACATTATATTTTCACACCTGCAGTTACGATCAATCTTCTTAGCGTCTTATCCAGTTCTACCACCTGATCACGAGAGGAATCTACAAGTAGGTAAGGAGAATATCTATCATTTCTAGTCTTATTTTCTATTCCCGCATCTATATAGAACTTGTTACCCCTGTACCCTAGACCAAAATTTAAAGTATTGCTCAGGTCTCCAAAAGCGTTAGCGTCTCTAAAGGCTGGACTTATTAAACCTACACCCCCTCTTACTCTGAATCTTTTGAGCACTATCTCTGATCCTATCCTTAAGTTCACTCCAGACTTTAATTCTCGCGCTGCCTGATCATTCAGAGAGTTTTCTAACTCAGGATCTTGAAAATCTGAAAATGCAGTCAAGTCAAAATTCATCCTTGAATAATCAATATACTCTGCTTCTACAGTTATAAAGCCTTTTATCTTACTAAGATTAAGCATGTAAGCGCCACTCATCAGGGCTTTCCATGGTGTCTTTATCTTATATTTTTGATTGCCAAGAGGACTCTGCTCAGTTAAGGATTGTGAGCCATTAGCATCTGTGTAACCATAAGTAAGGTCTTTAAAAAAATCATCCGTCATGAAGAAAGTAGTAGGAGAATGGATGGCTGCTCCTATTCTTATTTTCGGAGTCAGTTTATAAAGCATACCTACTTTCGCATTGAATCCTACACCAGTGATCGTAAGTGACTCTACAAACTCTAGATTATCAAAGAATTCTACACTACCATTCCTATCTTCTTCTATGTAATTTTTTTCAGAGTTAAAACTCAAGAATGGTATGCCTATGGTCAGTCCAAGATTAAATTTATTATTTCTACTACCAGAGATACTGGCTACTAACTCGCTGATACCTCCAGAGGTCTCCACCGTCTGAGCTTTGAATACTTGCTCCGTATAATCTATAAAATCAGACTCATAGAAAAAATCCTGATCAAAATCAAAGATCGCACCGACATCATACGCTGGCCCAGCCTCAAAAGCACCTAGCTCATCTATACCATTACCATTAGCTCTCTCTGCGAATCTTTGTACTACAGAACCACTCGTAGTAGACCGGTAAGAAAATCGCTCATCAAAAGAAGCAACTTTATTGATACCTATAGTGAAATTAGTAGAAGACCAGTTACTAGCAATGGGGGCATAGCTAAAAGTCATACCTAGACTTTGTAAAGCAGGAGGAAAGCTCCTTAGGGATTCTCTGTCTCCATTAAGACTTGCAGCGATTACTCCATTGTTCAGGGTACCACTTATCATTATCTCTGATTTTCTAAATTCTGCAAGGCCGGCAGGATTAGAACTAGCTACTGAAATATCTGCTCCTAGACCGCTAAATGCTCCACCTACGCCTAATGCTCTCGCTGTACTACCATAGTTTACATCAGAGTATCTCAGCCCCTCAGATATAGCCTGGGACCAAGACGTCTGCGTGATAAGGGTCAATGCGGAAATTATTAGGAAAACTGCTCTCATTTCAACTTTATTCATGATTCAAAAATAAGAAAGGCGGATAAATTTTCATTTACCCGCCTTATCAAATATTTTATTAGAGTTATTGCTAGTTTCTAGAACTTCTTGTCGATCTTGGAGAAGAACTTCTTGTACTTGACCTTGTACTAGATGATCTAGTAGTACTGCTTGGTCTGTAACTCCTAGTTGACCTGCTATTTGACCTTGTACTTGGTCTTGCTGATCTTGTACTACTTCTTGTATTGCTTCTTGCAGAAGTATTTCTTTTGCTTGTTCTTGTAGAACTAGCACTTCTCGGACTTCTTCTTGTCGTGCTTGTATTAGCATTGGTTCTACTTCTAGGAGTAGTTGTTCTTGCACTAGATGTCTGATTCCTTGGAGAATTAGATACTGATCTAGAAGTCGTACCGCTGTTTCTAGAAGAGTTTACACTTGCTCTTCCTGATGCATTATTTACAGTATTATTTCTACCATTTATAATGTTACCAGCAGAGATACCTCTTCTGTTAGTACTATAGTAGCTAGGTGGACAATATGCAGCCCCTCCAAAACTATTATTAAACGAATTGAACCCTCCGAAACTATTTCCTCCGAATCCTCTATTGAAACCAAACTGGTTTCCTCCGAATCCTCTGTTGTTCACACCAAAGAATGGAGAGTTATTGAATCCACCTACGTTGAAAGCATTTCTGCTACCTGAAGTAAATATTAAGGTATTGCCTCCAAATCTTGAGATAGGTAGGTTTCTATTAAAATATCCAAAGTCACTGTAACCAAATCCACTATTGTAATAAGAACCGTAGTAACCTAAGTTTCTTGATGTTCTGTCAAATCTATTTATCTTTTTAGTATAGATGTACTCATCTTCTTCCCAATCATAAGATTCATATTCTGCATCATCAAAATCCGCATCGTCATATTCTTCTGAATCGTATTCGTCGTAACCTACATAAGTAGATGATTCTGATGGCTCATAGTATAAGTCATCGAACTGAGCGTAAGAAACTTGGCCTATGAAAAGGACAGCTGCAAACGCCATTAAGAAAGTTGTTAATTTATTATTTTTCATATCTCTAATTTTAATATTTGATGAATGTTGTACCATTTCTCTTGTTATGCAATTTATTACATTTACATCGATTTTATAGTTAAAAGTTCCTTATTTACAAGGATGTATTGTTAAACTTTATTAACACTGTATAAAAACGTTGCTATCATATAGACGCATGAAGTGATGTTTTGTATCACTTCTACTTTACAAAATTAAATTTCATATAAAAGGATGGCAAAGGAAATCACCTCAAGAAGCGAAAATTACTCTCAATGGTACAATGATATTGTCAAAAAAGCGGGCTTAGCAGACCATTCTGCGGTACGGGGTTGTATGGTTATCAAGCCTTTAGGGTATGCCATATGGGAGAACATGCGAGATCAGCTGGATAAGATGTTTAAGGATACAGGGCACGTAAATGCATATTTTCCGCTATTTATCCCCAAAAGCTTCCTCAGTAAAGAGGCTAAGCACGTAGAAGGATTCGCGAAAGAATGCGCAGTAGTTACGCATCACAGGCTCATGAATGATCCTAATGGTGATGGTGTGATCGTAGATCCTACCGCAAAACTAGAGGAAGAACTGATCGTGAGGCCTACATCAGAGACGATCATATGGAATACTTATAAGGACTGGGTTCAATCGTATAGGGATCTACCGCTTTTGATCAATCAATGGGCCAATGTAGTAAGGTGGGAGATGCGTACTAGACCTTTCTTGAGAACGACAGAGTTCTTATGGCAAGAAGGGCACACTGCGCATGCAACCAGGCAAGAGGCGGTAGAAGAAGCGAATTTGATTCATGAACTTTATACCAGGTTTTTAGAGGATTATGCAGCTATCCCAATCCTTAAAGGGGCTAAGACAGCTCATGAGCGTTTCGCTGGGGCAGAAGAAACCTATACGGTAGAAGCGCTGATGCAGGATGGTAAAGCCTTGCAAGCAGGAACATCTCACTTCTTAGGTCAAAACTTTGCTAAGGCATTTGAGGTAAAATTTGCTACTAGTGATAATAAAGAAGAGTTTGTATGGGCTACCTCATGGGGAGTGACCACTAGAATGGTAGGTGCATTGGTGATGACGCACTCAGATGATGAAGGTCTGGTGATGCCTCCTAAATTAGCTCCTGATCAGGTGGTGATCATCCCGATACCTAAACCAAGCCCGGAGATCATGGAGGTAGCAGAGAGGATAAAGGCAGAGCTTAACGCCAAGGGGGTACGAGTCAAGATAGATAAGGACGATAAGAAGAGACCTGGATTTAAATTTGCCCAACATGAGATGGAAGGGGTGCCAGTAAGGATAGGGATAGGTGCAAGAGACCTAGCTAAAGGCCAAATAGAAATTGCGAGAAGAGACACGAAGGAAAAGTCCATGCTAGATGTGGATAAAGTCAATGAAGCAATACCTCAACTACTAGAAGATATACAGCAAAACTTGTTTGATAGAGCGCTGAAATTCAGAGAAGACCATACGACTCATGTAGCTACTATGGACGAATTCAAGGCAGCGCTTGAGTCCAAAGGAGGATTTGTATATGCGCACTGGGATGGGACTACCGAGACAGAGGAGAAGATCAAGGAGCTGACCAAAGCGACTATTAGATGTATTCCATTAGATTTTAAGGCAGAATTGGGAGAATGTATACTTACAGGAAAGCCATCGAAAGGTAAAGTGGTATTTGCTAAGGCTTATTAGGGTTTTTAGAGGTGCGAGGTGTCAGGGGGCGAGGATAGAGGTATCAGGAGCGAGGTTAGAGATTCTAGAAGGTAGTATGAAGCCTCATATATTCAATGGTCCAAGACCAATTAAAGAACAAGACTCATTTGCAGAACTAATAGTCATAATAGTCACTAGTTAAAATTGCCTATTGTTTACTGCTGCAGCCTACTCCCAAAAAAATGTATTTCATTTAAATTCTTCCAATATTTATCAATTGTAATTATATTGCGGGCATATGTCATATGAAATAACAGCCAAACTCCATAAGGTCTTCGAAATACAGAGTAAGACCGAAAAATTCCAAGCTCGCGAATTTGTTTTAGAAACAGAAGGGCAATATCCTCAGTTTTTAAAATTTCAACTAACACAAGATAGGTGTAGCCTTATAGAAAGCTATAAAGAAGGCGATCAAGTCAAGGTGCACTTCGATCTTAGAGGACGTGAGTGGAATGAAAAATATTTTACGAATCTCAATGCATGGAAGATCGAAGCGGGAGCAGCGCAATCTGCAGGACCTCCACCAGCAGTTGACTCAGGTTTCCCTACAGCAGAGCCTAAGGTTCTAGCTAAGGAAGATGAGGTGTTGGATGATTTGCCTTTCTAGGGTCTAATAATCCTACAATATTAAATCATGGATTTGTTTCAAATCGTGAGTCTGCTTTTATTTGCTTCGTAGATTCATGATTAGTTAAGAAAAATAATATTCCAGCTAGAGACTGGCAGGTTGTTTGATATCTACACTTTTTAGAAACACGGTGATGCCATAGCATCGGCTAGCTGAGGAGTAAGGGTAGATTCTCAAAAGACTCATTTAAAGATATTGTAAGTTTATAAAGTAGGCTCAATAGTGATATTTATCGCCTACACTCATTTTTATCTAGATAATCTCATGGGCTGATGCTATTTATCATCAGAATCGGGCACAAGATCTTTTATAGCAAAATCAACATCCAATGAAGGTTGGCAGGAAATCGGCTCGTATGTAAGGATCTCAATTTCTGTACGTCTATTCTTTTGATGTTGTACTTCTGTACAATCAACACCGTCTGAACATTCATTGATTAGTTTACTTTCCCCATATCCTTTAGGCTTTATTCTCTTTTCATTGATTCCTTTGGACTTTAAATAGTTAAAGCAAGAATCAGCCCTTCGTTGACTAAGCTCATTGTTATATTGGTCAGACGCTCGACTATCAGTATGACTACTAAGTTCTATTGTTATGGACTTGTTTCTCATCATGATTTGAGCCAATTCATCCAGTTCCTCTTTCGCTGAAGGCCTTAGAAATGCTTTGTCCAGGTCATAGTATACATTTTCCAATTCCATTATTGACCCTACGGTCATCGGGCTTAAGTCCAAGGTTACTTTTAATACTGCCTTAGGTTTATCTTTTCCTCCTCCCGCAACAAATGCATAATTAGTTGCTCCAGATGCACATAGGATTTCATTACCCTCATTACATTCATAAAGACTAAAGCCGTTCTTAAAAAAAGACGTGTTACAAGTTCTTATCTCATATTCCGTGAGTGGATCGATTTCAAATGAGATGAGTCCATTTTTTGTGATACCAGTTTTGAGCAGATCATCACTTTTCGTCGAATATAAGTATACAGATGTGCCGTCGATAGTTTCACCTGTCTGAATGTTCTGCGTTTTCACAAGCAAAGTGAATTGATCACTACCTCGAATGATTTCTGGAGTACCTTCATTTTGAGCTGATAGTATGATCGGGAATAATAATATGAATAGAATAAATATGTGTCTCATGTTTCTTTATTTATTAGTACTACAACTATAGCCTTATTGTTCGATAAATCAATATCTCATAAAAAAAGTGCAGAATAGATTTATAACATTCTTTCATTGATATACCTATACCCTTGACTATGTATGATGTAAAGAAAATGCCATAACAAGAGACAACAACTATCACTTATGCTCAATAGCAATTGATAGGAAAGTAAAAATGGATTGAGTAATAAGAGAGACTCATAAAAACACCTTACTGTTCAGAAATGTGGTGAAGTGGTAAGATGTGAAAATCTTAAAATGATAAAATTATTTGACATGTAGTACTTACACCAATTATACTATTAAGAGAGTTATATCTGTATGAGGTTTAAAGTAGTAATTAGCTTCCTAATTTCTTTTATTACTTGCGCGGATGTTAAGACGCAAGAACTGTTTGCGATAAACGCAGCATGGAGTGATTCGTTTTCTGAGTGGTCATACATCACAGCTAAGGAAGAAGAAGGGACGCTAGGCTTAAGATGGCTTAATGGCAATGACTGGACAGAATGGGTATTCGACTTCGATGGTCTTAGAGGGACATTACAGATGAAGTGGGCGGATGATCCTAACACATGGGAATTAAGATCTGGCGGAGTAGTAGTCAACATCAGAACAAAATGGAAAAATGATTTTTCTGAATGGAGAATATCCGATGGCACAACTCAACTAAGCTTTCGCTCGAAGTACACGAATAGTATCAGCGAGTGGAGATTAGTAGAGAAACGATATGGAAATTTCTCTATGCAAACAGAATGGGAAAACGACCCACGCGATTGGAATATCTATGATCAATTAGATGAAACTATATCGCTAGAAGCAAAACTAGCGATGACTTTTATTGCGGTTATTAATAGTATTCCGAGAAGTTGAGGAGCTGTTCACTAGTGATTTTTTTCATCGCCATTGCTGGCATACCTGCCAGCAATATTCATAGACATATATCCACTTTGATCACCCCCTCCTTAAATCAAGCGTATGCGGAAAATCAAAACTAATAGGAATCTGTTTCACCGAAATATTTTCTTTGATCTCATCATGCACAGTCACATAACTAACGCCATTATTATCTGATTGAGTAGCAATCGTAGACTCACTTTTAGGGCTGTGATTAAACTCCCAAAATCTGGTCATCCTTCTACTCTCTGCCTCTAAGCTATTCACAGGGAAAGTATCGTAAGACCTGCCACCAGGATGCATGACATGATAAGTACAACCTCCGACCGACCGCTCATTCCAGCTGTCATAGATGTCAAACACTAGTGGAGAGTTAACTTCTATCGTTGGATGGAGCGCAGAGTAAGGTGCCCAAGCTTTGTAACGGATTGCAGCAACATACTTACCCTTATAGGATGTCTTGACCAACGGTACTTTGATAGAATTGCACAAAAGAAAGTAGCGTTCAGGACTAAAGTCTTCTACAAATACTTCTAGTCGCTCTACAGAAGAATCTACAAATCTCGATGTGCCCGTACTAGACATTTCTTCACCTAATACGATCCATGGTTCTATGCCAGCCCTTAGTGTCATATTGATGCCATTGATATTGATATCTCCATAGCTAGGAAATCTGAAGTCTAAGAAAATATCCAACCACTCTTTATCGAATGCTACTCCACGGTTATTGATATGGTCGATCACTTCGTGGATGTCTTCTTTTACGAAGTGATGCATCATGTATTTGTTATGCAGGTCAGTGCCCCAGTTGGTCAACTTATGCTGGTAAGGGTCATTCCAGAATACAGCGATTAGCGATCGTATCAAGAGTAGCTGCACTATGCACATCTCCTTGTGTGGAGGCATGTCAAAACCTCGTAGCTCTAAGATACCGAGCCTACCCGTTTGCGAATCAGGGCTATATAATTTGTCGATACAAAATTCTGCTCGATGAGTATTGCCTGTGATGTCGGTTAGTAGATTCCTGAAGATCCTATCTACCATCCAGAAAGGTGGGTCAGGATGCTTCTCTAATTCTTTGAATGCGATTTCTAGTTCGTAGATAATATCTGGGCGGCCTTCGTCTACTCTTGGGGCTTGACTAGTCGGACCGATAAAGGTGGATGAAAACAGATAGGATAAGCCAGGATGATTCTGCCAAAAATTTAGCATGGATCTCAGAAGGTCTGGCCTTCTGAGTAGGGGACTTTCGGCAGGACTGCTACCCCCCAAAGTAATGTGATTGCCACCTCCTGTGCCTGTGTGTTTTCCATCCAACAAAAATTTATTAGTTCCTAATCCTACTTCCTCTGCTGCATCAAAAAGTATATCATAATTTTTTAGAATATCATCCCAGGTCTTAGAAGGGTGAATATTTACTTCCACTACACCAGGGTCAGGAGTTACAGCTAGTTTTATAATGTCATTATGATAGGGAGCTTGATAGCCTTCTATGATGATCGGTATGTCAAGTTCTTGTGCAGTTTTTTCGATACTGTAGTTGAGGTCTAAGAAGGCATTGATGTCTTTTAGTGGCGGTAAGAATAAGTATAGATTTCCATTTTTTACTTCAGCACAAAGGGTAGACTTGATGACATCTATTTCGATTTTCTTACCCTTCTGCGGAGCTTTACCTTTTGCTGCTGTAGCACGGGAGGATAGGTAAGTTGCGAATGATGACTGATCTAATAAGACTGTACTATCTTCAAAGTGATTAGCAGGAACGACTATGTCTTCTGGTTTTTCCGCTTTCTTAGAGATCCTATCCAATGGCAATCGATACCCCAATTCAGAATTTCCTGGTACTAGATATAGTTTATCCCTTCTAAAATTCCATTTACAACTCTCCCATGATCTAGTTTCATGATTTCTTTTTATTGGTAATATATATCCTGCTACCTTTTCGATTCCATCTGCCAGTAAATTCACCAAAGTTTTTCTTGCCATACTCACGTCTTCGTCTTCCTCATCAAAATTATCTGGCAAGTTGGATTTCTCCCATTCGTAATATGCTTTGTCTTCATAGGCGGATTGGACATAGGTGGTGGAGAGACCGAGATAGGAGGCAAGCACAGTCATGAATTTGTGAGCATCACTATCTGAGATTTCACCTTTCTTCATTGGATTAGCCAGTAATTTTTCATCCGACCAGAGTGCTGATCCGTCCTTTCTCCAGTACATAGCGTACTGCCATCTAGGTATCGGTTCACCTGGATACCATTTTCCCTGCCCAAAGTGTAGCAGCCCTTTTTTTGCGAAAGACTCTTTAAGACTATGGGTCAACTGTAAAGCCAATTTCCGTTTATCATCTCCATCCGCATCATTGTTCCATTGCTCTGATTCCATGTCAGTTACCGATACAAAAGTGGGCTCTCCTCCCATGGTCAATCTCACATCACCATCTGTAAGCATTTGGTCTACATGATATCCTAGGGATTTTATTTGTTCCCATTGAGTGGCCGAGTAAGGTTTAGTGACTCGTGGAGCTTCGTGTATACGCTCGACACTATTATCAAATTCGAATTGTACCTGAGTCACTTCTGTAGCTCCAGTGACAGGTGCGGCACTACCCGGTAAGGGTGTGCAAGCAAGCGGGATATGACCCTCCCCGGCAAACAGGCCACTCGTCGCATCCAGACCTATCCATCCTGCCCCAGGTATGAATACTTCTGCCCAAGCATGTAGATCCGTAAAATCTGCTTCTGGTCCTGATGGTCCTGTTTTGGATTTTACATCAGGCTTTAGTTGTACAAGATAGCCAGAAACAAATCTTGCAGCTAATCCAAATTTTCGAAGTAACATGACTAGTAGCCAAGCAAAGTCTCTACATGATCCAAGCTTCTTTTGAAGGGTTACTTCAGGCATTTGCACCCCAGTCTCCATCCTGATAGTATAGTCCAGATGATTGTAGATATGCGTATTGATAGCTACTAAAAAGTCGACTGTTATTTTCCCTTTGTACTGCTGGCAATTCGCATACAGGTCGTTGAGTAATGGACCTGATTCTTCTACAATTAGGTATGCTTGCAATTCTTTACGAAGGACATCATCATATTGAAATGGGAATTTCTCTGCATACTCTTCCAAGAAGAAATCAAACGGGTTAATAGTTACCAAGTCGGCTATAACCTCAACATCGATCTTAAATTCTTTCACAAGATCAGTGAATGTTACTCTCGCTTGATAATTCCCAAACGGATCTTGCATCCAGTTGATGAAATGATGAGCAGGAGATATGTTAAGGCTATATGCCTTGATCTTAGTCCTCGAGTGGGGAGCAGGTCTTAGTCGGATGACTTGTGGCCATACCTTGATAGCTTTATCATAGATATATTTAGTATGATGCCTGATTGCGACTTGTATTCCCATTGTCTTTTAATTATATCCATAGATATGGTTATTTTTTTTCAATACTGACTTATTAGGAATATATTATTCACGGCAGAATTACGCTTGGGTATCATTTTTCTGCTGGCAGTAAATATTTTTCATTCGAAATATTATTTCTTATTGATTACGTTAACAAATATTTAGTTCTTGTATTCCAGTTAATGTGTAATTATCAGTGAGTTGAATAGTAATTGGGTTCCTAGATTATTTATTTGGCTATAACAATTTGATGATTATTAAGTACGGATTGTACAAGTGACATTTATAATTTATTGACTATATTTCAACAGCATGATTGATGTATTAAAAGATTACGAAGTCCCAGAAGGGATGCTAGATGAAGTGATGAGCGATGCTGAGTCGGGTGGGAATGCCTATCAGAAATTCTTTGAGCATCTTTCTCAAATGAATATTCAGGAATACAAGTCGCTTAGTGATCTGGCGAAATTATCCTTCTTAAATCAAGGGGTTACTTATGCACTATATGATAAGAATGAAAGTGTCGAGCAGATATTTCCGTTTGATCTGATACCTAGGATAATTTCAGGTGAAGAGTGGGAGCGAATAGAGAGAGGGATGATCCAGCGCAATATTGCCTTAAATCTTTTTCTAGAAGATGTATACAATGATGCTAAGATCCTGAGTGATAAAGTAGTACCTGAATATCTCATAAAGAGCTCAGTCCACTACTGCCAAGCGATGGAAAACTTTACTCCGCCAAAAGGAATTTACTGTCATATAGCAGGGTCTGATTTGATAAGGCATAGCGATGGAGAATTTTATGTTTTAGAAGATAACCTACGTAGTCCATCTGGTGTGAGTTATGTATTGACTAATCGGATAGCCATGAGGAAGGTCCTTCCTGATGCATTTAAGAATGCTTCGGTAGAGTATGTTTCTAATTATACGGATAAATTATTGCAGGCCATGTGGAGTGTCTCGGGGAGGGAGCTAGGCGATATATTCTGTGTGTTACTGACACCTGGAAGTTTTAACTCTGCCTACTTCGAGCATACCTATCTCGCACAGAAGATGGGTATAGAGCTGGTAGAAGGACGAGATTTGATAGTGGAAGATGGTCATGTGTACCTAAAGGCCATAGGAGGACGAATCAGAGTAGACGTGATATACAGAAGGATAGATGATGCATTCCTTGACCCTAATGTTTTTAATCCTGACTCTATGTTGGGTGTAAGAGGTCTGATGGATGTGTATAGCAAAGGCAATGTGACAATAATCAATGCACCTGGTACAGGTATCTCAGATGATAAAGCTGTCTGTGCTTATGTGCCGGATATGATCAAGTATTATTTGAATGAAGATGCGATCATAAGTAATGTACCTACATATATATGTAACAAGCCAGAAGACTTACAATATGTCAAAGATAATATAGAAGAACTAGTAGTGAAGCCGGTAGATATGTCTGGAGGATATGGTGTATGTATCTGTGACCAAATGACGAAGACCGAACAAAAAGAACTGCTAAAAAAAGTAGAAGCTAATCCTCGCAACTTCATCGCGCAGCCTAAGATGTTGCTTAGTCTGCATAGTACATTTATCGAAGAAAGTGATCAGTTCGAGCCCCGACATGTAGATTTAAGGACATTTACTATACTGGGAGGGGAAAGTCCATATGTGCTCAAAGGAGGTCTTACCAGAACGGCACTAATAAAGAATAGCCTTATTGTAAATTCTTCACAGGGAGGAGGGTCCAAGGATACCTGGGTGGTCAAAAATTAAAACTATGCTAGCTAGAGTTGCAGAGAGTCTATACTGGATGGGTCGCTATATTGAGAGAGCTGAATTCTATAAACGGTATTGTATTGTAGAGTATTTTTCTGCCTTAGAATCTCCCATGACTGAGCATCAGGATTTTACCTTGCGGTCGATCATGTACATGTCGGGTACTGAATTTAATTCGGAGGAGACATTAGTTGAGCGAGATGTTTTTCAGAAAGTGCTCTTTGATGCCTCGAATCCTCACAGTGTATATTCGATGATACATGATGTTAGAGAAAATGCTCGAGGGATAAGAAATAATATCAGTACAGAGCTATGGGAATCGATCAATAAGTGGTTCATATTCATCAAATCAAGGGGGCAAGAGGCTTTCACTTCGGCCCAATATTTTACTTTTTTTGATACCATGAGATTCCATGTGGCTATGATAAAGTCCGACATGGTGCATACCCTCCTACACAATGATGTATGGCACTTCTTGAATCTAGGAATGTACATAGAGCGATCTCAACAAGTCTTTAAGATCATGAGAAGTAAGATCTCTGATTATGAGATATTGAGTAATAATGGAGAGAATAAAGCTATGCTTACGTATCAATTTCACACGTTACTAAAATGCTTACAAGCATTCGATGTGCATCAAGTTCAAAATAGGGGCTTCATGATGACAAGTGCTTCGATCTTCGAATTGGTGATCTCCAACAAGGATTTCCCACGATCGATCAACTATACTTTAAAGAAGTGCCACCAACATCTTCTGCGAATCAGTGAAAGACCAGAAGGATATTCTGAGGTTGCAGCTAAATTTGAATCCTCCATAGCTGTTTTTCGTAATTTTAAAGAATTTGATAATGAGTCACTGGTAATTCAGCATATAGAAGATACTAATCAAATGGTCACTAATATCCATGATGATATTGTTAAGTTATTCTTTCAATGATTACTTTTGTCGACTTAAAATTTTTATAGTTTCATTATGACATATTGCCTAGGAATAAAAGTGAAGGAAGGATTGTTAGCACTTGCTGATACAAGAATTACATCTGGCTCAGAAACCACTACTGCTAAGAAGATATCGATCCATAGTAATGATCAAGGATCTATATTCCTGATGACTTCAGGTCTGCGATCGATCAGAGATAAAGCGGTCACCTATTTCGAAGAGGTGCTAGAAAAAGAGGAAGCTAAGTTTGATAAAATGTACAATGTAGTTAATGCATTTGGTACGCAACTGCGAAGAGTTGCAAAAGAAGATAAAGAGCAACTAACAGCAGCAGGGCTACATTTCAACCTATTTACGATCGTAGGCGGTCGATTGTCTAAGGATAAAGAACATAAATTATATCTTCTGTATCCAGAGGGTAATTGGATAGAGGTGACCCATGGCGCACCTTTTACGATCATAGGTAATTCTGGATATGGAAAACCCATACTTAACCGTACAGTGACATATGATTCTTCATTGAGATTTTGTCTTAAAACTGGGTTTTTGTCATTTGATTCTACTAGAGTGAGTGCTAATGATGTTGGCTTCCCGATTGATGTAGTTATTTACAAAGAAGCTACGGGCGAGATGATCGAGAAGCGATACGAAGAAGAGGATCTTCATTACATATCAGCTATCTGGGGTGATAAACTCACAGAGATAATCAAAGAGATTCCTGAAGACTGGATAGACAGGATAAACGACCTATCGGAAGACAAGGATAAAAGGCCATTTATCTCTCAACAACAGTAGAACATTTCCATCCTATTTTGAGATAATGCCATTTTGATCCCGACATGAGCTAGATGCTAAATTTTTATTGAAGCAATTAAGCAATCAATTCTAATATCTGACGGTCATGTTCTTTAGTTTTTACCTTAAGGATGATATGTTCGATTTTCCCATTCTCATCTATAATGAATGTTGTTCTATGAACACCAGTCACTTCCCTTCCCATGAACTTCTTAGGGCCCCACAGACCAAAAGCATTTATCATCTCTTTATTTTCATCCGCTAGCAATGAATATTGAAATTCATATTTATCTATGAATTTGTTGTGCTTTTTTATCGTGTCTGGGCTAATACCAAATACTTGATAATCTGCTTTTTCAATTTTTCTATAACTATCTCTTATAGCACAAGCTTCTTTTGTGCAACCAGGAGAATCATCTTTGGGGTAGAAAAAAAGAATATATTTTGAACCTGCCAATGTCTTGTTACTTACTTCTGTCCCTGTCTGGTCTAAAAGAGAAAAATCTGGCACTGTATCACCTACATTCAAATGCGTCATAAGGATGTTATATTATTTACTTACAAAACGGCAAAATAGCCGTTATGTTCAACAAATGTCGTTAATTGTTAAACAAATTACCTGAGTTGCTAAAACTGGGTGAATTGGTAAGAGAAGGTGCTTTTATTTCCTCTGTTATCATTAACAGATAAATGCAATATATGTTCACCAGGAGGATGCTTATCATCCAATGTATGATAGATCAGTTCATTTTTTAGATCATACTTAAACAAGACCCATTTGCCATCTATTTTTCCAACATATCTGAGCCTATCTTTTTTCGAAGCAGGTTCTAGTTCGTCGGTGATCTTAAATTTTATCGTCATGCCTTGAGTCATCTTTCGCTTAAGGTTGATCACTTCTATTTTGGGTGGAGTCATATCCAAACTACATTGATACGATCCTAGACTCTTCATCTCTACAAAATAAATACTGTCCTGCCATACTCCTTTGAGTGCTGTAGTAGATTTCTCACCACATTTTACAAGGCAAAAATGAGTCTTTAGAGAATCTGGAATTGAAAGACCTTTTATGTAAAGTTCATAGGGTTTGAATATCGGAGTTGTTGCTTTTCCAATGTGGAAATCTGGTAAATTATGTCCGTCTACAATTCCTGATCCTTCCGTAATATGGATAAGTTTATTATTCAAAAAAGAAGCTTCGTCGAATATGATTTCTGATCTAGGAAGTCTAATTATATTGTTTTCACCAAATTGTAAATTGTAATTTCCTTCCTCTTGATTTATGATTTCTACTGTATCCGTGGACTTTAATTTTAAGTTGATCTCACTTTCATTTCCATGAAAATCTTGGAGCACTATCTTGACATTAGTAGCTTTGTCACTTTGTAGTTTTATCATGCCACTTCTATCTGGCTTGTGTTCATAGATGGATAGTTGATCCACAGGATGAGTGAAGCAATTACTAAACTGCCTTTTACTCATCTGCTTCTCCCCATAATCTATGAATGAGTTGATAAAGTGCCCTTCTTCGTAAGAAACCCTATCTAGCTTATATCCATGTTGGACTTGGTCATTGACCAGCAGTTTCATTAGATAAACGCCATTCTTATTGTAAGCCCCATCCATCTGGTCATATACTTGCACCGAGATGGCTATTTGGTCAGTCGGTACAATTATGATCTCGTCACCGACCGTATACAGGCCTTTACTTTTTAGCTTTATTTTTTTTTCTAATATGCTAGTAAAGTTACCTGTGCTATCACTTTTATAAAATTTTATCGCTTGAAAAACAGGTGGTCTGTTATCGCTTGGCTTTAGCCCAAACAAGAATGGATTAACGGGTGTTTCAGAGTCTGTTTCTCGGATTTCGAAATGAAGGTGTGGGCCAAACGATTTGCCAGTATTGCCCATATATCCGATGATATCACCTTTTGTCACATAAAACAAGCTATCTGGGTACAACTGCTGTTGGAATGTTTTACTCTCATGTTGTTTAGTGTTAATGTGCTCCGCTAGATTTTTTTCAAATGCTGATAAGTGAGCATAGACGGTAGTGTAGCCATTAGGATGATCTATATATAGGGCATTGCCATAACCAGATGCGTCTACATTGATACGGGAAACATATCCATCTGCAGCAGCAAGTATAGGATCTCCAGGTCGTCCATTCGTCGATTTGATATCTATCCCCATATGAAAATGGTTGGTCCTCAATTCAGCAAAGGATCCGGATAGTCTCATAACATGATCTACAGGAGACCTAAAGTAGTCTTCGTCATAATCTTGGGACAGGAGGGGAGATATACCAATCGTGATCAGCAGCAAAGTCAGTAGCTTATTGATCATTCTATTATTTTAATAGACAAATTATTAATTAGGGTTGGAGCAGCTTTGTCTGGACTTAGATGTCCATTTTCTATCTGTAGTAAAATTTCATTATACAGCTCAGCTAATTTTTTATCAGAGCTCAATAATGCATTGAATTTTTGTTGCATTGAATTCTTAGCCCAGAATATATTTTGCGCTTTACGTTTACGCTTTAAGTGATCATTTCCACTTATGAGGTTGGCGTGATCCATTGTCAGTTTCCATAATTCGTCTATACCGTTGTGGTTTAGAGCAGAGCAGGGAATCACCTTTACGACCCATCCGCTATCTTTACTGGTAGCGAGATGAGTAGCATTCTTATACGCTTTGATCGATGCTTCACTTAGTGCTTTTCTATCTTCTTCGGCTTTATTGACTACTATAATATCAGCTAGTTCGACGATTCCTCTTTTGATACCTTGTAATTCATCTCCACCTCCTGGCGCTACTAGCAAGATGAATATATCAGTCAACTTCTGAGCAAAGGTCTCTGATTGACCTACTCCTACAGTCTCTACAAAAATGGTATCATAACCTGCCGCCTCACATAGTATGATCGACTCTATGGTGTTCTTGGTGACTCCGCCCAGCGTGCCACTAGTGGGACTGGGTCTTATGAATGCAACTTCGTTTTTAGAAAGACTTTCCATACGCGTCTTATCACCTAGGATACTGCCTCCGGTAATATCGCTAGTCGGATCTATCGCAAGGATAGCAGGCTTTCGCCCTTCAGCGATCACATGCAGACCTAAGGATTCTATGATCGTACTTTTACCTACGCCTGGAGCCCCTGATATTGCTATCCTGATGGAGTTTCCTGACAGAGGCAGACATGCGGTGATAATTTCTCTAGCAAGGGCTTGATGTTCGTGATTATTGGATTCCACAAGGGTCAGGGCCTTTGATAGACTGTATCTATCGCCTCGTTTGATGCCTTCTACTAATAGAGTTAGGTCCTTGATTTCGATCGTTGTATTACTTTATAGTTAATAGTCAAAGTTACAAATTATGACCTTAAGAGAATTAGCCTAATACTAGTCCTAGGCAAGACGCTTGTTGTCTTTACCCCAAAACTATTTTAAGCTAATATGGTTATATTTGCACCTTAATTTGGTAAACAAATACCTTTTTATAAACCAGAGAATTTATGAGCGTAACACAGATCTATCTAGATAATAACTCGACTACACCTTGTGACCCGAGAGTAGTGGATACTATGGTTCCTTTTTTCTATCAGATGCCTGGTAATGCAGCCAGCAGAAGTCATCCATTTGGGTGGCAAGCAGAGGAGGCAGTAGACTATGCTAGAGAGCAAGTAGCTAATCTTATCAGTGCTGATTCTAAGGAGATTATTTTCACATCTGGAGCTACAGAAGGCGATAATCTTGCATTAAAAGGAGTTTTTGAGATGTATAAGCGCAAGGGCGATCATATTATCACACTGACAACAGAGCATAAGGCGGTCCTGGATTCTTGTAAGAAAATCGAGAAGATGGGTGGTAAAGTAACCTACCTAGAAGTAGAAAGAGATGGTTTGGTTGATCTTAAGAAATTAGAAGCTGCGATAACAGATAAGACCATACTGATATCTATCATGTTTGCCAATAATGAGACTGGGGTTATCCAGCCTATGAAAGAGATCGGCGATATATGTGCTAAGCATGGCGTATTGTTTATGAGTGATGCAACGCAAGCAGTAGGTAAGATACCAGTTAATCCTAAAGAACTTGGGATTCACATAATGGCATTCACAGCGCATAAAATGTATGGTCCTAAAGGAGTAGGAGCAGTATTCGTAAATAGAAAAAATCCTAGAGTAAAGTTAACTGCTCAATTAGACGGTGGAGGTCATGAAAGGGGGATGAGATCTGGCACACTTAATGTTCCAGGTATCGTAGGTTTTGGAAAAGCATGTGAGCTTGCACAAAAGGAAATGGCGCAAGACGCTGAGCGACTGAGCAAGTTGAGAGATAAGTTAGAAAAAGGATTCATGGAGAGATTAGAGGAGTGCTATATCAATGGTAATGTAGACCATCGTATGCCGCATGTTACTAATATTTCTTTTAAGCATGTAGAAGGGGAGGGGCTTATGATGACCTTTAACCAGAATATTGCAGTGTCGTCAGGTTCTGCATGTACATCAGCTTCACTAGAGCCGTCTTACGTATTAATTGCGCTTGGACTTGGTGATGATCTAGCACATTCTTCTATTCGATTTAGCTTGGGTAGATTTACAACAGAGGAGGAGATAGACGCTACTTTAGACCTAGTGTCCAAAGGAGTAACTCATATGAGAGACCTAAGTCCGATCTGGGAAATGTATAAAGATGGGGTGGACTTGGAGGCTGTTGAGTGGTCTGAGCACTGATATAAATAGTAAATGTGCTAGGATTTAGGGAATATTGTATAAATACTCCCGTTTTCATTGAACTTGATACTTCTTTGTAATGTTTCTAACTTAGAAGATTATTTAGATATATACTAAACAAACTATAAATGGCTTATTCAGAAAAAGTTTTAGAGCATTTCAAGCATCCAAAAAATGTTGGAACTCTTGATAAAAGCAGTAAAAATGTAGGTACTGGCCTCGTAGGAGCACCAGAGTGCGGTGATGTGATGAGATTGCAGATTGAAGTAGACGAAGAAACTAATCTAATCAAAGACGCTAAGTTCAAGACTTTCGGTTGTGGGTCTGCGATTGCTTCCTCTTCTCTAGCTACAGAGTGGCTTAAGGGAAAGTCAGTGGATGAAGCACTACAGATTGATAACATGGATATCGTAGAAGAGTTAGCGCTTCCACCTGTTAAGATTCACTGTTCTGTATTGGCTGAGGATGCAATCAAAAGTGCAATCAAAGACTACAAAGAAAAGAATGGTGTAGCTGAAGCAATTGCAGAAGTTAAAGCATAGATTATGTTATTTGTACACGATTCAGCAAAGACTAAAATATCAGAATTGATGGGTTCGCAAGAGCTCAAAGAGGATTACTTTGTGCGTGTATCAGTGACTAGTGGTGGATGTTCAGGACTAACCTATAATTTAGATTTTGATAATACGTCTCAAGAAAATGATCAGGTGTTTGAAGACAATGGAGTTAAAGTAGTTACGGATCTTAAGAGTTTTCTATACTTATGCAACACTACTCTTGAGTTTAGTGGTGGATTAGATGGGAAAGGATTTTACTTTAATAATCCAAATGCAGAGAGGACCTGTGGTTGTGGCGAGAGCTTTGCAGTATAGCTTTTGTAAAAGATAATAATATTAAAAAGCCTTGGTAGAAATAATTCTACCAAGGCTTTTAATTTTTAAGTATTATCCGACGCAAGCATTGGAGGCCGGTTAAATTTTATTCTCGTGAATAGCTTGCACTGAGCTTGCCGAACTTATGGGAGTC
>ENA-ORXT01000422-ORXT01000422.1-marine-metagenome-genome-assembly--contig:-NODE-422-length-67867-cov-15.237011_pt1 | contig 67867 bp, 69 predicted proteins | sample MGYA00237868_ERZ511482 | MGnify/ENA metagenome assembly ERZ511482 | reverse complement strand
ACGGGTTTCCACAAGCCCTTATTATAGGGGGGATCCATGAAGATATGGGTGAAGGGGCCGCGGAGGTTTCCGGGGGCGACTTTGAGTTTTGTGGCGTCGTAGCGGTGCAGGCGCGTACAGCCAAAAAGGCCCATTTTGTCGATGTTTTCGCGTATCGCGCCGCGCGCTTTGGGCTCAGTTTCCACGAACAGGCAAAACTCCGCGCCGCGTGAGACGGCCTCGAAACCAAGTGCGCCGGAGCCTGCAAAGATGTCAGCCACAATCGCGCCGTCCATGCTCGGGGCCCATTCGGCGTGAGCCAGGATGTTAAATACCGACTCGCGCGTTTGGTCGGAGGTGGGGCGTGTGTTTTTACCCGCAGGTGTGGCGATATTCCGACCGCGTAATTTTCCCGCGACGATTCTCATTTGCGGGTCTTTGGTTTGGACGTTCTAGGCCTCGAAGGTTTAGGTTTTGAAGCACTCGGTTTCGACGGACTAGGTTTTGACCCGCCTGGTTTCGAAGATTGCGAACCAGAGTGCTTCGTTCGGTTTAATTTAGGGCGGTCTGATTTCGTCTTATTGCTTTTGCCGCCCTTGGCGAATTTCCCGCGTCCTTGCGGCTCCGGTTTGTCGCTTTTATCGCCGTCTTTAGAAAACCGTTTCGCGCTGGCATGAGTGCCGCGTTTGGGCGCGGGTATGGCGGCTTTTTGCGGCGGTCTATTTTTGGGTATCTCGACGAGGTGCCCAACTTGGTCGCGTAGGACTTTGTTTTTAACTTCCTCGACTTTTCCGCCCTCAAGCGTACCCAGTTGGAACGGGCCATATGTCGTCCGGATGAGACGGTTGACTTTCAGGCCGACAGTTTCGAGCGCGTTACGCACCTCGCGGTTTTTACCTTCGCGGATCGTCACTGTCACCCAGACATTCCCGCCTTGCACTTTATCTAAAGTCGCTTCGATCGGCCCGGTTTTATAGCCGTCAATTTTGATACCTGCTTTCAGTGTATCTAGCTGCTCCTGCGTAACGCTGCCAAAGGCCCGCGCCCGGTAACGCCGAGCCCATCCAGTGCTTGGGAGTTCGAGCGCGCGTGCCAGCTCCCCGTCATTGGTCAGCAGGAGTAAGCCTTCGGAGGTAATATCCAAACGCCCGACGGAAATCACGCGGCCTATATCTTTAGGCAAATGTTGGAACACAGTTTGTCGGCCTTGTTCGTCCTTATGAGTCGTCACAAGGCCAGAAGGTTTATGGTAGCGCCAAAGACGCGGCGGTTCTTTGTCTGCGATGGGGTTATCGTCGAACAAAATAGTGTCTTTATCGGTGACTTTCACCGCAGGTGTTTTGAGAGTTTTGCCGTTCACTTTGATACGGCCTTCCTCAATCAGTTTCTCCGCGTCACGGCGCGACGCCACGCCTGCGCGGGCTAAGACCTTCGCGATCCGCTCACCTTTGATGGAGCTCATGTCTTTTTGCATATCTGGTTTCACTTGACGGGGCTCACAATCGGATTGAAGAGAAGGTATGAATGATGAGGCCTATATGCGCCAAGCGCTGGTGGAAGCGCAAGCGGCAAGTGCGCGCGGTGAAGTGCCTGTCGGCGCTATTATTGTAGACCCGAAAAGCGGCGAGGTTGTCGGGCGAGGCTCTAACTGTCCCATCGGCATTGGCGACCCAACAGCCCATGCGGAAATTTTGGCTTTGCGCGATGCGGCTTATACGCTTGGGAATTACCGCCTGACGGGCCTCACGCTCTACGTGACGCTGGAACCTTGCACCATGTGCGCAGGCGCAATTTCCCACGCCCGTATTGGCCGGGTGGTCTACGGGGCGCAGGACGTGAAGGGCGGGGCGGTGGATAACGGCGTGCGTTTTTTCCAGCAGCCGACATGTCATCATAAGCCCGAGGTACAAAGCGGCGTCTTCGCGCAAGAAGCCTCTGATATCCTCAAGTCTTTTTTTAAAGCTCGGCGCAAAGAATGAGACTGAACCTTCGTGAAATTGTTTCACCGATGGGTGAAGACGAGCAACCCCATGCGTTAGGCGGGCAAGGTTGGGGTTATGTCTTTGCCATTGTTGGTACAATTTTCTTCTCGCTGAAAGCTATTCTGATTAAACTGATGTATCAGCCAGTAGATGGCCAAGCCGAAAATGCGCTCGACGCGATAACGATTATGGCAATGCGGCTTGGGTTTTCGCTCCCTGTTTACATTACAATTTTCTGGATACTCATGTGCAAGCGTAAAGCTCGCGGAGAAGATTCGCTGCCGCGCAAAGATTTGGCTCTCGCGGGGATGCTCGGCCTTATCGGATACTACGGATGCGCTTGGCTCGACATTGAGGGCCTCAAATATATTACCGCGCAGCTCGAACGGCTATTGCTATTTACCTATCCTGTATGGGTCTTTATTTTGGGGGCGTTATTTTTCGGTAAACGTCTCACAAAGGGCGCAGTCGTCGCCGTCATTTTGGCTTACTTCGGTATCGCGGTTATCTTCACCGGCGGGGATATTGCTACGGGCGAGAATGTTATTCTTGGAACTGTGATGGTGCTAAGCTGCGCCGTTGCGTTCGCCTTGTTTCAATTGCTAGCCAAGCCAATGATTTCGCGTCTCGGAAGCCCGCTATTCACATGCTGCTCAATGTTCGGCGCAGCCATAGCGATTTTCACGCATTTCTTTATTCAGAACATTGCGGGCGGTGAGTTATCGGCAACACTCGATTTACCGCCTCGGATTTGGGGGCTGGGCATTGCGCTCGCGTTCTTCTCAACGCTTTTGCCGTCTTTCATGGTCAACATCGCCATTGGCCGTATCGGCCCACAAGCCGTGGCGGCAATGGGGATGATCTCTCCAATCGCGGTGATTGCCTTAGCGATTTGGTGGCTCGGCGAACCGTTTGGTTGGGTCGACGGATTGGGAACGGCGATTACGCTGTTCGGTATTGGGCTTTACACATGGTTCGATAAGCGCGCTAAGAAGCTAGCTCCATAGATTTAATGCGACCTTCTATCCTTTGCGGACGCACAGCTAAAGTTTTAAACAGCCGCTATGACCAAACGGAACTTCTGGAAATATCTGACGCGCGCTCACAAATGGGCGGGGCTCATACTGGGCATTCAAATCACGCTGTGGTTTCTGTCAGGATTTATCATGAGCCTTTTTCCGATTAACGAGGTGCGCGGACGGCATGTGGCCACCGAAGTCCCGTGGTCGCTGACGGATGAGCGTCTTATCCCGATTGAGATTGCGATGACGGCCTATGAAGGGAAACTTTACGGGGCGAGCCTGAAATCAATCGTCGGGCAGCCCGCATATATTCTCATCGGCGACCAAGAGCAAATGGTTCTGGACGCACAGACGGGGCAGGCGCGCAGCGAAATGAATACGGATATTATCCGAGAGGCGGCAGCGCATTATTATTCAGGCGAAGGCAAAATTAGCGAGATCAATCTTCTCGCCGAAGCCCCCAAAGAATACCGCCGCTCTGTCCCCGTCTGGCAGGTGCAATTCGAGGACAAACACAAGACCCGGATTTATATCGACGCCGAAACCGCCGAATTAAATGCTGTCCGCACACGGGTCTGGCGCGTCTTTGATTTCATGTGGATGCTGCACATCATGGATTATAAAACGCGGGATAATTTTAATACGTGGTGGCTGCGGCTCTTTTCAGGTGCAGCTTTACTGTTTGCTTTGAGTGGTCTGGCTCTCGTGGCGCACCGGGTGATTTTGCGGCCAAGGCGCGTTAAAGTATAGATTGCCCCGTCTTCTCCCAATCCTTCAAAAACGCCGCTAGGCCCTTATCCGTCAGGACGTGGTTTGAGAGCTTGCGGATGACGTCCGGCGGGGCGGTCATGACGTCGGCGCCTATAAGGGCGCATTCTTTGACGTGATTGACGTTGCGGATTGACGCCGCGAGGATTTCTGTCTCGTAGCCGTAATTATCATAGATGGTACGGATTTCTTCGATGAGTTCCAGACCGTCGAGGCCGAGATCATCGAGGCGTCCGATGAAAGGCGAGATGAATGTCGCGCCACATTTGGCCGCGAGGAGGGCTTGGTTGGAAGAGAAGCAAAGCGTGACATTAATCTGTGTGCCTTCGCCGGACAGTGTTTTACAGGCTTTGAGCCCGTCCATCGTTAGCGGAAGTTTGACACAGACATTATCTGCAATTTTCCGCAGGTTCCGGCCTTCGGCAATCATTTGTTCTGCATCGGTCGCTGTGACTTCCGCGCTGACAGGGCCTAGTGTGATTTTACAGATCTCGGCGATGACCTCTTTAAAGTCGCGGCCGGATTTGGCGATGATAGACGGGTTCGTCGTGACGCCGTCCACGAGGCCAATATCATTGAGCTCTGAAATCTGGTCCAAATCTGCACTATCAACAAAAAACTTCATTTTACTCTCCAAAATATATGCGACTCGGGGCTAGCATACACAATGCCCGCGCGAAACGCCCAAGTTCTATTTCCTGTAAACGTCCCCGGTGCGTTTGACTATGCCATTCCGCCCGGAGCGTCGGTAAATCTTGGGGACTATGTTTTCGCGCCTATAGGCCAGCAGATGAAAATTGGCGTGGTCTGGGACATTGTCGATAATGACGGATCGCGGACGCTCAAAGAAATTGCGCAGGTCAAAGCCGCCACGCCGCTGTCTCGCCAGATGATTTCGTTCGTGAATTGGACAGCGAAATATAATTGCGTCTCGCCGGGACTGGTGCTGCGCATGGTAGTGCGGTCGTACAAGGCGCTCGACCCCAGCCCGCTCGTTACGCAATACAGACCGAGCGGCACATTGCCCTCAAAGATGACGCCCTCGCGGCAGCAAATCCTTGACCTTGGCGGGCCGTTCCCGGCGCGGGCGAGCGAAATCGCAGAGCGTTCAGGTGTTAGCGGCGGCGTTGTGAGAGGCTTCGAGGCGGCGGGCGGACTGACCGCGCAAAGCCTTCCGGTTGACGCGCCTTTTGATATTCCAGACGCCAGTTTCGGCGGCATGTCGCTAACAGCGTCTCAAGGCGCGGCGGGAGCAGAACTCGCGGCGCAAGTGGCGCAGCGGGGTTTTAATGTCAGCTTGCTCGACGGCGTGACGGGGTCCGGTAAAACCGAGGTTTACTTCGAGGCGGTGGCAGAGGCGATTAAAGACGGCGGGCAGGCCGTAATACTTGTGCCGGAAATCGCGCTGACCCAAGCCGGCCTTGCCCGGTTTAAAAACCGTTTCGGCGCTGAACCTGCCGCGTGGCATTCGGCGCTCGGCAATGCGGCTCGCCGTAGGACGTGGCGCGAGGTCGCTCAGGGGCGGGCGCAACTTGTCGTCGGGGCGCGGTCTGCACTTTATTTGCCGTATCCAAATTTGCGCCTGATTGTCGTCGATGAAGAACACGACACGTCGTATAAGCAAGAAGAAGGTGTCATATATAATGCGCGCGATATGGCCGTCGTCCGCGCCAAAATAGCGAAGCATTCCGTTGTGCTGGCCTCCGCTACGCCGTCGCTCGAAAGTCTCGTGAATGCGCGAAGTGGCCGATATGCGCACATTGTTCTACCGGAACGCCCAGGGGCAATTACGCTGCCCGATATCGATTTGGTCGATTTAAAAGACAATGTCCCCGAGACAGGCGATTTTCTATCGGAACCGCTTATCACGGCCACGCGCGAGGTTTTGGGCCGGGGTGAGCAGGCCATGCTGTTCTTAAACCGCCGGGGATATGCGCCGCTCATCATTTGCCGCTCGTGCGGGGAGAAGTTGAAAAGCCCGGATACGGACAGCTGGTTGGTAGCGCATCAGAGAACCGGCCGAGCCGTCTGCCATATGACAGGCTTTTCGATGCGTATGCCCAAAAATTGCCTGCAATGTAAGGCCGAAGATAGCCTGACACCTGTCGGCCCGGGCGTGGAGCGCGTCGCGGAAGAGGCCGCGCGGCATTTCCCGCAGGCGCGCGTTGAAATCCTGTCTTCTGACACAGCGGGCAATCCCGAAGAACTACGCGCGCGTATGGCCCGCATGGAATCCGGGGAGATTGATATTCTGGTCGGCACGCAAATGGTCGTCAAAGGGCATAACTTCCCGCGCCTCACATTTGTTGGCGTGGTTGACGGGGATATGAGCTTGTCTGGCGGCGATCCGCGTGCCGGGGAGCGGACCTATCAGACTTTGGTGCAGGTTGCGGGCCGCGCCGGGAGGGCGGACAAGCCGGGCCATGCGCTTATTCAAACCCATCAGCCTGAACATGAGGCTTTAGCGGCGTTAGCGGCAGGAGACCGAGAGGCGTTCATAGGCGCAGAGCTCGCTATGCGGGACGCGCTGGGTCTTCCGCCTTATGGTAAACTCGCAGGTGTTATCATTTCCGGCCCTGACCTTAAAAAGACAGATGCACTGGCTAAAAAGTTTGTCACGCTCGCTCCGAGAGCTGAAGGGATCGACATTTTAGGCCCAAGCGAGCCGCCATTGGGCCGCTTACGCGGGCGTTTCCGTCGCCGTATTTTAGTGCGGTGTGATGCGAATGTGAACTTGTCCGCCTATATGAGCGCGTGGCGCAAACGGGTAAAAGTTCCTCATAAAATGAAGTTACACATCGACATTGATCCGCAGAGTTTTATGTAGCTTAAACGCCTGTAAACGCGTCCTTTACAGGCGGGCTATTTCGCCGCAGTCAGGTAAAGGTTGGAATCAAAAATTCATCGTGCTAAGACGCCGCGAGATTGATGATTTTGTAACGATTTTCAGGGTTATCATGTTTTAGTTTTAAGGGCCGTGAAAAGCAGCCTTCACGAACGCCCACACAGATACGGATCGAAATTTGTGTCAAACCCTGACGTTATAACAACTGAGGCCGCGGGCCGTTACGCAAAAGCTTTGTTTGAGCTTGCGGAAGAGTCTAAGTCACTGAATACAGTGGAGAAAAGCCTCGCAAAGCTAAAAGCTGCATTTGCAAAAAACGCAGACATGCAGCGCCTTATCGAGAGCCCGGTCATTGCCATCGAAGACCAAGTCGCTTCGCTAACAGCTATCGCGCGCAAGGCCAAGCTCGGCCCGTTAGTCGTTCAATTTGTAGGACTTGTCGCACAGAATCGCCGCGCCGCAGATTTACCGTCAATAATTAAAGCTTTCGAAGATATGGCGGCCCGCAAGCGCGGGGGCATGATTGCGAAAGTCACAAGCGCGAAGAAATTAACAGGCGCGGAGCTGGCTTCGCTCAAGTCAAATCTCAAAAAATCACTCGGCCATTCGGTCGACGTAGAAACATCCGTTGATGCGGATCTGCTCGGCGGTTTCGTCGTGCGGCTCGGCTCACGTCTTTATGATCATTCCCTCAAGACCAAACTTGAGGACTTAAAAATCGCTATGAAAGAGGTCTAACCCATGGATATTCGCGCAGCTGAAATCTCCAATATTCTCAAAAAGCAAATCAAAGGCTTTGGCACGGAAGCCAAAGTTTCTGACGTGGGCCAAGTGCTCTCCGTTGGTGATGGTATTGCTCGTATTTACGGCCTCGACAATGTCGGCGCTGGCGAAATGGTTGAATTCCCGGGCGGCATTAAAGGCATGGCGCTAAACCTCGAGAGCGACAATGTCGGCGCCGTTATTTTTGGTGATGACCGCGGTATTAAAGAAGGCGATACAGTCAAGCGCCTTGGCGAAATCGTTGACGTCCCTGTTGGCATGGGTCTTCTGGGCCGCGTTGTGAACCCGCTAGGCGAGCCCATTGACGGCAAAGGCCCCATCAAGTCAACAGAGCGCCGCCGCGTTGACGTTAAAGCCCCCGGCATTATGCCTCGCCAAGGCGTGCATGAGCCTGTGCAAACAGGTATCAAGGCCATCGACGCGCTTATACCGGTTGGCCGTGGTCAGCGTGAGCTTATCATTGGTGACCGCCAAACTGGTAAAACAGCCGTAGCCGTTGACGCTATCTTGAACCAAAAAGCAGCCTTCGATGAAGACCGCGACAATGACAAGCTTTACTGTATCTATGTTGTGATTGGCCAAAAGCGCTCAACAGTAGCGCAGCTGGTTAAGACACTCGAAGAAAACGGCGCGATGGAGTATTCCATTATTGTGGCCGCGACGGCTTCTGAGCCTGCGCCGCTTCAGTACCTCGCACCGTTTGCCGGTTGCGCCATGGGCGAATATTTCCGCGATAACGGCATGCACGGCTTAATCATTTATGATGATCTCTCCAAGCAAGCTGTGGCGTATCGCCAAATGTCTCTTCTTCTACGTCGTCCTCCGGGCCGCGAAGCCTATCCGGGTGACGTGTTCTATCTTCACTCCCGTCTTCTCGAGCGGGCTGCGAAGCTGAACAAAGATAATGGCGGCGGGTCTTTGACCGCGCTTCCCATTATTGAAACGCAAGGCAATGACGTGTCGGCCTTTATTCCGACAAATGTGATTTCGATTACGGATGGTCAGATCTTCCTTGAAACAGATTTGTTCTTCCAAGGGATTCGTCCTGCGCTAAACGTAGGTCTGTCCGTCTCACGGGTTGGCTCTGCGGCGCAGATTAAAGCCATGAAACAGGTTGCGGGTCCGATTAAGGGCGAGCTGGCTCAGTACCGCGAAATGGCGGCTTTTGCGCAGTTTGGTTCCGATCTTGATGCGTCTACGCAGGCTCTGTTGGCTCGCGGTGAACGCCTCACAGAACTTCTAAAGCAGCCGCAGTTCTCGCCTCTTCAGGTGCAAGAGCAAGTCGCCGTTATTTATGCCGGTACGCGCGGTTATCTCGACAGCGTTCCTGTTAAAGCGGTTCAGAAATATGAAAAAGAGCTTCTCGTTCATCTGCATGCGGATCATGCTTCGCTTCTGGCAGATATTGCATCTGAAAAGAAACTGACAGACGAGCTTGAAGCTACTCTCAAGTCCGCGCTTGAAGGTTTCACAGCGAATTTCGTAGCTTAGGGAAGTAGGCAAATGGCCTCTCTAAAAGAGCTCCAGAACCGGATCAAAAGCGTTAAGAACACGCAGAAGATCACTAAGGCTATGCAAATGGTAGCGGCTGCAAAGCTGCGTAAAGCACAGGAAGCGGCTGAGAAGTCACGGCCTTATGCGGACCGTATCGGCGCGATTGTTACGAATTTAGCCAGTTCCATGGGCGAGGGCGGCGACGCCCCTGAATTGCTCGTCGGTAACGGCAAATCGGATACAGTGCTCCTCGTAATCGCGACCGCAGACCGCGGTCTGTGCGGCGGGTTCAACACAAATATTGTGCGCAAGGCGCGCGAAGAGATTGTCGCGCTAGAAGGCGCGGGTAAGACAGTTAAGCTCTACCTCATCGGTAAAAAAGGCTATGACCAGCTGAACCGTATCTACAAAGATAAAATCGTTGAATATATTTCGCTTAAAGAAGAGCGCAAGCTGCACGCAGGCATCGCGCAGAACATTGGCCAAAAAATTACGAACATGTTCGAGGCGGGTGACTTTGATGTGTGCAAGCTTGTCTATTCAGAGTTTGAAAACGTGATGACACAAACGGCTGTCGCGAACACGCTTATTCCCGCGAAAGCGGGCATTGGCGGGTCTGTCGAAACGCCGGGCGAACAAGCTGCGGATGACGTTTTCGGTCCTGACCTTAAAGGCTCTATTTATTCTTATGAACCGGACGAGAGCGGCATTCTTCGCGTGCTGCTCCCGCGTAATATCAATACACAAATCTTCACCGCGCTTTTGGAAAACCAAGCCGGCGAAATGGGCTCTAAAATGACAGCGATGGATAATGCGACTCGAAATGCGGGCGAAATGATCGACAAGCTGACCCTAACATTTAACCGGACACGTCAGGCGCGGATCACATCCGAACTCATTGAGATTATTAGTGGCGCTGAAGCGCTTTAGGGAAATTATTTCAGGCGCGGAAGCGCTTTAAGTAGAATACGAAAAACCAGAGGAAGAAACTCATGGCAAAAGCAGCAGTTAAGAAAAAAGCCCCGGCTAAAAAGCCAGCCGCTAAGAAACCCACCGTTAAGCGTAAAGCCGCGAACACGAACACAATGGGCGCAGGCCGCATCACGCAAGTGATTGGCGCGGTTGTTGATGTGGAATTTGACGGTAATCTACCTTCAATCCTGAACGCGCTTGAAACAGACAACCAAGGCAATCGCTTGGTTCTCGAAGTTGCGCAACATTTGGGACAAAATACTGTTCGCACCATTGCGATGGACGCAACAGAAGGCCTCGTTCGCGGCCAAGCCGTGACAGATATGGGCACGACGATTATGGTGCCTGTAGGTCCCGAAACACTCGGCCGTATTATGAACGTCATCGGCGAGCCGATTGACGAAGGCGGCCCGCTTAAAACGAAAGTCATGGCGTCTATTCACAAAGAAGCGCCAGCCTTTGTTGACCAATCTACAGAAACAGAAGTTCTCGCGACAGGTATCAAAGTTATTGATCTTCTTTGCCCGTATTCTAAAGGTGGTAAAATTGGTCTCTTCGGCGGCGCGGGTGTTGGTAAAACGGTTCTAATTATGGAACTCATCAACAATATCGCGAAACTCTTTGGCGGCTACTCTGTATTTGCGGGCGTTGGCGAGCGGACACGTGAAGGGAATGACCTTTACCATGAGATGATTGAATCCGGTGTTATCGACCTCGAAGGCGAATCCCGCGCGACACTCGTATATGGCCAAATGAATGAGCCTCCAGGTGCCCGTGCGCGCGTGGCTTTGACAGGTCTCTCGCAGGCTGAGTATTTCCGCGACGAAGAAGGCAAAGATGTTCTGTTCTTCGTCGATAACATCTTCCGCTTTACACAAGCTGGTTCCGAAGTGTCCGCGCTTCTCGGCCGTATCCCATCTGCGGTGGGCTATCAGCCGACACTGGCCACAGAAATGGGCCAAATGCAGGAACGTATTACGTCCACAAACAAAGGCTCGATTACATCAGTACAGGCCGTTTACGTGCCAGCCGATGACTTGACCGATCCGGCGCCAGCGACATCCTTCGCCCATTTGGACGCGACGACTGTTCTGAACCGCGCAATCTCTGAAAAAGGTATTTATCCGGCGGTTGACCCGCTCGACTCCACGTCTCGTATTCTTGAGCCAAGGACTGTGGGTAATGACCACTATGAGACCGCTCGCCGCGTACAAGAAACGCTACAAAGCTACAAATCTTTGCAAGACATCATCGCGATTTTGGGCATGGACGAGCTTTCCGAAGAGCAAAAAGTAACGGTTGCCCGTGCCCGTAAGATTGAGAAATTCTTGTCACAGCCTTTCGATGTTGCGGAAATCTTCACCGGTTCCCCGGGTATTCAGGTGCCACTCGAAGAGACTGTGCGCTCATTCAAAGGCCTCGTCGAAGGCGAATATGATCACCTTCCAGAGCAAGCCTTCTACATGGTCGGCGGTATTGACGACGTTGTCGAAAAAGCCGCTAAAATGGCAGCTGAAGCGGCGTAATTGCTCTGAGACATACCAAATTTCCAAGGGAAGCTTCGGCTTCCCTTTTTTTTGTTGAGCAATTTCCCGTTGAGGATGTACCGAATTGACAGGACCTGTCGTCACAACTACGCTTCGCCGTAGGAGAAATTTTATGTCGCCACCAACATTAGCCCATAAATCTAAGCCATTGGACCATTCCAAATCTGTTGAACGGGCTAAAGCAGCAGGGGCTGTCACTTTTACTGATTTTGCAGTTTTTAAGCTAAAAGAACTTTACGATAATCCTGAAGGGTTTATCGGGCGCAAACATGCGGACGTTCAAGATTACGCCCTTAGCAAGCGTACCGATTGTATCACCTACGTTATTTCGTGTCTGAAAGATGGCTTTGCTGGAATTAATGATGAAAACGCGCGGAAGAAAGTTGGCAGACTTGCCGGAAACGGGGCGGCTATACAAAAATATCTGGTAAATTCGCATAATTGGACGGGTATCTATTATGCTCAGGACTCACAAAATCTCCCGCCTTACAGTAACAACGCGAGTCGTAAATGTAGTTACTGGGGCGTAAAAACAGATTACATTCTGGCAGATTATCAAAAAGACGTTATAAAGACCGAAGGTGTTGAGCCGACAGAAGCCGAGAAACGTGGCTTGAAAGGTATGGTAGATTTACAAGCGCTTGCCAAAGTTAAATTTGCCTTTGGTATCTCCAACAGCGGCACGCATACGTGGCTTTTGAGTGAAGGCAAGGTCTATGAAGTTCATTGGAGTGCACAAGGTCAAGCCGGCGTTTATGGCAGCTCAGGTCTTTATGAAGCGAGATTGCTTCGGAAATTTACGAGTGGAAATTGGAGCCACGGCTCCATAGTGGTGCCAAAGGGACATGCGCCAACAGTGTCTTCATTATCGAAAATGTCATGCGCAAGTTAGTTTTAGTATTTGTTTTCCTAATAGTTATGGCCGCCTGCTTAGCAGCCTGCGGAACTCAAAAAGATGCTGTAGCCCAAACTAAAAAGACTCCATTTACGATTGAGAACCCTATTTTCGCTTTTGACAAAACGTTTGATGACTATGCCGACTGTCATGATGAGGCGGCAAGGAATAGAAAAACGTTAGTCGTTGATCATTCGCTTTTTTATGATGACATGTTTCTTGAGTTTCCCGGTTCGACATCAATTTCATGGACTGATGAATCGAAGAAAGAGGGTGAGAAAATCTATATCGTGTTCTACCGCGCCGAACCGAGTGAAACTGAAATAGACAATAATTCATTACTGTACAGACCTGATAGTTATGTGACTTTAGAACAAGTAAAAACTGATTTTCCGATTGACCAAGAGGCAGGTTATGATTTTCGCTATGTACCCTTTTTTGCGGCCACTGAAGAGCTCAAAGATGCGATGAATTCGTCTTGGTCAGAAGATCAAGCGCATCATTATGTGGACTTACTTTTTCATTTAAAAACACGGTTTTGTATTGCCGGTGGTGGCTAAACTGCGACACCAGAACCGAAAAAACTTCTTTAAATTTGCCTCATTTTCGCTACAACTCTCGTGAAACAGACTTAGGCATTGGAGTCTAAAATGGCTGACAAACTTACATTTTCATTGGTATCGCCGGAGCGTGAATTATTCGCGGGCGATGTGGACCAAGTTGATATTCCCGGCACCGAAGGGGATATGGGGATTTACCCTAATCATTCCCCTGTTATGGCCGCGATCCGTACAGGCGCGATTACGGTGCATGTGGACGGCGGCGAAACGCAGTATTTCGTCCAAGGCGGATTCGCGGATGTCACGCCGGACGGCCTGACCGTTTTGGCAGAACAAGCCATTCCGATGTCTGAGCTCACATCTGATATTATCCAGTCTGATATTGCTGCGTTAACACAATCTCTTGCGGGTCTCGAAGGCGAAGCGGCTTTGGCCGCGCAGCAAAACTTGGACGGGCTGAACGCAATCGCGGCAACGCTGTAATATGGCGGCTAGCGTAATTGCAGTTGCTGCAGACAGCGGACACAATTTTACTAAACCCCCACAAAACAAAATCACTTTGATTGCGAGCCTCGGCGTCGAAGGCGACGCGCATTGTGGCCGTACAGTGCAACACCTCTCCGATAAAAAGAAAAACCCTGATGCACCGAACTTGCGCCAGGTTCATCTCATGCATTCCGAGCTCTTCGATGAGCTTGCAGAAAAAAACATTCTTGTTCTGCCCGGACAAATGGGCGAAAATATTGTGACCTGGGGCGTGGACCTCCTCGCTCTTCCTCAAGGAACTGAACTTCATATGGGCGAGGCGATTATTCAAGTCACCGGATTGCGTAGCCCTTGCTATAAACTCAACACCATTCATCCGGGCCTTTTAAAGGCCGTCGTCGATAAACGCGCAGATGGATCTGTGAATAAAAAATCTGGCGTCATGTCGATTGTGGTCAAGGGCGGAACTGTGAAAGCAGGCGACGCTATAACTGTGAAATTCCCAAGCGGAGAGCACTTACCGCTTGAGTGCGTTTAACGAAACTTTATGCGTTACTCACAACCTGCGCCGGGTCTAAAAAAGCCTCTTCTTCTGACACCCTTGGATTCGAGCCAATTTTGTACCGCGCGTTGCGGTCTTTCTTATTCGTCACGACAAAATAGATCAGGAGACTGATGAGGGCGAGACTTGCTGCCATCAGGAAGGGCGCGCCGGGAATATAAGGGATGGGAGCATCTGCGATTATGTGTTTTGTGATGTCTAAGAAATTACTTGGAAATGTGGCGAGGCCTGAACTGGTTCTATTATCTGCATCGCCAAAATAATAAAACATCCCAGCCATAAGAAACGGGCCAATCATCAGTGCGAGGCCTTGAGCCGCGCCGATGGCGCCTTGGAGTTCCCCTTGTTCAGACTCTGAAATACGCGAGCTCATCATATTTGTGAGTGACGGACCGTAGAGCCCGGCAAAGGCTGCGAAGGGGCCTGCGGCATAAATAATCCAGCCCGCATCCGCGCTACCCATCATGGTGTAGGCAATCACTGCGGAGATTATGCCCATGGCCCCCGCCCAAAACAGTCCGATTTTGGGGATGATAATTCTGATAAGACCACCCTGCACAATCAGGCTGGCCACTCCGAAAGCGCCAAGGGAATAACCGACATCTCCTGATGTCCACCCAAAGGCTTCCTGTGTCGAGAATGTATAGGTGGTGGGATAAACCGTATGCCCTGCGCCGAGCAGGAAGAGTATAAAAATCAGACCTTTGACGCCCTTGACGCGGCCAAGAGAGGCCAGCGATCCAAATGGATTTGATCGTTTCCAACTAAAGGGTCTACGTTTCTCAACGGCCAATGTTTCCGGCAAAAATATGAAGCCATATACGACATTAATCATGGACAAAATGCCAGCTGCAATAAAAGGTGCGCGCGGGCCAAGTTCATTGCCGATAATGCCGCCAAGAACGGGCCCCATCATAAACCCAAGGCCAAAGGCAGCGCCGACAAGGCCAAAGTTTTGCGCGCGGGTTTCCGGCGGGCTGATGTCTGCGATATAAGCGTTGGCTGTGCTAAACGTAGCGCCAAAGGCTCCGGCAATGATGCGGCCTAAAAATAAAAACCAAATAGTGGGCGCGAAGCCCATAATGAAATAATCGAGGCCAAGTCCAAAGAGAGAGAGCAACATGACGGGTCTTCGCCCAAATCGATCCGAAAGTCCGCCCACAATAGGCATGCAGATAAATTGAAAAAGCGCGAAAACGAAGGTGAGCCACATACCGTAAACGACAGCTTCATTATTGGCGAGGCCTGTGAGCTCTTTAAGGAGGTCTGGTAGCACGGGGATCAAAATTCCAAAACCAATGGAATTTATCATCACGGTAATTAAAACGAATATGATCGCGTTTTTGCTATTTCCAAATTTAGCCATAGCGTGGCTTAGTCTATTTTATGGGACGCGAAAAGCGTTCAAATTCGTCTGCTATGCGTACATAAACATCGCGTTTAAAGGGGACGATAAGATCAGGTGTGTCCGCGAGGTTGTTCCACCGCCATTTGGAAAACTCCTGAGCGCCGTGAGTTTTCAGATTGATGTGTTTCTTTTTCCCGTGAAACCGAAAGGCATACCATTTTTGTTTTTGCCCAAGCCAACCTTTGGTGGCTTTGACGCCCTTATATTTTTCCGGAAAATCATAATAGAGCCAGTCATCTATCTCGCCGATGGGGGTGACCATTTTGAGCGTTATGCCTGTCTCTTCCCAAAGCTCGCGAGCTGCGGCGACTTCTGTGGCCTCGCCGGAATCAATCCCGCCTTGCGGCATTTGCCAGAGCTTTGACCCCCGTGATTTATATCGTTTACCCAGCCAAATTTTCCCGTCAGAATTAAATACGGCAATGCCTACGGCGGGGCGGTATTGGGACGGGTCGCCTTTAGGTGCTGTCATAACTAATTATCTTAGTGCGGCCGAAGCCGGGGCGAGCGTGACATCACTTGGCAATGTCATCGCCCAAGCTTTTACCGCGTCAATGGTTTGAGGATATGCGAAGCCGACGCCGATGGTGGCTGAGCCGGCATTGGCTGTTAGGCGGTCGAGTTGTTGATTAATCGTGGCCGGGTCTGTGCTGGAGTCAATCAAAGAAAATCCACTCGCATAGGGGAGGCGGGCACTTTGCGCCAAAGGCCGGAGGGAGGGGGCAGACGTTGACCCGTCAAAGATGAACCCAAGACCGACCTCTGAGAGCCGGGCCAGGACAGGGGCAACAACATCAGAGCGGCTCAGAAATACGTCGCCATTATAATTTGTTACAGCAAAATAGCCTTGAGCTTTGCTCAGAAGCCCGTCAAGATTTCGTAGGTTTTGAGCGGCATCGCTTGTCCGAAGCGCCCGGTCTGCGCCCGGTTCTGACGGGTCAAATCCGGCCGATTCCATAGGAAGCTCAATCAGAACTTCGTGGCCTCGGGCCCGGGCCTGGTTAATCCAGTTTTGTAAATTGCCGGAATGGGCAGCAAATGACAGGGTTACTTCGGGCGGGAGCTCAGATATGGCCCGCCGCGTCGTTGGCGCGTTGACCCCAAGGCCGCCGACAATAATCGAGACTGATTTTTGGCTCGTTTGTGCAAAGGGGCGCGCATATGCCTTCACAGCTTTGCGGCCGTCCGGCGCGACACCTGGGATAGGGCCATATGGACTCATCTGGCTTAGCCCCGCTATAGGCGCGCGTTGTAGGGGACTGGAAGCGACACTCACTGTGCCTCCACCAATCGCTTTGCCGTCAATCAGGATTGTCTTAGGGCCTGCAGAGGGAGTTGCGGGCGAAGGTGACGGGTTTGTCATAGGGGCCACAATAATTTCAGGCGTAGAAGTAGCTCCAGTTATAGGATTACCAAGAGCATCTATGGTCTCGGTTGGGTTCTCGTTCATGGCGACTTCGCCGGCTAGAAGGTCGGGCAGGGCCGTGCTCTCGCCGTCAAGGCTGTCCGAGAGAGGGGGCAACGGCGCAGCTTGTACGGCGACTAAGCTCCCGGCGACGGCATCATCAGCATCGCCAAAGACATTGACGCTAGCCCATGTAGCCGCAGCCAAGAGCGCGATTACCGCAAGGGCGGCAAGCCCGTGCTTCATTATGGAAGGCAATTTAGCCTCAGTGCGTTTAATGGAGAGTGAGTCGGCCATGAGCGCATGTTAATGACCGCAATGTCAGTGTCTATGCCCGTTTTGCGGAGGCCGCATTAAAGAACATGTTCTGAGCCTGAGAATTAAGGCCGAGTATTATACTGTGAGAGAAGGGTTTTATATTCTGGGCTTTTAAGAAGCTCTACAGCTTTGCTGATTTGGTAATCTTCTGTTAGGGGCCAATCTTCAGGCGGATAGTCGATATCTTCGTATTGTTCTTCATAATCAGATACGTCTTTATTCCCCAAAGCATTAGGCAATTTATCTTCGCGGAAACGTTCAACGATTTCGCCCGTGTCAGGCCTCAGCGCGACCAGCTTATCTGGAAGGATACCGCGTCCTTGAATGGATTTACCTGAGGGCGTGTAATAGCGCGCCGTTGTGAGACGCAAGGCGCCATTATTGTTAGACAAAGGAATAACGGATTGTACGGATCCTTTACCGAAAGACCGGCGGCCCATAACAATGGCTCTTCCACGGTCCTGGAGCGCTCCAGCAACGATTTCCGCTGCGGAGGCTGAGCTGCTATTGGTGAGAACAACGATAGGCATATCTGCGTCCCATTGGCCCGGCTTTGCATTGTAGCGCTCAGTGTCTTCCGGTTTGCGGCCGCGGGATGAGAGCACTTCGCCCCCATCAAGAAACAGCCCGGATACACTGACGGATTGATCCAAAAGTCCGCCGCGATTACTTCGTAGGTCAATGATTAGCCCTGGTACTTTACCGCCAATTTCAGACTTTAGAGCATTGAGCGCACGTTCTAAGTCACGGGTCAGGCGATCATTGTTGAAAGTTTCGAGAAACACGTATCCCATGCCGTCTTCAACGCGGTGGCGAATAGCCCGGCTACGAATGACTTCACGCACAATGCTAATATCGCGGTCATTATCATCTGTTCGAACAGTGACAGTAATGGCGTCACCGGCGAGTCCCCGCATGCCCTCTACGGCATCATTAAGCGTTTTTCCAAGAATATTTTCGCCCTCGACGGCCACAATATAATCACCCTTCTTCAGGCCGGCTCTGTAGGCAGGTCCGTCTTCATTGACGTAGTTCACAAGCACAAGCCCTTTGTCCAAGGTCACTTCAATGCCAAGACCGCCATATTCACGTAAGGCTGATTTTTGCGATTCTTTAAAATCAGTTGGCGGAACATAATGGGAGTGCGGATCGAGCGTCTCCAGCGCGCCATTGAGGGCTTTATCAATAAGGTCTTTATCGGAAACTTCATCAACATATTCAGAGCGTACCCGCGCAAAGATATCTGCGAAGAGTTCCAATTTCTGGAGAGCTTCAGCATTTTTTGTAGGTTTGGGCTTCGCGGTCAGATTTGGACTTGAAAGTGAAAACACGCTCACAAGCAGAGCAAGACCAATGACCCGAGTAAGGGACCGCATAATTTATCCTGGAGTTGAAGCCAAAAGTTTGGCGTATGTACCGCCCTTGAGGATATCGATGGCCTTCTGAAGTTGATAATCATCTTCCACTTCATAGTCTTCAGGCGGGTAATCGATTATGGCCGTAGTGTCTTCCGCGTCCTTGTTAAGCTCTTCTTCAACTTGATTGCGAATGGAGTTTGGAAGATCAGACTCACGCATACGTTTATTACCTTTGCCGTCATCCTGCGCATAGGAGACAGCGATATCCGGACTAATGCCAGTGCCTTGAATCGAGCGGCCCGACGGCGTGTAGTAACGCTGCGTGGTTAAGCGTAGAGCCCCGTCGCGGCCACCGCGCAGTGGTATAACAGATTGTACAGACCCTTTACCAAATGAGGTCATGCCTATAATGAGCCCGCGACCGCGGTCTTGCACCGCGCCGGCAACAATTTCTGAGGCCGAGGCCGAGGCCCCGTCAATTAAGATTACAACAGGTACATTTTTCAAAAGCTCGCCGCGGTCCGCATTATAACGATCCGTATCATCGGCGTTACGGCCGCGCGTCGACACAACTTCGCCGCCGTCGAGAAAGGCGCTGCTGACTTTGATGGACTGATCAAGCAGACCGCCTGGGTTCCCGCGCAGATCAAGTATAATACCTGGTATTTTACCCATTTCCGATTTCAAAGCTTTCACGGCGGCGTTGAGGGACTCGTCTGTTTTTTCATTGAACTGTGAAATGCGGAGGTAACCGATACCATCTTTGACTTCATGTTTGACAACTTGGCGTTTGATGACTTCGCGCACCATTGTAATTTCTAGCGGGTCCTCGTCTTCGCGAATGACTGTTATCGTAATAGGCTGGCCGGGCTTGCCGCGCATTTTATCGACCGCTTCGCTGAGAGACATTCCGATAATGCTCTCGCCGTCAATTTCTGTAATATAGTCGCCTGAGAGCACACCGGCGCGCTTAGCCGGCGTATCATCAATCGGGGAGACAACTTTAACAACGCCGTCTTCTTGAGTGACTTCCATGCCGAGACCACCATATTCGCCGGATGTGTTGACTTGCAGGTCGCGGAAGGCTTCGGCGTTCACATAGCTGGAATGCGGGTCCAGTGATTGGAGCATACCGTTAATCGCATCTTCGATGAGTTCGCTATCATCGACGGTAACGACGTAATCATTACGGACACGAGAAAGTACATCTGCGAACAATTCGAGTTGCTGAAACGTTTCTGAATGCGTCGGTTTTTCGACAGCAATGGCCGTTTGAGGCGTGCTTGAAAAGGCAAATAGGGCAACGGCAGAGATTGTTCCAAGTGTTGGCAGAATGTATTTCATCAAAGTTTCCGTTCCGTTCTCGTGCTGGTTTTTCCAGCGTCTGTTCGTATGTGCCATAGTGCACCAAGATTCGCAATTTATAGTGCGATTTTATCAAGCGCTACTACAAAATACTGTGATTGCTGTGTGTCTATCCAGCCTTTGCAAGAGCAGTGCCGAGCCATGGCATGGGATTAATCGGAGCGCCGTCCTTCCAGAACTCGATATACAGCTCAGCTTTTTGCGCCGCGCTCGTTGGCATGAGGCCTAAAGGCTCGCCGATTTTCACGTCCTCGCCTAGCTCTGCATAAATTTCGCCAATCCCTGTCAGGACAATAAAATAGCCGTCTCCGACATTTAGGATAACGACGTTGGCATAGTTCTTAAACGGCCCGGTAAACTCTACGCGGCCCGCATAGGGGCTGACGATTTGCGCCTGACTGCGCGTCGTCAAGGTGATGCCGCGGTGCGAACCCCCAAATTTCTTTTCAACTTTTCCGCGAACCGGCGTGCGCAGGCCGCCTCTTGCATCTGCAAACCTTAAGGTGTCAGGCGGTAATGTAAGGGGTTCTGGCGGGCGATTGGCACGCGGCTTTAAACGAGGAAATGATCTTGAAGCACCCTCTCTGGGCGTGATGAGAGGCTTCGCCTTCAAAGACGCTGTTTCAACGCTGGCGATAAGATCTTTGAGTGTACCCGCTTCTTTTGCAAGTTCAGCCATACGTTTTTTTTCTGCGTCCAAATCCGCTGCAATAGATTTTTCGAGTTTTGATTTTTCGCCGACAAGACGTTTGACGGTTTTACGCCGTTTAGCGACATCCTTTTCATTCGCCGCAAGTGTTAGTCTTTGACCTGAAATTTCATCTCGAAGTTTTGAAAGTTCTGCAAGACGTGCAGATAGGCTTTGTGCGTGGACTTTTAGGTTTTTTGAAAGCTCGGTCATAAGGCGCGCTGCGCGGGCGGCATTGGCGGCATCAGACGGGACCACAATTAAGGCTGGCGGTGGATTGTTCTCAAGACGTTGCAGAGCTCCGATAAGGCGCATGACTGTTTCCCGGTCAGAGAATTGCGCGGTCTTTAACTGCGCTTCTTCACGCTCAAGCGCCGCGAGTTTCTGTGCTGATTTCAAGCTTTCCTTTTCATAGGTTTCTGCATCTGCTGCAGCACGAACAAGGTCTGATTTAAGTTTGGTAATTTCGCGGCGAACTTTATCTCGGTCCGCTGCCAATTTGGCTTCGCGTACTTTGGCGGCGTCTTCTTGTTTTCGGATTTCTTCTAAGCGGTCAGGATCTGTCTGTTGCGCATAGCTATTCATTGGAGCAATCCAAAGAACGGCGATTATGAGCAAATAACGTAACATTTAGTCCCTATGATAAGGCGTTCCGGCAAGAATTGATAAGGCTCGGTACACTTGTTCGGCTAACAAAACTCTAACTAGTTTATGTGGCCAAGTTTGGGCGCCAAATGACCAAAGCGTTGCGCCTTGCGGAAGTGCGTCAGGTTCGAACCCGTCTGCCCCGCCAATAAGGAATGTGATTTGGGGCTCGCCGTCATCGCGCCACCGGGCGAGCTGTTTCGAGAAGGCGCGCGATGTCAGGGATTTACCGCGTTCGTCCAGAACAACGATCTTGCCCAGACTTTTACTTAGGTCCTGCCCGAGCAGATGCTCAGTTTCATCTTTGCGGGTTTTGCAATTACGTAGATCGACCTGTTGTTCTTCAAGACTGGTGAAACCCACTTGGCGGGTCAGTAAGCGTGCACGGTTCACATAATCATCTATGAGTTCGCGTTCAGGACCGCGCCGAATGACGCTGCCCGCCCGAATGACGAGTTTCATTCGGCGTCTCTTATTCGTCGTCTAAGGCCGGATCACTCGCATGGCCCCGTAGACTTTCGGGAAGAGGAACAGACCAAATTTTCTCTATGTTATAAAAGACACGGACTTCGGGACGGAAGATATGGAGAATGACATCGCCGACATCAACCAAGACCCAATCACAGGCTTCGAGACCTTCAATACCCAGGCTTTTATGGCCGGCTTCTTTGAGATCACGGATGACATAATCCGCCAGCGCATTCACATGGCGGTTCGAGCGGCCAGAGGTCACGATCATATAGTCCGCAACGGATGACTTGCCGCGAATATCAATTTCAATGCTGTCTTGGGCTGAGTTCTCTTCGAGAACTGCAAGTATCCGTTTTGAGAGCGCGGTAGACGCAGCTGTGTCGGCGGATTGCGATTTTGTTTTCGCGAGTTTTGTTTCGGTCAGGGGGTGTCTCCGTAAATATCTGACAAGCTAGTTTTTAACATACTTGTTGCCTGTAGGCTATCCCTTAAGACGGGCATTTCTAATAGCTGTTGAAGATGCCGCGTTATGAGGCGGCGTCAAAAATGTCCATGCAGGGGCGGGGGTGTTTTTCAATATATCTGCGCGTTCTTCGGGGACGCGGGCATTGGCGTACATACGCGCCGCTTGGCCTAGGCGCGCGCGAATGCGGGCTGTGCCGTTGCTATCGGGACGCGAGACAACTGCAATCGGGGCGAGATCCATAATTTCGCGCCAATGTTTCCATTTTGGAAGCTGTTTGAAATTGTCTTCGCCCATAAGGAAAATAAACCGCGAGCGGGGCCATTTTGCTTTCGCTTTGCGCAGCATATCAACGGTGTATTGCGTTCCAAAATCACGCTCCATATGGCTGATCTGCATGCGGTGGGGCAGGCCCAGATCGTCAACAGTTTTGACGCGGTTTTCATAGGGCGGCTGTTGGGATTTAAGCGGATTTTGCGGACTGACCATCCACCAAATTTGATCGAGCTGTAACTGATTGAGCCCCGTCAGTGCCACGTGCATATGGCCATCATGGGCCGGATTAAACGAGCCGCCAAAAAGACCAATCGCAAGGCCATTATCACGCAGGCCCATAATCGACATTAGGGCCGAACCTGTCCGTTGCCTTCGACCGTATATTTATAAGTTGTCAGGTGCTGCGCCCCGACGGGGCCGCGTGCATGGAGGCGGCCAGTGGCGATACCGATTTCGGCGCCGAACCCAAATTCACCCCCGTCTGCGAATTGCGTGGACGTGTTATGCATGACGATAGCGCTGTCGACTTCCGAAAGGAATTGGGCGGCGGCTTCTGCGTCTTCAGTAATGATTGCGTCCGTATGTCCGCTGCCGTAGTGGCCAATATGCGCGATGGCAGCTTCGATATTCACGACTCTTTTTATATTCAAAATAGCCGCGAGATGTTCAGTGAAATAATCGTCATCGGTGGCCAGTCCTACAAGTGGACTTAGCCCTGTAAGGCTTTCATCGGCCCGAATTTCGCAGCTCTCGCCGTTTAAAATTTTAGCCAGTTCCGGGAGGAAACTATCAGCGATGGCAGTATCAAGCAGAACGGTCTCTGTGGAGCCACAAACACCTGTCCGTCTCAGCTTAGCATTAAGGATAATCACTTTAGCTTTCTCAAGGTCAGCGCCCGCATGAACGTAGGTATGGCAGAGGCCCTCAAGATGAGCGAGTACGGGAACGCGGGCATCACTTTGGACCCTAAAAATCAAGCTTTTACCGCCGCGCGGAATAATCAAATCGACATGACCGTCTAGTCCGCCCAGCAGATGTCCAACGGCCGCGCGGTCTGTTGTCGCAATCATTTGTATAGCGGTTTTTGGGAGACCTGCGCTTTCGAGCCCGCGTTCGAGCGCTTTGTGAATAGCCGCGCTGGAGTGCGCGCTTTCAGACCCGCCGCGTAAGATGCAAGCGTTCCCGGACTTTACACAAAGCCCGCCAGCATCTGCGGTCACATTGGGACGGCTTTCATAAATCATACCGATGACGCCAATGGGCACGCGCACCTTTGAGAACTTTAAGCCGTTCGGCTGCGTCCAGGCTTCGTCTAAGGTTCCTACGGTTTCGGGTAATGCTGCGATGGCGCGTAGCCCGCTCGCAATACCTGCTATGCGGTCTTTATCCAGTTTCAAACGGTCCATCATGGCGGCTGACAGGCCTTTTTTTATTCCGCCTTTAAGGTCAAGAGCGTTGGCCGCTAGAATAGTATCTTGCTCGGCTTCAATTTCGGTCGCCATCGCTTTCAGCGCGGCAGATTTCGTTTCGCCGGAGGCTAGGCGTAAGGCTTTGGTGGCTTCGCGCGCGTTCTGTCCAAGAGACGCCGTGTAGCCACTGAGGTCAGCATCGGGATTTAAAACGGCTTTATTCATTTGTTCGTCACACCCATATTATCGCGGTGTATAATGGCCGCGCCGTTATCATAGCCGAGGATACTGACAATGTCGCCAGACTTGCGGCCTAAAATTTTCACGGCATCGTCAGCACTATAAGATGCAAGGCCGCGCGCAAGTTCTAGTCCGTCTTGGTCTGTGACGATCACGGCGTCGCCCTTTTTGAAGTTACCCGTGACACCCGTAATGCCCGCTGCAAGCAGGCTTTTGCCCTCAGTGAGAGCTTTAGCTGCCCCCGCGTCTATCACGAGGCAGCCTTTGGGTTTTATTGAGCCACCAATCCATTGTCGGCGCGCCTGCTGAGGGTTGGCGGCGGCTTTAAACCAGCTGGCCTTTTCGCCGTTCATCAGCCGAGTGAGTGGGCTTAGAGCTTCGCCGTTCATTATCCCCATATGACATCCAGCATCGATTGCGATTTTTGCAGCGGCAAGTTTAGTGACCATGCCGCCTGTGCCGACGCCTGCCGCCATGTTGGGTTCGCCGCCCATAGCCATAATTTCAGGCGTTAAGCTGTCAATGATGGGAATATGTTTTGCGGATTTATCAAGGCGTGGATCCGTCTCATAAAGTCCGTCTATATCCGAGAGCAATATTAACGTATCCGCTCCCAACATTTGCGCAGTACGCGCTGCAAGTCGGTCATTGTCGCCATAACGAATTTCGTCTGTTGCGACTGTGTCGTTTTCATTGATGATTGGGATTGCGCCTAGGCCGATGAGGGTTTCTAGGGTTGAGCGCGCATTGAGCCAACGGCGGCGATTTTCCGTATCGTTTAGGGTCAAGAGCGCCTGTGCTGTGATAATGCCGTGCTTGCCAAGGCCGTGTTCATAAGCTTGAGTTAGAAGAGATTGCCCGGCCGCAGCGCAGGCCTGCTTTTGCGCGAGCGTTAGGCGGCCTGCGGGTAAGCCAAAGCGGGCTCTGCCTAAGGCGATGGCCCCGGACGATACGAGAATGACTTCAGCATCTATCGCGGCAATGTCAGCGCAAAGCGCCGTGAGCCAATCTTGGTTGAGAGTTCCGCTCGCTTGATCCACAAGCAGGGCAGACCCTATCTTGAGGACGATCCTTTTAGACGAAGCGAATGGATTTAAGGCTGCCATCCTACGGTCTCTTCTATCTCGCCAGCGGCCACGGCGCGGGCGGTTTCCCGAGCAGCGCGTTCAGCTTGTTCTCCGGCCCGGCGTTTTTCGACATATTGATAGACGGCGGACAAGACAGGTTTCAGGCCTTGGTTTGTAACACTAGAAATCAAGAGCGGTGTTTTGCCTGACGCTTCAGCCAGTGCAGCTTGGGCGGTCTTAATCGTGTCCTCGTCCATAGCGTCGCATTTTGTCAGGACGACAATCTCAGGCTTCTCTTCGAGCTTGGCATCGTAATTGATGAGCTCTTGGCGAATACCTGCATAGTCAGCGCCGGGATCCTCTGAGGTGCCGTCGACGAGATGTAAAATCGCGGCGCAGCGTTCCACATGGCCGAGGAAGCGGTGACCGAGGCCAGCGCCTTCACTCGCGCCTTCAATAAGACCTGGCAAATCTGCCAGAACAAAGCGTTCCGCAGGCCCAAGATTTACCACGCCAAGATGCGGGCTCAGGGTCGTGAATGGATAATCGGCTATTTTAGGGGTCGCCGCCGTCACGGTGGAGACGAATGTAGACTTCCCGGCATTGGGAAGGCCAACAAGTCCGGCATCTGCGAGTAGTTTTAGCCGCATCCAAATCCATCTTTCTTCGCCCTCTTCCCCGGGATTTGCTTGTCGAGGCGCTTGGTTGGTGGAGGATTTAAACCGGGCATTCCCCCAGCCGCCATTTCCGCCTTTAGCGATCAGGGCTCGCTGCCCTTCGTCGACCATATCGACTAAAAGTTCGTCTGTATCCGCATCCAAGATTTGTGTGCCTACGGGAACCCGCATAATTATATCTTCGCCGCCTTGGCCCGTCCGGTCGCGGCCCATACCATGGACACCAGTGCCGGCTTTGAAATGCTGCTTATAACGGTAATCTATCAAAGTATTCAGATCGCGGGTAGCCACGGCCCAGACATCGCCGCCCTTGCCGCCGTCGCCGCCATTTGGGCCTCCAAAGGCAATATACTTCTCACGCCGGAACGAGATACAGCCCGCCCCGCCATTGCCGGAGCGTACAAATATTTTTGCTTGGTCTAAAAACTTCATGGGTTTTCCTTCAGCCCGTGTAATGCCGTTTTCTTGACGTTAGCGCAATGGGCTCAAAGCGCGTCATCAAAAGAAAGCTCTAGGTCAATGCCGGCCGTATTTTTCATTCGGGCATTAGAAAAATACGGAGCCGAGGGGCCCAGTACCTTAAACCCAAGTTTCTCTAAGACCCTTTGACTTGCGGGATTATCATTAAAAACACCTGCCGTGATGGTGGAAACCTTTAGAGTTTCTCGAGCTTCATTTAAGATGGCCTTGGCCGCTTCTGACACATAGCCACGCTTCCAAAAAGGTCGCCCGATCCAATAGCCGATTTCAAACGCTGTCGTATCATCAGAGCGGAATATGTCCATTATACCCATCAAGTCTTGGCCTTCGATTGTAATGGCATATGGGTAAGAAAGGCCGCATTCGCGCTGGCTCATTAGATACATGATCTTGAATTCAACGGATAGCAGAGGGAAGGGGTAGGGGAAACTCCCCGTCATTTTTGCTATATCATAATCATTTGCATGGCGTGCAAACGCAGGTGCATCTGCGAAAACTAAGGGCCTGAGCACCAATCTTTCTGTGTTTATTATTGCGCGCATTTCAGTCTCACATCAGCCAAGTTTGTGGCCATAAAAAAAGGGAAAACCGGCGGTCCGATTTTCCCTTTATTCTTCGGATAGCCCTTAATGGGTGCGATCCATATGTGTGAATCGCTATTCTGCGGCTTCGGCCATCGGCTCGACAGAGACGAATGTGCGGTCATTACGTTTGGTTGCGAACGCCACGCGGCCTTCAGTTTTAGCAAAGAGCGTATGATCTTTGCCCATGCCGACATTTGTGCCGGGATAGTATTTTGTTCCGCGTTGGCGAATAATAATGTTGCCCGGAATGACGGATTGTCCACCAGATTTTTTAACGCCAAGGCGCCGGCCCGCACTATCACGGCCGTTATTGGATGAACCACCAGCTTTTTTATGTGCCATCTTAAGTCTCCTACTCCAAACCGCGCTTAAGCGGTTTTGATTCCTGTGATACGTACGACTGTCTCAAACTGACGATGACCGCGCTTACGGCGATATGTCTGACGACGCTTCTTTTTAAAGACGAGAACTTTGCCACCTTTGCGCTGCTCAAGGACTTCGCCTTTAACTTCTGCGCCTTTGACGAGCGGAGCCCCGACAGTGACCTTGCCGTCTGTGCCGCAGATGAGTACGTCGTCAAATTTAACTGTTTTGCCTGTTTCGGCGTCGAGCTTTTCAATAATAATAACATCGTTTTCTGCGACTTTATATTGTTTCCCGCCTGTTTGAATAACTGCAAACATGGTCTTTTCCTTATACTCGGATGTTTCGCCTCTAAGGGCTCAACTGTCCGTTAAAATAGATGAAGCCACCCGCAATCAAAAAGGGTGGCTAATTTCTGCGCAATATAGCGACGGCGTTTTTAATGTCAACGCCGCTTTTACTTTGCACAGTCTCTTAACTAAAAAGCCCCGCAAAATTTGCGGGGCTTCTAATTTTTTAATCCGGCTTAGCCGGAAGGCTTGGCTTATCCGCGAGGACGAACTCGGCCGATGACGTTACCAGAGGCATCAACAATGTTGCCGCTTGTATCAACCCGGCCAATGACTGCGCCAGAGGCGTTAGTTACTGAACCATCAGCCCGGACTGTGAAGCCTGAAGCTGAGGCACCGGAACCGCCGCCGATAGTTGAGCCGTTTGATGCACCCACGCCGCGAGCGACGATTTGGCCGGCTGAGTTCACAACGTTTCCGTTACCATCAAGACGTCCGATAGTTACGCCGGAAGCATTTGTGACCATGCCGTTAGCACCGATGGTGTAACCACCACCAGATACTGCACCAGAGCTAAAGCCAGTTGTCGTGCTGCCCACTGAGCTCGTGCCTGTGGAGAAGCCAGTAGCTCCGCCTGACATGTTGCCAGTAACCATTGAGCGCCAGTCAACACCCAGAGCATCAACAGTTTTGAGGGTCAGGCCGCCTGTAGACAGGTTGCGTGCCTTTTGGAACTGCTCAACTGCACTGTATGTGCCTTGGCCCAAACGTCCATCGATTGCACCTTTGTAGTAGCCTTGCGTTTTCAGTGCTCTCTGAATTGCAGAGATAACAGTTGAGTTTGCATTGGCTTCACAAAGAACCTGACGCCATTCGGCTTTCTCAGGTGTCGTGATCGTGCGTTTATCAATCGTACCATACTCGGCTGGAATGACGATCGTTTCAGTCCGTGCAGGCTGGATCATCTTCTGAACTGTCACTGTATCGTAACGTGCAGGGATGACACGACGTTGAACGCTAGGCGTTCCGTCAACAACGCGGCGAGAAATCGTTTTCGTGACAGCCGGGATTACGCGTTCTTGCGTCGTCGCCGGAGTTTTCACGACCTGACGTGTAACAGTTTTCGTTACAGCCGGGATACGACGTTCTTGCGTAGACGCTGGAGTCTTAATCCGGCGACGTTGCTCAGTCTTAGTGATGGCCGGGATAACACGCTCTTGGGTCCGCGCCGGTGTCTTAACAACACGGCGAGAGACTTGCTTCGTGATAGCCGGGATAGTTTTTTCCATAGTCCGAGCTGGCGTTTTAACGACGCGGCGAGACACTTGCTTCGTCACAGCTGGGATAACCCGTTCCTGTGTCGCAGCCGGTGTCTTGATGACGCGGCGAGTTTCCTGCTTGGTTATGGCCGGGATCGTACGTTCCTGTGTCCGTGCTGGAACATCAACAACCTGGCGGGTTACCGTTTTGGTAATCGCTGGGATGACACGTTCTTGCGTAGACGCTGGTGTGCGCATGACACGACGTTGAACCTGCTTTGTTACAGCTGGAATGACACGCTCTTGTGTACGCGCCGGTGTTTTAACAACACGGCGAGACACTTGCTTCGTGACAGCTGGAACAACACGTTCGGCAGTCGCAGCCGGTGTCTTGATGACACGACGACTTTGCATCTTCGTAACAGCCGGGATCACACGCTCTTGCGTACGAGCCGGTGTCTTAACGATGCGGCGAGTTTCCACTTTCGTGATGGCCGGTATAGCCCGCTCTTGAGTCTGAGCTGGTGTCTTAACGACGCGGCGTGAGACTTGTTTCGTCACAGCCGGGATAGCCCGTTCTTGAGTGGATGCCGGACGGTCAACAACACGGCGGGAAATCTGCTTCGTAACCGCTGGGATCACCCGCTCGGCAGTGCGAGCTGGCGTCTTAACGCGGCGACGTGTTTCCTGCTTAGTAATGGCCGGAACAGCACGCTCTTGGGTCCGCGCCGGTGTCTTAACAACACGACGAGACACTTGCTTCGTCACAGCTGGGATAACCCGTTCCTGTGTCGCAGCCGGTGTCTTGATAACGCGGCGTGTTTGTAGTTTCGTGATAGCCGGTACGACACGTTCTTGTGTCGAGGCTGGCACGTCAACAACTCGGCGAGACACTTGCTTCGTAATAGCTGGGATAACTTTCTCAGCTGTACGAGCCGGTGTCTTAACGACGCGGCGAGTTTCCACCTTAGTGATAGCCGGGATTGCACGTTCTTGCGTACGAGCCGGAGTTTTCACAACGCGGCGAGACACTTGCTTCGTAATGGCTGGGATAACTTTCTCAGCTGTACGAGCCGGTGTCTTAACGACGCGGCGAGTTTCCACTTTAGTGATAGCCGGGATTGCACGCTCTTGCGTACGAGCCGGAACTTTCACAACACGACGAGACACTTGCTTCGTCACCGCTGGGATAACCCGCTCTTGTGTCGATGCTGGCGTCTTGATGACGCGGCGAGTCTGCATCTTCGTGATGGCTGGCGTTACTTTCTCAACTGCAGATGCGGGTGTTTTCACGACGCGGCGAGAAACCTGCTTCGTCACAGCCGGGATAACCCGTTCTTGTGTCGCAGCTGGTGTCTTGATGACACGGCGAGTTTGCATCTTCGTGATAGCCGGTACGACACGTTCTTGTGCACGTGCTGGCGTTTTCACAACGCGGCGAGACACTTGCTTAGTGACCGCAGGAACAACCCGTTCCTGTGTCGCAGCTGGTGTCTTGATGACGCGGCGAGACTGCATCTTCGTTACAGCTGGAATGACACGCTCTTGTGTACGAGCCGGTGTTTTAACAACACGGCGGGACACTTGCTTCGTGACAGCTGGAACAACACGTTCAGCCGTTGAGGCTGGCGTTTTGATGATGCGGCGAGACTGCAGCTTCGTAATAGCAGGAACAACACGTTCTTGCGTACGAGCCGGAGTTTTCACAACACGACGAGACACTTGCTTCGTGACAGCCGGAACAACACGTTCAACCGTCGCAGCCGGAGTTTTGATGATGCGACGTGATTGCATCTTCGTAACAGCCGGAATGACACGTTCTTGCGTAGACGCAGGACGGTCAAGGACGCGGCGCGTCATTTGCTTCGTTACAGCCGGGATAGTCCGCTCTTGTGAGCGTGCCGGTGTTTTAACGATGCGACGTGAGCGCATTTTCGTAACAGCCGGAATGACTTTCTCTACAGTAGACGCTGGGCGGTCAACAACACGGCGAGAAATCTGCTTCGTAACCGCTGGAATGACACGCTCGGCAGTGCGAGCAGCATTCTTAATGCGGCGACGTGTTTCTTGCTTCGTAATTGCCGGAACAGCACGCTGCTGTGTAGACGCAGGACGGTCAACAACACGGCGTGTCATTGTTTTCGTCACAGCCGGGATCATGCGCTCTTGCGTACGAGCCGGTGTCTTCACGACGCGGCGTTGAAGCTGCTTCGTCACAGCTGGAACAGCACGTTGCTGCGTAGATGCAGGACGGTCAACAACACGGCGAGATACTGTTTTTGTGATAGCCGGGATGACTTTCTCAACAGTACGGGCCGGTGTCTTAATGACACGACGTGTTTGCAACTTCGTAACAGCCGGAATGACGCGTTCTTGCGTAGACGCCGGACGATCAACAACACGACGTGTGATAGTTGATGTTTTCGCCGGAATTACACGCTCTTGCGTACGAGCCGGTGTTTTAACGACGCGGCGTGAAAGCGTCTTCGTGACAGCCGGGATACGGCGTTCAACGATTTTAGCTTCTTCAGCAATGACGCGTTTCTGGATTGAACCCATTTTCTGAGCAAACTGACCATTTCCACCGGAGCTACCTGCTCCGAAAGAACGTGAGCCATTGCCTGCGCCGTCAGCACGTTGTGCTGCAGACGCTGACATGCCATCGCGGTCATCACGGTTGTCGCGGTTGTTATCAACGAAACCGCTGATACGTCCACCGACATTGTTTCCGCCTGCATCAACAACACGCGCCGGCGTTTTAACAACGCGGCGTGAAAGTGTTGATGTTTGAGCCGGTACAGGGATCTCACGGGTCGTCGCTTCACGGTCAACAACACGGCGAGAGATTTGCTTCGTCACAGCCGGTATCGTTTTCTCGATAGCGCGAGCCGGTGATTTAACAACACGTTTTGTGATTGTTTTGTACTGAGCCGGGATTAAGACGCGGCAAAGAATTTCGCCGGTTTGAGCCACGATAGTCTGTGTCGACTCGACAACTTGCTGAGATGTTCCGTTAAAGACAGTGAACTGGCCTTGTGTGGCTGAGTTAACTTGTCCGCTGCGGAATGCACCAGAGTTAATCGCCTGGCTACCTGGCTTCCACTCTTCGCGGGCCGGGGAAATCAGGACGCGCTCTGAGCGTGTCTCATACTGAGCCGGGATAACGTCGATTTCAACACGTGAAGGCTGAACAACGATTGTTTCCATGACTGTTTTGTAAGTCGCAGGAACAACCTCAAGACGGGTCGAAGCTTCTTGCGATACGACAGTCTCAGTAACTGTCTCATAAGTTGCCGGGATGATGCGAAGTGAATTCGCAGCGTCTTTAGCAACATACTGCTCTGATACTGTGCGGAATTTCGCAGGTACAGAGACATACTCAACAGATTCTGGCTGAACAACGACTGTCTCTGTAACAGTTTCGTATGTTGCCGGAATTGTTACGAGGTCAGTAGACGCTTCTTGAACCACAATCGTCTCAGTTACATTTCTGTATGTCGCCGGGATAACAACCAATTCGTTGGATGCTTCCTGAACAACTACAGGTTCTGATACTGTTTCGTATACAGCTGGAAGTGACTCGTAAGAGACAGATTGCGGCTGAACAACAACAGTGTCTGTAACAGTTTTGTATGTCGCTGGGATTGTAACGAGGTCAGTTGAAGCTTCTTTAGCAACAACAGTTTCTGTCACAGTCTCGTAAGTCGCCGGGATAGTGACGAGCTCAGTTGACGCTTCTTGAACCACAACAGTTTCAGTAACGTTTTTGTACGTCGCTGGAATTGTTACGAGGTCAGTAGAGGCTTCCTGTACAACAACCGTATCTGTGTATGTTTCATACTCAGCTGGGACTGTTACATAATCAACAGTTTGCGGCGTTACGACAACTGTGTCTGTCACAGTTTTGTAAGTAGCAGGAACCGTAACAAGGCTAGTTGTCGCTTCTTGAACAACAACAGGCTCTGAAACAGTTTCATAAACTGCAGGGATTGTCACAAGCTCAGTAGAGGCTTCTTGAACCACAACAGTTTCAGTAACGTTTTTGTACGTCGCTGGAATTGTTACAAGTTCAGTAGAGGCTTCTTGAACAACAACAGGCTCTGCAATTGTTTCGTAAACCGCTGGGACTGTTTGGTAGTTAACAGTTTGCGGTGTTACAACAACAGTCTCGGTGACTGTCTCGAACGTTGCAGGGATTGTTACAAGTTCAGTTGAGGCTTCTTGAACAACAACAGGCTCTGAAACAGTCTCGTAAACCGCGGGGACTGTTACATAGCTAACAGATTGCGGCGTAACGACCATAGTCTCAGTGACCGTCTCGAATGTTGCCGGGATTGTCACAAGCTCAGTAGAGGCTTCTTGAACAATGATCGGCTCTGCAACTGTTTCGTAAGTGGCCGGGATGGACACATAATCAACAGTTTGCGGTGTTACGACGACAGTTTCTGTAACTGTTTCGTAAGTTGCCGGAATAGTGACAAGCTCAGTTGAGGCTTCTTGAACCACAACAGGCTCTGAAACAGTCTCGTAAGTGGCCGGGATGGTCACATAGTCAACGCCTTGCGGTGTTACAACAACAGTCTCAGTGACTGTTTCGTATGTCGCAGGGATTGAAACAAGCTCAGTAGACGCCTCTTGAACAACAACAGGCTCAGAAACCGTCTCATACACAGCTGGGATGCTGATATATTCAACGGATTGCGGCTGAACCACAACAGTTTCAGTTACAGTCTCAAAGACTGGCGGGATTGTGACGAGCTCGGATGAGGCTTCTTGAACGACAACGGTTTCGGAAACAGTTCCGTAAGTTGCTGGGATTGTCACATAATCAACAGTTTGCGGCGTTACGACAACAGTTTCAGTCACTGTTTCGAACGTTGCAGGAATTGTGATAAGTTCTGATGAAGCTTCTTGAACGACAACAGTCTCTGAAACAGTTCCGTAAGTGGCCGGGATGGTCACATAATCAACAGTTTGCGGCGTGACAACAACTGTGTCTGTTACAGTTCTGTATTTCGCAGGGATTGTGATGAGGTCAGTTGAGGCTTCTTGAACAACAACAGTCTCTGAAACAGTCTCGTATGTGGCTGGAATAGCGACATAATCGGAAGACGCCGGCTGAACCACAACGGTCTCAGTGACAGTTTCGAACGTTGCCGGGATTGTCACGAGCTCTGAAGAGGCTTCCTGAACAACCATAGTTTCTGTGTATGTCTCATACTCAGCTGGGATTGAAACGTAATCGACAGTTTGCGGCGTAACCACAACAGTGTCTGTTACTGTTTTATATGTCGCTGGGATCGTGACGAGCTCAGTAGAGGCGTCTTGAACCACAACAGTTTCAGTCACAGTGCCGAACGTAGCAGGAATTGTAATCAATTCTGTGCCAGCATCCTGAACAACAACAGTTTCAGAAACCGTTTCGAAGGTCGCTGGAATTGTAACAAGCTCAGTAGAGGCTTCTTGAACAACAACAGGCTCGGAAATTGTTTCGTAAGTCGCAGGGACTGTTTGGTAATTAACAGTTTGCGGCGTTACAACAACAGTCTCAGTCACTGTTTCGAAGGTCGCTGGAATTGTAACAAGCTCAGTAGAGGCTTCTTGAACAGTCACTGTGTCCGTAACCGTTTCGAAAACGGCAGGGATTGTAACAAGCTCAGTTGCAGCTTCTTGAGAAACAACAGTCTCGGTAACAGTTTTGAATTTCGCCGGGATTGTGACGAGTTCAGTTGAGGCTTCTTGAACAACAATAGTTTCAGCAACAGTTTCGTAGGTAGCCGGAATAGTGACATAGTCAACTGATTGCGGCTGAACGACGACAGTTTCTGTGACCGTGCCGTATTCGGCTGGGATTGTTACAAGCTGAGTGGATGCTTCCTGGGAAACAACAGTCTCAGTGACAGTCTCGTAAGTCGGGGGGATTGTTACGAGCTCTGTAGAGGCTTCTTGAACCACAACAGTTTCAGAAACTGTTTCGAATGTTGCTGGAATAGCAATGTATTCAACAGACTCTGGCTGAATGACAACAGTTTCAGAAACTGTGCCGTATGTCGCTGGTATTGCGACGAGTTCAGTTGAAGCTTCTTGAACGACAACGGTTTCAGTGACTGTGCGGAAAGAGGCTGCGCCAGATGTCGCGCCTGAACCGTTATATGAAACGCTATAGTTGTTAGCTGCAACGACGCGGCCATTGCCGACTGAGAAGCCGTAGGCTGCTGCGCGGCCGTTGCTAACAGCAACACCGCTATCAAGAACAAGGTTGCCGTTTGAGTCTAGACGACCAACAAGCTTGCCGCTTGAATCGTAAACACTGTTATCACCCGCGATGCGGAAGTTTTTGCCGCCAGCACGTAGTGTGCCGCCGCCGGAACCAGCAACTACAAGCTCAAAGCTTTCTTCTTGAACGAGAACGCGTTCAGTAACGGTTTCAAACTGAGCCGGAATTTTCCGGATTTCTTCACCAGCCTGGCGAAGGACAACTTGCTCAGTTGATGTTTGGTATTGTGCGGGCACGATGACCCGAGCAAAACATTCGCCTGGAAGTGGATTGCCGGGTGGCAGCTCCTGAGCGATAGTTGGTGCAGCTAAAGCTGCGGCGGAAACCGCCATTAGTAGAGTACGTTTCATTTCGAAAACCCCCAAAACTCTTTAAAGTAACAATCGTCCACACATGCGGACACTCCATAGCTTAACCAATCCATAATGGACTGGCTAGACATTAATCCCTTAGTAAAACTTTCTAAGGAAATTTCAACAGCTAACTTAGTCATAGGCGAAAAGGTCTCCAGTAAGACGCCTTAGCGGCGTGTAAGAGTTCCTGGTCGCCCCGGCTATCACCGTAAGCAGCATGAATTGTGACGGGATGGGGTTCAAATTCGGCGAAAATGCGGCGAGTTTTGCCTTTTCCCCAAATATTCCATCCCTCGATATCCCCAGTATAGCGCCCATCGTGCTGTTTAAGCTCTGTAGCGAGGATATTTGTGATTCCATTGTCAGCGCCCCAGACCCGTAAATAGGGGGTAATCGAAGCGCTGCATATATATAATGTATAGGGGCCGTTTTTTTGGGCCTCAATTTCGGTCATCGCTAGCGGGCGGATAAGCCCGGGAATAACCTCGCGCGCAAAGGTCGCGGCCTTGTCATTCAACCGTTGAACCGGTGCGTTTTTGAAAAACCGGCGCATGACATGACGTTTTACAGTCGTGCGATCAATGATTCGCAGCCCGTAAAGGGCGAATGAAGGCAGTAATGATACGATTTTAAGTGCCCAGAGCGGCGTTCCCGCATAATATCGCAAAAACAGGGCAAAAGTATCTGATGTCGTAATCGTACCGTCAAAATCAAACACGACAATATCGTTCATCGTTGATTCTGTCATAGGGTTACCTGATTGTGATTTCGTTCGCAGAAGCGAACGGGTCTCGTGAATTGTGTCGCTATAGCGTATGTCAGTTAGTGTTTGCAAGAAACGCGCCTGTCTTAAAGTTAATCTTGAGTAAACGGTTGAACCTGAATGCTACCTAAACGAATGAATTCACCTTAACTGCACCCTAAAAAGCAAAAATTCGCCCCTAGAATTTGAGTGTCAAAGACGGATATTCGGTTTATGCCAGAATCTATAAAATTAAGTCGTTGTGACGGGGAATAAGCATGATCAATTGGGATGAACTGGATTGCGATAAATTTGCGGATGAAAACACACATGCGCCCAAATTACGTGAGCAAATAGGTGTTTCGGCCACAGATCGTGATTCTATTGATTTTCAGGCTGTTGAAATTGTCAAAAAAGCGCGTGCCGCTTTAGACCGCAAAGGTCTCATGGAGACGTTCCTCGAAGAATTTGGCCTTTCCAATAACGAAGGCCTTGCGCTTATGTGCCTCGCAGAATCGCTCCTACGGGTTCCAGACGCTAAAACAGCAGACAAACTGATTGCCGAGAAAATAAAGTCCGGTCAATGGGACACCCACAAAGGCCAATCGGATAGCTGGCTCGTCAACGCATCGACTTTAGGGTTGATGTTGACCGGTAAAATTGTTGATGTCGATGAGGATGCAAAAACCGATGTTAGCGGTTTTATGCAGGGCCTAACCCGAAAAGCCGGAGCGCCTGTTATTCGCGCCGCGATGATGCAAGCTATGCGGATCATGGGCGAGCAATTTGTTGTCGGGCGAACCGTGGATGCTGCGATACAGCGCGCGGAAAAATTAGGACCAAAAGATAAACCGATTTTATGTTCTTTTGATATGCTCGGGGAGGGCGCGCGTACCTATGCCGATGCGGCGCGGTATCACACGGCTTATGCGGACGCTATTTCTGCGCTTAGCGCTTGGCGCGGCGGCCCTCGACGCGAGTCAGCGCGGCCAGAAGATGTGCATGGTATCTCTGTCAAATTATCGGCGCTGCACCCTCAGTTTCATGCCGCGAATGAGGCCGAGGTCATGGCTGAGCTTTATCCTTTGGTTTTAGAGCTGGCGAAGTCTGCTCAAGTGGCTGACCTCAATTTTTGTGTAGACGCCGAAGAAGCTGACCGCCTTGTTATCTCATTGAAAATAATAGATAAATTGGCGCATGACGAAAGTCTTGGAACGTGGAGTGGGCTTGGCCTCGCCGTGCAGGCTTACCAGAAAAGAAGCCTGTCTGTCGTCAAAAACCTAACCGATTTATCCCGGCAAACACGCCGCCGTTTGATGGTCAGACTCGTCAAAGGCGCCTATTGGGACAGCGAAGTCAAACATGCTCAAGTCGAGGGATTTCCCGACTTTCCCGTCTGGACTCGCAAGTCTACAACGGATCTTTGCTACCTCGCTTGCGCGCGCATTTTATTGGATGCCGGCGACACGATTTACCCTCAATTTGCTACGCATAACGCCCATACAGTCGCCGCGATTCAACACATGGCGACGGATGAAAACCATTATGAATTCCAGCGCTTGCACGGTATGGGCGACGCGCTTTACGGGGCCGTGAAGACGGGCCATCCCGTGCGCACATATGCGCCCGTTGGGGCCCATGAAGACTTGCTGCCCTATCTCGTGCGCCGCTTGCTCGAGAACGGCGCAAATACGTCATTCGTGCATAGGTTTTTGGACGAAGATGTACTGCCGGAAGACGTCGCGCGCTCGCCGTTTGAAGCAAAAACGGATCGCCATCCCATGATCCCAAAGCCCTCAGACCTGTTTGAAGGACGTGTAAATTCGACCGGGCTCGATGTCTCCCAGGCCAGTGTGCGCGAGCGCCTTGAACGCGCTGCGCGAGATGTAAAACCTATTAAAGCTGTTCCCTCAGTTGCCAGCAAGAAAGGTAAGGCCTCACCGCAAAACGTCTTTTCGCCCATAGATGCCGAGATTATCGGGAGTGTCGTGGACGCGACTGAGGTCGATATAGAGACCGCACATGAGGCGGCTAAAAAGGCTTTTAAAAAGTGGAATGCTCGGGGTGGGGCGCAGCGCGCAGACATTCTGTATGCGATTGCAGACGCTATTGAGGCTCGAACAGAAGAGTTTTGTGCCCTTATGGCGCTTGAGGCGGGTAAGACCTTTGTCGACTCTATCGCTGAAGTCCGTGAAGCTGGAGATTTTTTAAGGTATTACGGGGCGCAAGCCGCCCGTCAATTTGGCGAACCGACAGTTCTGCCGGGCCCGGCAGGCGAAACAAACACGCATGCCCTGCAAGGACGCGGCGTTTTTATCTGTATCAGCCCCTGGAATTTCCCGCTCGCTATTTTCGCGGGCCAGATCGCGGCGGCGCTTGCGGCAGGGAACACGGTGCTGGCCAAGCCTGCTGAACAGACGCCGATGACGGCGTTTTTGGCCGCAGAACTGTTTTATAAAGCCGGACTGCCGCGGGACGTGTTTCATTTGTTGCCCGGAGACGGCAAAGTCGGGGCGGCTTTGGTAGCTTTGCCAAACATTGACGGGGTCTGTTTCACAGGGTCCACGGCCGTTGCTAAAATCATCAACCGAACACTCGCGGGTAAAGACGGGCCGTTTCCTGTCCTTATTGCCGAGACGGGCGGCTTAAACGGTATGTTTGTAGATACAACAGCCCTTAAAGAGCAGGTCATAGACGATGTTGTGGGGTCAGCCTTCAACGCCGCAGGACAGCGGTGTTCGGCTTTACGGATACTGTTTATTCCTCATGAAACAGCAGATATGATTATTGACGGTCTCAAAGGGGCTATGGATACGCTCAGCATTGGCGACCCCCGTTTGGCCCATACGGATATTGGCCCTGTGATCGATGCTGAAGCCTTGGGAATGCTGCAAGATTATGTTGTAAATCTGCCAGCGGATATGAAAGTTCTCAAGCAAGTAGACCTCTCGCCCGCCCTAAAATCCGGGTTTTTCATGCCGCCTACACTTATAGAGGTGAGCTCATTAGACTCGTTTAATAAAGAAATCTTCGGTCCCATATTGCATGTTGTGCGCTACAAAGCCGGCGAGCTCGATGGCTTAATGAACGGTCTCGCGGCTAAAGGCTACGGCTTGACATTAGGTATTCACAGCCGTCTTGATAGCTTTGCTCGGCGCGTTATCAGTCATGTCCCGGCTGGGAATGTCTATATTAACCGCAATGTTATTGGCGCGGTTGTCGGTGTTCAGCCGTTTGGCGGTCGCGGCCTGTCCGGAACAGGGCCGAAAGCCGGCGGACCGCATTATCTGCCCCGTTTTGCGACTGAGCTGACCGTCACAAACAATATTACCGCTCAAGGCGGTGATCCAGCGCTGCTGAATCTCTCAGAATAAGTCCCAAATCGCGACACTTCGATAAAAAGTGTTCGAAAGAGAGTGTCTCTGCCCTAACTGGCATAGACGTCGCATAGCGGTGTTAAGGCCAAATTTGCCGTAATTCCTAACAAAGTCGCAGCATTTAAGATTTCATTAACCATAAATATTCTCCGCTGACCTGATTTAGAACACTTGGCCCGACTTGGCAGGCCATCTGCAACACTTTTCGCAAATGACCGAAACTCCGGATTGTCCGGACAGGAGGATCAGGAGCGATATGATGACTAAATTTAAAACAGCCTTAAAAACAACTGCCGCCTCTTATGCTAAAGACAAAAATGGTAACTTTGCGATGATGTTTGCAGTTACAGTTGCCACTCTTGTTGGGTGCCTGGCTTGCGGTGTCGATCTGACAAACGCATATGCCAGCAAAATTCGCCTGCAAGACACGACAGACCAAATAGCGCTCATGGCGGCCAAAGATAAATTGGCAACCGACGCAGAACTACAAGCCGCTGCGCAGGCATACTTTGAAATTAACTATCCTAATGGGGCGGGTGACAAAATTGTTCTCGACTCGATTACCCGCGACGGCGACATCGTCACAATAAATGCGTCAAACACAGTGGATACATATTTTGCAAAGATGTTTGGGAAGCCCTCACTAAACGTCGGCACCCAGTCTGTCGCAAATTTTGGCCAACGTAAATTAAACTTGGCTCTTGTACTCGATACAACCGGATCCATGAAACAAAATAACAAGCTGGTATCACTGAAAGTTGCCGCTAACGATCTTGTTGAAACTCTTGAGGGCATGCCAACTGACACAGTCGAACTCGCAGTTGTCCCGTTCGCACAATACGTGAATGTTGGTACAGACAACAAAAATGCCAGTTGGTTAGATGTTGTAGGCACTCGCGCTCAAGCCAGTAACTGGACAGGGTGTGTTGGGTCACGTGAAAACGGATGGAATGAGCGCGTAGAAGTCGGCTCAAATAAATTCCCTGGACTGCCAGCCGTCACATGCGGTGCTGAAATTCAGCCATTAACAAGCAATATGAGCGACGCAAAAAATGCGATTAATTCTATGAAGGCTGAAGGTTGGACTTACATCCCTTCTGGATTGGCATGGGGCTGGAGAGTTCTTACGGCTGGCGCGCCATTTGAAGGTGCTGTTAAGTCAGCTGATACTGACAAAGTAATGATCCTTATGACAGATGGTAAAAATACACGGTCAATTAGCGGCGTATCTCATGATACGGCTAATGGTGACCAAGCTAATAAACTTACAAAAACGATGTGTGAAGACATTAAAAACGACGACGTTATCATTTACACAATTGCTTATGAGTTGAACGATGCACCAACAAAAAACCTTCTTCGTAAATGTGCGTCAACGAACAGTAACTTTTTTGATGCTAGCGATGCAGGACAGCTTAAAGATGCTTTCAAAAGCATCACTAATAATCTGTCTAACCTCCGTCTTACAAATTAAGAGTTAGCCTGATGTAGTCGCTTCCGTCAGGGCAAAGAAAAGGCGCCTTTTCCGAATTATCGGAAAGGCGCCTTTTTTAATGCGTAAAGTTTGAGGCTTTAAATTTAAAGATCTACACTGATGAGCTGAACGTGAAAGATCATCAAAGCGTCTGCAGGGAGGCCGCGGGGCGGCGTTGACCCATAAGCCATATCACTCGGGATATAGAGCGTCCAAGCATCACAGGGCTTCATAAGGCCCAAGCCTTCAATCCAGCCTTTAATGACGCCGTTCGCAGGAAAAGCAATGGGCTCGCCGCGGGCATAGGAACTGTCAAAGACTTTACTATCTTTAAAGAACCCTTGGTAGTTCACAGTGATTTTTTGGCTTCCAACAGGTGAAGGACCTTTCTTGTTGCCGCTTTGGACAACTGAATATTGCAGGCCGCTTTCTGTGGTGATGACACCTGAGCGATTACCATTGGCTTCAAACCATGCGGCGTTCTCAAGCTCTGGATCCGGCAAGTCTTGCGGGTATGCAGAGACATCGGAGATGACGTTTTCCGCCGGGCATGTTGCAAGTGCGGCCATTTCGGCAGCTTGCGCGGCTTCGGCTTGTGCGGTTTTAATCGCTTTTTGCTCTTCGCTTTGACACGCAGTCAAAGCCAAAACGGGGGCGATAATCGCCGCTAAAATATATTTTTTCATATGAAACTCCTGTGAGCGCTTTGGTTATCCTTCGAGGCTCTTATCCCATTCGCCCATGGATGCAAGTCCGTTCATGTGTGCGCGGTGATAGAAAGCCTTTTGCGCTGCTTCAACATTCGCGTCTTTACCGGACCAAGTTTTCAGAGCGGAGGCCTGCAAAGCCCGGCCATAAGAATATGTCATGGACCATGGAAATCCGCCGATTTTATTCATGGCGTGTAAATGGGCTGTGGCGAGAACATCGTCTTGACCGCCGGAAAGATAAGCAATGCCTGGTACTGCAGACGGTACACAATCCTTGAGCACTTTTATTGTGCGTTCTGCAACTTCGTCGATGCAGGCCTGTGTGTGACATAGTTTGCCGGGAACAATCATGTTGGGCTTCAGGACTGTGCCCTCAAGCGCAACACCTTGTTCGTGTAGCTCAATGTAAAGCGATTTTAGAACTTGCTGCGTGACGTCATGGCAGGTCTGGATGCCGTGATGCCCATCCATGAGAACTTCAGGCTCAACAATCGGGACGATGTTGGCTTCTTGGCAAAGGGCTGCGTAGCGGGCGAGAGCGTGAGTGTTGGCTTTTATCGCCCCCCAAGTAGGGGTGACGTTCTCTGAATGCCTCGGGTCGCCAACGTGGATGACTGCGCGCCATTTCGCAAAACGGGCTCCAAGTTTGTAATATTCATTAAGGCGTTCCCGTAGGCCGTCGAGACCTTCGGTGATTGTTTCGCCCGTACGGCCTGCCATAGGTTTGGCGCCTGTATCGACTTTGATACCCGGAACAGCATCATTCTTTTTGATAAGATCAACGAGTGTCGTACCGTCTTTGGCTGTTTGGCGAATGGTTTCATCATACAGGATAACGCCGGAAATATGATTGCGCATGGCCTCGTCTGCGCGAAAGAGCATTTCGCGCCAATCTCGGCGGCTATCCGCTGTCGATTTTGTATTAATACTGTCAAAGCGCTTAGTAATCGTCCCTGTTGACTCGTCAGCGGCGAGAAGGCCTTGGCCAGGCGTTACCATTTTGACGGCGATAGCGTTTAACTGATCAAGGTTCATGAGCGTTTCCCTTTAAATAATATTTGCGTATGCTTGTTGCTAGGTTTTCTTTAAGATTTCAATACCGGGGAGCGTTTTGCCTTCCATCCATTCGAGAAAGGCGCCGCCTGCGGTCGAGATAAATGTAAAGCCGTCTGCGGCTCCGGCATGGTTGAGCGCAGCGACTGTGTCACCGCCGCCTGCCACGGAAATAAGCTTATCGTCTCGTGTCAACTTAGCAGCGTATTTAGCAGCTTCAACGGATGAGGTGTCAAAAGGTGCGATTTCGAAAGCGCCCAGTGGGCCGTTCCAGATAAGTGTTTTCGCAGACTCCATACCGTCTAGAATCAGGTTTACGGTCTCAGGTCCCGCATCTAAAATCATTTCGTGTGGTTTGACATCGTCCAGTCCGCAAACACGGTGGGGGGCGTTGGTGCGGAACTCTGTTGCAGCGACGACGTCAACGGGGAGAATAATTTGGCATTTTTCTTTTTTGGCATTGGATAGTATTTCTAGCGCTGTGTCTTTGAGGTCTGTTTCGTAGAGCGAACGTCCAACATCGTAGCCTTGGGCATATAAAAATGTGTTTGCCATACCGCCGCCAATTGCCAGAATGTCAAGCCTACTAACAAGGTTTTTCAGGAGGTCTATTTTTGTCGAGACTTTCGCGCCGCCGACAACAGCCATGACAGGTTTGCGCGGTATATCCAAAGCTTGTGAAATATGATCAACTTCCCGTTCCATGGCGAGCCCGGCATAAGCAGGAAGGTACGCAGCTATTCCCGCACTTGTGGCGTGGTTGCGATGCGTAACAGAGAAAGCATCAGCGACAAAAAGATCGCCAAGGCTCGCGTATTGCTTGGCAAGGCCTTCGTCGCCTTTTGTCTCGCCGGCATGAAAGCGTGTATTCTCGAGAAGCATCACACCGTCGAAAGGCATAACGTCAATAGCCGCTTTGGTCAGGTCTGTACTAAAATAGACTTCGCAACCCAGAGCTTTGGCAAGAGCCGGCACAATAAACCGTAAAGAGAGTTCAGGGTCAGCTTTTCCTTTTGGGCGTCCTAAATGTGACAAGAGAATAACTTTTGCACCGGCTTCTTTCAAGGCGTGAATGGTTGGCAAGGCGGCGCGCAAGCGAGTATCATCCAAAATATTGCCGTCATTGCTGCGAGGCACATTGAAGTCAACGCGGACGAGTGCGCGCTTGCCGTCTACATTCGCGTCTTCAAGCCGTTTAAAATTCACGGGCTTATCCTTTGGCCTTTTGGCCCATAACGCGGGCGACATCTATCATGCGGTTCGCAAATCCCCACTCATTATCGTACCAAGCAATTATTTTAACAAGGTCGCCGTCCAAAACCTTTGTCAGCGGAGCTGCGAAAATAGCTGAGTGAGGGTCATGATTTAGATCGGATGAAACAAGGGGCTCTTTCGTATAATGGATAACATTTTTCATATTGCCTAGTGCTGCTTTTTTCATGGCTGCATTAATCGTTTCCGCATCCGTCTCTTTTTCGGGTTGAAACGCAAGGTCTACCATAGACACATTTGCGGTAGGCACGCGAACAGCAGAGCCAGAGAGTTTACCGAGAAGCTCGGGTATCACCAGGCCAACAGCCTTGGCCGCGCCAGTGGATGTTGGAATCATATTTAACGCTGCGGCGCGGGACCTGTAGAGATCTTTGTGCGAATTATCGAGAATACGTTGGTCTTGAGTGTAGCTGTGCACTGTCGTCATAAATCCGCGTTGGATACCCACTGTATCCAATAGAACTTTGGCGATGGGGGCGAGGCAATTTGTCGTGCAGGAGGCGCAAGAGACAACTGTGTCATCGGCTGTAATATCCTGATGGTTCACACCGTAGACGATGGTTTTGTCGACGCCGTCTCCAGGGGCGGAGATCAAAACGGCTTTGGCGCCAGCCTCAAAGTGCGGTTGCACTGAGTCTTTCGAGCGGAATATACCTGTGCATTCCATGACAAGATCGACACCTATTGCGGCCCAGTCAATATCGGCGGGGTTACGTTCATGTGTCATGCGAACTTTGTGGCCTGCATATTCGATGAAATCGCTGCCCTCGGTAACTTCTGTACCAAAGCGGCCGTGGACACTGTCATAACGGAGTAAATGCGCGGAGGTTTCGATGTTGCCAGGGGAATTTATTGCAACAAGTTCAATGTCTTTGATGTCATATTCCACGAGGGCGCGAGCAACTAATCTGCCAATGCGTCCAAATCCATTTACACCGATGCGAATGGCCATAAACTTACTCCGAATGTTGTCCTAGAAATCCCGATACGCCCTTAGCGGCGGAATTCCTTAAAATTAACCCGCCCGCAATGCGCAATGAGGGCGATAGCGTCAACCCCCCGAGCGGAAGATAACCCTTGGCGAACAGCAATTCTTGGGCCATTCTAGGTGAAATAGATAGGATTCGGACTCTTTATGGACAATAATTCGGATATTCGGGACGCAGCGAATAGACTTCAGTTAGCTTTGAGGTCTCTAGAGGGCTCGCTTGACCCCCTCATTCAAAAGGTAAATCTACTGGAAAAGTCTTCAAAAGAGATTGGTAATTTTGAGGCCGATCGTGCAGGTCTTGCCGCGCAGCTTGACGACGCTAAAGCGCGAGAAAAAACATATATTGAACGGCAAACAATGATGTCTATGCTTGCTGATGAGACGACCAAAGAGATCGACCGTGCGATTAAAGAAGTCAAAAGCGTTCTGGCGCAGGTAGGCTAGGGAAACATATGGCCAAAGTTAGCTTGAATATAAATGGACGTAAATACTCGCTTGGCTGTGATGACGGCGAAGAAGAGCGCTTGATGCGTTTAGGGTATGCGCTGGATGAGCGCGTTAAAGCGATAGCGAATCAACATGGTCAAATCGGAGATTTACGTCTCTTGGTGATGGCCGGGATCACAATGTCCGACGAGCTTGAAGAGCTTAGTGGAACGGTTGAAGTTGCAGCTGAGAAAATGGCGCGGGATATACGCAAAGAGAGCAATATAGCCATAGCAACTGCGCGCAAGAATGAAAAACGTGCGGCGGACTCTCTCGCAAATGCGGCCTTGAAAATCGAGCAGCTTGCGGAGCGCTTGTCACGCTAGTTTTTATTTAAGGCTGCACGATAGCTTCAGCCGAAGCTGAGGCAAAGTTCTCGGTATTTACATTCACTTCAGAGGCTGCGCTTTGTTGAAGCGCTGCATAACACATCACAACGAGGCCAATGGCGGCCGCAAAGAATCCCATTGTTATAGCAGATTTTAAATTTGATAGGCTCATAACGTAATCCTTAGTGTCTTAGCTCTATAATTAACTCGCGAACATGACAGGGCTGTGGCGGGGGCATGAAATTTTTGTGATGTTTCACCGCGCTTAGGCCTTGCGGTTTGAACGTAAAGCGCCCACCTTGTACCAGACGGTCTCTGCAGGTTTCGTGAGCAGCACTAATCCACCGGACCTTAAAATATCCTTAGGGAGTTGGCTCTGTTTGGATCGTGGTCCATTTAATTCCGACGCCCACCTGAACTTTCGGTTCATGTAGGATTCTTAAGCCGCCACGGACTATGTGGGGTCGTCACTTCATTGCATGCGGGTTGCCGCCCGCCAACCCAACCCGCGTTGTTTATGGATATAAAGTCAGAAAAAACCCGGGCTCGGCTCCAAGCTAAACAGCGCCGGACTGAAGTCCATTCGTCCAGGGTTGGCCCCGAACTCATCAAACATTTTCCCGCCAATCAATTTCGAAATGCTATTATCGGTGGATTTTGGCCACTATCAGGCGAAATCGACATCTTACCCTTATTGAACGCCTGCTACGATGCGGGACACGAACTATGTTTGCCTTGTACGCCGCGCGTTGGGAACCCGCTCACGTTTCGGGACTGGACGCCGTCTGATACCCTTAAGAAAGGGGCGTTCAATACACGCGAACCTCATCCAAATAAGGCTGAAATTTATCCCAATCTTGTTCTTATGCCGCTCCTCGCTTTCACGGAATCCGGTGAGCGTCTTGGCTATGGCGGCGGGTTTTATGACCGTACTTTGGACGCCTTACGCGAACGCGGCGAAGTTTTTGCTTGCGGCGTGGCCTATGCTGGGCAAAAAGCGGCAAGCCTGCCAACGGACGCTCATGATGAACGCTTGGACGGTATATTGACGGAAACAGGATTTAGGAATTTTACGTGAGACTAGCCTTCTTTGGAGATATTGTTGGTAAATCAGGCCGCCGCGCGGTGGATACGCATCTGCCGGGATTGAAAAAATCTCTTGCGTTAGATGCGGTTGTCATCAACGGCGAAAATGCGGCGGGTGGGTTCGGCATCACCGAAGCAACAGCGAACCAGCTTTTCGATGCGGGCGCTGACGTTATTACGCTCGGCAATCATAGTTTCGATAATCCATCGGGCGTCGGCTATATTGCCCGAGAAGAACGGCTTCTGCGCCCAGTCAATTATCCTAAAAATACAGCCCCCGGACGCGGAGCGGGTCTTTACGAGGTCGGGAATTACCGCATCCTTGTGGTAAATGTTTTAGGCCGGGTGTTCATGGACAGCCTCGATGACCCTTTTGCAGCGGTAGAAGCTGAACTTGCAGCGTGTCCACTTGGCGAAATCGCTGACGCCGTCATCATTGACATTCACGCTGAGGCGTCATCCGAAAAAGCCGGGATGGGTTATTTTTGTGATGGCCGCGCGAGCCTCGTTATTGGCACGCATACCCATGTCCCGACATCAGACACGCGCATCCTCCCGGAAGGCACGGCTTTTCAAACGGATGCAGGCATGTGCGGCGATTATAACAGTGTTATTGGCATGGAAGTCGACGAGCCGCTCCGCCGTTTCACAACAAGAATGCGTGGCTCAAGATTCACGCCAGCAACAGGCGAGGGTACGCTCTGCGGTATTTTTGTTGAAACGGATGATAAGACGGGTTTGGCGGTGCGGGCAGAACCCATTCGAATTGGCGGTAAGTTGGCGGAAACTATCCCGGTTTAAAAAGCCGTCCATCCCAATTCACGGACATTTCCTCACTAATCTTTATCTTCTTGAACTCATTATGTTGTGGATTTATCACTATATTGCGTTCCTGATGAGCGATAACGCTAGGGACATAGAGAATAGCAGTGTGACCTTTTTCTATCCACTCGGCACCAAGGGCGCGCGCTTTACGGCTCCCGACAGATTTCCAATCACGGATTTTTGAGACATTCGCCTGACTATATGAAAGTCCTTTGGGCAATGTGATTTCGATATAACGCTGTTTTGCGCTGGGGCGGCTTTGGCGGGCGAGAACTTCAAGCATGGCGGTCGCAAAATGTTCAGCGGCGTAGATGGCTTGTTGCCCTCGGGCATTCCAGCGTTGCGGGTATAGCGAAGGGCCAATACCTGACCAAATGGGAAATATGTTATCGATACTTCCGATACGATAGGCTTTGGCCTCCGATTTTAACCTCTGCACTAAAGTGGGCCACCGACGGAGAGGCTATCAAGTACACGAATGACGCTTTCAGCCCCGACGCTGGATTCAGCAAGAAGTTCCTGAGGGATGCGCCCGTCCAGCGCGGCATTGGGGTGAGTGAGGAAGGCGTGTTTAACTTCTGGATCATTTCCCAAAACCTCTTCCGCCCGAGCAAGCGTACGTAGGGCATGATACAGAGCTTCACTGTGTTGTTTGTTGAGGCGTCCCTGTTGTTTTTGTATCCGTGTCCATGTAGCGGGCGGCACAATATCTGTAATAGATAATGTATCCCGCGCAAAGGCGAGCAATTTAAGTGCAAATGCGGGCGTGAAGCCTTGCGCGACTTTCGCAGAAGCTTCTGCACTGGGATCTAATAACATGGCATTCATATGTTTCTCCTCATGTGGAAATTTATAAATTCCAAATGGTGATTTGTCAAGGAAAATGACGCGCTTGCCGTAGGCGCTCTCATCCCTTAGTAAGGCTCAAATCGAATTCAAATAGGAACTCCCATGGCAGGTCATTCAAAATGGGCCAATATCCAGCACCGTAAAGGTCGTCAGGATAAGGCGCGCTCGAAGCTTTTTTCAAAACTTGCAAAAGATATCGCAATTGCGTCTAAAATAGGCGGACCTGACCCGGATATGAATCCACGTCTGAGGCTCGCGATTAATAACGCCAAGGGCCAGTCTATGCCCAAAGATAACATCCAGCGCGCGGTTGATAAAGGCGTAGGCGGTGAGGGTGGCGACTACGAAGAAATCCGTTACGAGGGCTTTGGCCCGGGCGGTATTGGTTTCATCGTCGAAGCCTCGTCCGACAATAAAAACCGAGCCGCGATGGAAGTGCGCACAGCATTTTCTAAAAACGGCGGCGCGCTTGGCGAGACCGGCTCCGTAGCCTTCATGTTCGACGTGGTGGGTAAGATTGAGTATCCGCTTGAGGTCACTGACGAAGACGGGATGATGGAAGCCGGGATTGAAAGCGGCGCGGATGATGTAGAAACAGATCCGCCAAATGAGGATAAATATAGCGAATACGAACCCGTTCATACGATTTGGACAGCCCGTGATGACCTCGGTGCAGTCTCAGCCGAACTTGAGAAGAAATTTGGTGAAGCTAAATCGATCAATCTGGTCTGGAAACCCCAAAACGAGATTGACCTGCCGGATAAGGCTAGCCAAGTGATGAACCTTATGGACGCACTGGAAGATTGTGATGATGTTCAAAATGTTTTCCACAATTTCGAAATGACCGACGCGGCTCTGGCAACGCTCGAAGACGAATGACATCTTACAAGGATCACTCAAATTTGACGGGTCTCGAGTTACTTCAGATGTCTTTGAAGGCGCCAAGCCAGCCCAAAGATAAAATGCGCGGGACGATGAGTTTCCAAGCTGTCTCCGTTGACGAAGGTCTGGCTGTGTTTGAAGGCACGCCTGAGCATCGCCACCTTAATATGGGCGGGCGTATTCATGGCGGATGGGCGTTGACCATTATGGACAGTTCTATGGGCTCATCGGTGATGACCGTTCTGCCTGCGGGCAAGGGCTCTACAACGGCGACAATGGAAACAAAATTTATGCGCGCTGTAGAGCCGGATCGTCTTTACCGTTCAACGGCCACTGTGATTAAAGCCGGGCGCATGCTCTGTCATGTGCGGGCTGAGTTATTTGACGTTGAAGCGGACAAAATCGTCGGTTCAGCCACGGGGACTTTCGCAGTTATTGACCGATAAAGAAACCGCCCCTTGTAAAGGGCGGTAAAGTAGAGCGAGGCTCCCCAATAGGGGGAGGAAAAACGGGGAACCTCGTTAGGAAAGAGGCGAGTTAGACCTCTGGTTGGACTGTTACAGTTAAGTTTTGTGTCAATTCCTGAATGCGGTCAGTTAGGTCGCCGACGCCGAATTCTGTTTCATTAGACATCACCGTCCCGAGAATTTTGCCTGTGTAAGTATTCAGGACAACCGCTTTGCCAGAGGCATTGCGATATTCGGCGCTGCTGGACGGAGCAATATGCTCCGAAACAGCGAGCGCCTGGCCCCCAAGATGCGACCACTCTGCGTCGCGGCCCAAACTGTAGACGACCACATAGTCTTGCCCTGCATCCAAAGCGGTCATACGGATTTCGTCAATTTTGTTTGTGCTATCGGTTTTGCCATAAGCAATCTCAGGCACATTGCGCAGGTAAGCGGCTGCTGTGATGGTTTCGAAAGACGCCTTCGTCCGTTTGTTTAAGAAGTGCCAGTCCTCCGTCTCGGTGTGGGGGACTGAAATCAGGCGGCCATTATCAAGACGGGCAATGCCGATATTCGCGGGGCGAGTCTCTAGCGTGTCAAAGACCATGTCCGGCTCACTTTCAAACATCATAGCGCCCATCAGGTCGGACGTGAACGGGTTGATTGTCTCGCCGGCATTTGCGCCGGTTGTGAAGGCAGCGAGTGCTGCGATTGCGATGGATGTTTTGAATAATGTTTTCATGGTCAAGCCCTTTTGTAATTACCTAATGCGGTATTGCGTTTCGATGAGTGTTTATCGCGCAACATCTCGGCGAGGCTTGGACCGGGATGTGATTATTTCAGGGCGGATTTACCCGAATGTGGATAAAACATGACAAAACCCGCCAATTGTGGCGGGCTTTGTGTTCGCGGGGTGAACTCAACATAAATGAGCGTTTAGTATCTATGCTGCGACTCCAAGAGGTAAGGTTTCATTAACCCCTTTTCCCTTGGATATATATAGATGTTCGCGTAGTGTTCTTTTATGAACATACCTATTCAACCCGGATGGATTCGTATTATCGGCCTCGACCCGAGCCTTGTCGCGTGCGGCTGGGGCATTATGGAGTCGCGCGGGACAAAGCTTCGCCATGTGGCCCACGGCGTTATCCGGCCCAATCCGAAAGCGGCGCTCGCTATACGGCTTAAAGATATTTATGAGACGATTACGAGTTTAATCCAAATACACGACCCTAATGAGGCGAGCGTGGAAGAGGCCTTTATGAAGAACAATGCTGCCAGCGCGATTAAGCTCGGCCATGCCCGTGCCGCCTGTCTGCTCGCGGCCAGCACGAACGGATTACCCGTCGGCGAATACGCCGCCCGCACAGTTAAGAAATCTGTGGTCGGCACAGGGGCCGCTGACAAAGCCCAAGTCGCCCACATGATGAACGTCCTCATGCCCGGCTGCGGCGTCAAAGCGGGAGACGCAGCGGACGCGCTCGCCATCGCTATCTGTCATGCCCACCGCGTGAATGCAGCAGGCGTAGTATATAGGCAGTCGGCATGATCGGAATGTTGACAGGGACGTGCCTCATGGCCGGCACGGGCGAAGCCATCGTTGACGTGAACGGCGTGGGGTATTTGGTGCAGTGCGGGTCGCGGACATTGGGCGCGATGGGTGTTGGCGAGACCATATGTTTGCATATCGAAACTCATGTGCGGGAGCAGGCGATCACGCTTTACGGGTTTCATAGCGAAGAAGAGCGCGCGTGGTTTGTGCGTCTGCAATCCGTGCAAGGCGTGGGGCCAAAAGCGGCGCAAGCGATTTTAGATATTATGACTCCGGGGCAAATTTTGTCCGCTGCGAGCCTTGAGGATAAAACAGCCTTTGCAAGAGCCAAAGGCATAGGGCCGAAATCTGCGGGACGTATTGCGATAGAGCTTTCCGGCAAACCCGCGCCTGCAGGACGCGGGTTCCAGCCTGTGTTCACCGCGCCCAGCCACGGCACACCGTCCGAAGCTGAGCGCGCTGAAGGGCTTTCGGATATGCGCCTACGTAATGATGCGGTGTCGGCTTTGGTCAATCTCGGGATTAATCAATCAGACGCGCTGCGCGCCGTAGCCAGCGCCTACCAAACATTCCCAACTGACCCGGCGTTAGATGATCTGATAAAGGTCGCGTTGAAGGAGTTGAGTTCGTGAGTCATTTAAACATATGTCATTCCGCCGCGACGCGCAGCGTTGCCCGGGACCCAGACCTTGATGTTATCCTTAATTGCGAATTCGAAACTTTCGGTGATTTTAAGACATGGGTACCGGGCAATCCTGCGGATTGCGGCGGTATGACGGTTCTATAATGAGTGAAGAGCGCATTATATCTGCGGACGGGCAGGTCGGCGACGGACGTGACCGTGCGCTCCGGCCCTTGTCCTTTGATGATTTTGTTGGACAGAAGAACACGATTGCGAACCTCAAGATTTATGTTGAGGCCGCGCGGCGACGCAAAGAACCGCTCGATCATCTTTTGCTCTCCGGCCCGCCGGGACTTGGCAAAACCACGCTCTCGCAAATTGTCTCCCGGGAACTTGGCGTGAATTTCCGCGCGACATCAGGCCCGGTGATTTCAAAGGCGGGCGACCTCGCGGCCTTGCTGACAAACCTTGAGCCGAATGATGTTCTCTTCATTGACGAAATTCACCGTCTTAACCCGGTCGTCGAAGAAGTGCTCTATCCGGCGATGGAAGATTTTGAGCTCGATTTGATTATTGGCGAAGGCCCGGCGGCGCGTTCGATTAAAATTGACCTCGCCCCGTTTACCCTCATCGGCGCAACGACGCGGGCAGGGCTACTCGCCACGCCGTTGCGGGATCGCTTCGGCATTCCTGTGCGCCTCGAATTTTACGATACGGATGAGCTGACAAAGATTGTTCTGCGGGCAGGCGGTAAGCTTGGCGTCGAGATGACAGCCGATGGTGCGCGCGAAATTGCACGGCGGGCGAGGGGCACACCTCGTGTGGCGGGACGTCTTTTGCGACGCGTGCGTGATTTGTCTGAGGACGCGGGCGCCGAAACGATTGACCGATTAGCAGCCGACAAAGCGCTCTTGCGCCTCGGTGTTGATGATATTGGCCTCGATAAACAGGACATGCGTTATCTGCATGCGCTTTGCGAAATGTTCGGCGGCGGCCCTGTGGGGTGCGATACAATGGCAGCGGCCTTGAGTGAGGCCCGCGACGCGCTTGAAGACGTGATTGAGCCGTACTTGATACAGCAAGGCTTCTTGCAACGCACGCCGCGTGGCCGCGTCGCCACCGCGCGTGCTTTCGCGCATTTGGGACTAGCCGCGCCTGTGCAACCTCTCGCGCCAAAACTTTTTGGAGACGTTACGGATGGCTGAAGACCCGACATCCAAAGAACCCACAATGGGATATTTCGAGGGGCGGGAGCATCACTATTCGCTGCGCGTGTTCTATGAGGATACGGATTTCACGGGGATTGTGTATTACGCGAATTACCTGCGTTTTTTCGAACGGGCGCGGAGTAGTTTTTTCCGGCTTGTTGGATTTAACCACTCGGATTTATGGGACGCCGAGGACCCGCTGGCTTTCGCTATTCGCAAGATAGAGCTCGATTATAAAAAGCCTGCCCGCGTGGACGATCACCTAACTATGGTAACAACTTACGATACGATGAAGGGCGCGAGGCTCTTTGTCTCCCAAGCCTGCTACCGAGGCGACGAGCTCTTAGTTACCGCCGTATCAGAAGCCGCCTGTATCACCCCCGAAGGCCGCCCTAAGCGCGCGCCGAAATGGATGACGGAACGACTTGGGCCTTATTTAATAAAATAATCATTTTTTCAGAATTAGCGTCCATAAATTCTGGAAACATGCAGGCGATATTTGATGACTCAACTTCCCCACACACCTTTCATCTTTTGGACAGAGCGCCCCACAGCGGATCCGCGCAAGGCATCCCAAGTGCAATACATGCACGGCTTGACCGAAATTCTTGAGGACGAGGGGCCAATGCAAGCCCTCGCCTTGTTTCAAACCTATGCGAAGGCCAGTGGCTTGATGAAAATTGCTGCGCCAGTGAGGAAACGCTTTGAACGGGCGTTGCTCGAAGGCGTAAAATCGGGAGACATAACATTAGAGCGCGAGGATGACAGCGAAATTGACGGGCCCGACGACAGTGTGGGCTGGATTGTCAGATTGCCGGATCAACCGCGGGTTATCGTCCGCGACCTTGGAAACCGAGGCTTTGCTAACATACCCATGAGCGAGCTTGCCGCGCTCGTGCTTGAGATACGCACCCAAGATGAATTTGCAGGAAGAGAAGATATTTACCGCGCTGTTCTTGAACACTACGGCCTTCAAAAGCTCACGGCGCTCGTAAGTCGGCGTTTGGATAAAGTTTTAACCGTTTATTTCTAGCGTTCTAACCTTACCATTACCTGACGTAGGCCTTGCACAAACGTAATTTGTAACCCCCATGATAATGCCGTCAAAGAGACGCATGGTAATCTGGGGGGATGATAGAGCGCCCGAATGGCGAAGAGTAAGCGTGGGCCTTGGGGCTGCGCTTATTTTGCATGCTGTTTTGTTGTGGAGCCTATCGCAGGTGATACCCGTTCAATCCGAAACGCTTCAATTAGCCGTGATTGATGTGGCATTGATTGAGCGCGTAAGGCCAGCACCGCCTAAGCCTAAAATAACGCCGCCGCGCCCTAAACCGACTAAGCCAGCTCCGCCCATCCTCGCCACGCCTAAAGCTGTAATGCCAACAGATGAAACCGCAGCGGCGATCACCCCACAAATACCTGCCGTGCCTGTTCCCAAAGCGGGTTCGCAGCCGGATAAAACTTATGTCCCCTCGCGGTGGGCATTAAATCCGACGTTGTCGGATGAAAATTTGATAGGCTTCAATGCGGATATTAAGTGCATGCAGTCTTTGTCACAGGATTGTTCGGATATGCGCAAAGAAGTCTTTGCGAAAGAACAGCTCACAGATACGGAATTAGTATGGACGAAGAAATATGCCCATACAGGATTGCCCGCCGAGTTTTATGGGATGAGTGAGCGACAGATAAGAGCGCGCCTAGGCATTCCTAATGCGGGGGAAAACGGGCAGGTTATCATTCCGGATATATTGACTCTTGATGGTCCGATTTGGGATGCTATGCACGGCGTTAATAAAACTTGTAAGTTGAAAATTGCTCCGGGGTCTCCCATGGGATTTGTAAAGGATTGCGGAAGCTACCGTTCGGCAGCTAAAGACGAAAAATATGTGATACCCAACGCAGACTAGGAGACTCGATTTGACTCAGACGCCTAATACCAAAGACACACTCTTCATTCTTCCGCCTGGATTTTTTGACAATGAACGCCGTGAATATTGTCCTGAGTCCGCAGAGGCGTGGGGGCTTCTCGCTTATTATCCGCACATTAAAGATGGGCTGGACATTCACTATGTGAAAATCGGGAAGCCCCGGGCGCCCATGACCACTTTACTCGGAGATAAGAACCAGAACGCGCCAACCCTTGTGCTGCACGCGGATAGCCCGTCATTCGAAGATGTGGGCGTCATGCAAAAGAACGGGCATCGTTTTATCAACAATGCCCGCGATATGGGTGCGTATTGGTCTAAACATTACGGCACCGCTTGGCCACGAGGGCATTAGCAGGGCCAAAATTAGTGACTAGAGCCCGGGTGCAACTTCGGGTTCGCAAATGTCTGTCACTTCAAAACCTGCAGAATCGACAAAGATTATCTTCTCGGGTTCAATTTCGCGGACAATCTCTTCACGCCGCTGGATTGGCTCATAGGGCGGGTTATCGACCTCTGTGATGGCGATGAATGTTTTTGTGACAGCCGGAACAACAACGCGTTGCAGGGCGGATATTTCCGTACAGGTTTTAAACTCTACGGGCGCGATGATGACTGGAAGCGGGGCCTCTTGTGCAGTTGTTTTGCAAGCGGCTGTAGACAGAGCAAGGCCAATGATAAGGCAAGAACGGTAAAACATGGTAGTCTCCTTTGGTGCTATCCTATAGCACGGCGTTGGACGAAATTATGACAGAAATGCAGCCTACTGATATTAAATGAATTTAACCTGAGCGCTAAAACTATAGTTAAGACTTTCTTGCCTATATACATCCTAACAAGCTGTTAACTAGCCACGTAACACGATATGTCCTTAAAATGACACAAACATATGCCCCACTCGCGTTTCACGCGAGCCAACAGAAAGACACATTATGATCCTGATGATCGACCTTATCTGGCAAGCCTATAGCCTTGCCCCCGTCTCCGCAGGGGATTTCTCCTTTTGGTCATTGTTTCTACGCGCTGACTGGGTCGTAAAAGCGGTTATGATTATTCTTATTTTAGCCTCGCTCTGGTCTTGGACGATTGCTGTGAACAAGGCGATTTCGTTTTTCTTACTCCGTCGCCATGCGGCTAATTTTGAAGAAACATTCTGGTCTGGCCGTACATTGGACGAGCTGCAAACAGGGCTGGCCAATAATACCCAAGACCCCATGGCCCGCGTTTTCGCCGCGGCTATGCGGGAATGGGACGAGAGTAAAGCGCCCGGCGCGCGCTCGGATGCTAACATGCATAGCACCCATGAACGGATTGACCGCGTGATGAACCTTGTCGTGAACCGGGAGCTTGCCAAGGCTGAAAGCGGACTGACCGTTTTGGCGACCGTAGGCTCTGCATCTGTGTTTATCGGGCTGTTCGGAACTGTTTGGGGCATTATGAATGCCTTCCGCGCGATTGCCGTCTCGCAAAATACAAATTTGACCGTCGTGGCCCCGGGTATTGCGGAAGCCTTGTTCGCGACGGCGCTAGGCCTTATCGCCGCGATTCCAGCCGTTATCTTTTATAATAAATTTTCTAGCGACCTGGACAGTTATGCTGGGCGTCTCGAGGGATATACCGATGAACTTTCGGCTATCCTGTCCCGTAAAATCAGTAAGGGCGGTTAAGTATGGCTATGCTTGCAGGGGGAGGGGGCGGACGGCAAAGACGTGGTCGCCGCTCGCGCCGTAACAGTTTGAACGCTGAAATCAACGTCACACCGCTCGTGGACGTGATGCTGGTCTTGCTTATTGTATTCATGATTGCGGCCCCGCTTTTATCCGTGGGTGTTCCCGTAGAGCTTCCCAAAACGGACGCGAAATCGCTGCCATCTGAACAAGAACCGATTACGATCACGGTTGATTCTGATGGGGGTATATTCTTGCAGGAAACTGAAATCGCGCTGGATGACCTCGCGCCTCGGTTAATCGCGATTGCCGCAAATGGATATGACGAGCGCATCTATTTGCGCGGCGACGAATCGTCTGATTACGGCGCCGTTATGAAGGTCATGGCCCGCGTCAATGCAGCCGGCTTTTCCAATCTCGGTCTAGTGACAGACCCGGTCTCGCAATAGCAAAATGAAACCGGGTTTTTTCATATCTCTCCTCCTGCACAGCACAGCTGTGTTCGGCGGTATATTTTTGTTTTCGGGCAAAATCATGCCGACAGTTGAAGGCCGCGTTATTCCTGTCGAGATGATAACAGTCGCAGAGCTGACAAATATCCGCGCAGCCGTGAAAGCTAAAAAGCCCGAAGACATCAAAGTCCCCGCTGACCCTATGGCACTTGAAATACCCATGGAAAATGCGCCAGAGGTCGCGCCTGAAGAGGTGACCGCTGAAACTCCCGCGCCTGAGCCGCCAAAAGAAAAAACGCCTGAGAAAAAAGTGGTTGAAACTCCAGAAGAGCTTCCGACTGAACCTGAAGTTGTTGAAAAACCTGCTGATACTGCAGAAGCTATTCCTGAACCCCCCAAAGATAAACCCGATGAAAAGCCTGAACCGCCCGCGTTTAGCCTTGATGCTTTGGATGCTCTTGTCGATAAGTCCCGCCAAACGCAGCCCGAAGCTAATCAGCAAATGGCTTTGGTGTCGGAGACCAATCGTTACGAATTTGCCGAAAGCGCCCGCGCAGGCTCCGGGGCGCAAGATGACCTGACACTCTCAGAGCTTGATGCGCTGCAGTCCAAAATGTATAAATGCTGGCGCATGTCTGTGGACGCCAAAAACCCTGAAGACCTTGTCGTCCAAGTTCGCGTGAAATTGTCCGTCGATGGTCAGGTGCAGGACGCAAAGCTCACGGACCGGGCTGGCATATATGCGTCCGGCGACCCTTACCTGAAGGTAGCTGCAGAGCGGGCCTTGCGGGCCGTGTCCAAATGTGCACCCTATGATTTCTTACCTGCGGATAAATATGACACGTGGAAAGACCTCACGCTAAACTTCCGTCCAGAAGCGTAATACCAAAGGAAAACTTGTGAAAAATCTGACGACTAAATTCATTGCCAGCTTCGCGCTCATATGTGGTCTATGGGGCGCGGCTGTGCTTCCGGCCTCTGCGCAGCTTGAGATCGATATTACAAAAGGCAATATCGACCCGCTGCCGATTGCCGTGCCTGAATTCATCACTAGCGATGCGCGTATTCAGCAAATCGGCGCGGATATGGCAGATGTTATTCGTCAGGATTTAGAACGGTCGGGTCTGTTTGACTCGTTATCCCCGGACTCGTTCATCGAAAAACAAACCAATATTGACTATCAGCCCGATTTCGCAAATTGGCGCGTGATTAAGGCGGAAGCGCTCGTGTCCGGTCGTATTATCATGGAAAGTGAAAATCGCTTGCAGGTGGAATTTCGTCTGTGGGATGTCTTCGGCGGTAAGCAGTTGTCAGGACTACGTCTTGCGACGACGCCGGATAATTGGCGCCGTATTGCTCACAAAGTCTCCGACGCGATTTATGAGAGCCTAACGGGCGAAAAAGGTTATTTCGATAGCCGCGTAGTTTACATTGACGAGACGGGGCCGAAGACGGATCGCCGTAAACGCCTCGCGATTATGGATCAAGACGGGGCGAATTCACAGTATTTGCTCTCAGGCTCGCGGACGGTTCTCACGCCGCGTTTCTCGCCTAATTCTCAAACCATTACCTTTATGTCTTACGAGTCTATCGTGCCGCAAATCTACGTACTTGATATTGAAACAGGTCGCCGTGAACTTCTCGGAGATTTTCCGGGTATGACCTTTGCGCCGCGGTTTTCGCCGGACGGAAATACGTTGATTATGTCGATGATTGTCAAAGGAAATAGCGATATTTACAGTATGGATTTACGCTCGCGCTCAACCAAACGCTTGACGTTTGAACCTGCGATTGATGTCTCCGCAAGTTATGCGCCTGACGGAAAAAACATCGTCTTCAACTCGGATCGTGGCGGCTCTCCGCAGCTTTATGTTATGGAGGCTAATGGGTCGAATGCGAAACGTATAAGTTTCGGGAAGGGGCGTTACTCTGCCCCTGTCTGGTCTCCGCGCGGCGATAAAATTGCCTTTGTCAAAAGCCAAAATGGAAAATTCTCTATTGGCGTAATGAATCCTGACGGCTCAGGGGAGCGTATATTAACGGAGAGCTGGCTGGACGAGGGGCCGACATGGTCGCCCAATGGCCGGGTTATTTTGTTTAGCCGCGAAACACGCGGTCGAGCTGGAAAAAACGAAGTCTGGTCTATTGACTTGACGGGGAAAAACCTGCGGAAGTTGCCAACACCCGGAAATGCCTCTGACCCGGCGTGGTCGCCATCCTTGCCATAATTTGGTGCCAATTCATATTTATGCGTGTGAAAGTATTACGTGAACGTCACATCTTAGGCCTTGATTAGGCGTATTTTCAGCGTTTTATTAAACAAAGACTAGAAAAAGGGCTTTAACTGAGAGGACGCGACATGAAACTAAGATATTTGAGTTTGATTCTGGGTGTAGCTACGCTGTCTGCTTGCGCGACGAAACCCATACCTGCTGCCAAGGCCCCGGTTGCCGCCGCCCCTATTGTTAAGGCCCCGTCTCCTGTAACGCGCCCGGCGCCCGCTCCGCAGGTTTTTCAAGAAGCCGCGCCGCCAATGATAATAGCGGATCCCAATGCTCCCCTTCCGGGAAGCGTTGCGGACTTTGCCTACCAAGCGGGCGAAGACCGTGTTTATTTTGGTTATGACCGTTATGAACTCTCCTCGGCTTCGAGAGACGTTTTAAAGAAACAAGCTATATGGCTCAATAAATACAACCAGGTGACGGCTGTTGTGGCCGGCCATGCGGATGAACGCGGGACGCGGGAATATAATTTGGCTCTGGGCGCGCGGCGCGCTGACAGCATAAAGGCCTTTCTCGTGAGCCAAGGCGTAAGTCCATCACGCCTGACGACAGTCTCCTACGGTAAGGAACGCCCGCTTGACGCGCGTTCAAGTGACAGTGGTTGGGCGCGTAATCGCAATGGCCATACAAATATTGTGTCCGGCGCTATTGGGTAAGACGTTAAGGTTTCAGTAAGAACCTTAACTGCCTTTTAAGCTTACTGGCCCCATTGTGGCCGTTATAGTCTGGCATAGAAGCCATCTGGCTACACGGAGACAATCATGCGCGTTTCAATTATAGCAATTCTTACGGTCTGCTTTTTTAGCAGTCCGGCCTTTGCGCAAAGTAAAAAAGAGCTTTTAGCGCAGGATGTGCAATTAGCGAAGCGCATCACAACATTAGAATCCCGCATGCTTACGGGCGACCCCGCGGCCGAGCGTTTGATGCAGCGTATGGACGCTCTTGAGACCAAGACGCGGACGCTTACCGGCGAGCTTGAGCGGGTGCGGTATGAACGCGATACCTTACGCAAAGAGCTTCAGGCTTTGTCCGAAGATATTCGAGCGGTCCAAGATTTGTCCAACCGCATGAAAATTCATTTAGACGCGGTAGACCTTGTCGCTCGAGAAACCAAAACGGCTAACGCGCCTCGCATACATAACGGGCAGCCCGCCTATCAGCCGCCCGCCTACGACATGGGGGGAACGCAGCCTAGCGCTATCGGGGATGCGCCCGTCTACCGCGAGTCGACTATTCCTGTGCAGGAACAATATATGGACGCAGCCCAATTACCCAATGAGGGTAAACGCATGCTAGCGGAAGGAGATTTTTCCGGTGCTCAAACGGCGTTCAAGCAATACCTCTCAGTCAATCCGGATGCGCCTGATGCGGGCGAAGTGAGTTATTGGCTCGGCGAAGCGTATTTCGTTAGAGGCGGCTACGCGGATGCGGCGGATGCATATATTGGATCCATGCGTAAATCACCTACGGGCACAAAAGCGCCGGAGGCCATGATTAGACTTGCGGCGGCTATGCGCGAATTGGGCAACCGGGCCGAAGCGTGCCAAACACTCTCAAGTTTCCCCGCTCAATTTCCTTCTGCTCCGGCGTCTGTGCGTGAGAAAGCCCGTGTCGAAACCGTCCGGACGGGATGTTAAGCGGCGCTTTACCGGATGACTTAAAATCAAAACTGGATGAGCTATTGTCTAGCGCTACCAATCCGCGATTTGCAATTGCGTTTTCAGGCGGCGGCGATAGCACGGCACTCCTGCAGGTCTTGGCGGGGCATGAACATTGCGCCGCTGTTTACATAGTCGATCATGGGTTAAGGCGCGGCTCTGCTAAAGAGGCTGAGCTCGCGAGGATACGCGCGCAAGCTCTTGGCTATTCAGCCCAAATTTTAACATGGCGACCTGAAATGGTCAAAACCGGACTACAAGAAAAGGCCCGCAAGGCCCGTTACGCTTTGATGGGGCGGGCGTGTCGCGAAAATGATATTCCCTTTCTGGTCACGGCCCACACACAAGGCGATCAGGCAGAAACGCTTCTTATGCGCTATGAGCGGGGCACAGACTGGCGCGGAGCGGCAGGCATGGCCGAGAGCACGTTTGCGCCTCTGTGGCCAGAACTGGCCAGTGTTACCCTTCTGCGTCCTGCCTTGAGCATGACGCGTGAGGATTTGCGCAGTTATAATCGCGAAAACAGTCTCGAATGGATCGAAGACCCGAGCAATGAAAACACAAGTTTCAAACGCATCGAAACGCGTCAGTATCTCAAATCCCGGTCTGGCCTTGCGGATACTCTCATTTCGGCGGCCACTGATTTGCAGAAGGGCCGCGAAGCTGAGCAGACGCACCTTCGCGCGCGGGCTCAAAATGTAATCACATATGGCGTTATGGGAGATATGCGCCTCACAAATGCAGTGCCCAGTCAATTATTGAACCTATGTTTGCACGCGGTCTCCGGTTCGGGTGAGCCAGTAAGAGCCGAAGCGCTCCAAAGGCTCGCGGCGGCTATGAGCAAACCTAATTTTAAAGGCGCTACATTGGGCGGGACGCAAATTATGCCAGACGTAGGGGGCTATCATATTTCTCGCGATCCCGGAGCCGTACTTGGGCGCAATAATAAGCCGCGGCTTCCTGATAGGGTCCTGACAGAAAAGCCGACACTCTGGGACGGACGTTTCTGGGTTGAAGGCCAGGTAAAAGGTGCCTGTATTGTTCCGTTTTGGCCCGAGAGAGACCGGCTCACATCGGAACAAAGAAAAGAATTCCGCGCCATACCTAAAAGTGTGCGTAAAACATTGCCGGCTGTGGTCGTTGAGGGTGAGCTTGCAGCGGTGGCTGGAGGTTTAAAACATCCAGATATTCAGATTATATCCGCCGTTCAGTCGCATTTAGAAGGCCGCTTAGGCCCAGCGTAACTTTATGCCTATATCTGGAATGAAAAATGCAGGGTAAGTGACCTTACCTTTTGAGCCTAGCGTTCCTATATGATAGGCTAAGACATATGACACGGCCCCGGCTGGCCACGATTAGCCCAGCCTAGCCAGTATTTGAAAGAGACCGATGAATTTTAACGTACGAAACCTTGCCATGTGGGCCCTTGTTCTGACTATGTTTGTTGTGATGATTACGGTTACGCAGCAATCACCAAATCCTGTAAATAACAACACTTACAGTTTCTCTGAGTTGACCACAGCCATTGAGGGCGGCGAGATTAAGTCGGCTAAAATCGATGAAACAGGCGGCGTGATTACAGGCAAGAAAGTCGACGATACATCCTTCAAGGCTTACACATCTCGGTTCAATGAAAAATCTGCTGAAGTCTTCGCAGCCAATAATGTACCGTTTGAGTATGAAGAGGTTAAAGGACAAAATACACTGCTGAATGCTCTGTTTAGCTTCCTACCGCTTCTCTTAATTATTGGCCTGTCAGTCGTGTTCATGCGGTCCATGCAGGGCGGCGGAAAGGGCGGGGCGATGAGCTTTGGTAAATCCCGAGCCAAGCTCCTCACCGAGTCTCAAGGCAAGGTTACATTTGATGATGTGGCCGGCGTACAAAGCGCCAAAGAAGACCTTAAAGAAGTTGTTGAGTTCCTCCGGGATCCAACGAAGTTTACGCGCCTTGGCGCAAAAATCCCAACCGGCGCGCTCCTTATTGGTCCCCCGGGCACAGGTAAGACGCTCCTTGCGAAAGCTGTTGCGGGTGAAGCCGGCGTTCCATTTTTTACAATTTCGGGTTCCGATTTTGTAGAAATGTTTGTCGGTGTCGGTGCGTCCCGTGTCCGCGATATGTTCGCGGACGCACGTAAAAATGCGCCGTGTATTATCTTTATTGACGAGATCGACGCGGTCGGCCGTCACCGTGGCGTAGGCACGTCAGGCGGCCATGAAGAACGTGAACAGACTTTGAACCAACTCCTCGTCGAGATGGACGGCTTTGACGGCCAAGAAGGCGTTATCATTATTGCCGCGACCAACCGTCCTGATGTTTTGGATAAAGCGCTTCTGCGTCCGGGTCGTTTTGACCGCCAAATTGAAGTGCCTTACCCTGATATTCAAGGCCGCGAGAAAATTCTTAACGTCCACATGCGCGGTAAACCGATTGCGGCCGATGTTGATGTTCAATACATCGCGCGCGGCACGCCGGGCTTCTCCGGCGCTGACCTCGCAAACCTTGTCAACGAGGCGGCACTTCTTGCGGCGCGCCGTAACAAGTTAAAAGTTACGCTTCGCGAATTCGAAGACGCCCGCGATAAAGTCATGATGGGTGCAGAGCGCCGCACGCTGGCGATGTCCGATGAAGAAAAAGCGATGACGGCGTACCACGAAGCCGGACATGCGATTGTCGGCCTTAATATGATTGGCTCTTTACCCATCCACAAGGCGACAATTATTCCGCGCGGACGTGCCCTCGGTATGGTTCAATACATGCCGGAGCGGGATCAAATCTCGCAAAGCCGCCAGGAAATGATTGCCCGTATGGCGATGGCAATGGGCGGGCGCGCTGCGGAAGAGATTCACTTTGGTTATGACAAAGTGACCTCCGGTGCGAGTTCGGATATCGAACAAGTCACGCGCATAGCAACGGCTATGGTCACGGAGTGGGGCCTGTCTGATGCCATCGGTCCGATTGCCTACAAGGACACAGATCAGCAGAGCTTTATGCCGGGTATCGGACGCGGCTCGTCTATCTCGCCGGAAACCGCGACCATGATTGAGTCAGAGATCAAACGCTTTGTCACAGACGCACACGAAACCGCCACCAAAATACTCAAGAAGAAAAAGAAGGATTGGGTCGCATTGGCCGAAGCTTTGCTTGAATACGAAACGCTCTCCGGTGATGAGATTCAAGAGCTTCTCAAGAACGGTACAAAGCCCAAGCGCCCAGACTTTGAGAACGGCGGAAAGCCTGCAGTCTCGGCAGTTCCGTCCACCAACAAGCCTAAGAAACTAGGCGGCGCGGCAGAAGCTTAAAAGGAGCCCCGCTTTTAAGGCGGGGTTTTTTCTATGACGTTCAAACGGCCAAAAATAATGGGCATCTTGAATGTCACGCCGGATAGTTTTTCTGATGGCGGGCAGTTCAACGATTATGATCTCGCGGTCAAACGCGCGCTTCAGCTCATTGATGAGGGCGCGGATATTATCGACATAGGCGGGGAGAGTACACGGCCCGGCGCGTTGGAAATTTCAGTCAAAGACGAAGTCATACGCACAGTTCCCGTTGTTGTCGCGCTACGCGAAGCCCTGCGGGATTTGGACGCCGAGCCGCAAATCTCCATCGACACCCGCAAGCCGGAAGTGGCCGAAGCCGCTATCCATGCGGGCGCGGATATCTGGAACGATGTCACCGCGCTGACCTTTAATAAAAACTCGGAAAGCGTCGCGGCGGATTTGTCCTGTCCCGTCGTCATGATGCATATTCAAGGGTCGCCTGAAACCATGCAAATTAATCCGCATTACGATGACCCTGTGGCAGACGTAAAAGATTGGCTGGCCAAGCGTATCGACGCCGCAGAGTTCGCAGGCGTGGAGCGCCACAACATCACCCTCGACCCGGGCATAGGGTTCGGAAAACGCCAAGAGGATAACCTTGCGCTCTTAGGGCAACTCGATAAATTTCACGACCTCGGCTGTCCGCTCCTCATGGGCGCGTCCCGCAAAAGCTTCATCGGAAAAATAGATGGCAGCGCCAGCGATGACCGCCTCGGCGGCTCCATCGCCGCCGCCCTCTGGTCAGCCGCCCTAAGTGCGTCTATCCTCCGCGTGCATGATGTGAGCGAAACTGTTCAAGCGTTGAAGGTTTGGGAGGCTATGGCGAATGGGTAAATATATTCCGGATAGAGTTCTAGAAAATCGTTCTGAACTTGCGCGTGAGCTTTTAAGTGATCGATACTGGTTGATAAGGCGTAAAAAAATTCTGACGGCACTTTTGCTATTTTTTTTGCTAGGTACTTTTGGAGCACATAGGTTTTATTTTAAAAAATGGCGCTCTGGCGCGGCTCTGATTTTAGTTCTAGCACTGCTTGTTCTATCGCCATTATATCTGCCCTTTGCGTTAGTAGAGACAGATATGGTTACAACAGTCGTACCGATACTAATCCTAATGGTTCTGCTATATGAATTCATAAAGATTTTCATAAATATTGAGAAATACAATTCGGAATTAGCCTTAGAAATCAAAAAAGAAGCTGGTGTGCTTTAATAATTTAACATTTTTAAAGTTCCGTAAAAACGAAGATAACATATGACCAAACAACCCCAAGGCCGTGTCCTTATCATCGCCGGTTCAGACTCCGGAGGCGGAGCGGGCATTCAAGCCGACATCAAAACTTGCGCGGCATTTGGCGCTTACTCCATGACGACTATCACAGCGATCACGGCGCAGAACACTGTCGGTGTGCAGCAGGTCGAACTGCTGTCTCCCGCAATTGTCCGCGCGCAAATTGAGAGCGTTATGACGGATATTGGTGCGGACGTTATTAAAATCGGCATGCTTGGTAATCAGGCCATCGTCGAGACCGTCGCCGATGCGCTCTTAGAATTTGGCGAAGACTGTTTCGTTGTGCTCGATCCTGTTATGGTGGCGACGTCAGGCGACACATTATTAGAAGACGGCGCGATTGCGGCGCTTAAAGATAAGCTCTTGCCGATGGCGGACCTGATAACGCCGAATGTGCCTGAAGCCGCGCTGCTCACGGGCATGACGGTGGACGACGTCGAGTCGATGCAAAAAGCCGGCGAGACCTTACTTGAAATGGGCGCCTATGCCGCCTTGATGAAGGGCGGACACCTCGAGGGCAAGTCTGTGCTCGACATGCTGGTCACAAGTGAGGGGACGAATACGATGAGTTCTCCGCGTATCCGTTCGCGCCATTCACACGGCACAGGCTGTACGCTGGCGAGTGCCTGCGCGGCGGCTATGTCGCTTGGCATAGATATGGACGAAGCGGTTATGAGCGCGCGGGAATTTGTATTCGAAGCCATTCGTACCGCCCCGAAATTCGGTAAAGGCAATGGCCCGCTTAATCATGGCCTCGCAGATTTATCCGGCGAAGATGAGCCCACTCCTGACAATCCATTTGCGGCGTTAAAGGGACTGCAAACCTAAGCAAGCCTGTAGGGCGGTCTAGGCCAATGGCCATAAGCCGCCATTCCGATGTTGCCCTGTGGTAACGGCGGATTACGAGCAAGCTCTAATCCTCCCTACTAGACAGCTAGCCCAAAGGCACTTTTTGTATTTGCTTCTTTCCAGAACGGCTGAAAATCACACCCGACAAAATTATCACAAATGCTAAAACAATGCGCCACGTAAAGTCCTCGTTCAAGAACCACACGCCTGCGGCCACAGATACAATCGCCGGAAAATAATTAATTCGGGCAAGCGTGCTCGGCCCCGTCTTTTGAACAACCTGTAGATAAAGAATATTTGCAAATGCGGTGGAGCCGACGCCGAGACCAACAAGCATTGTTATTGCAATAGGCGGAGGCAGGGATGACGGCACGCCGGACGCGATAGCCGCGCTGGCTGATACAAGGGCGGCGCACAGGACCATCATGGCGGCCGCGACGGACGGCGGCGTATCAGGTGCGCGCTTGGCCAGGATTGTCGTGATCGCATAAAGCAGAGCCGCGAACACGGCAAGCATTTGCGCCTTCCAATCAGAAATTAATTCGAGGCTTAAATTATCCGGCAGGAATAGAACGACGACCCCCGCAAACCCGATAAGAAACCCAATGAATTTGCGCCAAGATAGCGCTTCATTGGCAAAGAAATGCGCGAGGATAATCGTAAAAATTGGCATGGCAGACCCGATGATGGCGCAGATACCGCTATCAATTGTTATCTGTGCTTCGGCGAACAGAAAGAAAGGCAACACAATTCCTGTCATTCCCATAACGCCATACCAAAGCCAGCGTTTATCAATAAGCTTAGGGAATTTGCGGCCTCGTAATTTGGCATAGGTGACGAGCAATACGGCGGCAATAGACGTGCGGCTGGCGACAAGCCAAATTGGCGAGACATCGCGAACAGCAACGGAGACCATCGGATAGGCCAACCCCCATGTCAAAACCAAAATGGCGGCAATGCCGTAAAGCGTTGCCGGGCTCATCTCTTGGGAATCGTCGCCGGAATTATTCATAACCCCGCTTGGCAGGGGGAGCGGGGAGGGTCAACGCATTTTAAGCTTTAAAGGGATCCCGCATGAGAATAACGTCTTCGCGTTCGGGCGATGTCGAGACCATGCTCACCGGGCAGCCGATAAGCTCTTCGACGCGGCGAACATATTTGACGGCTTCGGCAGGGAGGTCCGCCCAAGAACGCGCGCCCCGGGTTGAGCCTTGCCAACCTGGCATCGTCTCA
>ENA-ORXT01000421-ORXT01000421.1-marine-metagenome-genome-assembly--contig:-NODE-421-length-67900-cov-183.910148_pt1 | contig 67900 bp, 49 predicted proteins | sample MGYA00237868_ERZ511482 | MGnify/ENA metagenome assembly ERZ511482 | reverse complement strand
TATGCTGATATTAGTGGACTTTCAGAACCTACTCAAAACGAAGGTGGTGGAGAAAGTTTTCAAGTTGGTGCCAACTACGGTATCGGCATTGGAGAAAAAGGTGGATTTGTGAATATTACTTTAAATTATATGACGAAGCAACCATTCAATAGAATGGACGACTATACCATAGAAATGTTTGCTGCTGACGACCCACGTAGAGGAGATCAAATTTCAGAATTCGCAGCATTTAATCAAGGTGATGCTGATGCAATAGCAGCTTACAATGCTCAGTGGGTAGATAATGCCGAAAACAATGCATCTCTTCCAATAGATCAAAGAGGACGTGCCATAGTCAACCAACTCAACGATCCGCCGGGAAGAAGAATGGCTAGAATGGGTGGCTCAGGTATCACAAATGCTGGTATATTTCTAAATATGGAATTACCTCTATCTGATAAGGCTAGTTTTTACTCATTTGGTGGATACAACTATAGACTTGGACAAGCTACTGGTTTTGTAAGAAGACCTAACCAATCAGGTAGACAATCTGGATTGTGGCCATTAGGATTTTCTCCACACTTAGATAGTGACATCCAAGATTTATCTGGAGCATTTGGTTTTAAATCTGAACTTAATGGATGGAATATAGACTTGAGTAATAGCTATGGAAGCAATAGCTTTGGGTGGACGATTTTCAATTCTAATAATGCTTCACTTGGACTAGAGTCGCCAACATCATTTGAAGCAGGAAAGTTAAAATACGCACAGAATACTATGAATCTTGATGTATCAAAAGAATTAGATGTCGGATTCCCTCTTAATATAGGATTAGGAACAGAATTCAGATTAGAGAATTTTATACAAACGGCAGGAGAAGATGAATCATGGCAAAATTATGATGGTGGAATCAAAGAAGCAGGATCACAAGTATTTCCAGGATATCAGAGAGGTAATGACATTAATAAATTCAGATTTAATTCTGGAATCTATGCAGATATTGAGGCAGAGCTTTCTGATGCGTTTTTAGTGGGTCTTGCAGGTAGATTTGAAGACTATTCAGATTTTGGTAGTAATTTCAACTGGAAGTTATCTAGTAGATACAGAATCTCTGATAAGGTCACTTTAAGAGGTGCTTACTCTACAGGATTTAGAGCCCCGTCACTTCCTCAAAAGTTCTTTAGTTCATTTACATTACAGTTTATCTCAATTGATGATCCGAATAATCCAGGGCAAACCATTATTGATGGTGTAAATATTGCACACTTAAATGATGATAGTTTTGTGACTAGACAGTTCGGCATAGAAAGTCTTAAGCCAGAGACATCAGTAAATGTAAGTTTAGGATTGACAACAAGATTAGGGAGATTATCATTGACTGCAGATGTGTACCAGATTGACATCAAAGATAGAATAGGTATTACAGGTCGGTTTAATGGTGGTCAAGATGACCGATTTGCTGCTATCTTGGGCCCTGCGGGATTATCTCAAGTACAGTTCATGACTAATGTAGCTGACACAAAGACACAAGGAGTAGATGTGGTGGGAAGCTATTTCTTTCCCCTAGACAATGGTAGCTTCAAATTAAACTTTGGAGCAAACTTCACGAAAACTGAATTGCCTAGAGGAAACAATGATGCACCCATAATTAATACTGGGCAGTTCCTGGAAGGTTTTGAGAATAATTTATTTAATCGTGAAGAAATATCCAGATTAGAAGTAGCACAACCGAGGAGCAAGATCATTGTAGGTGGTCTTTTGAGACTGGGTAATCTCTCTACCAATCTCACCTTTACACGATTCGGAGAGATAGATTATATACACCCAAGTTCTGCAGAAGTTGCCAATGCCTGGAACGGAGGAGCTCTAGAAATCAGAGACCAGACATTCTCTGCAAAAATTCTTACTGATATAGACCTCACTTATTCAATAAGTGAAAATATTAATATAGGAATAGGCGGCACTAACATTTTAAATATATATCCAGATAGACATGTTCATTCTGGTAACTATAGTGGTGGCATGTTCCCATATAGTAGAAGAGTATCTCAATTTGGTATAGCTGGAGCTGGTTATTATGCTAAAGCTGATTTCAATTTTTAAGTATAATTATATACATAGTTTTTAGTTTTTTCATTGAATTTAAATCGAGCTTGTCTTGATTTTATATTTGACTACCAGAATAATTTCATGATTTCTGGTAGTCAACTTTTATAATTATAAAGTATGGAAAGGAGAATGATATTGTTGCTTTTAGGTCCATTGATGTGCATAGCAATAGCTTTTTCACCTATAGAGATCATTAGCCCTGACGCTGATCGTGTCATAGGTGTAGCTTGTTGGATGATACTATGGTGGATTACTGAAGTAGTATCTATTTCGGTGACAGCTTTAATTCCGTTAACTTTTTTTCCCTTACTTAGTATAATGTCAATAAAGGAGGTTGCTCCTTATTATGGACATCCTATCGTTTTTTTATTTTTCGGAGGTTTCATTATGGCCTTAGCCTTAGAAAAAGTTAATCTACATAAACGAATAGCACTCAGTATAATCAACTTTACAGGTACTCATCCAAATCGTGTAATACTTGGTTTTTTGATATCCACAGCCTTTCTAAGTATGTGGATCAGCAATACCGCTACTACAGTGGTAATGCTACCTATTGCCTACTCTGTGATCAAATTGATGTCCTGCGATGGAGATGGATTCTCAGTAGAAGATAAAAAATTCGCCTTGAGCATCTTGCTCGGTATCGCTTTTTCTGCGAATGTAGGAGGCACAGCCACAATTATAGGCACCCCACCAAATATTGTTCTTGCTGGCTTTATGGAGAGTGAATATAATTATAGTATTTCTTTTGTAAAGTGGATGATGATCGGTGTACCCTTTGCGATTTTAATGATCGGATTTATCTATGTTTTACTTACTAAGGTTATGTATAAGACCAGTGTAGATTCATTCGATGGACCCGGAGAGTTCATAAAAGAAGAACTGAATAAATTAGGTAAGATAACGCTACAAGAAAAGTATGTGACGGTAATATTTATAGTCGCTATCATATTATGGATCTTCAAAAACAGCATTAATTCTTCTTTTCCGCATTTGAATCTGTCGGATACGACGATAAGCATGTTAGCCGCATTTTCTTGTTTCTGTATTGTCTATCAAGGGAAACTTCTTTTTGAATGGAAGGATACTAAAAATCTTCCATGGGGCATCATTATCTTATTTGGTGGAGGTCTCTCATTAGCTAATGGATTATCTCAGGTCGGAATTGTAGATTTAATAGGTGATGTCGTTAGTGGTCATTCCTATAGTGTTCTTTTAGTGTCCTTCCTGCTAATAGCAGTAATGCTGTTCATGACAGAGCTGATGAGTAATGTAGCCCTGGTCGCCATATTTGCGCCAATGGTAGCCGGAGTGGCATCTGGACTAGACATGAGTATTCTTCAGATTTTAATTCCAGTAGCTATGGCTTCTAGCTGTGCCTTTATGCTTCCAATGGCGACTCCACCTAATGCTATCGTTTTTGCAAGTGGACATATTAAAGTCAAGGATATGGCAAGAACAGGAATCTTTCTGAATCTCGTTTCAATTGGAGTTTTAGTCTTATTCTTTAAGTTCTTAATACCTGTAATTATGCCAGCGACGATTTAGAATTAACACCTAAAAATGGAAAACACCCTACTTATTGGTAAGACCGCTCTCGTATGTGGGGCTGATGGAGTAAGATATAGCGCAGCTACAGAACTCTCCATTGCAGGGGAAAAAATAGTCTTAGTCGGTCGATCAGCAGAATAACTTGTTAAAAATAAAAGCGAGTTATTGATCATTGATCGTCTTTATCATTGAATAACTCAGCAGTAGAAATGGCATCTTTAGCTTGGTATAGCTTGGCTTGGGTTACTTATCAGTAGGTATCCATATAGCTTGCTGGTAGATACGACCTACTCCTTTAATGGCGCCATCATAGTATGTGTCCGGACTTCCGAGATATCCAGAATGATGAGTTTCTATGTCACCTCTAGATACTTTTTCTTCTTTTGCATGTTCCAATACTACTAACCGTGCTTCAGTAAGAATGCTCCCTTCTTCTGAGATTTTTGGCTTCTAATGCTGTCAGTCGCTTCTTGAAAGTTTCCACATCGTGGCAAAGTCAAATACTTCTAACTCCTCCAGGAGAAATACTAAGTCCTCCTTTCAAGAATACGATGCTCCCTTTCTTTTGCCCATAGGCTGGATATTCAAAAGCTATTGCCACAAGCTATTCTTCAGTAGCTGGGTCACCTCGATTTTTATGATTCGGTTTCCTTCTATATATTGCGTATAAAGCAGCTTCAGCTAAAGCTTATTGTTTTGCTTTTTCTCTTTTTTGTTCTACCGAAGCCGCCTGTCCTCCTAAACCATGAATAAACCTTGATCGGGTCTTTATTTTTAATACCACAATAGGATGTAAATTAAAAAAGGCTTCGCAGAAAATCCGCGAAGCCTTTTACTTTTATGACTATTCTAAGATAGCATTTACACTTGTTCCTCAGTAGTGGCTACTGCTCCCTCTAATTCTCCTGCTGCTACTTCTTCTGGCTCTGGGATAATCTCCACAGGTACGACTTTCATTTCTCTGTAGTCCTTGATTCCTGTTCCCGCTGGTATCAATTTACCGACGATGACATTCTCTTTCAGACCATTCAGATAATCACGCTTCGCGCCTATGGCTGCAGTACTCAGTACTTTAGTCGTCTCCTGGAATGAAGCAGCTGAGATCCAGCTTTCCACACCAAGTGATGACTTAGTAATCCCTTGTAAGATTGGCTTAGCTGTAGCAGGCACTGCGTCTCTGAACTGTGTGACCTTCTTATCATTTCGCTTCAAGAATGAATTCTCTTCTCTGAGCTGTCTGATAGAAACTAACTGACCTGGTTTCAGAACTTCTGATCCGCCTGCATCTGTGATAAATTTCTTATCAAAGATCCAATCATTCATTTCATTGAAATTTACTTTCTCCACAGCTTCTCCTTCTAAGAAGATCGTATCACCTGGATCTTCGATCTCCACTCTTCTCATCATCTGTCTCACGATCACCTCAATGTGCTTATCATTAATCGTGATCCCCTGAGAACGATAGACTTCTTGGATCCCATTCACTAAGTACTGCTGTACTGCGAATGGACCTTTAATACTAAGTATATCTATCGGCGCAGTAGCTCCATCAGAAAGCTGAGTACCAGCTCTTACGAAGTCACCCTCTTGCATCAGCAAGTGCTTAGATAGTCCGACAAGATATTTACGCTTCTGCTCTGTCTTCTCATCCTCGACGAATACTTCTCTATTTCCTCTTTTGATCTTACCAAAAGATACGATACCGTCTATCTCAGAAGTCACTGCTGGGTTAGATGGATTACGCGCTTCGAATAATTCTGTGACCCGTGGCAGACCACCCGTAATATCCTGAATAGAACCAAGCTTACGAGGTATCTTTGCGATCTTATCACCAGAATTTACTTCGACTCCATTCTCTACAGAGATATAGGCACCCACTGGAAGGTTATAGCTTTTTAGCTCTTTACCCGCAGCAGTTACGATTTTCAGTGTTGGAATCTTCTTCTTATTCTTAGACTCCATCACGACTTTCTCGACATAGCCTGTCTGATCATCTCTCTCTGTTCTGAATGTCACACCCTCTTCGATTTCTTCATACTGGATGAGTCCACCAAATTCTGATATGATGACTGCATTAAATGGATCCCATTCACAGAGCACTTCACCTTTACTAATATTCTGTTTATCCTTGACGAATAAAGTAGCACCATATGGAATATGAAGCGTACCAAATACTTTGCGTGTTTCTGGATCGACTATTCTAATCTCTCCAGACCTTGATAATACGACTTCAGATCTTTTATCATTTTCAATAGAAGTAGTGGTCTTGATATTATCAAACTCCATCACACCATCAAACTTAGATACTAAAGTATTCTCAGCTTTAGTAACAGATGCAATACCCCCTACGTGGAATGTACGAAGTGTCAGCTGTGTACCAGGCTCTCCAATACTCTGAGCGGCTATGATACCTACACTATCCCCGATATTCGCTATTCTACCAGAAGCAAGGTTATTACCATAGCACTTAGCACAAACCCCAGTCTGTGATTCACATGTCAGTACCGATCTGATTTTTACCATTTCTACACCTATATCGTCTATCTCCTTCGCTTTCTTGATGGTAATATATTCAGCAGAGCCTAATAAGACCTCGTCAGTGACAGGGTGAAGAATATCACGAAGTGCATACCTTCCGACGATTCTTTCGAAAAGTGGCTGTACGATATTCTCATTATCATCTTTTAGTGCTGTCGTATCGATACCACGTAGGGTCATACAATCCTGCTCAGTTATGATGACATCCTGAGAAACATCGACCAACCTTCTCGTCAGATAACCTGCATCTGCAGTCTTCAGTGCTGTATCGGCAAGTCCTTTACGTGCACCGTGAGTAGAGATGAAATATTCAAGTACTGATAGTCCCTCTAAGAAGTTAGATAAGATCGGATTCTCAATGATAGATCCTCCAGTGTCACCTGACTTACGCGGCTTTGCCATCAGTCCCCTCAGTCCACACAGCTGCTTAATCTGCTGCTTAGAACCCCTCGCTCCAGAATCAAGCATCATATACACAGAATTGAATCCGTCTTTATGCTCTGCTAATTCTTTCATTAGATTATCGGTGATCCGATTATCTGCGAATGTCCATTTATCTATGATCTGATTATATCGCTCATTATTCGTGATGAGACCCATGTTATAGTTATCCCATACCTCATCTACTTCTGTATTCGCCTCTTGTAGTGTCTGCTCCTTAATCGTAGGATTGATTAAATCTCCTAAGTTAAAAGATAGTCCACCCTTGAACGACCAGTAAAATCCTAAAGTCTTAATCTCATCAAGAAGTGTCGCGGTCACATTGAAGTTAGTTCTGGTAATGATATCACCAATAATACGCTTCAAATTACGCTTCGTCAATAAGTCATTGATAAAAGGAATCGATTCTGGTACAGCTTCATTAAAAATAACTCTACCGACTGTCGTCTCTATGATATCAATGATCATTTCTCCTTCTTCATTCTCAACTCTCGCCCGGACCTTTATCGCTTGATGAAGATCTACTTGACCTTCATTAAATGCAATGATGACTTCTTCAGGAGAATAAAAGGTAGATAACTTAATAGACTCATCTCTTGATCTTTCTTTCGTCAAGTAATACAGTCCTAAGACCATATCCTGAGATGGAAGTGTGATCGGAGATCCGTCCTGAGGATTCAGCATGTTATGAGAAGAAAGTAATAATACTTGCGCTTCTAATATAGCTGCCTGGCTAAGTGGTACGTGTACCGCCATTTGATCTCCATCAAAATCCGCATTGAATGCACCACATACTAATGGGTGCAACTGGATCGCTTTACCTTCTACCAGATTCGGCTGGAATGCCTGAATCGAAAGTCTGTGTAACGTCGGAGCTCGGTTAAGCATGATCGGATGCCCTTTCAGGATATTCTCTAATATTTCCCAAATAACTGGCTCCTTACGATCAACTAATTTCTTAGCTGACTTCACCGTCTTCACGATACCTCTTTCTATTAGTTTTCTAATGACAAACGGCTTAAATAGCTCAGCTGCCATTCCCTTAGGTAGGCCACACTCGTGTAGTTTCAGATTAGGACCGACGACAATAACCGATCTACCTGAATAATCTACCCTTTTCCCAAGAAGGTTCTGACGGAATCGACCTTGCTTACCTTTAAGTATATCACTTAAAGATTTTAATGATCGACCTCCCTCTGCTTTTACAGCATTAGACTTTCGAGAATTATCAAATAACGAATCAACAGCTTCTTGAAGCATACGCTTCTCATTCCTAAGGATGACTTCTGGAGCTTTGATCTCTAAGAGTCTCTTCAGTCTATTATTTCTGATGATGACTCTTCTATATAAATCATTTAAATCTGAACTTGCAAATCGTCCACCGTCTAATGGGACTAATGGTCGAAGTTCTGGTGGTATGACTGGTAAGTACTGGATGACAGCCCATTTAGGTTCGTTCACCATTCTGGTCTGACCATCTCTGAAAGCTTCTACGACTCTCAGTCTCTTCAGTGCCTCTGACTTACGCTGCTGAGATGTCTCAGTCGCAGCTTGATGTCTCAGATCATATGAGAGCTGATCTAAGTCCAAAAGATCTAACAGATCACTGACTGACTCGGCACCCATCTTCGCGATGAATTTTTGCGGATCAGTATCTTCCAGCATCTGATTACCTTCTGGTAATGAGTCTAGTACTTCGAAGTACTCTTCTTCTGTCAGGAGATCTTTGATATTGAGATCTTCCTCTTTCACACCCGGCTGTATGACCACGTATCTCTCATAGTATATGATGGTCTCTAATTTCTTAGATGACAATCCGAGGAGATACCCTATCTTATTAGGGAGTGACTTGAAGAACCAGATATGTACCACTGGTACTACCAGCTTGATGTGACCCATTCTCTCTCTTCTGACTTTCTTCTCAGTCACTTCGACTCCACATCGATCACATACGATGCCTTTATATCTTATTCTCTTATATTTCCCACAGTAGCACTCATAATCCTTCACAGGTCCAAAGATCCGCTCGCAGAAAAGACCATCCCTTTCTGGCTTATAGGATCTGTAGTTAATTGTTTCAGGCTTTAATACCTCACCATATGATCTCTCAAGTATATCGTCAGGCGAACAAAGACTGATCGTTATTGAGTTAAAATTTGATGTGGTTCTATTTGCAATATTCTTTTTGAATGGCATTGGCTATAGATTCTAAATTTTAATTAAAACTGACTACTCGAATTTGATATCAAGCGCTAATCCTCTTAGTTCGTGTACCAGTACATTAAATGATTCTGGTATGTTCGGTAACGGCAGATTGTCTCCTTTGACAATAGCTTCATATGCTTTCGCTCTTCCTATGATATCATCCGACTTAATCGTCAATAACTCTCTTAATATATTAGACGCTCCAAATGCCTCTAATGCCCAGACTTCCATCTCACCAAAACGCTGACCACCAAACTGTGCTTTACCACCTAATGGCTGCTGCGTAATCAATGAATATGGTCCGATAGATCTCGCGTGCATCTTATCATCTACCATGTGAGATAACTTCAGCATGTAGATCACACCGACTGTCGCTTCCTGATGGAATCTATCTCCAGTCTCACCATCTGATAGGTATGCTTGCCCCAGACTTGGTAGATCGCACTTCTGGATATATTCTTCTATCTCTCCCATACTCGCTCCGTCAAATATCGGTGTCGCGAATTTCAGTCCCATTTTCTCACCAGCCCATCCGAGTACTGTCTCGAATATTTGACCAAGATTCATTCTTGAAGGCACACCAAGTGGATTCAGAACGATATCAACTGGGGTCCCATCCTCTAAGAATGGCATGTCTTCCAGACGTACGATTCTCGATACGATACCTTTATTTCCATGTCTTCCGGCTAACTTATCTCCTACCTTCAGCTTTCTCTTCTTCGCTAAATATACTTTAGCTAATTTCAATACACCGGCTGGTAACTCATCACCTATACTGATATTGAACTTCTCTCTCTTGTACTTACCGACTTCTTCATTCGTCTTAATAGAATAATTATGAAGCAGAGTCGCGATTAGCCTATTGATATTATCGTCAGTCGACCAATTAGAATAATCTACTTGCGAAAACTTAATATTCTTAAGTACTTTATTACTGAACTTAGTCCCTTTTGGTATCAGCTCTTCATTGTATATACTTTCTACACCTTGAGATACTTTTCCTTTCAGGAGGACCATCAACTTATCTATTAGAATGGTCTTCAGCTCATTTAGTGTGACTTCATGTCTATCATCAAGCTTAGATAGAATTTCTTTCTCCTGTACTTTCTGAAATTTATCTTTCTTCGCTCTTGCAAATAATTGCTTATTGATGATCACACCTTTAGTAGATGGTGGCGCTTTAAGTGATGCATCTTTTACATCTCCAGCCTTATCTCCAAAAATGGCTCTTAAGAGTTTTTCTTCAGGTGTTGGATCAGATTCTCCCTTTGGTGTAATCTTACCAATTAGGATATTTCCTTCATTGATCCAAGCTCCGACTCTGATAACACCATTCTCATCAAGATCCTTGGTCGCTTCTTCACTAACATTAGGAATATCATTAGTCAGCTCCTCTTCTCCAAGCTTAGTATCTCTGACATCAAGCTCAAAATTCTCTATGTGTAATGACGTGAATACATCATCTCTCACCACTCGCTCTGATAATACAATCGCATCCTCAAAGTTATATCCCTTCCAAGGCATGAATGCCACTTTAAGATTTTGACCTAAAGCCAACTCTCCTTTCTCTGTCGCATATCCATCACATAGAAGACTTCCTTTCTGTACTCTATCACCTTTTTTGACAATAGGCTTTAGATTGATACAAGTTCCTTGATTCGTTCTTCTAAACTTAATCAATGTATAGGACTTCACATTATCCTCAAATGAGACAAGCTGCTCATCTTCAGTACGATCGTATTTAATAACGATCTCATTAGCATCTACATATTCTACGACTCCTTCTCCTTCTGCATTGATTAGCATCCTTGAATCCTGAGCTACTTTACCTTCAAGGCCTGTACCTACGATAGGTGACTGAGGCTTGACCAATGGTACAGCCTGACGTTGCATGTTAGATCCCATCAAGGCTCTATTCGCATCATCATTCTCTAAGAATGGAATCATTGATGCAGATACACCTACGATCTGATTAGGTGCGACATCCATATATTCTATCTCCTTAGGCGCAAGAACTGGGAAATCACCATGCTCTCTACACTTTATCTTATCTGTGGTAAATGTTCCTTTGTCAGTTAATCCAGCATTAGCCTGCGCGATCTTCTTAAAATCTTCACCCTCCGCTGATAGATATTGGGCTTCATTCTTAGTATCTACGACACCATTTTCGACCTTTCTATAAGGAGTCTCTAAGAAGCCCATCTTATTCACCTTAGCGTGAACGCACAGTGTAGAAATCAATCCAATGTTAGGTCCTTCAGGAGTCTCAATGGTACATAGTCTGCCGTAGTGAGAATAATGTACATCTCTTACCTCAAAACCGGCTCTTTCTCTAGATAAACCTCCTGGTCCTAATGCTGAAATTCTTCTTTTATGTGTAATCTCAGAAAGTGGATTGGTCTGATCTAAAAATTGTGATAGTTGGGAAGTTCCGAAGAATGAGTTGATCACAGAGGAAAGAGTCCTCGCATTAATCAAATCAATTGGTGTAAATACTTCATTATCCCGAACATTCATTCTCTCTCTGATCGTTCTTGCCATTCTCGCAAGACCGACACCAAACTGAGCATATAATTGCTCTCCGACAGTTCTGACACGTCTATTACTTAAGTGATCGATATCATCAAGCTCTGCCTTCTGATTGATCAGACTGACTAAGTATTTGACGATTTCAATGATATCTTCTTTAGTCAATACTAATAGCTCACTGTCTACATTGACACCTAGCTTTCTATTGATCTTATATCGTCCGACTTCTCCAAGATTATATCTCTTATCAGAAAAGAATAATTTATCTATGATTCCACGTGCAGTCTCCTCATCCGGTGGATCAGTACCTCTTAGCTGTCTGTAGATATGTACGACAGCTTCCATTTCAGAACTCGTAGGATCTTTCTGAAGAGTATTATATATAATGCTATAATCCTCAGAGACATCTTCTTTCTGTAAGATGATCATCTCAGTCTCAGCTTCTAAAATGAGTGCTGTGTTAGTTTCGTCTAATACGACATCTCTTTCAAGAATAATTTCATTTCTCTCGATCGTGACCACTTCACCAGTATCCTCATCCACGAAATCTTCAGTCCACTTACGGAGCACTCTTGCCGCTAATTTTCTACCGATAGACTTTTTAAGTGTCTTTTTATCAGCAGTAATTTCATCTGCTAATTCAAAAAGATTCAGTATTTCTCTATCAGAATCATATCCAATCGCTCTTAAAAGAGTCGTCACTGGAAATTTTTTCTTTCTGTCTATGTAAGCGTACATGACAGTATTAATATCTGTAGCAAATTCCATCCAGGCTCCCTTAAAAGGAATCACTCTGGCAGAAAAAAGCTTAGATCCATTAGGGTGGTAACTCTGGCTAAAGAATACACCTGGTGATCTGTGAAGTTGTGATACGATGACTCTCTCAGCACCATTCACGACGAATGTTCCTTTAGGGGTCATATAAGGTATGTTACCTAAAAATACATCCTGTACGATGGTCTGAAAATCAACGTGCTCTTCATCATTACAAGACAGCCTTAACTTAGCCTTTAGCGGGACACTATAAGTCAGACCTCTTTGCATACACTCAGGAATGCTGTATCGAGGTGGATCTATGAAGTAATCCAAGAACTCCAATACAAAGATGTTTCTAGCATCTGTTATAGGAAAATTTTCTTGAAATACTCGATACAGTCCTTCAGTATTTCTATTTTCCGGAGTTGTCGCCAACTGGAAAAATTCTTGAAATGACTTAAGCTGTATTTCTAGTAGATCAGGATATTGGGATGGTAATTGAATCTTACCAAAGTTCACTCTTTGCAGAGCGGCTGACGTATTAGCGGCCATTAGTAAATTTTAAGTTTAAGTACTTGCAGGATAGAAATCGTTATTCCTACTGAGCTGCTTAAAAATAACCATAGGCCTAACTCGTGTATAACACTAGCTAAGCCATTTGATTATATTTTATTTAGAAACGGAATCAATAATTGGTTCAGAGTTAGAATTACTTTAATTCTACGTCTGCTCCAGCTGCCTCTAAGGCACTTTTCATTGATTCAGCGTCAGCTTTAGGTACACCTTCCTTGATTGCTCCAGGTGCTCCATCCACTAATTCTTTAGCTTCTTTCAAGCCAACTCCTAAAAGATTTTTCACTTCTTTGACAACTGCTAATTTTGCAGCGCCTGCTGAATTCAATATGACATCGAACTCAGTTTTTTCCTCTGCACCACCAGCGTCTCCACCAGCTGCTGGTCCAGCAACTGCAACAGCTGCAGCAGCAGGCTCAATACCGTGCTCATCCTTAAGGATATCAGCTAATTCACTAACCTCTTTTACGGTTAATCCGACTAACTGATCGGCTAATGCTTTCAAATCTGCCATTTTTAAATGGTTTTAATAGTTATATAATATAAGTCAACAAAATATGTTGGGCTTGGAAGCCAATTTTTATGATTCACTCCTGTTCTCTAAAGTCTTAAGTAAACCTGAAATGGTATTACCACCTGACTGAAGTGCTCCAAGAACATTCTTGATAGGTGATTGTAGTAACAATACTACGTCTCCTATTAAGTCTTCTTTGGACTTGAGTGCTTTCAGTGTATCTAACTGGTCATCACCAGTAAATATATCACTGTCAATAAAAGCCGCCTTTAAGACAGGCTTTTCGTGAGATTTTCTAAACTCACTGATAATTTTTGCAGGTAGATTAGCACTACTTGAGAACATTAAGGTCGTAGGTCCTTTAAATGCCTCTAATAGCTCTGCATAGCCTTGATCCTCTCCTGCTGCCTCTAATGCTTTAATTGCTAAAGTATTTTTAACAACTTTCATCTCTACATCATTCTCAAAGCATTTTCTTCTTAGATCATTCACTTCCTCTACAGTAAGAGCAGATGAATCAGTGACATAGAAAAAATTATTATCGCTAAATTTATCTTTCAACGCAGCGATAGCTGCTGTTTTTTCTGTTTTTTTCATGGTCTATCTTATTTTATTGACTTAGGATCGATCTTTATACCAGGGCTCATCGTACTGGCCGCTGTCAATGATTTCATGTAAATTCCTTTAGCTGAGGAAGGTTTCATTTTAACTAATGTTCCCAAAAGTTCTTGTGCATTCTCAGCCAGCTTTTCTGCTGTAAACGATACTCTTCCTATGGAAGAATGTATGATTCCAAACTTATCTACTCGAAATGCGATCTTACCACCTTTCACGTCCTGTACTGCTGCTCCTATATTAGGTGTTACGGTACCAGTCTTAGGGTTAGGCATCAATCCTCTTGGTCCTAATATCCGACCTACTTTTCCGACTTGTGCCATGACGCTTGGGCTTGCAATGACGACGTCAATATCCGTCCATCCACCTTGAATTTTAGTGATGAACTCATCTAATCCAACAAAGTCAGCTCCAGCTTCTTTGGCTTCTGATTCTTTATCAGGCGTACATAGTACTAATACTTTCTTTGATTTTCCAGTCCCGTTAGGAAGTGTCACAGTACCACGAATAGCTTGGTCAGCTTTACGTGGATCTATACCCAGTCTAATGTGTAAATCGACTGAAGCGTCGAATTTTGCAGTGTTCACTTCTTTAATAAGTGACATAGCATCTTTGACCGCATAAAGTGTTTCTGCGTCAAATTTTTCGAGACCCTTTCGTCTCGCTTTGGTTAGTTTAGCCATTGATCATTGTTTTTGAGGTAATAGCGTTTTTTATGAAACTCCCTCATATATTAAATTGTATTTCTCTTTTATTAGCCTTTTGGTAATCTTAGGCTTCTGCTTCTGCCCAAGGAGCTTTACCATTGATCACGATACCCATACTTCTTGCAGTACCAGCGACCATTTTCATAGCAGACTCTACTTTGAATGCATTAAGATCTACCATTTTACTTTCGGCAATCGTTCTGACCTGATCCCAAGTCACCTTACCTACTTTCTCTCTGTTAGATTCAGGAGATCCTTTTTTAAGTTTTGCAGCATCCAATAACTGAACGGCTGCAGGAGGCGTTTTGATAACAAAATCAAACGACTTATCCTTAAATACAGTAATGACAACTGGTATAACTTGTCCTTGTTTATCTTGAGTCTTTGCGTTGAATCGCTTACAGAACTCCATGATGTTAACACCTTTTGCACCAAGTGCTGGACCAACAGGAGGTGCAGGATTCGCTTGACCACCTTTAACTTGTAACTTTATAAAGCCACCAATCTCTTTTGCCATGAGTTATTATTGTTTTTCTACTTGCATAAAATTCAGCTCCACTTCTGTCCCTCTTCCGAATATCTTTACGATAACCTTTAATTTCTTTTTCTCTTCGTTCACTTCTTTGATGTCACCTACAAAATCCTTGAATGGCCCATCAATAATTTTAATCGTTTCTCCTAAGATGAATGGCTCAATCAATGCCTCGCCTACATCTTGAGACTGATCCACTTTGCCTAACATCCGATTCGCTTCGGATTGTTGCATTGGTATTGGGGTATTTTTTCCCAGAAAGTGTATCACATTAGTCATACCTGCGATGCCTTGTACTATTTCAGAAGTAAACTTTTTAGCTACAGCTTCTACTAAAATGTAACCAGGTATCATATTTTTTTCCAAAATGACCTTCTTGCCATTTCTGATTTTATATACTTTCTCAGAAGGCACGAGAATCTGCATCACCACATCATCCCATTTATTACGCTGTATTTCAAGTTCTATTCTCTCCTTTATCTTTCTTTCTTTACCACTGATGACTCTAAGAGAATACCATTTAGTTTCTACTTGTTTAGTTTCTAATTCTTCCATTAACCTAAATTATATATGAAAGTCAGGGCGTTCTTAGAAATACCATCCATTACGAAAATGACGAGTGCGATTATAATAGAGGCAACTATAACGAGAATGGAACTACTAGTGAGCTTAGGCCAGCTCGGCCAAGTCACTTTGTGTACCAGTTCATTATAACTTTCCTTAATGTATAATATCACACTTTCCATCAGTATATATTTGTGTTCGCATTAATGATCATAGTCATAAGCATCAGCTATTTGACTATGTTATTAAAAATAGCAGGGGAGACAGGAATCGAACCCGCGGCCTAAGGTTTTGGAGACCTTCGCTCTACCAATTGAGCTACTCCCCTATTTATATCAGAAGCAGGGAAAATTTCTCTATACTCCCGATATTTTATTTAAGAACTACTGTTAGCTCTTTTTCTCTAAGACAAGTTAAGCACCTCACGAAAATGAGGTGCTTAGCAAATTAAATTTATGTCTTAATTGAAGCTTTATTCAATTATCTCAGTCACCTGACCTGCACCTACCGTTCTACCACCTTCTCTAATCGCAAATCTTAGTCCTTTCTCCATAGCGATAGGGCTAATAAGCTTCACTTCGAGTGATACATTATCACCAGGCATCACCATCTCTACTCCATCAGGAAGACTTACATCTCCTGTAACATCTGTCGTTCTGAAGTAAAACTGAGGTCTATAGCCATTGAAGAATGGCGTATGTCTTCCACCTTCATCTTTACCTAAAACGTAGACTTCACACTTAAAGTGAGAGTGAGGTGTTACTGATCCAGGCTTAACGATAACCATTCCTCTCTTAATATCAGTCTTCTCAATACCTCTCAAAAGAATACCAGCATTATCACCAGCTTCTCCTCTTTCAAGTATTTTTCTAAACATCTCAACTCCTGTTACTGTAGAAGTGATTGCTTTATCATCTTTAGCTTGCATTCCTACAATCTCTACAGGGTCACCAGTATTGATCACACCTCTTTCGATTCTTCCAGTTGCAACAGTTCCTCTACCTGTAATTGAGAATACATCCTCAATAGGCATTAAGAAATCCTTATCTACATCTCTAACTGGCTCAGGAATTTCTGAATCTACAGCTGCCATAAGCTCCATGATCGCATCTTTAGCACCTTGGTCTCCTTCCAATGCTTTAAGAGCTGATCCTTGAATTATCTTAGCAGAATCTCCATCAAATTCATATTGCTCAAGAAGCTCTCTGACTTCCATCTCTACTAACTCTAACATTTCTTCATCATCAACAAGGTCTACCTTGTTCATGAATACAACGATCTTAGGCACGCCTACCTGACGGCATAATAAGATATGTTCTCTCGTCTGTGGCATAGGACCATCAGTCGCAGCGACTACGAGAATAGCACCGTCCATCTGGGCAGCACCCGTAACCATGTTTTTTACATAATCTGCGTGACCAGGACAATCAACGTGAGCATAATGTCTATTCTCCGTTTCATATTCAACGTGTGCAGTATTTATTGTAATACCTCTTTCTTTTTCTTCAGGGGCACCATCAATATCATCATAGGCTTTTTTCTCAGATAAACCAGCGTCTGATAGTACACTGGTAATTGCTGCTGTAAGTGTCGTCTTGCCGTGGTCTACATGACCTATCGTACCAATGTTTACGTGCGGCTTGTTACGTTGAAACGTTTCCTTGGCCATTTAAATAAGTTTTTAATTCGTTAAAGAAATTATAATCAAAAAAGTAATGCGATTTCAAAATTAAGTCATCACATAAGTGATGAGATAAAGTAACTAATGAATCATTCATTAATGGTTCATCTATAAGTTGAGATATATATCTACATCTTCTGAGCAGATATAGCTTTTTATATCTTTTGAGCCAATGAAGGGAATTGAACCCCCGACCCCTTCCTTACCATGGAAGTGCTCTACCCCTGAGCTACATTGGCTTATGTCAATAAAGCTATAGATAGAGTCTACGATATTTATTCAATAAGCATCTCTCACGAGTAAGTAGACTTTATACATTTATGCGAAAAATTGATGCGAAACTAAAGTGAGCGGGAGACGAGACTCGAACCCGCGACCCTCAGCTTGGAAGGCTGATGCTCTACCAACTGAGCTACTCCCGCAATTATTCTATACCTTAGTAAGATTTCAATTTTAACAATGTCGAAAGAACCCCCGATAAAAATTTGTGGGGGTGATAGGAATCGAACCTATTCAGTCATAGACACCAGATTTACAGTCTGGCCCGGCTCTCCAACTCCGGCGCACCCCCATCGATTTATATCGATTTTTCTTTCTACAGAGCCGATGGAGGGATTCGAACCCCCGACCCGCTGATTACAAATCAGCTGCTCTGGCCAACTGAGCTACATCGGCATCTTATTTTTCACTTATTCGAGGACGTTTCCCCAAAAGAATTGCAAAAATATAACTTTTAAATGAATTAGGAAACAGTAAGCTGAAATTTATTTTTCAGAGCGTGGATGTGCCTGTTTATGGGCCTTTTTTAGGCGTTCTACGCTATTATGCGTATAAATCTGGGTCGCAGCCAGGCTGGAATGGCCTAAAAGTGTCTTTATAGCATTCAATTCTGCACCATGATTAGACAGATGTGTAGCAAAGCTATGTCTCAAAACGTGGGGGCTTTTTTTGTCATTGCTAGTGATGGCACTTAAATAATGCTTCACTTTATTATACACGAACTTAGGATACATTGGCAGTCCTTTATCTGTCAGGAGAAAAGCAGTCTGAATATCTGAAGCAAAAAACTCATTTCTATGGCCCAGATAGTCAAGACAGATCTGCAATAGATTATTCTGTACTGGGATCATCCTTTGCTTATTTCCCTTCCCTGTGACCTTAATTGTCTTATTAGAGTAGTCTATATCGGAGTCTTTAATCGCTATAAGTTCTGCTCTACGCATACCTGTCCTGTATAATAACTCAAGTATGGTGTAATCTCTGATACCTGAGAAATCATTGGAGAAAAGATCCGTTGTGAGCAAGCTATTTAAATTTTCCTCTCTGACATAGCTGGGAAGTCGCTTCTTAAGCTTAGGCGCTACGATACGGCTCATGGGGTTCTGATCAATCTTACCCTTTCGTTTAAAATACTTATAAAAAGACTTGAGGCTGGAAATTTTACGATTGATACTTTTAGATCCCACATCATTCTGTGACATGTATACGATCCATGATCTGACCTGTATATGGCTCGATTTCAGTATGTCTTCCAGCTCATACTGACTGCTGCAATAGTCCTGAAACTGGGTTAGATCATTGTGGTATGCTGTGGTGGTATGCTTAGAATATCTTTTCTCGTGTGTGATGTAGTCTAAAAATTGATCAATACTCATAATATGCAAATGGACTCAGTTCAGAAGGAATGAATATTTGAATAAAGATTATATAAATAATCAACGGCTATGGTCATACCTTCCGAAATGAACTGGGTGATAATATGTTGCGATAAAATGAAGCTTATAAAAGAAACATATTATCGCGACACAGCGCAGTGCTAAAATTACTTTCTATTAAGTTTTTCTTCAGTGAATCCTTCAAATACGGCAACATAATCAGTTTCATCTCTAAACTCTATGCCATGCTCATTTGCGTATCTCTTCATAGCGTAAAGTTCATCATCTTGAAAGCCTAAGAATATATCTTTTTTCTTCAGCTTAACGTTTGCTATTTCATTCTCTCCATGTTTGATAAAGTACTTTGTTCTATTATTAAATTTTGCTTCTCTTTTAGAAATACCATTATTAAACCCATCTCTTAGTGTGGCATAATTCTGCTTGAAGAAGACTAATCCATCATCTTCAAAGAGAACCTCATAGAATTTATTAGGATCTTCAGGATTAGCTTTCTTAAACACTATTTGTTCTCCATTTACAGGTAATACAACTTCTTTAAAGTACTCTTCATGAAGTATTATTTCTTCGCCTTTTTTAGTTGTCGCTATTATCTGATCTGTATATAAATCTATTTGTAGTAAAATTTCTTCAATCTTTCTACCATCGTTTAAAACGAGTGTTCCTTTGACTGGCTCATTATTCAGATAAGGGCTGCCCTTTATATTTTGGTAAGCAAATTTATTTGAAGAATACGACAATCCTAAGTTTTGAGAAATAAAATTAGCTCCAGAAAAAGAAGCATTTTGGAAGCCGGATATTGATCCAGAAGTATTAGATGTAAGATTAGCTATGCTGGAGCCAGCAGTAGGGATAGGAGCTGAACCACCAGCCACACACTGAGCACTTATAATAGAACTTGAACAAATCAAAACGAAGAATAGAAATAAATTTTTCATACGGAGGCTCTTATTTAATTAGTGATTTAATCAATATACTCGAAATCTACTTCCATTCAAATTATTAGCATGCTTTTATGGCTGATCGAATTATAATTTTTAAAACTATACAAACTTTCTTTATTCGACTTAAGAAGGAAAACTATCTTAATTTGAAATGAGATAATCCCAAATATTAAGGACAAAAGACATACCGAACTATAATACTATTCCAATAAATCTATTCTTGCCTAAAAAAAAAGGAGCAGTCGAAATGACTACTCCTTTAAATTACAATCTGATTTTTAACTTAAATCAAAATTTATACTCTATAAATTATCTTGACAAAAATCTAATAGTTCAGTATTTGTAGTTGGATTCGGTCCATCTTCAGAAACAGTATTACCATTTGCAGATGTTATCACGAATAGGACTTCTTCATCAAAAGAACCTGGGCTGTACTTTATTGAGATAGTACTTGTGCCATCTGGTACTGTAAAATCAAAATCTTGTTCGTTAGGGCCTTCTAAATTTTCAATAACTATTTCCGTACTTCCGTTCAAGAGAACAGTTAACACGCCTCCATTCCATCCATCTCCAAATGTATCAGTAGTTTTTACTTGCCACACACCTGGTGTAGGTACTGAAGGTGCACATACGACACCGACATTATTCAAGAAAGGTGAACTAAAATATGCACCTGTTATCGTTCCAGAATTCTGTCCATTTGAAAAAGTTCTACCATCAGTCAGAAGAATTTCAAATCTTACTGTAAAACGATCACCACCAAATCCAATTTGATCATTGCTTAAACCTACAGCACTTTGCAATTCTTGTGCAGATATGGCATAAGTCAATTGAGGCAAACCTCTATCTCCAACAGTAAATGCAGAAGCTGGTACAGATTGACTTAATACTTCTTCCTTAGAGTTATCTACATCGTCATCAGTATTGTCATCAAAACCAACATACACTCGTAGTTCTTGTAACAAATCTCCATCCTCATCATCTTGATATTCTAAAACAACTGAAAATTCTTCTCCCGCTTCTAATTCATTAGTAGCACTGTTTATTGCAACAGTATTAGAGATAGTGTTTAGCTGTCTTAGTACTGCTCCACGAGTAACACCATCAGTAATTTGATCAACGATTTTATTACTCTCCGAACATGCAGCAAAAATAGCTATGAAAGCTACTGCTAACACAATTTTATAATTCATTAAATTCATAATTTTTTTTTTTAATTAGCTGACGGAAATGCTGGGCTTGGAGGATTCGTATCCCAAAATACTTGATTTGTCAAATCTGGTCTTTGATCTACATTCGGATTATTAATTACCTCCGTCTGAGGTATTAATAATGTTCTAGGAAACGGTCCTGGATTTGGTTCCCAATTCGGTATCAAACTTGTAGGAAATCCTGTTAACCTGTAGTAGTTATATGATTCCGTAGCTCCGCCAAATAAAGTAGTAAAATACTGCTCAGCGAAAATATTTTCCTTTGCGTCTCCTGTGGCTGCATTAAATTCTGCTACAATACCATCTATATATTCTGCAACTTCTGCTTCGTCAGCTGCTACACTTAGATCAGCATCTGCATCTAATGATCCAAATGTCTGAACCTTAGCAATAGAACTGACTAATCCAGCCCTCATCGCTTCCGCTTTATCAGCATCTGATGAAGCCATAATCCCTCTCCAGAAATCTACATAAGATGACAATATTATAGGCTCAATTCCTGCTCCGCCACCACCTAAACCTAAACCGACGACTCCAAATTTCTCATCATCAAATTTTCCAGCAGCTGGATATACACCTACTGCTGTTCTTCTAAAGTTATCAGGTGGCGTACCTTCATCATTACCATGTGATCGACCCCAATATCCACTATTTACACTGCAGAAAGGAAATCCATCATAATGATCAGGTGGTACGACTAAAGAACAAGCTAACTCTTCTTCATTATTATCAACAAGTACACCACTAGCATCTAATGCACCAGGAGTTCCACTTTGCTGTCTATAATAGTAGTATCTTATTCTTGGATCATTATTTTCCAACATTAATTGCATTAACCAATTAGACTGATAGATATTAGCTCCAGAAGGACTATAATCACTAGCATAATCTGGATGTCTATTATCCGGCTGTAATTCACTTCCACCATACTGTAGTTGGAAATCATCTTCACTACTTGCTATGTAATTACCAGAAGAGATAATGGCATCGAACGCTGCAGAATTATTAGTCAAAACATATGATCTTAATCTAATTGAATTAATTAGTTTAATCCAAGATTCTGAATTTCCACTATAAAATAAATCTGTAACTCCAGTGGTAGGTGGGCTTGTCGCAAGTAGTGCTTCTGCTTCATCCAATAATGTAAATGCAGCAGCATATACAGCTTCTCCACTGTCTAAAGTAGGAGAAGGAAATTCTGCAGAATTACCAGCTTGAGAAAAAGCTGCTTGTCCTATAAAATCAACTAATTGAAATAATGAATGTGCGTATAAAGTCTTAGCTACACCTACATGAAAGGAGAGGTTTAATGTTCCATTGGCATTAGACTCCTCTAATGATTGTAAGTTAGTTAAAATACCAACAGCTACTCCATTTACATCTGAATCGCCTATAACTGTAGCCCCACTACTATAGGTTCTTCTCCATACTCCATCAAGTGAATTTCCTGGCAGACTGTTAAAATAATCTCTTCCAAAGAAATAGTCAATCCTCGTTAACCGGCCTGCAATGTTAGCTAATACTTGCTGATTTCCAGCGTAGGCTAGTTGAACAGAATTTAATAAAAGATTTGGGTCTGCTGCATCAGCAGCTAAATCATTAGGACTTACCCGCAAATCTAAATCTGTTTGATCACACGCTTGTATCATAAGACATACAAGTACGAGTGATAATATATTTCGAATATTATTATTCATAATCTTTATTATTGTCTAAACTAATTAAAATGATGTTTTAATACTTACACCGTATCTTCTTGAACTAGGTCCATTTAAGAAATCAAATCCTCTACCATTACCAACTCCTATACCTGCTACGTTAGGATCAAAATTTGCTCCATCAGGCGTATTGTATGCATCATACCATAAGTTAAACCCTTGTAGCGTAATTGAAGCTTGGCCAAATGGTGTATTCTCTAATATACTAGATGGCAAACTGTAGGCTAATGATACTTCTTGTAGTCTAATGACTGAAGCATCATAGATTCGCGTTTCTGTAGGACCAAATAATAGGTTACTAAAGAAATAGGTCGAGTTATTTATCTGAGTCGTATTAGGTGTACCATCAGCAATTACACCAGGTAGAATATATGTCGCCAGCCTATCTTGAGTCTCAACGATTAAACCTCTTCCCAGTAATGCAGCTATCGTACTCGATAGTATATCACCACCTTTAGTATGACTTATTTGGAATCCAAAACTTAAGTTTTTGTAGTCTATTGAATTAATAAAATTCATCGTGTAATCTGGAACCGCATCACCAATAATCGGCACATTACCGTCTGCATCTTGTTCTGCTACTATATAATTACCTGCTGAATTAACCAAAAACTCTCCAGTATCTGCGTCTCTTTGAATCTGAGTACCTACAATCGTACCTAATGATTCTCCCTGTATCGCAGCATTAGAACCTCTAAATAAACCACCGCCTGCAGCAAGTGAGCCTGCATAAGCGATAAAGTCTTCATCTAACTGAGTGACAGTTTCTGTATTGGCGAAAAAATTAACAGAAGAGTTCCATGTAAAGCTTCTTGACTTTATCACATCTAAGCCTATTGTAGCTTCAATTCCGTTATTTTGTATTTCTCCTACATTGTTCTGAGTGAATGAAAACCCAGTAGATGCTGGCAATGGCTGAGTCACGATAAGATTATTAGTTACTCTTCTGAAGTAAGTAAAATCTAAAAATCCTCTGTATTTCCAAAATCTTGCCTCTACACCAAATTCTAATTCCCTCAACAACTCAGGTTTTAAATCTGGATTAGCTTTGAAATTGTCAATTTGATTTGTCGTCAATAAATTTCCACCTTGATCCGTGAATACATTGGTATTTTGCTCTACTACCCCAATTGTAGGGTAACGATTCTGGGTGTCAAAATTTGCAGATGTTCCGTAACTCGCTCTTAGCTTAAGCATATTCAGACCATTCTGAGATTGTAATCCTTCGACTAAAGCGGTAGGTATAAATGATACACTTACGCCTGGATAAGTTATCGAGTTATTCTCACTTGAAAAATTCGATACCCAATCTTTTCTTGCAGATAAATTCAGATATAAATAATCTTTATAATCGAAAGATGCCTGCCCAAACACTCCCAAAATATTTCTTTGTCGGGTAAATTGAATTGGAGCTTGGTTTTCGTAATTGAAATGTCTAGTAACACCATAAACCAATTGTCCAGTACTTGATACACCACTTCTGTCAAATTCATCTGATCTGGCCGTAGCACCTGTTGTGACTGTAAGACCGATGTCCTCACTCAATTCAAAATCACCATCGATTGTTGCTAAATGATCCCAAATAGAATTATTGTTATCATAAGTATCTAAGAAACCAAATATTGCACTTGTAAACTCTACACCACCTCTATTGGAGCTATTAACATTTCTCTCATTGTAATAATCAAGACCACTTCTCCAGTTTATATTAATATTATCCGTTAGCGAATATCCTAATCCAACATTCCAATTAAATCTATTAGTATTTTGTGAATAGATAACATTTTTCGCTGTCCACAATGGGTTAATGATATCATTTCCATTTCTATAATAAATACTTCCTTTAGTCACTGGATCCTCGAAAGGAAGTCCTAATAAATCAACACTTCTTGGAGTAAAAAATACATTACCATAAACAGAAAGACCGTCTGTACCATTACCTCTACTTGAAGCAATAGGAGGTGATGTATAATTCGTCTTTGCATAGTTCATTGTACCTGAGATAGTAAACTTATTTGTCAGTTTAGATTTACCGCCTACAGATACATTAAATCGATTCAAGTTATTTCCAGGTGTAAATCCTTTGTCATCTGTAAAACTTGCATTCGCATTGTAAGCAGTACTACCTGAATCATTACTGCCTGCAATATTTATTGAAGTGATAGATGTAGCTCCTGTTTCAAAAAACTCTTCAACAGAATCATAAGGTCTCCACTCATATCTTTGTCCAGCAAATTGCTGTGCAAGCTCGCTCGTACCAGTACTTGGTCCATTAGGGTTAAGAAATGCTGAGTTAGCATATGGGTGCAACAATGTACCATTCTCATCTATCGCTCCTTGTGCTCCCCATCCAGCTGTACCACCTTCTTCAAAACTTGGTCCCCAGTTACTAAAGAACCATCCAAAACTCTGATCAAATCCATTTCCAAATTGATCTTGATAGTCTGGTGTTGATGCTATTTCATTAGCAAAGTATGATTGACTGAGGGTTATTTCAGTCTTTTTTACTCCGGTATCTGAAGCACCAGCTTTAGTTGTGATAAGAATGACTCCATTTCTTCCTTGTGTACCATATAGTGTCGCAGCAGAAAGTCCCTTCAGTATTTCTATGCTCGCAATATTATTGGGATCAAGATCTAAAAAACGAGAACCTTGAACAGCTCCATCGATAAATGATGCATCCGAATTAGTATCATTACTGAATGGTACTCCATCCACTATAAATAGAGCTTGGTTAGAGCCGCTAAATGAACTCAGACCACGAATTGTTACATTGGTCGCTGAACCTGAAGCTCCACCAGCCGCTGTAATTTGAACTCCTGCAGCTTTTCCAGCCAGAATCCGAGCGACATCACTATCAGCTCTCTGTTCTATTTGACCAGATTTTACAGAGGCGACTGAATAACCTAAGGCCTTTTTTTCTTTTTTAATACCAAGACCGGTAACGACGATTTCATCAAGTAGTTCGCCTTCAGAAAGTGAAATGGCTACGTTATCGATGCCGAAGACATTAATCTCTTGCTCCTCATAGCCAGTGTAACTGACATTTAGAGTTTGCGCATCCTGCTCTACATTCAAGGAAAACATACCGTCGAGGTCAGTTATAGTACCTTGAGTAGACCCTTTAACGAGTACACTTGCGCCTATTAGTGGAGTGCCACTAACGTCTGTGACTGTTCCAGTCACTGTTCTCTGTGAGGAGGCAATGCCCACCACAAAAAGAACCATAAATAATAATAGGGAAAGTTTTTTCATACAATATGGTTTAGTTAGATCGAAAAATACATTTTCGCAAAAAATGCGAATTTAACACATTGTTAAGCAATAATGATGCACAACTTAGCAGAAATTTAATGTCTTACCTATGATTGGCACCGAAAACATTGTTAAAACAAGCAATCATCCCAATACGCTGCTAACAATTGTTAATTAATTTAACAATGGCGGATTAAAAAAAAGAACTCGCTCAAAAGAATATTCTGAATGTACCAGCAATCTTTACTTATTTAAAACTATAATTTGAATTTATAAGAAAAGGGAGCTAATTGCTCCCTTTTCTTTAAATGTAGTTTTGTTCGTAACAATTATAACAGTACTCTGCTTGAAATTGAATAGCGAAGACCTTACACTATACATTTCAAGTGAGTGTAGTCGTTAGAGAGGACCTTCGTCTAAGCAAATCTTCTCTCTGCGTTTATTCTATTCTTAATTAAATGGCAATACTAAAGCGTCTGCCTTGTTATCAACTAATATCTGTGTCACATCTACTTGAGTCGTGGCTGTACAACTCGCTGCATCATAACTGATCGCATCGATCACATCTGAAACGCTCGCAAAGTAAGATGGTATTTGTGCTACAGTACCAGGTCCGCCTTCTGTTACGTTTTTATTCTGTAACTGCTCTGTCTGACCAATGACTAATTTTACACCCATATCTACCATTCTAAGACCTTCTGCTATGAATACTTCCTGTCTTGTTCTATATAGTAAGTATAAAGCTTCATCCTCGGTGGATACAGCATCTATCTCAGACTGAGTCATGGATGTTCCAGATATCTCAGGAATATTGACTGTTCCTTCTCCTCTATCAAGGACTAATCCTGCTCTACCATTGACGACGACACAGCTTGAATCAGGTCTTGTCTTAGGCGCAAAATGAGTTCTTCCTTCGACAGCATCATCAATACTTCTAACAGGTCGAGACTGAATCAAAGCCAATAAATTTGACATCATAGATTGAGCTCCAGAAACATCTCCGTCTGTGATCATCCCTTCTATGTTAATCATCATGGCTTCTTCAGCTTTCAGATAGTGTACTGATGGATCTTCCGCAGGTGATAAAAAAGAATACTTAGGATCAAGAAAATCCAAAGTTGGCAGCGGTTGTAAGTCATCAAAAGACCCTCTCTGATAGAGTGCGTTTTCCATCACATTAACAGGCCCTTCGGTCTGATCAAATCTGGCGAATCTTGTAAAATCTGAAGACAAGCCCAATGCAGCTGACGCTGAACTCATCGCTTCGGATTTATTTCCAAGCAGGTAGTTCGCTCTCGCTTTTGCCAAGTGATATTCTGCTTTAGGATTTAACCCAAGTGCCGCATCAAATGATGCAATTGCACGATTGATATTGTCCACATCACTGATCGGCGCTTCTCCCTCTGTACTAGGTAGTGCTGTAAAGTACATACCTGAATATAGATTAGACATCCCAACTAAAAAATTAAATTCAGCTTCCGTACTGACTTCATAGTTAGGATCATCAGGACCAACAACATTAAGTCCAAAACTGCCCATCTCTCTTAGACGGTGTATCGCAAATTGTATATCCTCAATGTCATTATCATTAAGTGTGATATTTAAACCATCAAGAAACTGATTATAGAAAGTCTGATCATTAGTATAGTTATCAGATACGAGTTCTGCATTGATGACAATTTCGTTAATGACAATTGATAATTGTCTTTCCATTCCTGATAGCCAAATAGAAGATGAATTCAGCTGACCTACTACGGAGGTTTCAGAAAGATTTGGATTCTCTACTGCCGTGAAATCTGTTAACTCTCCACAAGCCGTGGCCATACATATGACCATTGTATATATTAATATTTTTTTCATTTATCTTTATTTTTTGCCGTGATGTCTATAGGTAAATAACTATGGATGTCATAATTATCTAAATAATAGACATTTCATTGCTCTATTATTAAAATTGAATTCTAACAGATCCTATAATTTGTCTTGGAGCAGATTCTGTTCCATATGCAAATCCTCCAGAGGAGAAACCATTTTGGCTTCCAATTCCTGATCCTGTGACTTCTGGATCAAAATTAGCTGCAGTCCAGTTGAATGGATTAGTCAAATTCAATCCTAATCTAATTCCTGTGATCTGTCCATCCATCAAACTTCCAATGTTATATGATGCACCAATATTTCTAATCTTCACGAAATCTGAAGAATCAGTAAATAAGTTTACAACATTAAAAAATGGCTGTGAAGACAATTCTTCTGGCACTTTACCTGAATCATCGACGCCTCTAAGGTATCTTAGTAATAATGACAAATCAACATTAGTACCACCAAACTGGTAATCACTTGTCATATACATACTAAACTTACCAAACGTGTAATCTAATCCAAATGAACCAAACGTAGGTGCGAAAGAACTACCTAAAAAGGAATTGGCTTCAAATTCATATGTGCCATCATCCTGTAGGATAGCAGCGGTACCTCTTAAGAATCCTAATGACTGACCTTCCTCTATCCAAGATCCAATTACACTGAAGCCACCTACATTAAATGGTGGTGCTCCACCTGCATCAGAAACTTTATTATTATTAATATTATATGATGCCTTGATATTCAAGTTGTGTTTTCCAGTTTTAATCAAGTTCGCATTCAATGCAAACTCAAAACCAGTATTTAAAATTTCACCAATGTTAGATATCTGAGCTAACTGCCCACTTGACGGAATGTTAGCAGGTGTAAATAATGCATCTACAGTTAGTGCATTATAATAAGTGGTGCTAAGATTTAATCGATAATCAAATAAATTAAAGTCTAATCCTGCTTCAGCTGTTTTAACTCTTTCTGATCTAAGTTGTCTATTACCAGGATTATCAAATCTAAATGATGGTTGACCTAAGAATGATTCAAGAGAAAAAGTTCGATCCTGAGAAAATGGCTGAGCAAAATTAGTTGCCTCGCCATAATTCGCTCTCACTCTGACATTAGACAGGATTGGACTTATCTCTCCAGAATTATACACAATTCCTATCTTAGGCAGAAACTGGTAGCCAATATCATCTCCAGCTGAAGTATTTCTATCTAATGTACCACCGAATTCAAGAAAGACCATGTCCTTCCATCCTAAATTCTCCAAAAAGTAAAATCCGTAATTAGCATTTTCTAAAGCAAAATCTGAAGCTGTTTTTTCAGCAAAATTATTAACTGAACTTGTACCATCTACACCCCCTGATGCATTTAGTAACTCTTGATAATCAGTCGTTCTGAAGAATCTGGCTCCTGCTGTTGTGATAGAAGAAAAGTCATTAAAATCTGACTCATTGGTAACATTCCAGTCTACTGTAGTGGTGAAAGCATTTCTAAGCGATCTGCCTAAGTATGCCTGATCGGTGGTACCTTCACCTAAAGAACCGACTGTTATCTGGAAAGCATTAGATCCTACTTCTTGTTGTCTTGTATTTCTATTCTCGATTCCGAAAGTCAAGTTTGTTTTCAACTTATCAGCAAAAGAATAACTTATCTTATTACTAGCAGTAAGTCTATTCACTCTCTGTGATATGTCTGTTAGCGCTCCTTGTTCTCTAATTGTCGTCTTTCTTGCTTCCCAATCTTCATCAGATAAGGCATTCAGATCACCAAATGCACCACCTTCTGCTCCGGAAAATCTCGAGAAACTCGTGTTGGCATTATAATCCAGATTATAGCTAAATCCAGTGTATGAGAATGATCCTTGATAAGTTAGTTTCTTGCTTAAAGTAGATTTGAATCCGAAGTTAAAGCTTCTTTTGTACTGCTCATTCAGATCATTGAATCCGTCATCCTGATATAAACTTCCGACAAAGTTGAACGAGAACTTCTCCGTTCCTCCTGCAAGGCCAGCTTTTAGCTCAGACACAGCGCCTGTCTCAAAAATAGCTTCTCCAGTTCTATCGTATTTTAGCCATTTATCTTCAGCATTGATGACACCAGCTCTAAACTCTACAAAAGGTGTAATTCTTCCGATTTTTCCTTTCTTGGTTATAATCTGGATCACACCATTCGCAGCATCAGCTCCGTATAGTGTAGTGGCAGCTCCCCCTTTGATGTATTCTATTTTCTCAATAGATTCTACTGGGATATCCGCTAATGCAGAGATATCTGCACCACCTGTCCCAATACCCAGTGCTGGGTTAGAGTTTAGATTATCCACTCTGATACCATCCACAATCACGACAGGCGTCGATGATCCAGAAGCTGAAATGGGACCTCTGGTTCTGATTATGGCTGAGGTACCTGGCTGCCCAGAACTCATTCTGATCTGTGCACTGGGTGCATTACTCTGTAATAACTGGTCGATCTGGTTAGAAGGCAGTTTATCTACATCTGAGCCATTAATCTCGTCCACGGTGGTTGATAATCTCTTCTTAGAGATTCCAGCTCCTGTACCAGTGACGACGATTTCATCTAATAATTGTCCTGCATCTAACTCGATATCTATGACAGTTTGATCAGCAACAAATATTTCTTGTGTTGCAAATCCCGCATAGGATACCTCTAAAATAGCATCTTCGTTAACTGAAAGGCTGTAGCGACCATCGAGGTCAGAGATGGTCCCTTCTCCTGTTCCTTTAACTAAAATATTGGCGCCAATTAAAGGCTCTCCATTAGTATCTGAAACAAGTCCAGATATGGTTTTTTGAGCTGACATCATTGATATACATAATAATGATGTAAGCACAACATAAAATAGTTTATTCATGCGTGTACGTTTAAGGTTTAGATAATACTTCTTTCTAAAATAGTTGTTATACCAACTACTATTGCCCAAATGTAACGTTATGAATTCACAAATTGCTAACAGATTTTAAGGAAAATTTAGGAAGTGTCCTATTTTAATCAGAATCTATCTGATCTTAATGAGATTTATAATCAGTGTTTTATGAATGGCTGCACAATAAAACCTGCATCATTTCTAAGCTGTACAGAATAGAATCCACTCGCTAATCCCGATACGTCAATCTGCTTCTGCAATTGATCTATATTTCTGAATTCTTGTGATATCAAGCTCTGACCTTGCAAATTATATATAGAAAAGAGACCTGTAAAAGGCTGCGAAAACTGGACATTTACACCGAGCAGCTCACTTCCCACTGGATTTGGCGATAATTCAAATACATTGATGTATTCTTCTTCTATCGTATTGGTCATGATCAGTGGCTGAATCTCTAAGTCGTCTATGGACCAGCCCCATCCAGTCGCAAATGGATCGGAGAATAGTCTAAATCTGATAAAGATTTCGTCTCCAATATCAAAGCTACCGCTATCAGTCAGTGGAATGGTACGTCTTCTGTATAACCTTGGAATACCTGAAGAGTTACTCGAGTAAGCATTCAGAAACCCAGAATTGCCTCGTGAGTCATAGCCATCTATGAGTGGCTTCCATGAAGATTCTCCTATTTTCTTACCTTCCACGATGACGTAATCCCAAAACTCTAAGTCACAGTCTGCGCCTTGACAGCTTGTTCCTGCTTCTCCTGGTTCTACTATCACAATCTCACGAAATCTCATAATCGGATTAGAATCATCAATGAGGATTGGCTGATCTAACTCATAGACAAAGTTAAGTGTATTGCCTTCACCTGCATCCCTATAGGGATGATCACTATGTATGGCTAAATCTTCAAATCCTGAAGGCTGTGTCACTCTGAAGCCATTTCCAGAAAAATCTGTCGAAATGACATTAAAATCATTTACATAAGTTACGATCGCAGAAGACGATTGTAGTATGTCTATTGTGAAATATCCATCAGCTGGTAAAGATCCCTGGTTTTCGCTAACGCTTTTATCACTGGCAAGGATTCTATATTCTAATACATCGTCAACACTGAATCCAGTCGTAGTAAATTCTGATCTAAAGAAATTTCCAAATTCATTAGACGTTTCTTCGAATGGTACTGGCTCTAATACCTCACCATTAAGCCTTACTTCTAATACAAAGCTGCTGGTATCTACCCCACTAAAGAAATCTGATACATCGTTAACCTCTACTTCAAATCCTACGTCTGTCGTCCTGACACTAGTAACTGCGATGTGACCCTGGATGATAGGAGCTATGGTATCCAGACCATAGTTATAAGTAAAAAAGACCTGATCAGCCCTGGCTGGTACCAGTCTTTTAGTCCCTGATAGTTCAGTGACTTCGAAGTAGTATTGATATTGAAAATTTTCTCCTCTGGCAGGAAGTGTGTAACTGAACTGATCTAATGATTGGCTATAATCTAATGCTACAATCACTTCTGTCTGAAAAGAATCAGTAGAAATATGAAGCGATAGTGAAGTTGTATCAAATCCTGAATCCGTTTTTAAAGTAGCGATTACTGGATAATCTTGATTAAGGTCTTCAGAGAAAAATTCGGCATTATGAATGATGCTGGTCGTATTCCAGCCCATATCATAAAGCATCTGAATAGCGACTCCTGGATTATAGTTTACATCTCCTCCTCTTATAAAGGGCACCATTAATCTATCTTCAGTAGAGCCAAAAGTAGAAGCATCCAGATGAGCAATACTTGACCCAGGACTAAAAGAACTTGGCGCATGAATCCTGACACGAGTCCTCTCACTAAAACTTGCACTGTTGAAAAAAATCGAATCACTTTTTAATTGTTCTCCTATAGCGATCGATGGATTATCATAAGTCTCAAGAAGATTAGCTCCTTGCTTATCCTCAAGCTGTCTATTGTACACAGCTTCCGACAAGAACCCCAGATCAGAATCATCATTGATACCGCTTCCCCCCACAAATCCAAGCCCATGAATAACTTCATGAAGTAGCACAGTCGCTAAATCTGACCTTCTGCCTATATTTTCATTATTGGGTGCTACATTGAAAGTTGCGTTTTCATTGCTGTTAATAGTTATATCAATATCTGGTTCTCCTGGCGCATTAAACTCTCTACCAGCTAATTTTTCTGCAAGTGAAATCGGGTATCCCGTATTAAAGTAAGCTGTTCCAGGAAAATTACTTGGAAATGCTGTCGCTCCTGCTTGTGCTAATGTCAGACCTCCTCCATCTTGGACTCCAAGATCTCTGTAATCCACCGACACATTAATCGGAATATCACTTGATAAATAATCACTCAACACATCAAATACAAACTCAACCGTATTTTGAAAATTATCTGGCACATTATTATAAGTCGCCACAAAAGTAGCTGGCTTAGACTTCAACTGCTTCCTCCCTTCTGGAAACTCTCTCGGTGTGTACTGACTCTCCGTATGCCCAGAATGCGGACAAATGACAATATCCTTATCCGTCGCTATGCGTATGTGATAGCGCATCGGATGCATGGTCTGCGCGTAGAATATTGATGGCAATAATAGGAGGATGAAGGTTATAAATCTCATACGATAGAAAACAAATTGGCTACTATAACTGAATAGTCTAATGCGATATTGGTTCAAAGTATCCTAATGTATTCTTAAAGCTGTCGTCAGAGTAACCTTTTGTACAGTTGGACGGTATTCTGAATGCCATAATAGAGTGCATCCGATATCAGTGCATGACCAATGGATACTTCCAGTAGACGAGGTATTTCAGAAGCGTAATATTTTAGATTCATGAGATTGAGGTCATGCCCAGCGTTAATGCCTAAGCCAATTTCATTGGCTTTCTTAGCTGCCTCTACATGTGAGGCTATGGCTTGAGCTGGGTCCTGAGCATAGTGCTTAGCGAAGTCTCCTGTGTAAAACTCTATTCTATCAGTCCCAGTCACAAGTGCTGACTCGACTTGACTTACTTTAGAATCAAGAAATAAAGACACTCGAATCCCTTTCGACTGTAGTCTGCTGATAACATCGATGAGGAAATCTTTGTGAGTGATGGTATCCCAGCCTTCATTAGATGTCAAGACTCCCGGTGGGTCAGGCACAAGTGTACACTGATGAGGCACATTCTCTTCGACCATAGCGAGAAAGCGCTCATTAGGATAACCCTCTATATTCAGTTCTGTAGTGACGACCTCTTTCAGCTGGGGTATGTCATCATACCTGACATGTCGCTCGTCAGGCCTGGGATGGACGGTGATGCCATCAGCTCCATATGCTTCACAGTCTTGTGCAAATTTTACAATATCAGGCAGATTCTCCCCTCTTGAATTTCTGATCAGAGCAACCTTATTAATATTGACACTTAGCTTAGTCATAATTAGTATTCTATGATTTGAAGCAGTGATTGATTCTTTCCTGCTATGATGATTCTTTTTCCATTCTGAAGTTCCACTGTCAGCAAAGACTTCACATCACCTGGGATGCTCAGAGAAGATACGGAAGTAGGTATCACATCATATTCGCCTGATGTGTTGAGCCTGAGCAAATATCCCTGCCCACTATCGAGTCGGGGTGTCTCTACTTCTGTCTGATATATGTTTCCTGCTATGATGATTTCGTCTTTGCCATCATTCTCCAGGTCTACCCTCTCTATGTCCATGATGGGAAACTCCTGTGCCTCTCTGGGCAGTGAGATAATCTCAAATCCAGATCCAGTCTGCTTTAATAATATCGACTCAAAAGTGTTAACTTCTTTAGCCAAGGATGAGTTCAATTTAGAACCATAGATGTCGATGAGTGAAGCATTGGCGAATTGCTTATACTCAGGATATTTCTCTTTAATAAAAGGCATTTGCTGAGATGAGCATTCTTTGCCTCTGAGTGGCACATATTCATCATTGTATTGACTACTTAGGACGACATCGTATGAGCCATTATCATCGAAGTCATCTGCGAATACTTTGAATGGTGTTTTTGCTGTCGCTTTATATTTTGAGTTTAGTCCCAGATTGCCTATGATATAATCCGGGTATGCATCTCCACCAGCGTCGACTTCAGCAATACTATACCACCAGCCTTTGTGTGCATGGAGACCATAGTCTTCGCCTACATTCTTTAATATCCCATCATCATTTCTAAAGAGACCAATCTCAGTCCACTCCCCTACGGCTATGACATCTGGATCTCCGTCACCATCAAAGTCTGTGATCACAGCGTCATTAATGATACCAAAATCGCTTACATCAGATGCGACTTTGTCAGTTATATCTACCAGGGAACCATCGGCATATTGATAGATGACAAAGTTGGCGCTTTTAGGATAATGCTTTGCCTCGATTCGATTAGCAACAAAAATTTCAGACTGGCCATCGCTGTCTATATCAATGGGTAGAGCAGTAGCACTACTGCTTCTATCAGCGGCCAGTACGGCTTCATTAGATCTTTCGAATACGCCATTTCCTTTATTCAAATAAAGTCGATTAGCGTATAATGGATCAGCCGACGGGTGAGCATTTCCTGCACTGGTAATGAATAAATCTTGATCTCCATCAGAGTCAATATCTATGACTAAAATACCCATGTCTTCATAGGCTTTGTCAGCTTCTAAAGCGGTAATTTCTTGCTTTTTAAATGTATTATTTTCTTGTATAAAAATAGCGGTGGCATAGCCGGCTGCTCCTCCTACAATGACATCATCAAAACCATCTCCATTGAGGTCACCTTTTGACAATTTAGGCCCTAAGGTCGACTGACGCATCGGCAAAAGTACCTCCGCTTCAAAATCATCAAAATCATTTTCTCGGTGAATATAATTCAAGCCATATTTCCCATTAGCCACTGTTTTAAAAGTAGAATTACTGTCCTGCCCTTGAACTGATATTTGCTTCGCCTCTCTCTCATGAATGACGATTAATTGATCTGGCTTGATATTATACTTCTTAGTCACTTTCCCATGACTCCACTCTATGTCCATAGAGTCGATGACAGCGTCACTTGCAAGTCCAAAATGAGCAATATCACTCACAGCACTTCGGTAGCCTCTGACTCTTTTTACTTCTGCTATTTGTGGCTGTTGACCATGTGGATATATCTTGATTTTAGGCATCAGCTCGGAATGACTTCCATCTATCTTTATTTTTAGAAAATGTCCAATAGATTTATCTACCGCTTGGTTTTGGTACAATAATAATTCTTGGTCAATATTATTAATGATGATATCGAGATCGCCATCATTATCCAGATCGGCTATGGCGGCTCCATTAGAATAAGTCGAGTCTTGAAGACCCCAGCTGGATGCCATATTTTCAAACTTTAAATCTCCATGATTTTTGTAGATCGCATTAGGTAATTTCCCTTCTGGCATACTGTAGTAGAGCTCTTCTTTAATACTCAATGGCACAGCATTCTGATAGTCCGACTTAGCTTGCCGGACCCGCTGCTTAAAGTCGTTGTCTAAGCCATATCTTCTATATCCATTAGTGACGAGAATATCCTTCTTACCATCCAGATCGTAGTCCGCTATAAGCCCTGCCCAGCTCCAGTCAGTCTTAGCTATGCCAGACATCTGCGACAGATTTTTAAACTTGTCTAAGCCGTCATTCACGAGTAAAGAATTATACATATACTGATGCTGAAATCTTAATCGATCTACTAAAAGACTAAACTGTCTGGTATCCATAGAGGCCATCAAAGTCTTAGACCTGATGTGATCAGCAGCTGCCATATCTAAGACAAAAATATCTTGCTTCCCATCTTGATTCACATCATCTATATCTACACCCATGCCAAACATGGAGACTTGATTCGTCCGCTGCTTGATCTCATCCTTGAAGCTGCCATCTTGCTGATTGATATACATCGCATCAGGCAGGTAGTAGTCATTTGCCATATAGATATCTGGATAGCCATCTTCATTAATATCGGAGACGACGAGTCCTAGACCGAAGGATGGCTTAGTAATGCCTGAAGAAAGTCCCACATTAACATACTCTCCATTTTGGTTTTCATATAATTTACTGAGACTCTGCATTTTAGCATCATTATTTGTCGCTATCCTTTGAAGAAAGGCAACTGGATCATAACCATAAAGTACGCTCTCATTCATGATAAAACAGTCTAAATCTCCATCCAAGTCATAGTCAAAGAAAGCTGACTGAGTCGAAATTCCATCATCAGCAAGACCATAGGATTCTGCTGATTCGGTAAAGCTTAGATCCTGGTTATTGATCAGGAGAAGATTCTTTCTGTTGGCTTGAATATGAGGTCCGCCCTGTGATATATAGATGTCCAGCCAGCCATCACCATTGACATCTGCAAAGGTGACACCGTTAGACCAATATTTGGATTGATTGATTCCCGATTTTTCAGAGATATCTTCAAACTTAAGATTTCCTTTATTGAGAAATATTCTATTCTCCACCATATTAGCCGTAAGCACGACGTCTTCTAATCCATCATTATTCAGATCAGCGATTCCAACTCCTGCACCATTATAGAAATAATCAAAATCGAGAAGATTAAAATTAGAACTGAGGTCTTCAGTCAGCTTATTGTTAAAGTGAAGTCCTGAATGTGCAGCATCGACTTTAGAAAACAGGGGACCATCCATGGGTTGCTTATCATTTTGGTCAGACTGACATGATATGATAAGCGAAAAACAGATAATGAAGACTAGTACTCTCATATTTAGAAACGCAAAATTAACCAATCCCCTGTATATCTCTTACCTTGCGCCCGATGGATAACAATCTGAGGCAAAGAATTATTTCTGGGCTCATCATGGTGGCACTGGTTTTACTCTTATTGCTGTATAGTGCAGGCACGGCTCAGGTACTGTTTATTATCATCATGTTAGCCATGCTGTATGAATTTTCGGCCATCAGCTTAGCTGGAGTCTCTGGTGCCTTTTCCTATGTATTTTGGTCCATATTTGGTTCATTAGCCATAGTCTTGATGGTAGTATATAAATCCCCGCACCAGAACTATATAGACATAATTAACTATATTTCTGTTAGTTACATATTAATTAATATCATCATATTAATATCAAAGAAAATAACTACGCTTCCCTTCATTCCGCTTCTGCAATCATTTATATACATTACTTTTCCCATCGTCATTCTTCTATCCTGGATCAGGCAGAATGATAATTATAACCTCACACTATTAGGGATCTTCTTTATGATCTGGGGCAGCGATGTCTTTGCTTACTTTGCAGGAAGACAATTTGGAAAAAGAAAATTATTTGAGGCTATTTCTCCCAAAAAGACGTGGGCAGGCTTCATAGGTGCTGGTGTAGGGACTGTGATCTTGGCTTCTATATTCAGTCAATTTTTGATCTATATATCTTTAATACACTGGATTATTATAGGACTGCTGATTTGGATATTTGGCAGTCTCGGAGATCTGGTAGAATCTTCATTTAAGAGACACTATAAAATCAAAGATTCAGGTACCATCCTTGCAGGTCACGGTGGTTTCTTAGATCGCTTAGACAGCTTTATATTTGCCATTCCTGTCGTCATTCTATATTTAAATATTGTATCAAATGCTTCATAAAGAAGGTAAGTCCATATTCGTCATTCTCATAGGCGTGCTTGTATTATTGATCTGGGCAGTTGGATTCACAAGTGGAATTCTCCATTGGATCATCATAGCTTTATTGGCATTTACCCTATTTATGCTGGTATTCAGCATACAGTTCTTCAGGAACCCTAAGCGCCCCATTACTCAAGTAGACGATCATAAAATATATGCTCCTGCTGATGGAAAAGTCGTCGTCATAGAAGAAGCTGTAGAAAGCGAATACTTTAAAGACAAGCGCATGATGGTATCCATATTCATGTCTCCGCTCAATGTTCATGCTAATCGAGTGCCCGTCAGCGGCACCGTCACTTATACCAAATATCATAAAGGAAAATACCTCGTCGCATGGCATCCTAAGTCTTCCACGGAGAATGAACGGACGACCACTGTTATCAAATCTGAAGGGAAAGAAATATTAGTCCGTCAGATCGCTGGAGCTGTCGCTAGACGTATTAAGAACTACATGTCAGAAGGCCAACAAGTGACTCAGGGACAAGAGCTTGGATTTATTAAGTTTGGGTCTAGATCTGATATATTTCTTCCACTTGGTACTAAGGTAATTGTCAGTATGGATCAGATGGTGAAAGGTAATGTGGATGTGATTGCTGAGTGGTAAGTCTATGTACAATGTGATGGATGGATTTGTTTGGTGTAAGATGCAAGATGCAATGGGTTGAAACCTATTGTTGTGGTAGTTTTTACCCTTTGAGGATCTAGTGTGTGGTGACTTTTTGTGCAGTGAGATGCAATGTGTTGAAACCCATTGTTGTGGTAACGTCACCTTTTCAAGGTATGTTCTAATCTTATATGTGATAGACTTAATCTCATTACCATAAGATGGATTTCTACCGAGAAATTATCGTGCGATATAAAACACAAATAACTGAAGGAGCAACATTACCATAAAGATGAATTTTAACCCATCGTACCAACTAAATGGCTATCACTATCTGACCATATTTGCTATAGCTTTGATCCATGCTGGATCGTCATTAAGGCTTGCCACAAGATCTAGTTTTTCTCCACCCTCTTCTTCGAATTCTTCTTTGTACTCATAGCCGATTTCTATGGTGGTCTCTAAGCAGTCAGCGACAAATGCTGGTGAAAACACAAGCAAATTTTTATTACCCTTTTCTACCTGCTCTTTCATCATATAATCAGTGTATGGCTCTACCCATTTCTCTGGTCCGAATCTAGACTGATAGCATACTGTAAATTTTTCTCTGGGAATTCCAAGCTGCTTCGCAATAGCAAAGGCCGTCGCATGACACTGAGCTGAGTAGCACAGGCTATTCTCAGGGACTATACTGTTACAGCAGCCCTCATGGCACTGGCAGTAATTATTCTCCTTCTTCAGATATCGTACAGGAACCCCATGAAAGGAGAACAAGAAATGATCATATGCAGATAAATCATATTGAAGCGCATTCTTACAGTAAATATCTATGACTTCAGGATTATCATAATAAGACCCAATGAATTTAATACTGGGCAATAGCTCCCTTTTCCTCATGATATCCATCACTTCCTCGAAGACTGAACCGGTGGTCGCAGATGCATACTGAGGAAATAAAGGAAATACTGTCAGCTCTGTGATGTGATGGTCCCTCATGCGCTTCAGCGCTGACTCTATGGATGGGTTTTGGTACCTCATCGCTAACTCCACGTGGTATCCATCTCCTAAATCCTGCTGAACGCCTTCTGCGACTCTTTGTCCATATACCTTCAGCGGAGAGCCTTCATCCATCCACAGTTGCTGATATAGCTTAGAGACTCTGCCCGATCGAGCGGGAACTACGATACCCTGAAATAACGCATATCTAAATGGCCAGACAAGATCAATAACTCTTCTATCCGTCAAAAACTGATTTAAATAAGTCTTTAAGCCCTTTCTCGTCGGAGCATCAGGTGTACCTAGATTAACTAAAAGGATTCCTTTCATTGATGTTTAAAAATTTTCGGATCAGTCTCTTTCAAGAGGTCATGACCTCTTGGATTAAAAATAATCATAACCGCAAAAGTAAAATCGTACAACGGTAGTACAAATACTTAGTTTAATTATTATTGATTTAATTGAACGTGTCCTTTTTTTGATCATCGTATTTAAATCGAAAAAAGTCTAGATTTGCAATCAAATAATCGAAAATGACAAAACCTAATATACTCATAGTCAATGATGATGGCATATTCGCCCCAGGTCTGGCAGCACTGATTACAGCCGTACAAACTATAGGTACGCCCTACATCATGGCCCCTGATAAACCACAATCAGGTCAAGGACATGCCATAACCATACATGATCCGATTAAAGTGGAAGAAGACTATACTTTCCCAGGGATAAAAGCCCATAAGTGCTCAGGCACCCCAGTCGACTGTGTTAAGCTAGCACGACATGTTATCTATAAAGACATAGAATTTGACTTATGTGTGTCCGGTATAAATCATGGTTCTAACGCCGCGATCAATATTATATACTCCGGAACAATGTCAGCTGCTATGGAAGCAAGTCTTGAAGGTATCCCAGCAATAGGCTTCTCACTATGCGATATCTCTATGGAAGCAAATTTCAAAGCTTCTACCCACTATGCAGCTGTCATAATCAGATGGGCATTAGATCATACATTCGAGAAGTGCTTATTGCTGAATGTCAATATTCCAAAATTAGCGATAGATAAAATAAAAGGAATTAAAGTCTGTCGACAGGGTAAATCAGGGTGGAAAGAAGACTTCATGGAAGTGAAAAATCCAAGGGGAGAATCCTACTACTGGATGACAGGAGAGTTCGTCCTGTATGAGGAAGCAGAAGATACGGATATCAATGCCCTTGGCAATGGCTATATCTCAGTCGTACCATCCATGCATGACTTGACGGCACATACTGCACTGGATGAAGTGAGGTACTTAGAGAATATCTAAAGTGATCATTTCAATGTAAAAGCTTACTTTAGGATTTAGAGACAATAATCTAAAATCAATTGAGAATAAATAAGGGAAATACTTTTGTAGCATTCATGATAGGTGTATTCCTGCCATGTGCAGGCTTTTACATACTGAAATGGATATTTCAAGCGGCAGAGGGTTCTGGCCTGATAGATCCAGCTGACTATGCTATGACAAGTAGCCGCGTGCGCACCATAACGCTGATCGCCATATGTCTTAACTTATTACCGCTACAGCTATTTCAGCGGCGGAAAGAATCACTGAGTATTAGAGGATTAGTATTCGCCACTGTGCTGATGGCTGGTATTTGGTTTTATTGGTTTTTCGATTCTCTCTATCCTTCATGAGCCGAAGTATATTCATCATCGCTGGTGAGGCTTCTGGTGATATGTATGGCGCATATCTGATAGAGCAGCTTCGAGCCCATGACCATGAAGTGGAGATAGACAGCTGGGGCGGCGATAAAATGCAAGCTGCGGGTGCTCACATCCTAAGACATGTTTCGAGTCTATCTTTTATGGGATTCATGGAAGTCCTTAAAAAAGTAAGCAAGATTCGCCAGCTCTTTATAGAATGTCAACAAGCCATATCCGCTGGTAATTATGATGCAGTTATTTTCATTGACTTCCCAGGGTTCAACTTGAGAATGGCGAAATGGGTTAAGCATAAAGGCCTCCATACGATACAATACATCTCTCCTAAAATCTGGGCGTGGAAAGAAGGTCGAGTCAAAACCATTAAAGCTTATATCGATACTCTGATTTGCATATTCCCTTTCGAAATAGACATTTATAAATCGCACGGCATCAAGGCTTATTACTGCGGTCATCCACTTATTCAGCATTTAGACAAAGTGCTGAAGCAAAATTCTGATACCGTTCGAGAGCGTCCATTAATAGCCCTTATGCCAGGCAGTCGTCCACAAGAGATAGAAAAGATTTTACCTGTCATGCTTCAGATGAGTCAGTACTTTCCAGAGTATGATTTCAGCATTGGAGGTATGTCATTATTTGGGGCAGCATATTACCAATCTATCATTGATGAAGCTGGTGTCATCAATGTAAACATAGTCATGGATCAAAACCATAAACTTATATCACAAGCTAGCATAAGCATCAATACTTCAGGTACGGTGACACTGGAGTGCGCACTACTACATACAGCACAGATCGTACTTTACAAAGCGAATGCGATCAGCTATTTTATTGCCAAGTCAGTTCTCAATATCAAGTACATCTCTCTACCGAATATATTACTCATGAGAAATTTAGTCCCAGAGCACATCCAAAATGATTGTAACTCAGATAAAATCATAGGTTCTATGGAGAGTTTATTGTTAGACTCTGAGCCTCAAATAACTGGTTACCAAGAAGTTATAAATTTACTTAAAATTAATAATGAAGAAAATATAGCAGAGTTGATCTTTCATAGAATAGGTCTAAAATAAAATGAGGTTACTCAATTTTCATTGAGTAACCTTCACATAAATTAACACCTTTTAACTATGAATCAAAGATAGACATTGACTATTCTCTTTATGCACTACACATAATCAACACTTACCTACAAATCATCTACAATTTCTATTCTATTGATAATTTTAATAGCCTAAGGAAATGGTACTTACTATTATATTTCAGCGCATAGTTCTCAACGGTTCATCATAGCCTACTACACTGGCCCTATTTTTAAAATGGTACCCCAGAATACACAATAGGATTCTTTTGAGGCTTCTCTGTTCTTCATTTTGGCAAGTAATGACTTATAAAAACATACCCTTCAATAAAGATTAAACTCCTGTGATCTATAATCACTTATATTTGAATTAAATAAATGTAGCAGATGACAAATTTTTCTGAGCAAGAAATAAAGGACGCCTTGAAAAACTGGAAAGAAATGATTTCCAAATATCAGATTCCAGATGCGAAGAAAGCTATAATACAAATCATCAATTCATTCGGTCCTTTCTTTGCTTTATGGACCTTGATGTATTATACTTACGACTATTCCTATTGGCTGACATTAGGCTTAGCTGTAATCAATGCATTCTTCCTCGTCAGAATTTTCATCATACAGCATGACTGCGGTCATCAATCCTTCTTGAGGCATAAAAAGTTAAATAATCTGGTGGGTGTATTCTGTAGTTTCTTCAGTTCTATACCATTCAAGTATTGGGCGAAAGTCCATAATCACCATCATGGCCACAGCGGTCAGTTAGAAATGATTAATAGAGATATAGGTGATATAAAATTCTTAACCGTACGAGAATATGATGAGCTTCCTTTGCGAAAGAAAGTATCCTATCGAATATTCAGAAGCCCCTTCGTCCTTTTTGGTTTAGCTCCATTCATTTATTTGACCTTCTCTAATCGTCTACCTATGTTTAATCTCAAAGGGTGGACGAAAGTCAGAAGATCTCAAATTATTAATAATGTGCTCATGGTCGGACTTTATGCGCTGCTAGGCTACTTCATCGGCTGGCAGAAATTTATTCTAGTCCAAGTACCTATCATATTTATATTCAGCATTATTGCATTTTGGTTCTTCTATGTACAACATCAGCATGAAGAGACCTATAAAGAATGGAGAAATAACTGGGACTATGTCGTAGCAGCACTGAGAGGTGCTACACACTATAAGTTGCCTAAGATGTTTCAGTGGTTAACAGGTAATATAGGCTTTCATCACATACATCACTTAAGCTCATTGATCCCTAATTATCACTTGGAGAAGTGCTACAAGGAAAACCCTATATTGAATAAATTCGTGACGTCAATAACATTCAAAGAAAGCCTGAAATGCATACATAATAATCTCTGGGATCAAGAACAGCAGAAGATGATATCATTTCAAGAATATAGAAAGCAGTATAAAAAAGCCAGCTAAACATAGAGCAGCCAAATGCCATTATTTAAAAATGTGAATGATCGTAATCATGTTAAAGTATGGATTACAAATAAATCTGGTGAGTTTCAATTTTCAAATCATATGAGAACATTCTTATTTCTTATCATCCTATCAGCATGGACCATCATGTCTTGTAAGAATCAAGATAACCACCCCGACCATGCTAATCATGCGAATCATTCGGCTCATGCAGATCACGACCACAGTCATCACGAACTGCCCGTATCACCTAAAGGTCATAATGCGGTGATCAAAAAATATTTAGATGAGATCGAGCTAATTCCTATAGATAGCACAGAAATGAGTCGGACCGACTATATGAGTCTGATCAAAGGAGGCACATATGATATGGGCGCGGAAGGTGAAGCTGCCGTACAAGACGAATTCCCAAAGCATAAGGTAACAGTCGATAGCTTCTGGATAGACATAACGGAAGTGACCAATGAAGACTTCACTGCATTCACATCTGCCACTGGCTACCTGACCACAGCAGAAAGAGAGCTCGATGTCAATGAGATATTAGCACAGCTACCTCCGGGATATGAACTGCCGCCAGACTTTGATACCAGCCCCATGTCACTGGTATTCGAAGCTGTCAAGAAAGGAAAGCCTGCATCTCCTAACACCTGGTGGAAGCCAGTCGCAGATGCTAGCTGGAGGCATCCGCAAGGACCAGAAAGCAGTGCCTCAGATAAGCCTAATCATCCTGCGGTGCATCTATCATGGTTTGATGCCATGGCATACTGCCGCTGGAAAGGAAAGAGACTACCGACAGAAAGCGAATGGGAATATGCAGCCCGAGGCAGACGCACCAACCAGATATATCCCTGGGGTAATGACCCCATCAGTCCACAGAGAGCTAACTACTGGCAAGGAGAATTCCCTTATGAAAACCTCAATAAAGACGGCCACATCAGCACAGCCCCAGTACGATCTTACGAGGCAAATGCTCATGGTCTCTATGATATGGCAGGCAATGTGTGGGAGTGGTGCTCTGACTGGTATAAGAATGACCACTATCGAGAGAAAGTAGCGACTCAAGATCTGAATAATCCAACAGGCCCTGACATCAGCTTCGACCCAGATGAACCGACGATTCCTAAGAAGGTCATCAGAGGCGGCTCATTCTTGTGTAATGACAGTTACTGCAGTGGCTATCGAGTCTCAGCGCGCATGAAGTCGAGTCCAGATACGGGGCTGGAACATACCGGGTGTCGATGTGCACGATCTGTGGAGTAGACTTTCTGAAAGTACACATACTTTGTTCTTTACTTGGAATTAAAAAGAAGATTTAGTGAAGCTTTCTAGCTTCCATTTAAGTAATTCGTCAGCTATCGCTTTTCCAAGAATCTGAACACCTTATTTCAGAACTTTGATTTATCCGATAAACATGACCAGAATCACCTCAAACCTTGCTCCAAATCTTCAGTCAAATCATCCACATGCTCCAAACCAATAGATAAGCGCAGCAAATTCTCAGGGGTCTTAGTCCCTTCAGCTTCGACAGAGTGACGATGCTCGATCAGGCTGTGAGTCCCACCGAAACTTGTCGCTCTGGTAATCAGCTTCAGCCGATTCGTTACAGCTATTGCTTCCTGCGCGTTTCCCTTGACTAAGAAAGACATCAGCACGCCATAGTCTTTCATCTGTCTGGAAGCCACTTCATAGAATGGCGTTCCTTCGATACCAGGATACAGCACTGATTCTACCTTTGGATGTGCCTGTAGAAAGGCCGCGATCTGCTTAGCATGATCTGTCATCGCTCTGACTCGATAGCTCATCGTCTGAATGCCTCTGAGCGTGAGCCAGCATTCAAAGGGTGAAGGCACTGCACCGCCCATCTTCTGGATGTACTTTAGTTTCTCCCATCTTTTATCCAGTGCCTTAGTGATGACCATACCGCCTAAGACATCACTGTGGCCTGCTATATACTTCGTGGTGGCATGAATGATATAGTCAGCGCCTAGTGCTAAGGGCAGCTGAAGTATGGGTGTTGCTATCGTATTATCGACAGCTACCTTAATGTCTTGTGATTGAGCTTTAGCTATTGCAACCACAGCTTTGATATCTGTGATGGTAAGCTGTGGATTAGATGGGGTTTCCACAATGATCAACTTCGTGCTCTCAGTGATATGACTTTCGATCAGATCTAACTGACTCATATCTACAAAATCAAATCTGATGCCAAGCGGACTGAAGACCTTCTTCATCAGCTCCATGATACCGAAATAGATGATATCTGGAGCGATCACATGATCTCCGGGCACCAATGTCTGTAGTAAGGTCATCATGGCTGCCGATCCTGAAGAGAATGCAGCTGCTTCTATTCCTTCCTCTAAGTCTGCCATGCATTGTTCTAAGGCCTGCCTGTTAGGATTAGTATATCTGGAATACACATGACCTTTAGAATATTCTCCGTCCAGATCTCTCTGAAATGTAGAACTCATATGAATCGGTGATACAATAGCACCTGTGTGAGGATCTATCTGCTGGCCAGTATGAATGGCTTTGGTCTCTTGCTTCATAACTATTAATTGATGAAATATTTATCTATGATAAGTTGTACAGCCGTGGTACATGCTTCTACTGACTGAGACGCATCAATCACTTCTACAGGTAATTCTTGATGATGATTTCTAAATGCCAGTAGATAATTTTGTCTGATTTTCTGAAGTAATTCCAGCTTTTCGAATTTTTCCTTTTGTTCATTTCGAGCAACAATCCGCTGCATACTCTGCTCCGCTGTCAGATCTAAGTAGAGGGTGATGTCTGGACTTAATAACTGATGACAGATATCATTCATGGCGACGACTTGATCTATAGGTAGATGAAGGCCGTGATATGCATAGGAGGACCAGTAGTATCTATCAGAGAGCACATGTACACCCTCATCGAGCTTCGCAGCCATGCCATCTACTTCATTCTGTATGTGGTCTAGTCGGTCAGCGACAAAGAGTGCAGCTAGCGTCTCTTCTGAAACAGTTAGCTCATTTTGTAGGACTTTTCTGATCAATAAGCCAATCGGTCTATCCGTGGGTTCAGTCGTGACATAGACAGAATGTCCTTTCGATCTTAAATAATCATGGACAAAATGTAACTGTGTCGACTTTCCAGAGCCATCTATGCCTTCAAATACTATAAATTTACCCTTTACCGTCATTTTAATTTCTGATATTGCGCTTCCAACATAACCAATTACTAACAAACTAACTTACAAAGTCGGAATGGAAAAGTACACGGCCATCAAAGAGAAAGTCGAGAAGTATAAGCAAATGCTTGATAACGTAGTGACATGGAGAGTAGCATGGGATGACAAACTCAAAAAATTTATACAAACAGAAATTAAAAAACTATTGTCTCATACTGAGATGGAAGCTACCATTACGGAAGAAGAAAAGATCAAGGGGCTAGAATCTATCTCTATCAAATTAGGTATACGTAAAAGTGGTATTTATGAGCTAGCCGACAGCAATCAGCGAAAAGACTTCTTTAAAGAATATGGTACTTTAGTATATAGTCAGCTATTTAATGGTAAAGTACAAGCCTGGATGTCATATCCATTTATAGAGGGACTCATGGAGCCACGACCACCTAAGCTCATAGGAATATTTGCACCACCAGAATTCAATGAACAACTGATTATGTCTAATTTTGAATCATTCCTAAATGGTCTGATAGAGTGGGAAGATTATGATGATGATGACCCTACTTCACCCCCACCGAAATCACAGATTGGATTCGGATTTAATCCAGATATGGAAGAGTAGAACTCTACAAGGATTCAATTGAACTAAATCATTGAGGGTATTAGATATTGAGAAGGCAGTTTAATACTTGCATCATCTCTCTTTTATCGGTCTCCTGAAGGTCATATCTCAGCAGATCATGGTCTACATCTTCAAACATGATGGCCTGGATGCCATCACTTTTAAAAATCTCTTTTAAGTTATCCTTGCCAAATATACCACCAAAATTAAAAATCATACTGCCCTTACAGTTTTCCTTGCTATTACTTTTTAGCGGTACTTTTTTATCGGTCTGAGTGATCAGTGTGATCTCAAGTGACTTAGAGACGCATAGTTCTCCACTGGACTTGAATCGAAGGGTAAGCTCTTTATGCTGTCTGACTATGAGCAAATCTATGCTGCTTTCCTCAGTCCCATCTTTAAATCTGAATTTCTTCTTTCCTGCGAATGTTACTTTACCTGTTATAGGGTTAGTCTTAGATATAATTCTAATAGAACAATTATTGTCTGCTGGTGGAGCAGGGCTATCAAGAGAGAAGCTAAGCAGGGTCAGTAAAGCAAGTAATAATTTAATCAACCTTTGTATGTATTAAATGAAAGACAATAATAGTCAATAGCTAATACATCACATATTTTTTTAACATATACTGCGTATCAGCTACTGCATTCGATCAATAATAATAAATTTGTAACATATAAATACCAATCTTATAAAGTTTATGGACCTAATTTTTATGATTGTCATGCCAGACTTCGCTAGCGGTGCGATGTGGATGAGCTTAGTGACCTTATTTCTCTTAGAGATTATTCTTGGTGTGGACAACATCATATTCATCTCCATCACTGCTTCTAAACTCGAGGAGAAAGATCAAGCTAAGGCCACTAATATAGGTCTCGTGCTCGCTATGGCGATGAGAATTATCCTATTATTTGGGGTCACATGGCTGATAGCTATGAATGAGCCATGGCTCACATTCGATAGGAGCTGGCTACATGCGGGCTTCTCTATTCAGAGCCTGATACTAATTGCAGGAGGGGTATTCTTACTATATAAAAGTGTCTCAGAGATCCATCATAAGCTAGAGGGAGAAGGACATGGAGCTGGTGGTGAGAACAAAGTCAAGACCAGCCTAAAAAACGCAATCATTCAAATAGCTGTGATCAACATTGTCTTTTCATTCGATTCTATCCTGACTGCTATCGGGATGACTAATGGTCTAGAAGGAGCGCTGATGGTCATGGTTATTGCTGTGGTTCTATCAGTAGTGGTGATGATGCTCTTCGCTACACCTGTCGGTAGATTTGTGAATAATCACCCGACGATACAGATGCTCGGACTTTCATTTTTAATTCTTATCGGATTCATGCTGATCTTAGAAGGCTGTCACTTAGCGCACTTAAGTGTATTCGATCAGGAGGTAGGTGCTGTCCCTAAAGGGTATCTTTATTTTGCTATTGCATTTGCTCTGGGTGTAGAATTTCTTAATATAAAGTTACGTAAAAAGAAAAAACCAGTACAGCTGCATGGCATAAAGAAAGAAGCTAAGAAAGAAGGATTGCTCAAATGAAATTAATCATAAGCATTGGTCTTAGTCTATTCTTCTTCTCCTCTTGCCAGAATAAAGCTACAGAGTACACTAAGCTACGTGGGCAGACTATGGGGACATATTATAGTGTCACATGTGCACCCTGTGAAGAAGCATACCAAGCAGATATAGATAGCCTACTGAAGGCTTTGAATTTAGAATTATCTACATATATTCCTACATCAAGCATCTCCCAGTTTAATCGGTCTTCAGCTGGAATACCAGATCATAGCGAAGGAAAATTATTGAAGGGATTCATCGCCAATCTGCAAAAATCAAAAGAGATATTTGTACAGACTGCAGGGGCTTTTGACCCATCCATCATGCCCTTGGTTAATTATTGGGGCTTTGGCTATACAGATAAGAAGCGGGTCGAAAAAGCTGATATTGATAAAATAGATTCTATCATGCCTTATATCGGAATGGGCTTAGTGAGCTGGGATAGGAATAATCAATTTATCAGAAAGGATACGATGGGTGTTCAATTAGACTTCAGCTCTATTGCCAAAGGATATGGGGCGGATCAGATCGCAGCGCTGCTCGATGATAAAGGCGTTTCAAATTATCTGATAGATATAGGAGGGGATGGAAGATCTAAAGGTCTCAGCCCGAGTGATCAGAAGTGGACCCTTGGCATCAGCTATCCTGATGTAGACGCCTCTATCGTGGATACATACGCCTATATCAGCATTACAGATAAAGCGATGGCTACATCGGGCAACTACCGAAATTATCATAAGCTGGATGATGGTACGATGTACAGCCATACAATAGATCCTAAGACTGGATTCCCTAAAGAAAGTGATGTCCTGAGCGCAAGTGTGATCGCCGATGATAGCATGACTGCAGATGCATGGGCCACAGCATTTATGAGTATGGGCCTTCAGAAATCTATTAGTAAAAGTAAATCCTTAGTGGATGTAGAAGTATTATTCATCTATACCGATCAGGGCGGTGCACTAACTTCTTACATGAGTGAGGGATTTAAGGAACATATATTAGAGATAGATTAATGAGATAATAAAATATCAAGGGGTGAAAACCCTTAAATAGTAGAAACAGAAGAATACAAAATATAGTAATGCCATGGAATTAGAATTTAACCTGCGTAGAGACATCGTCTTCTTTGATATAGAATCCACAGGACTTAATGTCGTCCGAGATAGAATAGTCCAAATAGCACTTATCAAGTACTATGCTGATGGTCGGGCACATGAAGAAATGGAGATGATGATTAATCCTGGTATTCCGATATCTGAAGAAGCAATGGCAGTCCACGGCATCACACCTGATAAGCTAGCTAACAAGCCTAGCTTTCACCAAGTCGCTCAGAAGATATTTGACTTCATCGGAGATGCTGACTTATCTGGATATAACTCTGATCGATTCGATGTGCCTATGCTTATGGAAGAATTTGCCAGAGCTGGCTTAGACTTAAGCATGGATCACCGTAAGTCTATCGATGTCCAGAAGATCTTCTATAAGATGGAGCCTCGGACACTGAAGGCGGCACTAAAGCTATACTGCGGCAAATCCTTAGAAGACGCCCATGATGCACTGGCAGATGTCAGGGCCACTGTCGATGTGCTCAAAGGACAGATCAAGCGATATGAAAATGTAGATCATGTGGACGGAGATGGCTTCACCACTCAGGCACCGATTAAGAATGATATGGATGCGATCTATGACTTTACTAAGGATATCAGAGGCATAGATGTCACTAATCGACTCAAATACGATCACAGAGGTCAGGTGGTCTTTAACTTCGGTAAGTATGTCGGTAAGCCTGTCGCGGAGACACTACATAGAGATAAAAATTACTATCACTGGATCATGGATAAAGAATTTTCCTCCCAGGTAAAAGGTTTAGTGAAAAAGCTGGTTAAGGAATATCAGGATGAGCTAAAAAAGAAATAAACACTGAATAGTTATTTATAAAGCAACTACTTCTTCATTGGTCAAACAAATATCGTTATAAGTTAAAATTATTAGGTGTACAAAAATAAAAAAAGTCAAATGCTAGATAGCAAGACTCACTACATCCTGATCATGTGCGTGTCTGTAGTGCTAACTGCCTGCTATGAGCCCATAGAGGGCTGTTTAGATCCATTATCCAACAATTATGCTCTAACAGCCGACAATAACTGTGGAGAATGCTGCACCTATCCTACTTTAGGTCTTAGGCTGACTCATCGGTGGGGTGAAGACCCACTTGCTACTGACAGCATCTACTTTAATGCTCAGCGCGAATCTTTTAGGATTCTATCTGCCGAATTTTTAATCCATGATCTATCTGTCAGACAAGAATCGAACAGAGTAAGTACAACTGACAGCCTCTCTATAGATTGCGACACTTCCCTACAGTTCATATCTGATAGCTATAAGGCCTATTCTCTTTCTCAAAGTATAGCCACATTGCCTAATTTTAAATCAGCTGGAGTGTATGATGAAGTCAGTTTTACATTGGGTATTAGCGAATGCCTACAGAAGTTAGCACTCAGTTCTATTGATGATGAATCGATAAGCTATGCCACTTTAGAGAAAAATAATGCTCCAGATTCTGCATTCATGACGATACGTTTTTCCCTCATACCTGCGGCAGCTTCAGACACAGTAGATATCATCATTAATAACAGTGCCCTGACAGTCATCAATTTAGAAGATGATTTATCAAATGAAAAAGGTGATAACCTTATTGCTTCCATCGTTGTTGACTATGCTACATGGTTACAAGATATTGATTTCGATATGACGACAGAAGAACTGAAACAAGGTATCACTGATAATACAGAAAGATCTTTTTCAGTTTTAAAATAGACTTAAATCGTCTATGGCTTAGATATTGTACGCCAATAATTGAAGTGATTTAACTCTATGATTGCTATCATCAATCCGATAGCCAAAGCAAATAGCTAAGTTGTAATTTTTAAAAAAAATGAAATACAGCATATTCTTAATTCTTAGCCTATTGATACTTATCGCATCTTGTAAAAAGGATGAGACACCAGAAGAATCTGAGAATGATTTGAAAGATATCGCATATTCACCTCAAGCATATGAGCTAGAGATTCCAGAAGGCTTTCCTCAGATGGAGATTCCTGCAGATAATCCACTGACGGTCGGAGGCGTATCACTAGGTAGACATCTATTCTATGATCCTATATTATCTATAGATAGCACTCAGTCTTGTTCTAGCTGCCACCTGCAAGAAGCTAACTTCACAGATAATCTACCTGTCAGCACAGGTGTAGACGGAATCGCTGGCAACAGAAGCAGTATGTCTTTACTCAATATAGGCTTTCATAATACTGGCTTGTTCTGGGATGGTAGAGTCAAGACCTTAGAAGAGCAAGCACTAATACCAGTGGAAGATCCCATAGAGCTCCATGATAGCTGGCCTAATGTAGAATCTAAGCTAAGAAGACATAGCATGTATCCTAAGATGTTCAGAGAGGCATTTGGAATAGAAAACAAAAGAGAAATATCCAGAGAATTAGCAGTGAAGGCTATCGCCCAGTTTGAGAGAACACTGATTAGCAGTGGTCAGTCTAAGTACGATCGTGTGGTCGCGGGTACTGCTATATTCACTGATCAAGAACTAGATGGCTTCGAGATTTACTTCGATATTAATGACGATCAGTCACAGCACGCAGAGTGTGGTCACTGTCACAATGCGCCTTTATTCACCACTAATGAATACTTTAATAATGGAATAGATGCTGTAGAATCATTAGAAGACTTTGATGATATAGCCAGAGGAAAGGTCACAGGCCTCCGATTTGACAATGGAGCATTCAAGGTGCCAACCCTTAGAAATATAGAATTTACAGCTCCGTTTATGCACGATGGCCGATTCGAAACGATAGATGAAGTCATCGCACACTATGCTACAGGAGGTCATCCTGCAGATAATCTTGGGGCTGTGCTGCGCCCTTTATCCATTACTGATGCAAATAAAGCAGCACTTATAGCCTTCATAAAAACGCTTCAGGATGATGATTTCCTCCACAATCAAGCCTTTTCGAGCCCTTTTTGATTTTTATTCAAGAATTATTTTGGTTAAAATAACTCATATTTTAATTTTTATTTTCACAATTATCCTACATATCTATACTTTATAACATTATAATACCTTGATAATCTGAGTATTATCACATCACTCATATCATATTAATTATTTTTATATGTTACAATACTTGTTTTTTGTCCTTGTGACAACTGACAATGTGCCGTATCATTGTAATGTGAAGTTGATAAAGCAAACAAATTAACTTCATACTGGCTAAAGAGCCAGTAAAAATTCGGATATGTTCATGGGATAAAAATTGTTAATAGTAGGCTGTGTCTCGAAAAATACACAGCTTATTATTAGCAATAATTGAACCACCGAAATCAAAATGGATTGAGTTTTAGATATATAAATTTTTTATTCTAAAAAGTACATCTACTAAAGTGTAGAAAAAATTTAGGATATGTTCATGGGATTATAATTAAAAGCGGCTTGATATAGGATTCAAGCCGCTTTTTTTATGCGCTTTTCTCATGTGATTTTTTTGGGGACTTTGCTATTCTTTTATAATCTCCTACTTCTGACTCAAGTTTTCTCAGTCTATATTCACTACTCACATAGACTCGATACTTTTAAGGTGCAGCACTTTTCTACCTTACTTTATCTTCAGCATATCATATAATTCTCCTGATACTCTTTTTGAAACCGCAGCTTAGCCCTCTTTATACTCATTTTTATGGCGCTTTCAGATTTTATGATGATTTGACTTATCTCCCGAATGGACATTTCATCTTGATACTTCATAAGCAGTATGGTCTTATCCGATAAGGAGATCTTATTAAGAATAACTTTTAACCTCTTGACATTTAAATCTAAAAGGAATTGATCCTCTATATCATCTTCAGCAGTATCATACTCATTAGCTAAGTCTTCTACTAATATGCTCTTATCCTTTTTACGCTTTCTGATAAAATCTATGCAATAATTATAGGTAATAGAATATATCCAAGTTGAAAACTTCGCCTTTTTATTGAATTTAGACAGATTCATTAGGATCTTCATAAATATTTCTTGGGTGGCATCCGCAGCCTTTTCTTCATCTTTCAGAATAGATATGCATTTTCCAAAAATCTTAGAAGAATACCTATGATACAGAATATCAAAATAACGCTGATTACGATTGACCAAATACCGATCTATGGCCTCATCATCAGTCATCGTCTGTGTAATACTCCTGCTTAATGTCGCAAATAGATAAGAATTCAAAACATAATATTTAATGAGCCATTTCATTTCTGAATCCATGACTCGACATGTAAAAATAAGTCCGCTTATTAAAAGCGAATATCCATTGAATAGATATAATTGATTGAAATGGGCATGACCAGATACTTGAACGATTAGTTTCTGCATGGCACAGATCTTTGCAAGTATTAGGGTGAAAAGTATGTAACTACATGATTAATCTCACTAAAGCTACATTATAAAAGCGATGTAAAGATCTAATTATTTATTAGACAACGTTCAACAAAATGTTAACAAATTTATATAGAATAACTACAGATCAATACAATACCACTACAGGTACACTATCGATTTTCATAAATAAAGTGATCTTAATAGAAAATATCTAATTCAATATTTAAAATGGAGAAATTTATGATTTCTGGCTCTGAACTCACATGACATGATAAAGAGTAACTGATCTAAAAGATGGAAATTGGTGGCTTTGTGTTCTTGTGATTACGCAAATGGTCACTTATCTGACCTAAAGTACTATCCGAAAGTCTGAGTCAAAATGAAAAAGGTACCCATTCCGAAAATTGCAAGCAGCATTCCAGTGTTAATGATTTTTTCTACAGGTATTTGAAGGATATGACTCATTTTTATTGATTTTGACTTTTAATTGAATGTATCTATGCAGCGGGTACACCATTAAGACGGAACTTTCTATGATAAGTAACAGATCGACTACAAATTTTTTTATTTTATCTACAGATCAGGACTGATAGCAGATTGCAGCCATAGGATGCGGAGATGACTGGCATTATATTCCAACCATAAGATCTGGTGATCAACAGTCATTTATTTTATATTTAATCGTTTATATATTTTTTGGCTATGAATGAATCCAGTCCTCTATTTTTCGAAAAACAATCCTATTCAAATTGGGTCATTCTTCTCTTAACCATCTTATGGCTATTGATGATCTTAGCCCCTCTGTATCAATTAGAAGAAAGTAGGGTTTTGATCATAGTTTCTGCTATTTATCTACCAATCGTCTTTTTCTTGTGGATGCACCAGCTCACTACATATGTCTACTCAGACCATATACAGGTCAAGATATGGCCTGTCAATAAGACAATCCTATTCCATGAAATATCGGAATGGCATATTAGAGAATATAGCCCTATAAAAGAATATGGAGGATGGGGAATTAGGACAACATCAGGAAGAAAAAGAATCGCTTATAATACGAGGGGCAATATAGGACTACAGATAATCCTGAAAAATGACAAGCGAATCCTCATTGGCACTCAAAGGCCTGAGGAATTAGAAAAAACGCTAAAAGATAATATTAAGTTACATTAATTTAAGCCAATAATTTACTATTCTAACTAAGCGTTATCTGGAGCGATCTTTATCCCATGAAGTCCATGATTGGATGAAATCACAATCTGAAAAGCAGGAATCGCCACTTCTTCGATTTTCATCAAATTCATAATTTTTTCGTGTATCAAACTAATATCAGCATCCGCATTAAGTACTAATATGAAGACATACTTTCCGACTATTTGATGTAAGTCATACATCGCAGTCCAATACCACCAATCGAAATGTAAGCGAGGAAATTTCTTTATCAGTTCTATGAAAAGACGATAACTCCACTTTCGCTTATGATATGTATGGATGATCTTAATTAAGTCCAGCGTATCTAAGATCTTCTCTTTCATTTCTTCAGCGAAGCTTTCCACATCAGCTATGACGCCTTCATTATGGTGCTGATAGAAATTCTTTACTTCAATTAGTAGTAGCTCGTCCTCATCAGTAATACATGCAAAATCTACACCTCTGATAGATCGACCGCTGACTATCTTATAGTATCTATGAGCATCATATCGAATCACCTTCCAGCTATCTCTGAAAGAAAATAATAAGCCACTTTCCGAAAAGATTTGATCCTTCATAACCGTAAGCATTTTGCCTCTCTTTATGCCAATCGAGGGAGATAAAGGTACCATATGCTCTAGTGTACTCAAGAAACAGAAAAGCCTCAATAAAGATTTAGATAGTCGCACCTAATGAAAAATAACATGAAGCGCAATCAATGATGCAGCTAATGCTAAACCAACCCACTTGATATCCCGCGACTCATACACGAATAGCTCTCTCCAACTGCGCCAGCCATGCCTAAATCCGCTATAAGAGATAATGCTAAATGCTAAAGCAATCACCCAAAAAGCTCTGACAAAATAATTCATATCAGGAAAGAGATTGATTATGAACAGATGTAAGGGAATCGTGGATAAGAAAGCGATCAGTGTCAGTTTCTGATTCGGACTAACCATAAAAGCTGCAGTACAGATCAAGACCACTATCCCACAATTAATATAATAGCGAAGCTCATTAAGCGTATGAGTAAATGCTGCTTCTGGATTTTGAAACTTGACATAAAGCAGAATTAAGCCCATGGTGATCCCCGTGATCAAAGTAAATAGAATGACCTTTTTACCAGCGCCGACCACCTGCTGATCAGATGCTTCTTTATTGATATATTCTTTGTAAATATCCACTGACCAAAGTGTGGCTAATGAGTTAAAGGTAGAATCTACAGTACTCATTAATGATGCAAACAGCGCACATAGAATGATGCCTTTTGCACCGACCGGGAGATAAGTTTTTACTAAATATGGGAATGCCATATCAGGCTCTGCCAAGCCCCCTTCTCCCAATATTCCATAAAGTGCGATGCCAGGGATGATGATCAGCACCGCCATCACGTACTTCATGAGTCCGCCGACCATGAGTCCGACTTGAGCTTCTCGCAGACTCTTAGCAGCCAGAGACCGCTGCATGATCGTCTGATTAGCACACCAATAATTAATATTTAAGAGAAATAGCCCAAACATATGAATCCATGGTAGCGTATCATGATCAGCTGGCAGATGGAGATGCATCAGCTGAGGCGTCTTAATGTATAGTTCCTTCCAGCCACCCAGATGATGAATCGCCACGAATAAGACAACAAAGCCACCTGTCAGCAATATCAAAAACTGAATGATGTCTGTCTTCACCACAGCATTCAGTCCACCCAGATATGTATAACTCGCAGAGAATCCACCCAAGGCAATAATGATAACTGAGATCCTCGTGACCCGATCTTCACTTATCACTGACAGATAGTCTGCAAAGACCAAATCCGCAGCATAGGCTCCCCAGAATAAAGCTGCCCCCAGAGTGATCGTAGAAAAAATAGCAATATTAGCCAGTGAATAAAATAATGCGACTCGGCGACCGAGCTTCTTCTTGATGTACTGAGTCACCGTGATAACTCGCTCCTTCAGAAAGAGCGGCACAAAAATAAATGCAGCAAGTAAGATACCCTGTACTGCATTAATCTCAAGGCTGGCCTGAGCCAAGCCAAAGAGGTAAGCTGATCCCATCATTCCTAAAAACTGATACCCATTGATATTAGTCGCTATGGAAGATAAAGCGATAGATGGCCATCGAAGATTTCTGGAACTGAGAAAATACTCCTCCACTGTCACATCCTTCCCTGTTCTACCAGAGATAGCTAAGATAAATATCAAAGCAAAATATGTGCAGACTATCAGCAGATCTATCAATGATAAAATGGCATTTAGAATTGAAAGATAAAAACTATTCTTTACTTTCTGATACCGCCTGCTAATGGGGTATTTGGCTCGTCTGATGGCTTTCGATTCTGAAGCTCCGGCATGGAGAAGGTCTTCAGTGATGGCAGGACGAGGCGGGCAAAATTCTCACATTCTGCAGCATGAGGGTATCCCGAAAATATAAAAGCCCTGATTCCCATATCCATATAGCGCTGTAGCTTCTTGAGGACTTGATCCGGATCGCCGACGATAGCTGCTCCGCAGCCAGACCTAGCTCTTCCGATACCTGTCCATAGATGAGGCTCTACGAATCCTTCCATATCAGCAAGATCTCGCATCGATGCTTGCCGAGAGACACCATACGACTGAGCATCTAATGCCCGCTCTCTGATCTCCTTACCCTTATCATCATCTATGTATTTCATCAATAGCTGTGCCGCTGCCCGAGCTTCTGCTTCAGTCTCTCTGACGATCATATGGACTCTTAAGCCATAATCAATAGTTCGCCCATATGAAGCAGCTTTATCACTCATGTTTTTCATCAAGCCTAAAAGATTCTCTTCTGTCTCAGGCCACATGAGGTACACATCACAGTGCTCTGCACAGAGGTCTACTGCTGGTGGTGAATACCCACCAAAATACAGTAATGGGCCTCCATTTTGCTGATAGCTTTTGATTGGTGAGGTATCATCCAGTTTGATTTGATAAAACTCTCCTTGATGATCTATATGGTCCTGGGTCCACGCTTGCTTTAAGATACTGATGACTTCTCTGGATCTGGCATATCTTAATTCCGAACTCAGATCTGTACCAGGCAGGTTAGAGGAAATGATATTAATCGTCAGCCTGCCTTCTAAAATATGATCCAGTGTGGATATGGCTCGCGCCAGCATAGGAGGATGTACTTCTCCACATCTGATCGCAGCGAGGATATTTATTTGGGATGTCAGTGGCGCCACTGCTGAAGCGAATGTCATCGTATCTTGTCCGACCTGATAGGAGGAAGGGCAAAGTATGTTTCTGTAGCCGAGCTTATCTGCTGTCAGTAGGACTTTTGAGGTGTTCTTCCAGTCACTCTTATATAGTGGATCATGGGCTCCGAGGAATTCATCATCGCCATTGCACAGCGGTGCAAACCATGCCACTTCTGCACCTTCTACATCCTTTGATCTGATCTGAATGTCTTCTTTCAGCATGATCCTTTAAGTCAATTTTTAGTTAAGATTGATTCTTCTTTTTATTGAAATTCATAACAGCCGATGTCTGGCGTATTCCCATCTCGCGTATTGCCTTCTATGTCTAACGGAACAGTAGGTAAAGGTCTACCCTTTTCTATCGCTACAGACATGGTATCTAAATGGTAGTCCATCATATCTTGGTCGATGAATAATGTATCATCCCTTGTCACATTAATACAATTCTCACAGTCATCGAAAAAATTAGGATAAGCATCTGCATCTAATAGCTCATCTACAGAGACGACAGAGTGATTAAAGTTATATCGAAACTGTAGTGGCTCATCTCCATTGAATAAATCTTGTAGCTCGATTTCATCTCCAGAAGACCCCATGACGATGCAATTGGTAAAGTTTGCATTAATTTTATTGGGCAGTGCTCCTTGATCACAATCTCCATTGATACAGCTGAAATTATCTAAATGGACCGCTGCATTCTGACTTCCATAATTAGCGAAAGTACTATGCAGGAAAGTGTAGTTACCTCCATAGGTCAATAATGCGCTGAAGGTGTTATTATCAGTCACTAAAAGATTTTCACCTATAATGGTAGAGTGGATTCCAATGATGCCTGGACCAGCTGTATTCTGGACTTTAGTGTCTTCTATTCGAAGAAAAGCTGATGAATCGACTCTGACTCCCACTAAAGAATTTCTTATCTCGGTATGCTTGATGCTATTACCTCTACTACCAGCTAAAAATCTGATACCAGACCACTGTCCCGATACATTATCAAAAGCAGACTCTAATCTATCTCCCTGAATAATGACAGGATTCTCGACGGAGCCTCGAGATGTGAGACTGGAATTCTCAGTAAATACAAGTAATCCATCATTGAAAATAGCATCATCATTACGAGCGATACCACCATGAACGTATACTTCTGTTCCGGGTGGAAATACCATCTGGCAGCTGTCTATAATCAGCACTCCATAGATCACATAAGGCTTAGGATCATCGAATCGCAATGAATCATTCTGACAGCTTATTCTGGTAAACTCCCCACCACTTTGTCTATTCGGAATGTAATTTGCATTCTGACCCCATGCTTCTAATACGACTGATTGTTCATTCCCATTCGTTACAAAATTTACTTGTTCTGTTAAGACAAAAGGACTAATGGACAGAGGCATATCAGGATCTACAGTCACTTCTGCGAATATCCATAAGCTATCATTGGGAAGAATGGTGATATCTCGAGCAGAATTAGTCGGCGATCCATCTATATTCAGTCTGAAATTTTCAGTCTCATTGCCTAATTCTATCGTGGATACGACGATTGATTCACTATGAGGATTGATGATTCTGAAAGATCGGGTCGCAGAGCCCACAGAAGTGAATACTGTATCAAAGGTGATGGTATCTGATGAAAATTCTAATTGGGCAGAAGAATCAGAAATGATGGTATCGTCACTACAGCCATACTGTAATAATAAGCCGGAAAGTATCACTAAGAATATATAAACTCGAATCACCTGTAACTAACGTGTCATGTACGATGAAGTTGTTTAAAACCACAGTGTTGAACAACTTCAGCAAAAATTTGCGAAGATAAGATTCTATTTAAGAAGTCTGTGAGATTATAGAATCATTAAATCCTATGTCATATAGCATCTTATATCAAAATAATGGGGACAAATAGGCATAACTGTTAAATGGCTCCTATTACAACTTGCTGTCTTTAATAATACACTTTTGGAGACTGCATTTATTTTACCTTTGCCGCACATTAAAAATAGCTGATTATTGAATGATCCAGTCATAGTAGATGTCATTATACCGGCATTTAACGAAGAAGACTCTATTGCGAAGGTCATTCAAGATATTCCTAAGTCAATCACTAGAGATATCATCATCTGTAATAATGGCAGCCAAGACAGAACCAAAGAAGAAGCCCTGAGCAATGGAGCTATTGTAGTCGATGAACCAATAGCTGGCTATGGAAGGGCATGCCTAAAAGGCATAGAATACATCAAAACCAAAACTGTAAAGCCAGATATAGTCGTCTTCTTAGATGGTGATTATTCAGATTATCCAGATGAAATGTCAGATTTGATCTCTCCCATTATAAATAGAGAAGCAGACCTTGTGATAGGTTCAAGGGCTTTAGGTGATCTGGAGCCAGGAGCGATGACACCGCAGCAAGTCTTTGGTAACTGGCTGGCGACTAATTTGATTAAATTGATTTATAAAGTGCAATTCACAGATTTAGGTCCTTTCAGGGCAATCAGTTGGGATAAACTATTATCCATCAATATGGTTGATAAAGATTACGGCTGGACAGTAGAGATGCAAGTCAAAGCTGCTAAGCACGGCCTGAAGGCTGTAGAAGTCCCAGTCAATTATCGTAAGCGCATAGGCCATTCTAAAATCTCAGGCACCATTAAAGGGACCATATTAGCTGGACACAAAATTCTTTGGACCATATTTAAACTCATATAGACACAGTGCAATTCATCACTATCATATCGTATATCTTTCTTGCATTGTATGTTGTCCCACTCTGCTACATCACCATTTATTGCTTGCTGCAGTTTCATTTATTGATCAAGTATAAATCTAAGTCTAAGACAGAAGAGGTGACTCCCATCCTAAATGGCAAACGACCATTCGTCACTGTCCAACTACCGATCTATAACGAACAATATGTAGTCAATCGGCTTATCGATAATATTACAAAGCTCAACTACCCGAAGGAAAGATTTGAGATCCACGTACTCGATGATTCTACAGATGAAACAGTACAATTAGTAGAAGCGAAAGTAAAAGAATATGAAGATAAAGGCTTTAATATAAAACATATCAGGCGCTCGGATAGAACTGGCTATAAGGCTGGTGCTCTAAAAGATGCTATGCGATATGCCAAGGGAGAATTCATTGCCATATTTGATGCTGACTTCTTACCTAAATCTTCTTTTCTTCTGGATACGATGGCTCATTTTCAGAATCCTGAAGTAGGTGTCGTCCAGACCAGATGGGAACATCTGAATCAAGATTATAGTATCCTGACTGAACTCCAAGCATTTCAGCTAAATGTACATTTTACCATAGAGCAGAAGGGACGCATGGCAGGTAATTACTTGCTGCAGTTTAATGGGACTGCAGGTGTGTGGAGAAGAGAAACGATAGATTCAGCAGGCGGATGGGAGGCAGATACACTGACAGAAGACTTAGATCTATCATATAGAGCCCAACTCAAAGGATGGGAAATCGTATATTTAGAAGACATCGTATCTCCCGCAGAACTTCCTGTGGAGATCAATGGGCTTAAGTCACAGCAATTCCGATGGATGAAAGGCGGTGCAGAGACTGCCAAAAAGATGCTTCCTACCATATGGAAATCTGACATAGCACTCAATAAAAAACTTCATGCTTCTGCTCACTTATTAGGAAGTTCAGTCTTTCTCTGTGTGTTCTGTATCGGTGTATTCAGCGTGCCCTTAGCATTTTTAGTTGGCGGACTAAACCTGCCGATGCGTTATTTCTCAGTATTTCTAATCAGCCTAATTTCCATCATCTTGGTCTACTATGTAGCTAATGTAGGCAAGGCATGGCCTAAAGAGTCTAAGCTTAAGATGATAGCCAAATTTATTTTTCTGTTCCCCATATTTCTCTCTCTCTCCATGGGCTTATCATTACATAATTCTATAGCAGTGATCCAAGGACTGATAGGTAAAAAATCTGCCTTCATCAGAACGCCTAAATTTAATATCAAGACGATCACCGATAAGCTGAGTACGCAGTCATACATACAGCGGAAGATATCTAAGACTACTATATTAGAAGGCTTATTAGCCGTGTATTTTATATTTGGTTTCATTGGGAGTATTTATGCCCATACTTATTATTTTGTCATTTTTCATGCGCTTTTAGCGATTGGCTACAGCACCATATTCATTCTTTCCATCAGGCAGTTATCGATTAAATCTTAATTTCGAGGCATGCCATCTGTATCCTCACTTGTAAGCCAGCTTATTAAGATAACAGCGATACTTACTCTTCTTGTCAGTATATGCTACATCGGCTATGTCCCCAGTCAAAGTGATTTTATTCATATTCTCATCCCGTACGGCTTTGCATTTGGTGCATATTGGCTATTGCTGAAGCGACTTAAGCATGTCATGACCATCATGATCTTAGCGATAAGCCTTAGGGTGGTTTTGGTTTTTGCATTCCCTAATTTGTCAGATGACATTTATCGATTTGCCTGGGATGGCAACTTGTCTCATCAAGGGATCAATCCATACATACACTTACCTTCTGACTTAATCAATCAAGAATTAACCAGCGATGCTGATCAATTGATCTTCGCCAAGATGAACTCAAAGGCCTATTATACCGTCTATCCTCCTGTCAGTCAGCTGGTCTTTATCGCTTCTACCATCTTGCAGAATAGTGATATGGCCATGGTGTCTATTATCATGAAAACCATTCTGCTGCTCGGAGAAACTATCAGTTTATTCATCATCTTAGCACTGCTGCGCCAATCCGCATTTGGCATTCATAAGCTATCAATCTACGCACTGAATCCTCTTGTCATCATAGAAGTCATGGGCAATGTCCACTATGAGGGGCTTATGGTCATGTTTTTTCTATTAGGATGGCTATTCTTAAGTCGAGGAAAAATCCTTTCTGCGGCTGTCCCTTTAGCGCTCTCGGTAGCGACTAAGCTATTTCCCCTGATGCTCTTCCCGTTTGTCATCAGCTATATAGGCCTGAAAAGGGCTATTGTGTTATTTGCGGGAGTGGGTGTACTCTTACTGATGATGTTTTATCCAATCATCAGACACTTAGAATTCTTCTTACAAAGTGTTGATCTTTATTTCCAAAAGTTCGAGTTTAATGCGAGTGTGTATTATATGATGAGATGGCTCGGCTTTCAGATTTCTGGTTATAATCAGATTGCAGTGATTGGACCATTTTTGGCTATGACCACATTCGGGTCTATCATGTGCTTATGGTATAAATATACTCAGGGACCAAAGGAGAATATAGCTACATATTGGCTATTCTCATTTACCATATACTTGGTGCTGGCGACTACAGTGCATCCTTGGTACCTCATATTTCCCATTGCGCTATGTACGTTTACCCGTTTTAGCTATCCTATGATATGGTCTGGACTGATATCCCTAAGTTATATCAGTTATGCATATGAACCATTTCATGAGAACTTGTGGATCGTAGCATTTGAATATATGGTATTATTTATGATACTATTCGTTCAAATATTAGATATGCAGCAGGATACTCTTGACTCTCCCTCTCCCAATGTAATATCTTGAGTTCTATTATTAACTATCTGATATTCATCGACTCAAAATAATCTAGTTGGTTTTCTAATAATTTATTTCTAATGAAAAGACAGTTACCCTTGTGATCAAGGATGACGCTGACTGGTCACGCCATATGCGTAATCTAAGCAAGTAAATTCTTGCTTAGAAGGGAAAGAACCAGATTTATAAAAACTGGTTAGGCTGAATATAATTCCAAAGACTTTCTCGAGTTGTAGTAGCTGATTTCAGATAAGCAAGTCCCAGATTCTGGATCATGTTTAGTACGTTGATTTGTGCGTTGGCCTCCATAAAAAAAAGCCTCCATTTAATTAAAAATGGAGGCTTTTACTTCTATATATTTCTGACAGGAATATCAGTATTCCCAAAGATCATGCTCAAAGTTAAATAGCTCAGCCTTTATTTTTTCTGATTCTAATAGCGCATCTAAGCCATCATCATAAATATTCTTCAGTGGTGCATCGAGCGCATTAGAAGCCTTATAGATATAACTGCTAAAGAATCGTGATTCGAATAAGTCATACCAAGACATTGGTGCCATATTGTTAAATTCATTGAATACCTGATGCTTAGCGAATGTCTCTCGTGCTTCTGGATAATAGATCCAGAATAATGCTTGAGTATATTTAAATGTATTAGTCTCTGGATCGAATACATCCTGAATCGGTGCAATACCTAATATTCTCACTTTCATCATAGATGCTTCTTCATCGAAGTACCAGATTTCTTTAATTCTGAATCGATTAATGCTTTCAAAGTTGATATCATTCTTTACGATCTGCACTTCCTCTTCGTATGTATCATCATTGAATACTACAATTGTGTCTTGCTTTGCAATGATATTAGCGAGCTCATTAGGCAGTATCTCTTCTTTAAAATTATCTTCTACAAATGCTTTTGCATCACCTCTTTCCACCATTTCTTTTAGGATTTGGAATAAAGGCATTTCAGGATATTGAAATGACAAGTTCATCTTCTCTCTGACATCGACGATTCTCCAGATCTTACGAGTCCATGCGACGTCAGCTTCTCTGACATGCTCCCATGGCAATACACCATTATCTACCATCAGCGTACGCTGTACCACATCATCAATATAATAATCATCTAACGGCTCACTAGACTCAGTGATTAATTCTGTCTGAGCTTGCACTACATGAAAGAGCGTAGCTAAGAAAATGACGATGGAAACTTTGAGTAAAATCTTCATAATGAAAGATGAAATTGTGATTTATTATTTGATAACGATGGCAATCCCTCCTAAATCTCTAGGGGCAACATCTCCTGGACAACTGCATTTGATATTTTCATAAAAATATCTATCTCCAGGTTTTGCTCTGTCTCTTAGACTTATTGTCTTTGCAGAATATTTTCCTCCTACATTAGTCTCAATTAATGCATCTTGCCTCTTCGCTACATATACGAATCTAAAACCTTTAATTGTACATTTTGCATCAAAGTCAAAATTATCAAGAGCTGCTCTTAAGCTGCTGTAAGCTTTAAACTCACCATTACCCATAGCACTCTTTTTTGACTTACCTAACATAGGCACAGGATCCGGGATACGCTTCACTCTAAATAATTTAGAATCTGATAAACCTGGAGCTGTGATATCTATTTTAGCAAATTGACCTTTTGGTGTAGGCGTCTTAACTTTTACAACATATCCATCTCCAGATTTTTGGACTGAAGCACCGCCTGCACCACTTGCTGATACTTTTACTTGATTACTTGGCACACCAGCTGCTGATACCTCTATCGGATTGTCTACACCAATATAGAATACATTCATTTTACTGGCAGATACTGATACTGATCTTTCTCCTACTTCGTATTCGAATTCCTTAGTGACTCTTTTAGTCTCATCTGTCGCAGGATTATAAATCGATGCTGTCGCTGTATATCTCTTCTTCCCAGTGCTATTAGCAGTCTGAGTAAAGGACGCCCTACCATCACTATCTACGGGTAATGCTCTGCCATCTACACTAATGGTAATTTTAGTCTCGGAATCTGAACCTGCGAATGCACCTAAAAATAAATCAGTCGTATACTTCTCTCCTTTTATAATGTAAGACTTTTCTGGAGCTGATACAACAGCGTATTTATCTAATACAACCTCAGTCGTGGTACCTACCTTTCCAGCTAAGTAATTAAGAAACGCTGACTCAGAACTTTTTACATCATTCTGAAATTTTCTTAAAATAGGAACTGTCGCTTGCACAGGCATGTGATTAAAATTAAATTCTGACCAACTTTTAGCACTTTCCTTCGTCTTCCAAGTCTCATCATCTATTATTGTAGGTATTTCCTTTGAGAAGGTGGCCCTATTGTCCTCATCTGTAAGTTCAATCATGTTCTTTCTGAACTCTAACAATTTGGCTTTCAGTTCTTCTCCTTTACCGCCATTCACCAATGCTCGAGTCGTCACATCTTTATTCTTCTCTCCCCTCATCTTTCTGACTCCCCCGCTTGTTACAATATAATCACCATCTCCTACTGAGCCATCAGCATCCCCCGAAAGATCGATTAGTTCGTTAATCATAGTCTCTATCTCTGCATTCATATCCTTAGCTAATGCTCTCGAAGGAGATATTAGGTCTGCATATTTGGCAAGTGAGGCTTTCTTCTTGGCACCTGTTCTGATAATTTCAGGAAGTGGGGCATTAGATTCATCGATTGCCTTATTGGACTTGATCAGTCCTTTATCTACGATCTTAAATGCATTGAATATTTCAGCAGACACATTAAGAGCCAGTAGTGCTGTCAATACCAAGTACATGATATTAATCATCAACTGCCGGGGTTCCTTAGGAATAGACATATAATTTAATTTTTCTTTTAGTTAATGATC
>ENA-ORXT01000420-ORXT01000420.1-marine-metagenome-genome-assembly--contig:-NODE-420-length-67917-cov-5.733623_pt1 | contig 67917 bp, 62 predicted proteins | sample MGYA00237868_ERZ511482 | MGnify/ENA metagenome assembly ERZ511482 | reverse complement strand
GCTTTTTGATTTTCATCAATACACTGGTTCTATTTTATATGATGTACACCGCCTTTTTTAAAAAGTTGGATACTGAAATTTTAATGCAACGAGCCATTCAGTTTGGTTGGTTAGGCATGATTATTTCGATAGTAGTAGGACAGTTAATGATAGCAGCAAATGGGCATTCAGTTGGTGTTCCTGATGGAGGTGTTGGCATTCCTGTGACCCATTGGAGTACAACAGGAGGCGATTGGCGAGCCGTACATTTTTTAGGGATGCATGGCATCCAATTTTTACCTTTGTTGGCGTATTTTTTAACGAAATGGGATTGGAAAAATAAACAATCCATTCTTTGGGGAACAGGATTAATTTACTTAGGATTTATTGGATATATATTTTTGAAAACAAAAGCGGGTGTACCCTTTTTGAGTATATAAATTATGGAAGTCGAAACGATAAAATCAAATAAATGGAAACATACATTTTTATTGATATTGAAACTGTCGCCCAATTTCCCTCTTTTAATGCTTTAAATGCTAATAACAAGGCGTTATGGATTAGAAAAATCTCTAATGTTAGAGGTCTTGGGATTGTTGAACCTTCTGAAGCCAATGGCTTTCTCTACGAACAAAAAGCTGGGATATTTGCTGAATTTTCCCAAGTCGTATGTATTTCGATCGGGCATGTACTTATGATTGAGGACAAGTATTACTTTAGAACAAAGTCATTTGCCGGAAGGGATGAAAAAGAAATATTGACACAATTCAGTACACTTTGTGCAAAAAAAATGAATCGGCTTCACAATCAGAGATTTGTTGGTCATAATATCAGGGAGTTTGACTTTCCATTTTTAGCCAGAAGAATGATCATAGGTGGTATTCCATTGCCGCCAGCTTTCAAACTAGCGGGTAAAAAACCTTGGGAAGTCAAACATCTATTAGATACCCTTGAGATGTGGAAATTTGGCGATTACAAGAATTATATCTCCCTAAATTTGTTGTCAGAAATTCTCGATGTACCTTCGCCAAAAGTGGACATGGATGGCTCACAGGTACATCAAGTATATTGGGGCGCACAGGATCTTGAAAAAATACGGTTATACTGTGAAAAAGATGTCTTTACTACAGCTATGGTCTTTTATAAGTTAAATCAAATTCAGATACCACAATTACTGGAAGTAAGTTCAGTTTAATAAGTAGAATTATGCAACACAAAATCGCTCCTAGCATTTTAGCCGCTAATTTTCTCGAATTAGGGAAGGATATTGATATGGTAAACGCAAGCCAAGCTGATTATCTACATGTAGACGTCATGGATGGCGCTTTTGTGCCTAATATTTCATTTGGTCAGAACATCGTGAAATATATAGCTTCTAGATCTGAGAAAGTAGTTGACGTTCATTTAATGATCAATGATCCCGATAAATATATCAAGTCATTTTATGACGCTGGCGCAAATATAATCTCAATTCATGCAGAAGCAACAAATCATCTTCATCGGAGCATATATAGTATAAAAGAATTAGGCATAAATGCCGGCGTGGCTCTTAATCCACATAGCCCAATCAATTTGATTGAAAATGTGCTGGAAGATCTGGATATGGTCGTTTTAATGTCAGTAAACCCAGGTTTCGGAGGTCAAAAATTCATTTACAATACGCTTTCAAAAATTAGTCAACTTGCAGACCTAAGAACGACTAGAAATTTAAATTTTGACATAGAAATAGATGGAGGTGTTGGCTTGCAAAATGCGGAGAAAATTTTACAAGCTGGTGCAAATGTGCTAGTCGCAGGTAGTAGCGTTTTCAAATCCGAAAATCCTACTGAAAGTATTTTGAAATTAAAAGAAATAGGAATTGAGCAGATATCAGAGTTTTAGTTTTTTCAAGCTTTTGGCAGCATTATTATTATGTTGCTCTTCCTTCTTTTTATCTGCGCAGAACTCTGCCGTGGTTTTTGGAGTAATAACAGATTTAGATACTGGAAAATTTGTGGACTTTGCCTCTGTCTATGAGAAAGGCTCAAGTAATGCCGCTGAATCAGATCTAGATGGAAATTTCAGGTTGGAGTTAACACCAAATCAAAAGCATACCATTGTTATTTCAAGACTAGGATACATTGAGGCAGAAATAAATGTTCCAGCCCTTAAAGATGATCAAAAAAGATATTATAAAATTAAACTTGCACCTAAATCATCTGATTTAGAAATTGTCATTCGTGACTCTAAAATAGAAGATGTAGGAATGGTCAGAGAAGAAGTTTCAGATTTCATTAAACTTCCATCCACCTCTGGTAATTTTGAAAGTGTTCTACCACACATTGCATTGGGCGCCTCTAGCGGAACCGGTGGAGAATTAAGTTCACAGTATAACGTGAGAGGAGGAAACTATGATGAAAATTTAGTCTATGTTAATGACTTTGAAATTTTCAGACCGCAACTAATTAGAAGCTCTCAACAAGAAGGTCTCACTTTTCCAAACATAGATTTAATCAGAGATCTATCTTTTTCTTCTGGAGGTTTCGAAGCAAAGTATGGCGATAAGTTGTCATCGGTCCTTGATGTTAGGTATAAACGGCCAGAGGAATTTAAAGCTTCCGTAAGTGGTAGTCTACTCGGAGCTTCAGCTCATATTGAAGGATCCAAACGTCTGGGTGCCAACGCATTCAACAAATTGAGATATCTCGTCGGTGCTAGATATAAAACGACCAATTACCTTCTTAACTCTCTAGATATTACTGGGGAGTATGTTCCAAGTTTTACCGACATCCAGACCTACATTACTTATGATTTTTCACCTACACTCCAGATTGGGTTCCTGGGAAATTATAATAGTAGCATATACAATTACGTCCCTGTCAGCCGAACAACCACCACCGGCTTGATAAATCAAACGCTACAATTTAATGTGGCATATGATGGCCAAGAAGTTGACGGCTTTACCAACGGAATGGGCGGAGTATCTATGACCTATATTCCCCAAAGAGAAAAGAATCCCGTATTTTTTAAATTCCTAGCCTCACTCTATGGGAGTAATGAAGATGAAACTTTTGACATTCTAGGATTCTATAGATTAAGTCAAATTGAAACTGATCTTGGTGGTGAAAACAATGGAGAAGAAATCGCATTGATCGGCGTAGGAACTCAACATACCTATGCACGTAACTATTTGTATAGTCGAATTGGTAACATACAGCACAAGGGTGGAATAGAACTTCAAAATGAAGAAAAAGCTTCTACCCATTTTATCCAGTGGAGTGCAAAGGTGCAACAAGAATTAATTGACGATGAGCTTAATGAATGGGAACGCCTTGATTCAGCAGGTTATTCACTTCCATTCAATGACGAATTTGTTTTATTGGCCAATACCATAAAATCGGAAAATGATCTTCTGAGTTTACGATATTCTGGGTTTCTCCAAGATACTTACAATAAAGACATATCAGGCGCTGGGGAATTAAGCTTAAATCTAGGGGTTAGGGCAACCTATTGGGACCTTAATAAAGAACTTGATATCAGTCCCAGAGGTCAGGTGTTGTTTAGACCTGAAAATAGTAAAAGTAACATCACATATAAATTGGCAGGAGGTGTATACTATCAACCTCCTTTTTATAGAGAGATGCGTCGCCCAGATGGTACCGTTAATTTAAACCTTAAGTCTCAGCAATCTATTCATGTGATTGCAGGAATTACCAAAGATTTAAACTGGACCAACATCAGTAAAAAACCATTTAAACTCATAACAGAACTATACTTTAAAAAACTGAGCAACTTGGTTTCTTATGAAGTAGATAATGTGAGAATCAGATATTCTGGTGAAAATGATGCAGAAGGCTATATCTGGGGTTGGGATCTTCGGGTTAATGGTGAATTTGTACCGGGCGTAGAATCGTGGGTGAACTTTTCACTCCTACAAGCCAAAGAATCACTTCTTAATGTAGATCACCTCAGAAGAGATGTAGGAGAAACGGAAGGAACAGTAGTCGATTGGGTGTCTAGACCTACAGATCAACTTATGAACGTAAGTATATTTTTTCAAGACTATCTTCCTAAAAATGAAAGCCTGAAAGTTCAGTTCAATTTTTCATTTGCCAGCGGATTGCCATATGGCATAAAGGATAATAATATTGTTTATAGAAATACTTACAGATTTAAGCCATATTTCAGAGCTGATATGGGATTCACCTATATGTTGTTTGATGAAACAAAAAGGAAAAGAAGACCTAATCACTTTTTTAAATTCTCAGAGCAGACCTGGTTGAGTCTTGAGATATTTAACCTCATGGATATTAAAAATGTTGCTTCAAATACCTGGGTTAAAAGTCTATTAGGCCTTCAACAGTATGCGATTCCCAATTTTTTAACCTCTAGAAGAGTGAACCTAAGATTTAGAGTAGATTTCTAATTATTTGGTTAAGAGGTCAATTGTTTTATTACCTTAGCATCCCGTAATGTATTGTGATAAACACTAATCTGGACCAAACAGTATGACCAAATATATTTTCGTTACGGGTGGAGTTACCTCGTCATTAGGTAAAGGAATTATTTCAGCTTCTCTTGCTAAGCTACTCCAAGAAAGAGGCCTCAATGTTACCATTCAAAAATTCGATCCCTACATAAATATTGATCCTGGAACTCTTAATCCATATGAACACGGAGAATGTTATGTTACCGATGATGGTGCCGAAACTGATTTAGATCTCGGGCATTATGAAAGATTCTTGAATAAAGCCACTTCCCAAGCAAATAATGTAACAACAGGTAAAATCTACCAAACCGTCATTGATAAGGAGCGAGCTGGGGACTACTTAGGGAAAACAGTTCAAGTAGTTCCACACATCACCGATGAAATTAAACGGAGAGTAAAGCTTCTTGAAAAGCAAGACAAGTACGACATCATCATTACAGAAATTGGTGGTACTGTTGGAGATATTGAGTCTCTTCCATATCTAGAAGCCTTACGGCAAATGAGACAAGAGGTTGGTAAAAATAAGGTACTGGTGATTCACCTAACGCTTATACCTTATTTAAAAGCCGCGGGAGAATTAAAGACTAAGCCAACACAACATTCGGTAAAAGAACTTCTCAATACTGGAATTCAGCCGGATATTTTAGTCTGCAGAACAGAATACAAATTAACGAAGGAATTAAGACGAAAGCTTTCTCTATTCTGTAATGTGGAAAAGAATTCAGTAATTGAGGCATTAGATGCCAAGACAATTTATGATGTTCCTTTAATGATGCTTAAGGAGCGTTTAGATTTGATTGTACTTAAAAAACTTAAATTAGGAAAAGGTAAAGAGCCTGAGTTAATAGCCTGGAAAGAATTCCTAGGGCGTCTCAAAAATCCAACAACTGAAGTTAAAATAGGTTTGATTGGTAAATACAATGAATTACAAGATGCTTATAAATCGATTCATGAGTCTTTTGTGCATTCCGGTGCGGCCAATGAATGCAAGGTAAGGGTAGTACCTATTCATTCTGAAGCTTTGGAAGCTCCTGACTGGGAGTCTAATGTAGATTCCTATGATGGAATCCTTGTTGCACCAGGATTCGGGAAAAGAGGAATAAAAGGGAAGGTAAAAGCCATTCAATTTGCTCGCATAAATAGAATCCCATTCTTTGGGATATGTCTTGGAATGCAATGTGCTGTGGTAGAAAGTTTTAAAAACGTAATAAAACTTTCTGGAGCTAATTCTACTGAGGTGAATCCAAAGGCAAAAAATCCGGTCATTGACCTAATGCCTGATCAGATAAAAATTAAAAATAAAGGCGGAACCATGCGTTTGGGATCTTACAAATGTAGACTGTCCAAAGGATCCATTGTTGCTAAAGCCTACGGCAAAGTTGAAATATTTGAGAGGCACAGACATAGATATGAATTCAATAATAAATATCTGAAAAGACTAGAAAAAGCCGGTTTAAAAGCAACTGGAATAAATCCAGAAACTGGACTTGTTGAAATTGTAGAAATGACGGATCATCCTTTCTTTGTAGGCGTACAATATCACCCCGAGCTAAAAAGTACCGTTGAAAACCCACATCCTTTGTTTATCGCATTTATCAAGGCGGCGATGAATCATAGAAGAGCTCATGAAAAAACTTAAACTCACAGAACTCAATAGGCTTAGCATTGAAGAATACAGTAACGCGGTAAAGCCCGAGGTAGTCATTGTTCTTGATAATTTAAGATCGGGGTTTAATGTTGGATCAGTCTTTAGATCACTAGACTGTTTTGGATTTCCTGAAGTAATTTTGTGCGGTATTACACCCAAACCACCTCATAAGGAGATTTTTAAGACTGCTATCGGAGCCCAATTCTCTATTGATTGGTCATATTCAGAAAGCGTACTTGAGGCTTGCCATTTGCTTAAAAACAAGGGTTATCAATTAATAGGCATAGAACAAACAAGCAAGTCCGTTTTTCTAAAAGATTTGAAGCTAGATAAGGATGGAAAGTATGCAATTATTTTAGGGAATGAGGTGGATGGATTATCGGTAGCGTTACTCCCAATATTGGATCGTGCAGTCGAGATTGAACAGTTTGGAACGAAACACAGCTTAAATGTTTCCGTGTGTGCTGGAGTTGTGATTTATGAATTGAATAAGCATCTGAGATAGGCAAAAAAAAGAGGACCTTATTGGTCCTCATTCTCTTTAGCAGTTTCTGGTTGATCCAGTAAATGCTCTGTTTCTTTAAAAGCTTTGACAACTTCTTTATTAGCAGTCAATTCAACTTCAAATTTATCTGTGTATTCGTCAATGATCGCTTTAAGGTCTTCTTCTTTCTCTAAAACCAAGGTTCTTGGTAATTTTCTTATACTTTGGGTCATTTTGGTATTAAATTCCATTAACACCTTTTTCTTGCTTTGTAAAAGTCCCATGGAAAGAGAATTAACAGATGTTCCTACTTTCTTTTTCTCTGTTCTGACGTCTTGCTCAATTCCTTTGGCTAAAACTTTGTTGAACTTTTCAATTACTTCCCCAACGTCTTGTTTGAATTTATCTCCATTCTTAGCGAGTAATTCTTCCACCTTTGATTTTTGTTCTTCTAGAGCAGCTTCATATTCAGCATCTGCTTCCATGGTAGTCTCATCCAGTTCTTTGGTAACTGGTGCCACCGACATGATATCTGAGATCAATGAACCGGTAGAAGCTTCTTCGTCTTGTCCAAAACCTAAAAAGGCGAACATGCAAAGACTTAAAATTGTAAGGACTGTATTTTTCATTTCGACGTTTATTTGCTTCGGCTGAGATCTAATTACCTAATTTAATCAAAACCAATGTAAAGAAAATAATTTCTGAGCTAGTCGTCAAGGTTTAGGAGTGATAAATAAATATTAAAACAGCTTAAAAACTCTTAAAATGCAACATTTATACGTCTAAGTAAGCTTTTTTGCAATTTATCAGCAAATGGATATTATTCAAACGTAGAATTTCCTTCGTTGATTATCTAAACATTCGTCTTTGTTCCAATAAATAATCAGGACGAAATGTAAGCTTTAATCCCGGTTGTATCTCAGTTATGCTAGAATTTACACTTTGGTTCTGATCTGGAGCCTGATAATTTAGGATTGTCTCGAATCCTTCCCATTCAAGTCCTGGGTTATAATACACATTGATTTGGGGAGTCAAAGTAATCCACTTATTTATTCCGATATCTATACCTGCAACTCCACCAATCCTAAAACTTATCTGGTTGGAATCAAAAGTTTTGTCCTCAGGCAAGTCCGGATTTGTTAGCACAGTGTATGTAGATTGTAGTTTGTGAGAACCAATAGATGGACTTATACCAATGAAAAACCCTTTTGAAAAGAGATCTCCATCTTTACCAAAGGTTGGACAATTGCAATCTCCTTCCATATCCAAAGGATAGATGACCGCAGTTAGATTTAAGTAGATGGAAGTTTTATCCCAGTCAATGGTTTGTTTGGAATCGAAACTGTTTTTCTGAAAAGATACCCCTGGAAGAAACTCTATCCGTTTGTTCTTGAGCCGAAACCAATAGGCTAATTCATACTCCAAGCCGTTGTCTAGAAATTGGTCCGTTGGAAAATTGATTGACTCCAGTTGTTGAGTCCAGTCGGTATAACTATTTAGACTATATTTTGTTGCTATTGAGAATTGTCCATTTGCCGAAAGGCTGCCAATAAAAAAGGCTAACAGAAGTAGCGATCTTTTCATATTCCGATGTTTTGATTGGTCAAATTACTAGTAATTAAACGTACTTTTACATTTCAAGTTGTATGAAAACAAAAAAGTTAAGCAAAGATAAGGTATCCGTAATTACACTGGGTTGTTCTAAAAATTTAGTGGATTCTGAGAATATTATAACTCAGCTCAAGGCAAATGAGTTTGAAGTAGAGCACGATAAGACGAGTGATGCAAATATTGTGGTAGTAAATACCTGTGGATTTATTGATCTAGCAAAGGAAGAATCAGTGAATACCATTCTTGATTATGCTAAGGCAAAGTCAGAAGGTCAAATTGAGAAACTATATGTTACGGGGTGCTTATCAGAGCGATACAAAAATGATTTGGAGGCAGAAATACCAGAAGTTGATGCGTATTTCGGCACGATGGAGTTGCCTAGTCTGTTGTCGAGATTTAATGTTGATTATCAGCATGATCTTATCGGGGAAAGAGCAATCACAACTCCGATGCATTATGCTTATTTGAAAATTTCTGAAGGTTGCAACAGAACTTGTAGTTTTTGTGCCATTCCTTTAATGAGAGGGAAACATATTTCTAGAACTATAGATGACTTGGTTGTCGAAGCCAAACATCTTGCCTCAATAGGTGTCAAAGAACTGCTATTAATTGCTCAAGAATTGACCTATTACGGTCTAGATATTTATAAAGAGAGATCATTACCTTCTTTACTTAAGGCTCTTTCTGAAGTAGAAGGAATTGAATGGATTAGGTTACATTATGCATATCCTTCTAAATTCCCTATTGACATCATAAGAGTAATGGCGCAGACGGATGAAGTGTGCAATTATTTGGACATGCCATTGCAGCATGCCAATGACGGGGTTTTAAAAAGAATGCGTCGGCACATCACAAATGCAGAGCAAAAAGAACTGATTAAAAATATCAAAGAAATAAATCCAGAAATACGATTGCGTACAACAATGCTCGTTGGATTTCCAGGGGAGACTGAAGAAGAATTTCAAGACCTTTGTAATTTCATTGAATGGGCAAAGTTTGATAGGTTAGGAGTCTTTATGTATTCTCATGAAGAAGGCACAATTGCCCATGATCTTGAAGATGACGTTTCACTGGAAGTAAAACAACAGCGGGCCAATCGAATCATGGAAATTCAAAGTGCCATATCCCTAGATCGCAATTCGAGTTTTGTTGGGAAGGAATTACGGATACTCATTGATAGAAAGGAAGGAGAATATTTTATTGGAAGAACCGAATATGACTCTCCAGAGGTTGATAATGAAGTCCTTTTACTGGCTCAAGAAAATTTCTGTAGGGTTGGAGATTTTGCTATGGTAAAAATCACAGGGTTTGAAGAATATGACCTTTATGCTGAACTAACTGAACACTAAGTCGTAATTTATGTTCTAATCTTATGTCAAAAGGAACAGGCTCAATAATTGAAAAGAAAATCCACCCGCTAAAACAAGCCCTAGGTCTTGCTATAGCAGTCTTGTTAGTCCTTACCATCATAAAAATAACGCAAAAATCTGGTCCAGAGTCTGCCTCGCTTTATTGGGAGGTTGCTGCTTGTAGCATTCTTTTTTATGCAATGATGAATTCTATTATGAGCCTAGCTTATGAGGATCAAAATTTTTATTGGTTGTACTCCATTATGGGATTTGCATTTTTGCTAATCTCGTCTCTCGGACTTTCTTTATTATATTCTGGGGTAACAATTGACGAGGCTGGATCGTTTAGATGGATACTACTTGTGTTCACTTTCGGATATCTTATTCTTTTAACCATTTTTAGGACAATGAAAAAAGTAGTGGCGTTTGGTAAACGAGAAGATAGTAGGTTGAGAGGTGGAAAATAAAAATAAATTATGAAAAATAATTACTCGGTACTCTTGTGCATGGCTTTGTTTTTTTGCTTTTCATGCAATTCCCAAACGAATCCATCTAAGGACTCAAAGGAAACGACCTTCATTAATAATTATGAAGGAGAAAAAATAGTAAAATCTGAAGATGAATGGAAAGAAGTATTGGACGAAAAATCTTATTACGTTTTGAGAGAGAAAGGGACAGAACGACCTTTCACCGGAGAATTATTGAATGAAAAAAGAAATGGGACTTTCACCTGTAAAGCTTGCGATCTGCCTCTATTTGGCTCGGATACCAAATTTAAATCTGGAACTGGATGGCCGAGTTTCTATGAACCCGTTGTTGAAAACAATATTGCTTCAGAAACAGATTATAAAATCGGGTACCCTAGGACAGAAGTTATGTGCGGCAGATGTGAAGGACACTTAGGTCATGTCTTTAATGATGGTCCTAAACCTACTGGTCTTCGTTATTGCATCAATGCTGTATCTCTAAAATTCGAACCAGAAAGCAAAGAGCCTTAAATTAGGATACTACGAGCAAGAACTTATTTTTCTTTCCATTCTCTATCATTAGATACTTACCATGAAGTAACATTTCAGGGGTAACCATTAAATTTTCATCGGTTACCTTTTCCTTATTAACTGAAACAGAATTATTTTTTATTGCTCTACGTCCTTCACTTTTAGAAGAGACAATGTTGGAGGCTTCAGAAATTAGTTCTATGATGTTAATGTGCCCTTGAATGATTTCTTTTTTAATTTCGATGCTTTTTAATTCCTGACCGACCATGGCCAAGGTTGATTCATCCATTTGCATAAGCGAATCCTTAGTAGCCTTCTTATTAAATAATAATTCAGAAACTTGCATTGCTGACTTATAGGCATCCTCCGAATGAATTCGAGTTGTCAGTTCTTCTGATAGCAATTTTTTCAATATTCGAGGGTCGTCTGCATGCTCTTTTTCAAGAGCTTCAACTTCCTCCTTTGATTTATTCGTAAAATATCTCGTAAAGGTTCCAATGTCCGCATCATCTGCGTTTATCCAAAATTGATAAAATTTATATGGACTAGTCATGTTAGGATCAAGCCAAATATTACCTTCTTCAGATTTGCCAAATTTCTTTCCGTCAGACTTGGTGAGTAGAGGGGTAGTGATGGCATAAGCCTTGGCATTCTCTAGATTTCTGCGTATAAATTCCGTTCCAGAAGTGATGTTGCCCCATTGATCAGAACCACCCATTTGAAATCGGACACCGTGATTAACATATAAATATTGGAAATCATAGGCCTGAAGCAATTGGTAGCTAAATTCCGTAAAAGAAATTCCAGTTTCAAGCCTATTTTTTACAGATTCTTTTGATATCATATAGCTTACGGTAAGGGTCTTACCTACATCTCTCAGAAAGTCCAAAATATTCATGTTCCGGTAGAAATCATGATTGTTGACCAAAATTGCCTTGTTTGGCCCATCCTCGAAATTCAACAACTTCTTGGCTTGAGCAGCCTGAAAACTGAGGTTGCTGTCTAGAACTTCATAGCTTTTTAATTGTCTTTCAGCATCTTTACCGGATGGGTCTCCAATTCTTCCAGTGGCTCCTCCCATAAGAACTATAGGGGTATTGCCCGTTCTTTGCCACAAGTTCAGTAGCTGTAATTGGACAAAGTTCCCAATGGTCATGGAAGCAGCGGTGGGATCAAAACCAATATATCCAATATTTCCCGGCGTGACTAACTTTTCATCCGCTCCAGGGGTCATATCAAACAACATATTCCGCCATTGCAATTCCTCTATAAAGTTCATTGAAAATAAGTTTTTGCAAATGTAGGATATTTGCGGATATTCGTGCTGACTCATGGACGCATCTCTTTTTATTGCTCGCAGACTAATCGAAAAATCTCGTAAAAGATTTACCCGAGTAATCATTACGATTGCGACAATTACGATTGCCTTAAGCATCGTTGTTATGGTCTGCTCCAATTCAGTGATTAATGGTTTCCAGAAGGAAATTTCGAATAAAATATTTGGCTTTTGGGGCCAGATCCACATCAATGATGCTAAGATTAGAAGGAGTTTTGAGACCATACCCATCAATAAAAATCCTGAACTTGTATCCTCCATAGAACAAATCAAGGCTGTAGAATTTGAAGATGAAGAAACTGGAGATTTTTATAAATCGAAGGGAGGTGTTCAATTTGTGCAGTCTTATTCATTTTGTCCAGGTATTCTCAGTCGGAAAAAAACCTTTGAACCAATCATACTAAAAGGTATTTCTGAAGATTATAGACTCGAAGTAATCGATCAGTTTTTAACAGACGGGAAAGCCATAACATTTCAAGCTTCTGAAGAATCAAGAGATTTAATCCTTTCCCAATACACCGTAAATAGATTGGAGGTCAAAATAGGGGATGATCTGATTATTAATTTTGCAAAAGATAGAAAGGTCCTTAAGAAAAGGTTTAAACTTTCTGGGGTCTATAAAACAGGTCTCGAAGAATATGATCAAAAATTTGCCTATTGTGATCAGAAGGTCGTTCAAGATGTTTTAGGTTGGTCAGATCAACAAATATCTGGATATGAGGTATTCATAGATGAGGTAAGTGATGCTCCAATAATAGCTGATGAAATTTATGAAAACCATCTACCATTGGGCTTATTTGCAGAAACTATTCAGGAGAAACGTCCAAACATTTTTGAATGGTTGGGTCTTTTAAATATTAATGTGCGCATCATAATTATGTTGATGATTATAGTTTCAGTCATAAATATGGCCACCGTAATTTTAATATTTATACTTGATAGAAGTCATATGATTGGTGTGCTCAAGTCAGTAGGTTTTAAAGATTGGACGGTAAGGAAAATATTCCTCTATCAATCGATTTGGCTCCTTCTAAAAGGAATTGTGTTAGGAAACTTGATCTCACTTATTTTATTGGGAATTCAACATTTCGGTAAGATTATAAAGTTGGATGAAGCCAGTTATTATTTGTCTTATGCACCGGTCGATTTTTCGCTTTCGCAAATTTTATTTATCAATTTAATCGTAATCGTTGTAACTTCAATAACGATGATTCTCCCGACCTATATCATCTCTAGAATTAGACCAATAAAAGTCTTAGAATTTGCTTAATCTATTAGCGAAATTAAGGGCAATCAGTATTAGAATAATATTAATTTTTGCAAATTTCCCGCAGAGATTATTGCGATTGGTCTTGCATTTATGTTACCCCTTTACTCGGTTTTATTTTAAACCTAACCTATATGTAATCATAGATGGTTGGCTAGACTGGATTGCATTTATTCCATTTTATGCGATTGATCTATTGGGGATATCAGAATTTTACGAAATTATCAATGAGTTGATTAATTGGGAGATTCGAGATATTCAGAGCCATGAAATTCTGATGGCCAAAGAAATTTTTAAGGAAGATTTCCAAATCGAATTAGTCCGAATAAACAGTAGGAATAGAATTGCAAAAAAATTAAGAATTGCCTATGTGAGTTTCAGGCAAATAAATTTTTCAGAATCCATTCCCAATGATGTTTTTGTGCACGAACTTGTTCATATTTGGCAGTATCAAAATTTTGGAGCCGTTTATATATATAAATCATGGAAGGCACAAATATCGAAGGAAGGATATAACTATGGATCTATCAAAGGATTAACTGAGGCCTTTGAAAAATCTAAGAAATTCTATGAGTTTAATTTTGAGCAGCAAGCTGAAATCATACAAGATTTTTATAAAGCTCAATTTCAAAAGCACAAAATAGAGGAGGGCTTTGTGTTTGAAGAATATCTAAATGAAATGAATTTAGTGGGGTAGTTGGTTATGGTGTGTATATACCCAATTTTCAAGGGAATTATTAGATGGAGGAATTTCTAGCTTGTTACAGATTTTATGGATGTATTTTGATATGGACTTAGAACTTAGTACCATGATTTCAGAAATTTCCTTTGGTGTCTTACCCAGTTCGATCAGTTTTAGTAGCTGTCGCTCCAGTCCATCAAGCTTATCCACATATACATTATGTGATGTTGAATTTCTTAACATGTCTTCAATGGCTGGACTTAGGAAATATCGATTTTGAATTACTTCGGTAAGGCACGACTCTAATTCTGTAAGAGCGTTTTCTTTTAGTAGATAGGCTTTTGCACCTAATTTTTTTGCTTTTTCCCAGTAGGATAATTCTTTATGAAGTGTAAGAATTATTGCTTTTGTGGAATGCTTCAATTCATTATAGGCCTTTTCTAATACACTAAATCCATTAAGTGTAGGCATATTTACGTCAATGATACAAAGATCAATGTCCTCGTTCATACGCAGAAGATTATAAGCCTGACCTCCGTCAATGGCTTCATAAAATATAGCCTCAGGCAAAAGCTCTTTAATGGCATTTTTCAGACCTAAAACTATAAGTGGGTGGTCGTCTGCCAATAAAACTTTTACTGAGTCCCTAGGGAATAGCAAATTAACAGTTGTTGTTTATTAACTGTAAATGTATATGAAAATTTATAATATAAGTAAAATGAGGGCAAAAAAAATGGGATTGAAGTTTTTCAATCCCATGAATAATTTTTCAGTTTTAGTTTCTATTCTGTTCCATTTACAAAAAGGAAAACGAAAGCAGCTAAAGCACCACCAACTAAATTCCCTACAATATGCATCCAGATATCACTTAATGAGACCAAGTTCATCATACCTGCGCCCAAGGCAACTGCCGGATTAAATGCACCTCCAGATATACCACCAAGCGTGTATGCCATTGCAGTAACTGTAAAACCAATAGCTAAACCATAGAAAGAGTTACCATCATTTGCTTTAGCAGTGGCTACGTTTAAAATAACATACACAAGCGCGAAAGTCCCAATGATTTCTGCGATAATAGTAGGTCCAACAGATAAGGTTGCTGCTTCAGCATTAGAAAGGCCAAATACTCCGCCAATAATTCCGGCTGCAGCGGCTCCACCCACTAATTGTGCTATGACGTACCCGGGCGCATCTGCCCAACTACAAGCTCCTCTTAAGCATGCGCCCAAGGTAACTGCAGGATTATAGTGTGCGCCTGAAATGTGACCACCAGCAAAAATCATGACCATCAAGGCACTACCAATGGCAACTGGGGCAAGTGCGCCCGCTCCACCAATAACTGCACCTCCAACGGTAAGAACAAGGAAGAATGTCCCGATTAATTCGACTACGTATTTTTTCATGTGATAAATGATTAGTTAATAATTACTTGAATATATATAATCTATCTCGATATGAGATAAGTTTAACTAATTACTTAGCATAAGTAAAATACTTAATTAGATTCTATTTGAAGGATTTTAATCTCAACCCTCTGGTTTCTTTGTCTTCCGGACTGTGTTTCGTTTGATGCAATTGGTTTTCTTTTACCATATCCTTGATGCTTAACTCGATCGCTTTTGATTCCTAGTTCAACTAAATAATTAGCTACATTGGATGATCTGGCCGATGAAAGTTTATCGCAGTATTCATGTGAAGGAATATTATTGGTATGACCACCAATTTCGATGACAACGTCTTCATGGGTAGACATAAATTCATAAATTTCTGTCAATACATCTCTTGACACATCATTAAAATCTTCATTATCAGCATCAAAGTATAAATTATTTATTCGTAATGTCTGCCCTACCTTGATGTTGGCAATGTTAAGTTCCGGAAGAAATTTTTCCTTTTCAATTTCTACAGTTGCACTATTCCTACAACCATTTGAATCTGTGACGTTTATTATATGGATTCCATAATTTAGCTTAGAGGCCTTCAGGCCTTTTTCCTTGTTGTCCCATTTAATTTTATACGGAGCTGATCCACCTAAAACTTGAATTTCGCATTTTCCATCTTTTTTTCCAGGTCCAGATATTCTTACTTTTGAAACTACATTAACGGTAATAGGATTAGGTTCTTCAATGGTAATACTTTTTACAATTTCATTATTAAAAGCATCTACAACGGTTACCGAGTATGTGCCTTTTTTTAAATCTTTTGGATTTGTTCCTTTGACATAGGCAGGACTCCAATTATAGCTTAGAGGTGCTTGACCTCCATTAGTCTCAAGAAGAATACTCCCATCCATACCACCTGGGCAATTAATTGGATTTTCTAGAATTGCAACTGCTGTTAATTCCTCAACTTCAATGACTTCAGTAGATATCTTGAATAGACCCGCATTTTCAGTTCCTAAGTATATATTATTTTCTTTATCACATTCTAAGGTCAGACATTTTTTACTGACCATTCCAAGCGATTTCCCGTATTCTTCAATTTGATTAGTTGATGGGTTAAAACGAATGAGAACATCAGAGGCTATGTAAAGAAATCCGAGATTATCAATGACGAGATCATTTATGTGCCCTCTATATAACCCTCTTTTTAAAGCTGCTGGATACCAGCCACCAAGCTCACGTCCAGAGCTTTCAGTGGGCTCAATTTCCCACATCTCTTTATCGCTTACCAACCATACTAGATCAAAGTGTTCTGTAATCGCAAGCATTTTATGAGAGGCCTCAAGGCATTTACTCCAATTATCTTTTCTTACTCTGATGGCTCCTCTATCTGTTCCAATCCATAAAATTCCGGCAATATCAGCATACAAAAAGTTTATCGTGTTGCTAAGGAGTTTTGAATTTTTAGTCGTGTATTTTCTCTTGAATGACTTTTTATCTAAATCAATTTCGTAAAGTCCCTTATTCGTAGAAACCCATAATGAACCATTGTAGACTGCAATGTCTGATATGGAAAGTTCTTTATCTTCTATGTCATAGAGAAGCTCTTTATTGAAATATATGGTGTTATCAAGAAAGGCTGAATAGTAGTTGCCCTGAGAATCAATATCAATGGCAATAGAATTTATTTTATCAAACTGCCCAGAGTGTTTATCATCTGAATCATATGAATAAATTCCCGAGCTTCCAGCAACCCATAATTTATCTTTATCGTCAAAAATAATCTCGGAAACCCGTTCAGAAGAACTAATTCCTTCGAGTCGATTTAATCTTAATTCTGTCTGGCTGTAGAGGTCTGAGCAGAAACTGCATAACACCAAAAAAAAGAATAGAGTAATACTTTGAAATTTCACTTTTTGATATTTGGGATACTTGAATATTATAACAACGAGCTTGGGCAGCTTAACGATTCCTATAGTATCGCAATTTATAAAATATTTAAGAGAATTTTTTACGAGATTTCTTTAAAAACCTAGTTATGCTTTGATAACCAACCTATAATATCAGGATCATCTATATTATAATACGCATTGTAGCTTTGAAGTTTATAACTAGCTCTTGTGCTTTTTGCAACATTTTGCTGAATCAGTTCAACCCTTTTTTCGGTTACTTTACTAACTATGGCAACGTGACCAAATGGATTCATCCTACTGGCACCAAAGATTACTAAATCTCCATGTTTAGGTATCATAGCACCACCATTGGGATGTTGAAATAAACCTCTTTTTCTATTATAACCATGGCCTTTTAAAGTGACATCGTAAAAATCCTTTGCATGTCCGTATGAATCAGGCATTTTGTGATTGTATCTTTCATAATAATATCTCTTCACAAATTCAACACATTGATACTTAAGCCCAAGATTATAGCCATCGGGTGTCACATTTCTTCCGATAACATTTGTAATTGGTCCATTAAAATAAACCCCGACTCCATCTAATTGATCTAGGACAGTCCCAACTTTTGTGTTATCGTAAAAATTTATTGATTTCCTTGCCTTTTTTGATTTTGTCGTTTTAGGCGATTTTAAATCGACTTTTAAATAACCATCAATATTGCAATGGAAAATAGAACAGAATAGTAATAAAAATGTGAATCTCATTATGTTACAAAAATAGTCATTATATGCGATTTATGTCTAATATCTTAAGTTGACTTTGCGATCTACTGAATATTTAACGTCACGCAATAAAAGTATTATATTCGTGGATAAATATTTTAAATATGTTTGATAGTCTCAGTGATCGTTTAGACAAAGCCTTTCAAGGGCTGAAGGGTGATGGTAAGCTTACCGAAATAAACGTAGCCCAATCTATTAAAGAAATACGTAGGGCGCTAGTAAGTGCTGATGTTAATTACAAAATTGCTAAGGAATTTACTGATAGTGTCAAGGAGCAGGCACTAGGTTCCCAGAATATATTGACTTCTATCAAGCCTGGTGACTTGATGGTCAAGATAGTAATGGATGAGATGGTGGAACTCATGGGTGGACAATCCGTGGGTATCAATGCCAAAGGAAATCCCGCTGTAATTCTAATTGCTGGTCTGCAAGGCTCAGGTAAAACAACTTTTACTGGAAAGCTTGCCAAATATTTAAAGGAAAAGAAAAATTTAAAAACAATGGTAGCTGCATGCGATATTTATCGCCCAGCAGCTATTGATCAACTGACAGTTGTTTCTGAGCAAGTCGGAGCTGGAATTTATAAAGATCCTGAAAATAAAAATCCAGTAGATTTGGCGCTGAAGGCTATTTCTGCAGCAAAACAAGGAGGCTATCAAGTTTTGATTATCGATACAGCTGGACGTTTGGCTGTAGACGAGGCGATGATGAAAGAAATAGCAGCCATTAAAGATGCAGTCACACCAAATGAGACGCTCTTTGTTGTGGATTCCATGACAGGGCAAGATGCGGTAAACACTGCAAAAGCTTTTAATGAAGTCATAAATTATGATGGGGTAGTCTTAACAAAGTTAGATGGAGATACTCGAGGTGGTGCTGCTTTATCGGTTAAGTACACCGTAGGTAAACCGATCAAGTTTATCAGTAATGGGGAGAAGATGGATGCCATGGAAGTATTCCATCCAGAAAGAATGGCCCAACGAATTTTGGGCATGGGTGATATTGTAACCTTTGTGGAAAAAGCTCAGGAACAATTTGATGAGAAAGAAGCCAAGAGAATTGAAAAGAAGATCAAAAAGAACAAATTTGATTTTGATGATTTCCTCGGACAATTAAATCAAATCCGGAAAATGGGTGATTTGAAATCATTGCTTGGAATGATTCCAGGAATGGGTAAAATGACAAAGAATTTGGATATTGATGATAAGGCGTTTAATAAAGTGGAAGCAATTATTCAATCAATGACTGCGCAGGAAAGGGGGCATCCAGAAGTGCTGAATATGAGTAGAAAGAGAAGAATTGCGAAAGGATGTGGCCAAAATATTCATGAAATCAACATGTTTATTAAGCAATTTGATCAAATGAGGAAAATGATGCATCAAATGAGTAAAAACCCTCAAGCGATGCAGAACATGATGAAAAATATGCAGAACATGCAGTAGCCTAGCTGAAAAGCAGTGATCCTACTCGAACGAGATTAGATCCTTGGTCTATTGCAAGCTTGTAGTCTCCAGACATTCCTAAGGACTTTATTTTAAATGATAGATCACCTTTGAAACGCCCATTCTTAAGCTCTTCAAATTTATCTATTAAGGTTTTAAATTCTCGCTTTAGAACAGTCTCATCAGAAGTGAATGTTCCCATGGCCATTACACCTTCAATTTTGGTTGCTTTTAAACTTTGGCAGAATTCCAGAATGTCAAGATCATTCAAAGGATCAATTCCGTATTTGCTATCTTCCTTAGCGATTTTATATTGCAGTAGGACTTTAGTAATTACCTGCTCATTTAAGCTAAATTCTTCAATCTTCCTCAATAATTTGAGGCTATCAACGGAATGAATTAAATGAATTCCTGGGATAATGTATTTCAATTTATTAGTCTGTAAATGACCTATTAGATGCCATTTAATATCCTTCGGAAGATCTTGCTGCTTATCCATCCATTCTTGCACTCTGTTTTCTCCAAAATCTCTGTGGCCTTGATCATACAAGGACATGATCTGCTCTATCGAACGAGTCTTGGAAACCGCTAAAAGCTTAACTTTTCTATCGGAGCAATAGGCATTTAGTTCTTGAAAATTCATGAATCTGCTAGAATAATCCGTGTAATTGAGTATCGACCATTTCTAAGACCTGTCCAAAATCAGCTGGATTATTTTTAAAATCTAAATTATCTACTGGAATAATTAATAACTTCCCCTCAGTATAAGATTTGATCCAAGTGTCATATTTAGTATTTAATCTCTTCAAATACTCAAGACTGATATTGCCTTCGTAGTCTCGACCTCTCTTATCAATGTGTCTGACCAAAGTAGGTATTCCTGCCTTTAAATAAATTAAGAGATCTGGAGCTTTAACCTGAGAAGTCATTATGCGAAATAATTCAGAATAGTTTTCAAAATCTCGCTTGTCCATCAACCCTAATTCGTACAAGTTTGGAGCGAAAATGTTTGCATCTTCATAGATTGTTCTGTCCTGAATTATCGTTTTATCTCCTTTCTGGATGTTTAAAATTTGCTCATAGCGAGAATTTAGAAAATAAATCTGGAGATTGAATGACCACCTTTGCATATCGTTGTAAAAGTCACTCAAATATGGGTTTTGCGAAGTATCTTCATAGTGAACATGCCAGCCGTAATGCTCCGAGAGTAGTTCAGATAGAGTTGTTTTACCCGCACCAATATTGCCAGAGACGGCGATGTGCTTCAATTTAGGGCTTTCTTTCATTATCTCAGATCTTGGTTTTTCAAAGAGACCGTAAAATACAATTTCAAATTGTTTTTAAACCACATTCTAAAAAAATAGAATAGAGTTAACTTATGGAAAAATATCAATATAGATCAACATATAGTAATACTTAAGTGCATTTTTACGTCTTAAAATTATGGCAAAACTTAGAAAAGGACATCAAAAGAGTAACAAGGCTAACAGTTGGCTAGCAAGAGTAAGTATGATAACTATACTGCTCATTGGTGCATTGGTTGCTGTAATGTTTGAACTTCCTATTGGGCCGATTAATAATTCTTCTGATAATAGCAGTTCAGGATCTTCATCGAAGCAGAAATTAACGAAAGCAATTCATCGAGAATATTTGCCCAGCATTAATAGAGGTGTGACCATACATCATGATTTCTATTCTTTATCATATGTTGAAGATTGGGAACAATCCGAATGGGTTGCCTACGAACTAACCAAGCAGAGTTTGCAAGAAAAAAATGTTCCTCGGGCTAAAAGATTTAATGAAGATAAGTCTGTATCGACAAAGTCTGCTAGGCATTCAGATTACACACATTCCGGTTTTACTCGGGGTCATTTAGCTCCAGCAGGAGATATGGCATTTGATGTAAATGCCATGCAACAGTGCTTTTTTATGAGTAATATGTCACCACAGCCTAGGGTTTTTAACAATGGTATATGGAAAGAACTTGAAGAAACTATTAGAGATTGGGCATATAAAAAGGATCGGCTTTACATTGTTACGGGACCCATTTTTAATGATAATAAGTACGAAACCATCGGAAAGAGTAAAGTTGCCGTTCCAGATTCCTTTTATAAAATAATAGTTCAACCTGATGAAGAAAATGCTATATCGTTTATTATTCCCAATGAATTAAGTAACCGTCATCTTAAATCTTATACGATATCAATAAATAAAATAGAAGAAATAACTGGTCTAGATTTTTTTGAGAACATTCTAGATGAAGACTTTGAGGAAAAAAAAGTAGTAGGGAATTGGCAATTCAATGAGAAAAAGTACAATGAAAGAGTACAAAAATGGAACAAGCAATAAGGCCAAAATTCATTTTATGGCTCTAATAAATAGGCTTAAAACTATGGATTTTTGACTGGCTGAGGAACGATTGCTTTTTGAAATTCTCTGGTGTATTTTGGCCATGGAGTATCCTTAAAATGATCTTCAGCAAAATACTTCATAATCATTTTAAAGGTGTTGGCATCTTGAAACCCAGGAATAGGTTGTATCATCTTTGAATTTTCGTCTAGGAATACGACTGTTGGAAAACTCAATTTGCCTCTTAAAAGCTCTGCTGCCAATTCATGGTAACCATTTCGACCTCTTTTAATATACTTGTATTCCTTACCGTTGTAACTCAATGTTTTTTTACTTTCCGCATCAAATTTGACTGGATAGTAGTTTTCATTCAAATAGCCAGCAACTGCAGTACTGTTAAAGGTCACCTTTTCCATCTGTTTACACCATCCACACCAATCGGTATAAACATCAATGAGAATTTTTCTCTTTTCCGTTTTGGACAACTCCATGGCTTCCTCCCATGAAAGCCACTTTACATTTTGTGCGTTAGCCGGAGGGCTGACGATGTAAAGGAATGAAAGAAGTAAAATTATATTCTTCAAAAGCGTTTGATACATTGAGTTATATAAGACAAATAAACAATAACTAAACCAGTAATGCAAAGCTATGGTGTTGACTTAAGAATCTTTTAAATCTATTTTAACTCTTTTGATGTTAAATTATCGATAACTACGAGATTGTCGGTGATGAATTGCTGCTTTAATCTCAGTTTGCCCTCAATATTTGGTGACTTCAAACCATCCTGCAGCTCTTGATCAACAGTAAAGATTCTAGCTTCATCCCAAAGTCCAATATCTATAAAACTTGTTAATAATTGCCGTCCCCCCTCTATTATGATCGAATAGATGTCTTGTAGATATAATTGTGAAATTATATCATTCAAATTCCATTCATTAAGTTGGAGGTATTGGATCTCTAGAAACGCTTCCTTTGGTAAATTTTCAGTTATAATGATGGTCTCTGTTTTCTGATTAAAAACATGAAGCTCTGACGATAATTTTCCTGTTCTATCTAAAATGACTCTTTTAGGATTTTCTCCCTTCCAATGCCTAACAGTCAAATGTGGATTATCAATAATGGCGGTATTAGTTCCGATCATGATACCATCAACATTTGATCTCCACTTATGGACCAGCGTATCAGAAAAATGATTGGTTAACTTTGTTCTTTCTCCTTTTTTAGCAAGATAACCATCTTTAGATTGTGCCCATTTAAGAATTATATATGGACGCTTTCGCAAATTAGCCTCAAAGGACCGAATCAATAATTTACATTCTTCTTCTAATATTCCAATAACTAAATCGATCCCTTGTTCTCTCATCTTGTCTATAGATCGATGTTGCTCTCTAGGATTAGGATCTAGTGTACCTATGACAACTTTTTTAATTTCATGTTTTAAGATATAGTCAATACAGGGAGGAGTTTTTGAATATCGTGAACATGGCTCTAATGTCACATAAAGTGTTGATTCTCTGATGAGGTGTTTATCCTTAATAGAAACATTGTCAATTGCGTTTCTTTCTGCGTGATTGGTTCCAAAAGATTTGTGGTAGCCTTCTCCAATAATTTGCCCATTAAACACTAAAACTGATCCAACCATTGGGTTGCTCTTAGTAGCCTTACCAGCCAATTTGGCTAGACCAATGCAGTAGGCCATATAATTCTCATGGCTGACCAATTTATAAAATGGATTTTATGGTATCAACCAAGTAATCAATCTCTTTCATGTTGGTCTCATGTGAGAATGAAAATCTGATGGTCTTTCTTTTGGAGTCATGTTTTATCGCTTCTAAAACATGAGAATCTTTTTCGACACCAGAAGCACATGCACTGCCAGATGACGCGCAGATTCCAGCAATATCAAGATTGAAAATTAAAAGATCAGATTTAGGGCTATCTGGAAATGAAACACTTAATATGTGTGCGCAGGAATCACTTTTATCAATGGAACAATTAAATTTTACATCTTCGATTTTTGACAATTCATCAATGGCATAACTTTTAATCTCCCATAATTTATTGTACCGATCTTCCATCTCCTGGATGGCAATTCTAGTCGCTTCCGCAAATCCAGCAATACCATGAACATTTTCAGTGCCAGCTCTCATGTTGCGTTCTTGACTGCCACCAAAAAAGGTAGGCTTAATCATAGTGTTTGAATTTACAAACATAAGTCCGGTCCCCTTGGGCCCAAAGAATTTATGAGCTGAGGCTGTGAGAAAGTCGATATTTAATTCATCAACTTTGATAGGATATTTGCAAAAGGTTTGAGCAGCATCTACCATGAAAAGTGCTTTATATTTTTCACATAAGTTTCCAATGGCTTTTAAATCATTCAATGAGCCTAGTTCATTGTTTCCATGAATGAGGGAGACTAAGGTTGGTCCCTTTTCAATCTTTAATTCACTTTCTAACTCCTCAAGATTAATTGCTCCAGTATCGCTCGGTGGCAATAGCGTTATTTCTACGTTAGGATTATTCTTCTTTAGTTGTTCTATGGTATGAAGTGTACAATGGTGTTCAACCTCACTAGAAATAATTCTTTTAATATTTAGGCTTTCAACACTGGAATGCAAGATGGTATGACATGACTCAGTGGCACCCGAAGTAAAGAAAATATCACCTATAGAAGCATTCATATAATTGGCGATAATTTTACGACTCTTTTCAACAATCATTTTTGCCTTTCGGCCAGAGGCATGAATGGAGGATGGATTTCCAAAATCATCACTTAATACCCTGTGCATTTCTGATACAACTCTGGGGTCCAGTGGGGTAGTAGCAGCATAATCTAAATAGACGAGTTCTTTCATTATTGAAGTGCTTGCATAAACCAGTCTTCAACCATTTCTAATTCTTTAAATTCTGGATCATTGTATTTAAACTCGTTGGTATGCTTATTATAGATATAATCTAATTTCCATTCTTTATGAAAATGTGCAAGCTGTTCAATGGCTGAACATATGTACTCAGCTTCAGCGTTAGTCATCACCGGATGTATCGACATTCTTATCCAACCGGGTTTTTCTTCAAGTTCGCCATCGTTAATCTTACAAGTTATCGCTTTTGATTTATCTGGGTCTACATTTAGAAGATAATGACCATAAGTTCCTGCACAGGAACATCCGCCTCTTACTTGAATACCAAATCTATCATTAAGAAGTTTTACGCCTAAGTTGAAATGTAACTCATCTATATAGAATGATATTACACCTAGGCGATCTGAATGATTCTCAGCAAGGACATGAACATTGTTTAATTTTTCCAATCTTGGCCAAATAATATTTACGAGCTCGGCTTCTCTTTCAAGCATATTTGTTACACCCATGTCGTCCTTGAGTTTGATGCATAAAGCGACCCTCATGGTCTGAAGAAAAGCGGGTGTGCCTCCATCTTCTCTCGCCTCAATCTCTTCATAATATTTGTGTTCACCCCATGGATTGGTCCAGTCAACGGTGCCACCTCCAGGATTATCTGGAATTTTATTCTTATATAATTTTTGATCGAACACAAGTATGCCGGTACTAGAAGGTCCTCCTAAAAATTTGTGAGGTGAAAAATATATGGCATCTAAATCAGCATCATTGCCAGGGTGCATGTCAATGTCAATGTAAGGAGCAGAACAAGCAAAATCTACAAAACAAAGTCCTCCATGCTCATGCATCATTCTAGCAATTTCATGATATGGAGTTTTTATCCCAGTCACATTTGAGCAAGAGGTAATGGCTGCAATTTTGGTTTTTCGATGTTTATATTGTTCAAGTAATTGTTGTAAGTGACTACAATCAACTAGACCACATTCTGTGGGATTAATGATCACTAGATCAACCAACGTTTCAAGCCAAGAAGTTTGATTAGAATGGTGTTCCATGTGCGTACAAAAGACAATCGGCCGTTCATTTTCAACTGTTTTTATTTGACTTTGATGCTTCTCATGAACCCTTAATCCAAGAATTCTCTGGAATTTATTAACAACCCCTGTCATTCCTGAGTTCGCAGAAATGAGGATATCATTTTTTGATGCATTTACATGCTTCTTGATAATATTCTTAGCCGTTTTATAGGCTAGAGTCATACTTGATCCTGTGATTGAAGTTTCCGTATGGGTATTTGCTACAAATGGTGCTATATGATTTGATAGCCTATCTTCAATAGGTCTGTACATTCTTCCACTAGCAGTCCAATCAGCGTAAACTATTTTTTGAGTCCCAAAAGGACTTACATATTCCTGGTCTATGCCAATAATATTTTTACGGAATTTGGAAAAGTATTGTTCTAGCTTACTCATTTATATGTTCCATTATTTTGTCGATCAATTTTTGAGCTTCATCAGTATTCTTTGCTTCTGCGTAAACGCGAATAATTGGTTCAGTATTAGATTTCCTGAGATGTACCCACCCATTAGAAAAGTCAATTTTTAATCCATCAATCGTATTAATTTCTTCATTTGCGAAAGCAAGTTTCAATGTATTAAATAATTGAGCAATTGCGTCTTCTGATTTTAAAGGAATTTTATTTTTTATGATTGTATAGTCTGGATAAGACTGTCTAATTTCCGATAGTCTTAATTCCTTTTCCGCCATTAAATTTAAAATGAATGCAATACCGACCAAGGCATCGCGACCGTAATGTAAAGGAGGATAGATAACTCCACCATTTCCTTCCCCGCCAATAACTGCGCCCGATTCTTTCATCGTGTTAACAACATTAACCTCGCCCACCATTGAGGGCTGATGTGCGCAAGAATATCTGGAACTAACATCTTTAAGTGCTTTCGTGCTTGATAGATTAGAAACAGCAGGACCTGGGGTATGGCTAAGGACAAAATCGGCACAGGCAACAAGTGTATATTCTTCGCCGAAGTATTCACCATTTTCACAGACCAAGGCTAATCGATCTACATCAGGATCTACAGCTATCCCAATGTCAGCCTTGGAGGCTTTAACCTTTTCAATTAGTTGTGTTAAATTTGAGGCGAGCGGTTCAGGATTATGAGCAAACTCTCCATTAACTTTTTCATTTACAATTTCATATGTACAACCCAATTTATCTAGAAGTACTGGAATTGAAATAGCTCCAGTAGAATTTATAGCATCAATGATACAATGAAATTTATTTTTCCTAATAAGTTCAATGTCAATTATATCTAGAGCAAGTATAGCATCCATATGTTCTTCAATCGCTAGGCTGTCAGTTGAACGTGATCCTAAATCTTCGATTTCTGAAAATGGAATTTCTTTTTTGCTTATGAGATCTAAAATATATTGTCCGTCTAGACTTGAAATAAATTCTCCTTTATGGTTTAGAAACTTAAGGGCGTTCCATTGTTTGGGATTGTGACTGGCGGTAAAGATTATTCCTCCAGCAGCTCTATGCTTAGTAACGGCCATTTCCACAGTCGGTGTGGTTGATAAGCCAAGATCAATAACATCTATTCCTAAGGACATAAGTGTGTTAATAGCTAGTTCAGAAACCATAGACCCAGAAATTCTTCCATCACGGCCCACAATTACCTTCAAAGTCTCGGGTTTTTGAAGTTTTATCCAAGTTCCATAGCCTGCAACACACTCAACTATGTCAATCGGTGTTAAATTATTGCCGATAGCACCACCTATTGTACCTCTGATCCCTGATATTGATTTTATTAAGGTCACTTCTCTGTTTTATACAAAGGTGCTGAAAGGTGCTAAGAAAGTGAATTATTTTTTGATTTAAGTAATCTAAATCCTGAGAAAAAAATCATGATTTAGATTACATTTACTGGATATATGTTATCAAGAATATTAGAATTCGATGCAGCTCTATTCAATGCAATCAATAAGGGCTTATCCAATCAGCTATTTGATTTTGTGCTAGTACCGATTAGATATGAACTTTTTTGGATTCCTTTTTATGTTTTTATAATTGCCTTCATCTTATTTAATCACAGAATTTATCATTGGACAACTATATTAGCAGTTATAGCATGTGTTTCGGCCTCTGATATAGTGTCTAGCCATACCATAAAACCATTGGTTGAAAGACCACGACCATGCCATGAGAATTCCCAAGTATATCCTGTAAATTTAAGAGTAAGGTGCGGTTCGGGCTTTAGCTTTACATCGTCACATGCAACAAACCACTTTGCCCTAGCCTCTGTTCTTTCGTTTATTCTGTTCAGAAGAAGAAAGGGAGTAATATTTATGCTATTTTTTTGGGCAGCAGCAATTGCCTTTGCGCAGGTTTATGTTGGAGTGCATTATCCGATGGATATACTTTGTGGAGCTATACTTGGAACAAGTCTAGGTTTTATCTTTAACCAATTTTATATTTCAATTATTGAAACAATAAAACACAAACAAGAGTATGATATTACTTGATGGAAGAAAACTATCCAAGAAAATAAAAGAAGAGATCAAAGTAAAAGTCGATGAGATTAGGTCCAAAGGAGGAAATATTCCGCATTTGGCTGCAGTTATTGTTGGTGACAATCCAGCCAGTGAATCTTATGTGAAGAACAAAGCAAAATCAAGTGATGAAGTTGGATTTGAATCTACGATAATAAAAAAAGATGCAAATATTTCAGAAGAAGAACTGTTAGAAATTGTTGCTGGGTTAAACAACAATGATGATGTCGATGGCTTTATAGTTCAGTTACCACTACCAAGACACATCGATCCAAATAAGATAATTTTGGCGATTGATCCTAAAAAAGATGTGGATGGTTTTCATCCATATAATTTTGGTTCAATGGCTCAAAATTTGGATGCTTATTTGCCAGCTACCCCTTATGGAATTCTCTTATTGCTTGAACGTTATGAAGTCGAAACTGAAGGTAAATCTGTGGTTGTATTAGGTCGATCTAATATTGTTGGTTCGCCTATGAGTATACTTCTTGCTAGACGTGGAAATCCAGGAAATGCAACAGTTACGATAGCGCATAGTAAGACTAAAAACTTAGATGAATTATTGCAAGGTGCAGATATAATAATTGCAGCCATAGGTCGTGCAAGATTTATTAAAAAGCACCAACTAAAAAAGGGGGCTGTGGTCATAGATGTAGGGATAAATAGCATTGAAGATTCTACCAGAAAAAGAGGTTATCGATTGGTAGGCGATGTTGATTTTGAAAATGTTAAGGATAAGGTCTCGCACATCACGCCGGTTCCAGGTGGCGTTGGGCCGATGACCGTTACAGCATTATTATTAAATACCTTGAAAGCTGCCAAGAATAAATGATTAAAAAGGAATGGAGTAAGGTTGTGGTTCAATTTAGTATTCCGCAAAAGGAAATTGTGAATGCTTTTTTGTTAGAATTAAAACCAGATTCAATTTTGGAAAATGAATTAAATTTTGAAGTTTTTTTTGAATCTGAAATTACGGATGAATTGCTTGAAAGTATACAAAATATTCCAGGAGTTGTAGGCCATTTGGAATCATCAAAATGCATTAATAAAAATTGGAACGAGGTTTGGGAATCTAATTATGAACCCATTGAAATCGATGACTACTGTCAAATTAGGGCAGAATTTCATCCGCCAAACCCTAAGGTTCCATACCAAATAATCATAAGACCACAAATGGCTTTTGGAACAGGTCATCATGAAACAACATACATGATGATTGAGGAAATAAATGGTCTAAATTTGCTAGGGAAAAGTGTTTGGGATTATGGATGTGGAACGGCCATACTATCTGTTTTTTCATGGATGAAAGGTGCTTCCTCAATTATGTGTAATGATATAGAATCTTGGGCAGTAGAGAATGCAGAGCTTCATTTTGATTTGAACAAAGTCCCTGCGCAGGTTTTTACAGTAATAGAGGGTGCTATTGACTCAATTCCAATAGAACAGAAGCATGACGTAATTTTAGCAAACATAAATAGAAAGGTTCTTTTGGACTCAATGCTAGGGATAAGGTCTAGATTGAAAGATGGTGGCTTCCTGTTAATGTCTGGCATTTTAGACGTAGACAAAGACCTTGTTGTTCAAGAATATTTAAACGAATTTGAATTAATAAATCAAAGACAAAAGGGCGAATGGATTTGCATGAAAATGCAACCTAAAATTTCTTAAGAGCAACATAAAGTTTTTCAGTAGGTAGGCCCATAATATTGGTGTAACTTCCTAGGATACTTTTAACAAAATTATGACCAAACCATTCTTGAATTCCGTAGGCTCCAGCCTTATCAAGGGGTAAATATTTCTCTAAATAATATTCGATTTCTTCTTCATCTAATTCGCTTATTACTACCTCAGATGTATCGGAAAAAGAAATTGTCTTGAGATTCTTCTTTATCGCAACACCAGTTATCACCTTATGACTTTTACCAGCTAAGGATTTTATCATTGCTTTAGCTTCCGCCAATGTTTTTGGCTTTCCTAGAATTTTCTCATCTGAAAGGACAATGGTATCCGCTGTTACTAATATTTGATTATCCAAAAGACTTTTATCAAAGGCTTTTAATTTTTTAATTGCTATAAATTCTGCAACTTGTTTTAGGTCTAAATCTGCAGGATAAGATTCGTCAACCTCTTGTTGAATAATCTTAACGATTAAATCCATCTCCTTGACTAATTGATGACGTCTAGGGGAGTTTGATGCTAGTAATATTTCTTGTTTAATCACAATATTGATAATTCGAATGCAAGTAATATAATTCCTAAACCAAAAATTCCTTTCTGAATATTTGAGATCTGCTTAAATCCATGTTTATTATCCACGATTGTTATTAAGTATATAACAATGCCAATAGTTACAACTATTACAAAAGAAATCACCTTTGACCCAAGAAGATAATTTTGCCAATGTTTGTAAATGTATAGGAGTGTTATAGATGCTAGAATGAAATGGAATAGATTTATTATTAATTTTGTATTGTCCAGTCCATAGATAATCGGTATACTATTAATCTGGAAATTTTTGTCTCCTTCTAAGTCCTCACAGTCCTTGGTGATTTCTCTAGCCATGGTTAATGAGAAAATAAATAGCATAAAGAATATCGCAATTTCAATTAATTCGTTACTAATAGATACATTGGCTAGTTCCGTAGCGATTATAATAATACTTAATGAAGCGGCTGATAAAACTGACACTAAAATGTTTCCGGCAATTTTATTTTTTTTGAAATAACTTGAGTATGAATAAAGTGCAGTGGTTATAATTAAAAAGAAGATTAAAAGAGGATAATTTTCTAGATAGTGACAGGTGAACAAGCATAAGATAAAATTGGTAATCAAGCTTAAGGAGTAGTAGGATAATAATTGAGATCTACTCAGGTGGCGATTTTTCTTTGCGATGAGTTTATCATTTTCATAATCAAAAAAATCATTGATTAGGTATCCTCCTAAAGTGAAAAGTAAGGTTGATAAAACGCATGCAATAAATATGAATTCTTTCGCTTGATTGAGGGGAACAGCAATGTTGTTTTTATTTAGACCAATAAATAAGATGAATTGGGCAATAGCAATAAGGCATAAGTTTATTGGTCTAGATTGTTTTATTAATTGAATGACACTAGGACCATTTCCCATTGGAGCGTAGTGTTCTTTCAATTACGTCCCTTACACACCCAAAACCACCTTTGTAAGGACTAATGTAATTGCAGTGACTTTTGACTTCATGAACTGCATCTGATGGACAAGAAGCAATACCCACTAACTTTAAAACTGAAATATCGGAAAGATCATCACCCATATACAAGCATTGATCCGGGGATATACCTTTTTTAGATATGTAATTATTAAAAGTTTCTTCCTTATTATCTACTGCAGTGTAAATATCTAAAACGTCCAATCCTTCTAGTCTAGAGGTCACTCCTTTAGAACTGCCTTTTGTTATTATAGCAAGATTGAAGTTATTACGAATGGCTCTTTTTACCGCAAGCCCATCTTGGGTACTCATTGAGCGAAGAAGATTTCCGTCTTCTGTAATTAAAATATCTGAATTTGTGAAAACACCATCCACATCGAAAAGGAGCGTGGTTATAGATTTGAATTTAGAATAGATTGTGGACATTGACTATTTATTATTGTCTCTCCATTCATACACCCATTTTGCCTGTATCTGTTCTAAATGACCTTCACTTGAATTCTCTTTGGTACCTTCGAAATTTTCAATTTCTAAAATCCATTGTAAGAGGTCAGTAAACCTTATTCTATAAATCTGACTTTCGTCAAATTTATCCCCAAATCGTTCGTACAATTTGATGGCCACATCTTCATGATCAGCCCAGTTTATCGGTAAATTATCAAAATCTTCAAAAGACATCTGTTCTAATTAATGTTCGTGACCAATTATATTTGATTGATTAGGTATGGTGACTTCAATTTCAGCCTCATTTTCCAAAATTATACATTGACAAGCTAGTCTTGACTCTATTTTTGGGTTAATTGCCCGATCAATAAAATCCTCTTCCTTATCTGTGATTTCCTCAACATACTTTTCTCCTTTTTCTAGGTAAATATGGCAAGTGCTACAGGCACAAACCCCGCCACAGTTGTGGTTTAAATGAATATCATGATCCTCTGTTATTTCCAATAGACTGAACCCAGCTTCAATGTTTTCAACTGTTTTCGGATCTATATTCTCATCTTCAAAATTAAATTTTATAGTTGCCATCTATCTTCTTATTGATTACCTTGAATACATTAAACAAATTTGCTAGTAAATGGTTCCTTAATGAATCAAGTGGCATAGTTACGAATAAAATTAGGCATCAAAGACGTATAACGTATGTTTTCAGAGGATAAAAGCACAGAGAGATTATATAAGTACAAAGAATTAAAGGTTTATTCTTCTACTGAATGGCTAGCAAATAATGAAAAGAAGTATAGGCAAGTATTTGATCAGAATCAAACTAGCTACATATATTCAGAACTTTCCTTTATAAATAAGCTTTTTGACAGAGATTCATGGGAAATAGAGGTAGAACTCCGATGTTATAGGTTAGAAGTTACTCCAAAGCTTGTTTGTGAACTTGATTTCAGTAAAAAAGTAAGTAAATATGATCATGTTGTCTATATCCGGGAAGGTTGGGGTAATAAGAAGGATGGGACTTTTTGGAAAAAAGGAGTATATTATTGGGAAGCTTATTTAAATAAGGAAAAAGTAGGGACCAAATACTTCTATGTTGAAAATGGAGAAAGCTCTGAAACTGGAAATGATGAATATTTTTCTGTTGAAAGTATGGGTTTATTTGAAGGACAGTATGATGCTCCACCAGATGTCGAAAAAACATATCACAAAATCTTTTCATCGGACCAAACAAGATATATATATGCTGACATTACTTTAAAAAACCTATTAACGGTTCCGCTGTGGCATTTAGAATTATTTGTGAAATTCTATAATGAAGCAAGAGAGTTAAAAGGTCAAATTAATAAATTAATTAAAGTAAAAAATCAGGATACCATAATTGAATTTTCTGCTGGTTGGGGAAGTAATACTCCTGGTAGTTGGCGAAAGGGGAAATATACAATGGAAATAATTTTCTTGGATAAACTTGTCGCGGTATGTCACTTTGAACTTGCTGATCATTTTGAAGAGGGATCAGTTGAGCTCATTACACCAGTGAAAAATGATACAGAATTTGAATATTTAAAAACTTTAGAGAATTATAGTTTCGATCAACTCTTTGAAAAACTTGATGATTTAATTGGTTTGAGTCACATTAAGCAGAAGGTTAAAGATCATGCTTTATATCTTCAATTCATTAGACTACGGAAGGAACGGGGAATTGAAAAAGGAAGCCATGAAGATCTGCATTCGGTATTTGTGGGTAATCCCGGAACTGGAAAAACTACAGTAGCTAAAATGCTAGGTGTATTATATAAAAAAATGGGGTTACTTAGTAAGGGGCACGTCATTGAGGTAGACAGAGTTGATCTAGTTGGGGAGTACATTGGGCAAACAGCACCAAAAGTAAAAGAGGTCATTGCAAAAGCTAGAGGAGGCATACTATTTATAGATGAAGCATATTCATTGGCTCGGGCAAAAGATGATACCAAAGATTTTGGAAGGGAGGTGATAGAAATTCTCATAAAGGAAATGTCAAATGGAGAAGGAGATCTCTCAGTTATTGTAGCAGGGTATCCAAAGGAAATGGAATATTTTATTGAATCCAATCCCGGGATTAAGTCAAGATTTAAACAATATTTTGAATTCCATGATTACATGCCGCAAGAGCTTTCAACAATTGCAGAATATGCTGCTGACCAAAAGGATGTTGTGTTTAATAAAGAAGCTAAGCACAAAATTAATGGACTGATATTAGAGGCTTACAGAAATAGAGACAGATCATTTGGAAACGCTAGGTATATATATGACTTGGTTGAAAATGCAAAGGTTAATTTAGGTTTGAGGGTTATGAAATCGGCTGTTCCAGAGGATTCAACTAATGAAGAACTAAGGATTATAATTAAGAGTGATATTGAGATGCTTGAGATTGGATTTGATAAAGAAAGGCCTAAAATTCCAGTTGATGAACCTCTATTATCTACAGCATTAGAGGAATTGCAAGCATTAATTGGTCTAGAGGATATCAAGGGTCAGATTAATGATTTAATTAAGGTCATTCGTTATTACAATAGAACTAAACAAGATGTATTAAACAACTTCTTTTTGCATACAGTATTGGTAGGAAATGCTGGTACTGGAAAAACTACCATTGCACGCATTTTGGCCAAAATCTACAAAGCTTTAGGTTTACTTGAGCGAGGACATTTAGTAGAAACAGATAGGCAAGGACTTGTTTCAGGATATGTTGGGCAAACAGCCATTAAAACTACTGAAAAAGTTGAGGAGGCATTAGGCGGAATATTATTTATAGACGAAGCCTATTCTTTGACTAGTCAGAGAATGGGTGGTAATGGAGATTTTGGAGGCGAAGCAATCCAGACTCTATTAAAAAGAATGGAAGATTATCGTGGCAAGTTTTTTGTGATCGTTGCTGGCTATCCAGATAATATGGAAAACTTTCTGAAAGCTAATCCAGGTTTTAAATCTAGATTTGATAAAACACTTCATTTTAAAGATTATACTCAAGAAAATTTATTGCAAATAGCCCTTAAGATTTTAAATGAAAAAGAGTATGCATGTAACCCCGAAGCAGAGTTGATGTTGGTTGACTTGATACGGAAGACGTACCTAATGAAAGGTAAACATTTTGGGAATGCAAGGGAGGTGAGAAAGTTAATGCTTGAATTGATTAAACAGCAAAATGTTAGATTATCCGAAATTAAAGATATTGACTTAAATGACATTCGATTAATTAAATCTGAGGATTTTAAAACTTTAGAAAAGGTACTTTCAAAGGAACAATTTGACATTAAGAAAATTGGATTCTAAATATTATCAGAGTTTATTTTTAAATTAACACATTAATATAAAGGGAAGTAACTTGAAATTATCTCGTACTGTATATAGGTTCGATGGTGCGTCTCTTACTAAATTCTCTATGGAGAATGAACTTTGAAATTATAATTTTGATTACGCTATCAATTTTAAAGCTAAATGTTTGAGCTACATATACATATATATTATTCAAAAGTTAGCATCTTGCAAAATCGATCGACTATTTTGATTTAAATAAATAGTAACTTTTCTTACCTTTTTCGTCAAATATTTAGAAAACAGAAACGATGTTCAACGAACTTTTTAATTTCCCTAACAAAAAAGAGAGAAACGATTTCTTTATTGCTCTTTTGGTTATTTGCTTTTTCGGTCTTTTATTCTTTAAAATTTTCTGGAAAGGAGATGAAAATGTCAATCTTGATATTATTGATGATAAGTCCAATATTGAAATTGTCATAGATACCGATGGAGATGGAATTAGAGATGAAATAGACGATTGTCCGTTAATTATTGGAGTTGAATCTAATAATGGCTGTCCTGAGAGTTTTGATTCAGATTCTGATGGAATAATAGATGAAAAAGATGCTTGTCCCAATGTTGCTGGATTGGCATCAAACAACGGGTGCCCTATAGATTCAGACGGTGATGGAATATACGATGAAGAGGATGAATGTCCAGAACTTGCTGGTATAGCCAAAAACAACGGATGCCCAGCAGATTCTGATAGTGATGGAATCTATGACAAAGACGATAAATGCCCGAAGCGAAAAGGATTGGCAAAGTTAAATGGTTGCCCTAAAGCAAACTTAAAGTCAGAAGAAAAGGCTGTTTTTGTAGAGGCAATGAAAGCTATTGAATTTGAAACTGGTAGTGCAACATTAAAAGCTTCGTCAACCATTATTTTGGATAAAATATATGCAATAATGTTGAAATATCCATCTTATAAGGTCACAATAATTGGGCATACGGACAATACCTCAACGCCTGAGAAAAATCTTGCTCTGTCTCAAGAAAGAGCAATTTCAACAGCTAGTTATCTCATACAAAGAGGAATTAAAAAATCCAGACTAAAAACTAAAGGTTTAGGTCAAGTTAGACCAATTGATACGAATGAAACTCCTCAGGGAAGACAGAACAATCGTCGAGTTGAATTTGAGTTTAACTACTAATCAATCAGAATTTATTTAAAAAATCGTGACAGTAGAGTAATTTTAGATTGAGCTTATTCATTATGATACTTTTCTCCTTTAAGTATTGTGAAAGCTCTATATAATTGTTCTAGGAACATTATTCTAATTATTTGATGACTAAAGGTCATCTCGGATAGTGAAATAATTTTGTTGGCTCTCTTTTTCAAAGAATCATCTAACCCGTAAGCTCCTCCAATTAAAAAAATGATTTTTTTATTAAAACCGTGTTCTTTTAGGCGCAATATAAAATTTGAAAATTTAATTGAGTTCATAGAATCTCCATTCTCATCTAATATAATCAAGTAGTCATTTTTATCTAATTTCTTATGTACAAACTCAGCTTCAATTTTTTTTATTAATCCGGTATTTTTGGCGTTAGGGCCAGACTTAAAAGCATGTTCCTTGAAGGATGTAACATATCTATTAATTCTCAAGATGAATTTTTGAGACCCTTCATTTACAAACTTGTGTTTGTCCTTGCCAATGTACCAGAAATGAATTTGCATAATATGACTTTCATGATTATTTAAAATTCTAACTTATCTTCATGTCCACTATTTCGAGGAAGTCCAATCACCTAAAATTTTAGAAATCTAGCTTGTAAGTAGTGTTTTGCCCTTAATGAATATTCCGTTTAACCTGACCCCCTAGTTCCGCCTATTTGACCACCTAGATAAATCATGTGTTGGCTAAGATAATTCTAGCATTTAATATTTTTCCTTAAGCTTTTGCCTTTTAGTTCAAATCTATGTGATTTAGGCACAATTCTGTCTAAAATAGCATCTGCTAAAGTTGGTTTATTGAGCCATTTATGCCACTTAGAGACAGGTAGTTGAGAGCATATAATTGTCGTATCATTTTCGTAACGATCTTCTAAAATTTGGAGCAAAGCAAGTTTTACATCTTGACTCATTGGACTGAGTATAAAGTCATCCAAGAAAATAAGTTTTTCTTTTTTTATCCCATTAAACCACTTTATTAATGAGCCATCAAGTTTTTGCTAGTCCCCTAGTAATCCTTGCTCCAGTCGCCCTACGGGCTCCTTACACAAGGATACTAGCTAAATCCATTACTTAAAAAAATATAATTGCTTTTATAAATGAAATTATCCCTCCTATTAGTAGTACACTTTGAATGATAATAGGTGGTACACTTTAATTATAATATCCACCTGATAACTCAAATGATCTTTTAAATACTTGTTAAGATTTTATTATGTAAAGTAGCTAATGATTGAAGTAATTTATTGGGAAGAAAGGGAGAGCATTTATTTTTAAAATACTTGAGTACTTACCAAATCAATATACTCTTTGAAAAAAAATAGGGCCGCTGAAGGCGGCCCCAAAATTTATCTATTAATAAATAATTTCTATTTTTTAGAAATTACAACTTTCTCACTTGTGTAGCTAGTAGGAGTTTTAACATTTAATGTATACACTCCCGTAGGAATATCAAAAATGTCTAAAATTACTTTGCTAGTCTTAATGTTACTTTCCTTTTGAGTTTTAACAACTTTCCCATCTAGAGTCATTAGCTGAAGAACAACATCTTGTGCATTGACTTCTGAAGATATTAAATCTACAATAATTCTATCTGTAGCTGGATTTGGAAAAACTCGGGCCTCAATTGAAGGCGCTAAATCTTCGTTACTGGTAGACATGTCAATGGTTAATGGCATGTAAACTGCCCAAAATGGATTGAAATTAAAAACTCTATTTTCAACATCTTGAGGGCTACCATCAGCGCCATTACCAGAAAAACTACCAAATCTGTTAATTCCAAAACCTTCGGCTAAGGCAAAGTTTACAGGATTGTATGCATATTCAGTTAGTATATCTGTATTAGCTGCAACTATTCTGTATTGTTCACCAGTTGTTTGAAGAGGCTTCATATTAGCCATTACAAGGTAGTGGCTGTCATCAGAAAGCTCAACCTCTCCACCTGATGGTGATGAAAATTCAATTCTGTAATCTCTTAATTGAGCAGCAGTTAACTCATCACTTATAAGTATGTCTTCACTAGATAGCTCAAGCCTTTCTTGAGGATCACAAGTACCATCTTCATTAACGTCAATCCATTGGTAAAGACTAATTCCTATAAATCCTGGACTTGTTGCAAGATCGTCAATCACAACGCCAAAACTAGTTTCTTTTGCTACTAAGCCTTGTCCTTTAGGTATGTAGTAGTAATTACCATATGATTGAAAATACTCGTTAGGTGCAGCTCTATTACCTAAGTATTCCATACCAAATTCACTTTCTGGAAGAACTTTAGAAAATACATTCTCAGTTATTTCAAAAGTATATTCTTGAGTGTTATTATTAGCATTTGCATCGTTATCTGAAGTAACTTCATAAACTGTTCTGTATGTTCCTTCTTCATTAGGTGGAAGATACATATCCGTTAAAATTCTGTTTTCATCAACGAAAGAAGCAGCAACAGTGCCGTATTCTAGATTATCCGTATGCAAAACCTCACCTGTGTCATCATTCGTTACAGTCACAGACAGATTTACATTTGTCATATCTACATTTCCTATATTTTCAACATCGATCATAAAAGGAATTGGCTCAATCTGATCAACAGGAGTTCTGAAGTTAGTTGCCTTAGAATACCAATTACCATTGGCTTGAATGTCCTCAACTAGCTCACTTTTTATTACAACATCATCAATCATCCAGAAGTAGAAATCTCCACCTGTGGCTGTAAATCTAATTCGTACTTCTGAGCTGTTTGCGATTTCTTGTAAAGAGTAGGATTTAAATTCTGTTCTCACAAGGTTTTCAACACTTGCTGTTAATACATTTTCAGTCGTTACATCTATTTCAGGAGCCCAAGTTTGTCCGTTATCAGTTGAATAAGACAAGGAAGTGGCCCCATTTAAAGGCAAATTATATTGGTAAAATTCTAACCTCGGAAATCCTGCTCCTGATAAATCAATTGTAGGAGAAATAATTTGAGAACTATACGTGGGATAAGGGAAACCAAGACTGTTTAAAACATCAAAATCACCTCCAGTCGATATAAAGTCATAATCAATAATTACTGCTCCATCACAAAGTGAAGGTGAATCTAGAATTTCACCTGCCCTGATCGCTCCACTATTTCTATTATCTGGGGTCCATATCCATTGATCCGTATCTGCTGTTACTCCTACAGTGGTCCAATCTCCAAGTCCTCCACTAAATTGACCTTCACCTCCAGCGCCCCAAACAACTGTACTATCATACTCAAGGTCGCATGGAAGGGGAACATAGCTAAAAGTTACATTTACAGGCCCGTTTGCCATTTCCGCTCTGATAGTATTACAATCGTCTTGTGAAACCATAACAGATAAAATAGTAACTGAAGGACCATCCTCTCCAGGAGGCATACCAACTGCAGGACCAGCTTCATTGTTACAAACAATGACCGCCATTGCCCCAGCGTTTTGTACGGCTAAAGATTTAGTACCAAATTCACATTCACCCCTATTAATAACTCCTATAAGCCCAGTAAGATCGTTAATTAGTGGCGTACAACCATCATTAATTGGGTCTGTGTCATCCATACCCATCATAAGATCACCAGTTACTTCTGTCCCAGATTCATCTCCAAATGCAGCGTTTGCAAAAGAATATTCTCCAGCAATACCATCTGGGGAATTAATGGTCATTGTGTTTACTGTTTGTCCAAACAACCCAATACTACCCAAAACTAGTAGAAATAGAGTTGTTGTTAATTTTGTAGATATCATTTTCATATGTTGAATTGTGTGTTTAAACAAAAATTTTGAATAAAATTAAAAAAGAAAGGGGCTTAAACGGCATATTAATTTGATTTTATTGTCTGATTAAGCACTTTATTTAAATTCTTTTAATTTTCTCCGAAAAAACTATTAATGTTAAAGGAGACTGTTCCAATTTTTTGAATCACTTGGGACCCAATAATATTTAGGTTTATGCAGATTTCTTCTTCCTCTAGTTTATGAAGGTGCATTAATATTAAACATGCTACCAATGAATCTCCAGCGCCAGTTATATCTACTAGTTCACTTGATATCGTTGGAAATATTTTGTCTAGCTTAAAAGAATAAATCCCTTGTGCACCCAAGGTTATATAAATTTTATCAAATTCAATTTCCTTTTGCAGTTGACTGCACTTTTCATAAATGGTCAGGGAATGATTAATATCAAAATGTGATATTGCCTTATTAAATTCTAGCTGATTAGGTTTGAAAATACTGCAGTTTTTAAAAGAGGTTAGATTATTAAACTTTGGGTCAACTACTGTTGGAATATTATTATCATTTGCTTGGGTAATTATTAATTCTATAAATGCAGGTGGTAGAGCACCTTTATTGTAATCTTGAATTATAATTCCGTCAATTCGTTCATTACCAATTATTTCTTTAAATAATTTATCAAGTTGGTTTGTCTTTTCGATACTTAAAAAAGTAGCTTGTTCATGATCAATTCTAACGATGTGCTGGCCCCTTGCAATAATTCTATTTTTTACAATTGAAGGAACTGCAGAGTTAATGTACTTGAAAATTATATTTTCGTTTTGACAGAGCTGTTCAATATTTTGACCATATACATCATTCCCTTTAAATCCAAGTAGGATAGATTGAGCTTTATTGGCTGAAATATTTGAGGCAACATTTGCGGCACCTCCTAATTTAAATTCTGTCTTTTGAACTTTTATTACAGGCACTGGAGCTTCTGGCGAAATCCTATCCACCGTTCCAAAAGTATAAGAATCTAGAATTACATCACCAATTGTTAGAATTGTATATTTACTAAAGTCAAATTTCATTTCTTATTATGTAGCTAGTTAGCTTTTCTAGATTGTTTAGTTGATGGGATTCATTCAAATTTATATTCATCTTATCTATAGATTGTTCTTCTTGAATATTACAAAACTTCCTTTCAAAATCTAACACATTTACTATAGCGAAAATTTTACCATCAGAAATTAATTTTATAACTTCTGGAAAGGCATCAAATTTTGGACCTACAATAACTGGAATATTATACGATATTGGTTCAATCACATTGTGAATTCCTTTGTCAAAACCTCCTCCTATATAAGCTAAGGTTCCAAAAGAGTAAATATATTTCAAATCACCTATAGTATCTATTAAAACCACATTAGAATTCAAAGTAAATGTTTGATTTGAAAGGATTGAACTAAGGTTAATACAATTTGGAAATTTAGATTTTATCCTCGCATCAAATGGCGTATTTATCTTATGTGGTGCAATTAACCATAAGGTTTCTGGATTAGATGTGATAGAATTCTCAATTATTTCAAAGTCTGCAGGATAAATAGACCCGCAAACAATCACATTTTTATATCCATGCTTTTTAAGGATTTGATATTTAGAGGAATCTGTGTTCTTCGAATCGATAACACCTTTTACATATCGTAAGTCATTAAAAATCAATATTTTAATGTCGAATATAGATTCAAAAATTTCCTTAGTTTTTTGATTGGTGACGGTATAAAAAGAAGATTTATTAACAAGGTTTCTTGTAAATTTAAAATTAAAAATTGTCGGCAGTTTTTGGTTTAAGACATTGATAAAACCATAGGGAATGTTTAATTCATCTAATCTATTCAATAAGTTAAACCAATATTCATATTTTACAAAAACAAACAAATCTGGATTTATAAGATTTAGGAAGTTTTCAATCTCTTTTAGATTATCAAAAGGGAGATAAGATTTTCTAGCTGACTTTGGAATTTTGGCATAATTGTATCCGGACGCTGAGAAAAAAGTAAAAAGAAAGTCAGAATCAAGTTTATTTTGTAATGATTCAAATACAGGTAAGGCCATTTCAAATTCACCTAAAGAAGCACAGTGGATGATTATTAATTTATTCTGGGAATTTTGACTCCTCCAGTGAATTATTTCATTAGAAGGAGATAGCTTTAAGTTATATAATTGTCTTATTTCTGGATTTACAAAGGACAAAACCCAATGGAAAAATTTAAATAGTTTGAGTACAATTTTATAGATGAAAAATGACACTAATAAAATTTATCTTGACCTTTTTGAACTGATCGATACCTAATATACCATCTAGTTGTCAACCCCAACAAAGCATCAAATCTTCTATCATTGAATAATTCTTGATTACTAATATCTAGTGGTCTTTTTTGGTTTGTGAAGGCTTCTTTAAAGTATAATTCCAATTCTATTTTCATTTTTGAGGTTGGAATACGAATACCAATACTTTGACTGAGGTAGGGCCCAAAACTATTACGGTTTAAGCCTAGCTCATAGTTGTCTTTTACATAGGGAACAGAGTTAGAGAGTTCTAGAAAATTAATTCTATGATGTAAAACACCAGCTCCAATTCCGCCATAAAACTTAAGGCGCTTTTGGTTTTTCTTGCTTAATATTCTTGTGTATTGAACTCCGACAAAAGTACCAACTAGTCTTGTTGAAATTGGAGTAATAACTCCATTTTCACTCAGTATGTATCCTCCAGAAGTCCTAAAACCACTTAATGGATCTTCTCTAACATTATCGCTTGAGAAAAAACCTAGCTGTAAGGAATACTTATTTTTATCTTGGAAATAATTAAAAGATGCATCTCCACCATATAAATTACCTGAACGCTTAGCTAAATCAGCAAAAGGAGCTGCTAATCCTAATGAGAATCCAAACTCAATAGAATTTTCAAATTCGTTTTGACTAAAAGCCAAATTTGCCAATAGGCTAATAAATATGATCGATTTAAATATTCTCAACACTCAATAGATAATTTAATTTAATTTCTTGTAAAATCAATGTCACAAGAATCAGGCGTGAAAATAAGCGAAATATTTACCAGAATGTGTGAAATACTTATTTGAAGTCATAAATCTTTGGAAGCTTGACGCAAAACTAACAACTTACTCAGTTACTCATAAATAAATCTAAATATGTATTAATTTCGCTCTTAGTTGATTATAGATTAAGAAATATATAATATTTAGCCAACCAAAATAAGATGAGACTACAACAATACATCTTTATAGTACTAGCTATAATTATCAATCCAATATTATCCTTTTCTCAACAACAGGTCCTAACAGAAAGAGAAATTGTACTTGAACTTGAAAAGCGAGGCCTAAAAAAAGAGGAGGTAATTCAAGAATTACTGATTCAGGGCATTGATATCACTGATTTAGAGGATGTGACCCCAGAGGAAATTCGCATTATCCAGAAGGTTATTCTTGAAATGGAACAGAATAGGGGTAAAGAACCCATTATATCAGACCCTGAAGAAGAGATGGACGAGGATGAGATGTTTGAAGTTGATAGTATTCCAAATATTGAGGAGTTAGAAAGTATTGAAGAGGCTAAGGATCAACTTCCTTTACCTGAAGTTTTTGGTCAAGAAATTTTTAGAAATGATATTATTCGGTTGTTTGATAATGATTTTGAGCTGGCAGCTAGTAATAACTATGTATTGGATACGGATGATGAAATTGCCATTTCAATATGGGGAAAATCACAGCTTGACAAAAAGTTCAAGATTAGTTCTGATGGATATGTTACTTTATTAAATGACGCTAAAAGAGTTTTTCTAAAGGGACTTACGCTTGATCAAGCAAAATTAAAATTAAAGAACGTACTTTCTAAATATTATAGATTCTCAGAAGGAGAGTTTGATGTCGCTCTTTCACAAAGTAGAACGGTAACGATAAGCATCTACGGACAAGTATATTTTCCTGGTCCAGTCACCATACCTGCAATAAACAATGCATTCAATGCCATTGCCGCCTCAAAAGGGCCAACAAATTTAGGGTCAGTAAGAAATATACAACTCATCAAAAATAGTGGGGAGAAAATTGATCTGGACATATATAGATATATGTCTGATCCTTCAAATAGTAAGAATATCCAATTGAATCAAAATGACATAATCCTTGTTCCGGTTTCAGAAAATGTTGTTACGATCGAAGGTGCAGTTAAGCGTCCAATGAAGTACGAAATGTTATCAAATGAAACCGTTCAAGATTTGATAACTTTTGCTGGAGGATTAAAAAAAGATGCGTTGTTAAAAACTATAAGAATCAAAAGATTTGAAGGTGATAGACAAATAGTTTCAAGTATTAACTATAGTGACCTATCTAGTAAAGGAAGAGATTTTAAGTTATTTAATGGAGACTATGTAATTATTGATACCATCTCAAGTGTTGCTACAAATTATGTTGAAGTCATTGGGGAGGTAAGTAATCCTGGGATTTTTGAACGAAAAGAAAATAGTAAGGTATCTGATATTTTAGAAACTGCTGGGTTGAAACCCGAGTCTAGAACTGACATTGCTTTTGTGAAAAGAAAAAATGCTGATGGTTCTTTTGAATTTGAAGAAATAGATATCGATGAAATATTAGCTAATCCACTTTCAGACCAGAATTTAATTCTCAGGAATGAAGACATCATTACTATTTGGTCGAAAAATAGATTTGTAGATGAGCAGACCATTAGTATTGATGGTGCCGTCAGATACCCTGATAAATTTGCCTACGATGTTTCAAGCAAAATAAAACTTAGAGAGGCAGTTATATTGGCAGGAGGACTTCGAAGAGATGCCTCCGATTATGTTACCGTCTATAGGAAGGATCCATTGAATCCGAAGGTAATCGAATATCTAACTGTCACAAATTTAGATGAAGTTTTTGGCGATACTAATTCTTCTAGTAATATAACATTAAGTCCATTTGATAGCATTTTCGTGCACAGTGATAACACATTTATAGAAGAGTCTGTTGTTTCGATTTATGGTGCAGTCAATAATCCTGGACCATTTCAATATGGACAAGGAATGACAATTGAGGATTTAATCGTTTTGGCAGGTGGATTTAAATTAAGTGCGGCAACAAATAATGTGGAAGTCTCCCGAGTGATAATTAAGGATAACGAACCTACAAGTGTAGTGATTGCTAAACTCGAAGTGAATAAATCAGACTTTACTGTAAAAGGCTTTGAACAAGGATATGAGCTTGCACCATTTGATAGGGTAGCTATTCGATATGTACCCGAATTTGAATTGCAAGAATCGGTTATTTTAAAAGGTGAGGTGAAATCACCAGGGGCATATGCCATCGTCGGTGAAAATGAAAAAATTAGTTCAATAATACTGAGGGCAGGGGGCTTAACCAAGGAAGCATTTACAGAAGGAGCATCACTGCAAAGAGCGGAGGACGATCTTGGTGCTATTGTTGTTAAATTAGATGACATTTTTCAAACTGAAAATTCTAGATTTGATTTTATAGTGAGAGGGGGAGATACCATAACTATTCCAAAGAGAAGAGAATTTGTAACCATTAAAGGTGCGACGAATGTCTGGGAAGTTTTATCTAGCGAGTCTATTAATAAAGGTAACGAAATTCACGTTCCATACCATAAAAATAAAAATGCACTATTCTATCTAAATCATTACGCCGGAGGATTTAATAAGAATGCCAATAAGAGATCTTTAGTTGTTAAACATCCTAATGGTGAAGTAAAGAAAATTCAAGGTTTCGGAATTATTAACAAGTATCCTGAGGTAAAGGAGGGTTCAGTAATATCTGTCAGCTTTAAAACTTCTGAAGATCAGACAAAGGAATCTGAGGAGAAGGTAAATTGGACCCAAGTCTTAGGGGATTCTGTTGGGCAAGCAATGTCGATTTTAACTCTATTACTTCTAATTCAACAATTAGATTAATCATTAAAAATTAATAATCTTAATTTCTGAATTTTGATTGATGTAATTTCTAATAATGCTATTGATCTGCTTATCTGAATTGTAATAAATGATAGATTCTTTTATCTCTTCAATTCCTAAATTTAGGTCTTCATTTAACATTGGTGCATAACCTTTAAATTTTCCTTCTTCAATTAAGAACACATAACATTCTTCATTGGTCGGTCCTTTTTCTATTAATAGAAAATTTTCATTTTGGTAACCTTCAATTACATTGGTGAAATTTTCCAATCGCTCATTATAGGATTCCGTGGATTCACGCTCAATGCATGCTCCCAAGCAAGTCCCAATAGTATATTCAAAGCAAGCGCCTTCTTTTCCCTTTTCAAGTTTGTTAATTTTCTTGCACAGCTGCAAATCAATCGTAACATAATTCACATACGATTTAGCAGATTTTAGAGATGAGAATCTTTTAAAGAAGGGGTCGTTTGTATTATCACTTTTTACTTTAGAGATTCCTAAAAATTTGTAACCATCTTCGTTTTCTGTGATCGATACAGCGTATGGATAATCACTTTGCTTAAGAGCGACATTGATGGTTGGCTTTAATTTTTTAATTTCAAAAGCTTCTTTTATAAATGCGGCCAGTTCACTCCCTGTAATAATATGATCAATATATCTAACTTGGTTTAGCATTTTTGATGTTTTGGAATCCACTTTAGAGAAGTGTTGTTTTATTCTTTGTTGAATATTAATGCTCTTTCCAATGTAGACTATATTTTTGTCTATATCTGACATATAGTAAACACCGCATTCTTCTGGCAATGAATTAATAAATTCAATATTAATACCTTCTGGTAATTTAGTAGAATTGATGGAATCCTTTATTAAATTTTTCCTTGAAATTTTCTCTGAACTTTTTGATAGTATGTCATGAAAAATAATTGTCGTTGCTCTGGCATCCTCCATAGCACGATGTCTGTCTGTTATTTTAATTTTGAAAACTTTAATTAAATTACCAAGACTGTAAGATTTTAATCCAGGGAAGGCTTTACGACTCATCTTAACCGTGCATAATCTTCTTTTACTGAAAGTATAGCCGAGATTTGCGAAATGATTTTTTATGAAATTATAGTCAAATTGAACATTGTGAGCAACAAAAATACAGCCTTCGGTTTTGGCTACAATATTTTTGGCTATTTCATAAAAGCGGGGGGCATCTTCAACCATTTGATTGTTGATGCCAGTGATTCTCGTGATATTATAGGGTATACTTACCCCGGGATTTACCAATGATTCATAGGTGTCAATGACCTTAGTTCCATCTGAAATAATGATTGCAATTTCTGTTATCCTATCTCTTTTAGCTGAACCGCCAGTTGTTTCTATATCAATGATGGCATATTTATTCCCCACTATTTCCTACTTTAACAATGGTCCTAAAGCTTCATTAATTTTATCGAGATCACTATTTATTCGACCATACTCTGATTCAAACCAATCTATATTTTTTGATTCATCTTTTAGCAAGTTGTCAAAATTTGAGAAGTTTTGATCAATTTTCGATTTGATCTTGGAAGTGTAATTATTTAACTTCTCGGTAATTTCTCTTTCTATTCTTTTTCTCCCTTTGGAAATTGCTTCCTTATATTCTTTAATAATTTGACCTCTTTTTAATCCAACCGTAATTCCTGCAAATGCCAAACCAATCGTTGTAAGTATTCCGCCTGTAATGTCGAAAACCGCACCGCTCGTTACCATTGTTATAATTACTCCGACCGCAGCAATGCCACCTCCCGCTGCAATATTAGGAGTCATGCTCGTATTCTCTTTCAAAAGATTTTGATCGTAAAAGTTTTCTGATCTACTCAAGAAACCAGAGAAAGTTTGCTGTAAATCCTTTAACACATTTGACCTTCTTTCTGCAATGTCTGCAAAAATCTCATGATCATCTTTTAAAATTGTTTGACTATTTTTTATTTGTGCATCTACTAATTTACCCATATCTTGAATGCTATCAGCAATGTCAATTACACCTTCTTGAAGTTTATCTTTTAAGGATAAATTAAATTCTGACTCCAAATTTGTAGCTAATCCATCCAGCCATTGCTTTGCATTTCTACCGCCACCTAGCATTGATTTGAAAGATCTTTTGATTAAGGTAAATACACCAAGTCCATCCTTTAACTCCATTTCTTTTTCAGTCGTGATTCGATCGTATGATGAAAGTAGGTTCTCTACTAAAGAATTAATCTGTTTCTTGGTTCTGAGTTCTTGATTGTTTAAAGTCTCTGAAATGGTAAGTCTGAATTTTTTATCAGCTTCATATTGTTTTTTTCGCAGCTCAACTCCTTGATAAATCTTGTCATTTATAGTACGAGAGGTTTCAACATTATTTTCAATTTTGAGAAGGCTTGCTTGTTTATTAGTTATATTTTCTCTAATGTAATCTCTCACTGCGATGAACCCACTTATTTCTTTTTGGTCTTGAAGTTCTTGTTTGGCAGATACAGCAAATACGTTGGGTTCAGGAATGCCTTTCTTAATCGCTTGATCTTTTACCCCTTGAATGTTTGTAAGTAGATCTGGTGGGTCAATTAGGTCCTTTTGTTGAAGAATAAAAATGATTTTCTTATGCCATTCATTTTTTATGTAATCAAAAAATTCCCAGGACGATTGGCGATATGGATTTTTGGCTTCAAAAACAAATACAATAAGGTCTGAAGCTGGGATAAATTGTTCTGTTATTTCTTGGTGATATTTTACAATTGTATTTGTTCCTGGAGTATCAACAATTGCGATTTCTTTTAGAATTTCTACTGGTTGATATATTCGCTTGAGAAATTCTGATACTGATTCTATTTTTTCTTCCTCTCCATAAATAATTTGTTGAATCGTATCTGTCATTGGGGTAGGGGCAACCTTACAGATTTCCTTTTTACTTTCTAATAATGCGTTTATGAAACTACTCTTTCCCGCTTTCACTTCACCTACAATTACAAACATGAAAGGATCATCAATTCTGTCTGATACGTCGGATACTGTCTGCTTTAATTGAGAATGATCAATTTTTTCAGTCAATTGAAACAAAGACAGAACAGCACCTTTTAAGGTGGCTTTCAAGCCCTCAATTTCCTTGTTGTCTAATAAGTTTGAATGAGTCAATATATTTAATTTATAGTGGACAAAAGGAATAATCAACGATCAAAAATACTACAATTTATTGATAGCCATCCTTATATGGACTTGTTAAATAAATATGTGATTCTGGACCACAATTAAATAACAAATCTAGGACAGAAAGGTTAGCGTTAAAGCCCATACCATTACCATGCAATTGAGGATATGATTTAATAGTTTGTATCGATTTGACGGAAGTCCGGTAATCTTGAACATTAGGGAGATTAATATCCTTATTCCATTTTTCGGTTATTTTAAATGGGCTTGAGATGTCAAGTTTAGAACAGATCCATAGATGGGTATTTTTATTTAGGTCCCAAAGAAATTTCATATTTGAGCCAAATAGAACACAGAAATCTTCAAAATAGTGCTCGTAATATGGACTTGAGCCATAATTCGTCTGAAGGAGATGTTTAAGTGATTTAACCCAATCTTCATCGTAACTTATCTGGACTTCCTTAATAGGCATCTGATTATTTTTTCCTCCTTTTAAAGGGATAGAAAAGCCTACTGGACCTTGATCACTATTAAATCTGGTTCGATTTCGGATACTTCTTTTTTGGTAGTTTTCATGAGCCTCCCATAAGCAACTACCTGCATAATAGAGTGTGTAAATTTCAACACTTGCAAGAAAATGACAAGGGAGAATATACTCGATATTGTTAATTTTATCCATAATAATGAAACAACGCAAAGGTATAAACAGTATTGATAAATATTTAAAACGAATTGATCATAACCCGATCCTGGATTTTGAGGGTGATAAGACTGTGAATTATATTATTGTTGTGCCATCTTGTGGTGAAACATTAGTCGATTTATTGCGCTTGCGCAAATCTCTAGAGGAGCAAACCATCACGGAAGATTTTGAATTATTCTTGATATTAAATAACGATGTAAAAGATGAAAAATTTGGAGTTCAAAATCAATTGGTCATTGAAGATTTTGAGCAATTAAAATCAGATAGATTTAAAATTCATTTAATCAATAAAATAAATCTTCCATCATCGAAGAAAAATGGGGTAGGCCATGCTAGGAAAATAGGCATGGATGAAGCATGTGCTAGATTTATTTCTAAAGCTACTGACGGCATCATAATCTGCCTCGATGCGGACTGTACGGTATCTCCAAACTATCTTCAATCCATCAGGAATTATTTTCTTGCGCATTTGGATATGGATGCCACCAGCATAGGGTTCCAACACCAATTAGATGGATTGAGTGCTAGCAATAGATTGGCAATTGCTAGCTACGAATTACACCTGAGATATTTTATTCATGCACAGAAAAGTATTGGGTTACCCTTTGCGCTGCAGACTGTTGGAAGCAGCATGGCCGTGCGGGCTAGCGCCTATGCTAAAGAAGGTGGAATGCCAACATTAAAAGCTGGAGAAGATTTTTATTTTCTACATAAATTCATAGTTAATAATACCTGTGGTAACATATCGGAGGTCTTGGTTTATCCATCAGGAAGAATAAGTGATAGGGTTCCATTTGGTACAGGAAGAGCAGTCGGGGAAATTCTAGGAAATCAAAAGAAAGAATTCACTAGCTATCAATGGCAAAGTTTCGTCGAAATACGAATTTTCTTACTGGAAGTTCATCGTTGCTTTATTGGAAATTCCACATTTGATCTCAATCAAATGAATAAGGCTATCGCTGATTTTTTAACGAGCCACGATTTTATAAAAGTATTAAATTCATGTAAAGAAAATTCTACATCATTGAACAGTTTTTACAAAAGATTCTTTCAATGGTTCAATGCCTTTAGATTGATGAAATTACTGCACTACTTAAGGGATAAAACATTTCCAGATGAAGAATTACTTGCAGCAGTCAATAGCTACCTAATTTATCAACAAATGCCAGCATTGGATTCAATAGAAAAGGCCTTGAATTATTTCAGGAAATTGGATGAAGAGGCTAGTGCAAGGCCGGCCTTATTTCAAGAGAGTTTATAATCTCAGCTTCGTGGTCGACCCACCATTGAAGTCTTTCAAAAACTTGTGATTCTTCAAAATAGTTAAGCGCCATTTTAACAAAGATATGCCCATGCTTAGCCTCACTGGCCCATAGGACTTTATAAAACCTATGCATTTCTGGGTCCTTTTGGGCTTCTGAAACCATTTTAAATCGCTCTGCTCCTCGCGTTTCTACTACTGAAGCTATCAACAGGCGATCAAGAAATCGTTCTTCACGTCCAGAATGACATAGTTTTAAGAGTTTTTCGAGATACGGATCTTTTCCTATGCTGTGTTGAAGTTCTAAACCTCTATCCTGCATGATTTTGTAAACCTGCTGGAAATGCTCCAATTCTTCAATAGCAGTTTCTATGAGCTCGGGAATTATTTCTACGCGATTTGGATATTTAGCCACAAAACTCATAGCCATTGCTGAAGCCTTCCTTTCGCAATCGGCATGATCTTGAAGGAATGAATCAAAATTATCCATTACGGCTGCAATCCATTCTGGCGAACTAGATATGGCAACGTCTAGATTTAATTTCATTTAAGTTTTTACATGTTATTTCTGAAGACAAAGAATAAGAAGACCAAAAGAACAATGGTTACTATAATGAGGATTTTAAAGAATTTTCTTTCATCTTCCTTGTTTTTAGCCTCTAATTTCTGCTTTTTCCTTGATTTAGCCATTGGATTATTATTTTCTTGCTTTACAATTTACAAGATTTTTTAAAATTACCAATATCGACTTTTAGTTTCGTAAAAGTCGACAATCATAGGATCGACCATAATGTCTCTTGGTCTGATCTTATTTAACAGTTGAATTCCACCTAAAGTCCTGCATCTACTCAAGGCCACATAGGTTTGACCAAATTCGAAGGCACCTTTTCCTAAATCGATTTTAATGTTGTCAAAAGTCTTTCCTTGACTTTTATGAATGGTAATGGCCCAGGCAAGCTTTATTGGAAATTGTGTAAACGACCCTACAACCTCTGTAGTGAATCGATTATCTCTTGCTTCATCTAATTTGTATCTCAAAATTTCCCAATCCATTTTTTCAAGCTCAATCACCTTTGTTTGTTCACCATCTAAAATTTCCACAAAAATTACTCCCTGATCTACTCTAAGTACTTTGCCTAGGGTTCCATTTACAAATCTCTTAGCCGGATCGTTTTTAACAAACATAACTTGAGCTCCTTCTTTTATCTCCAATACTTCTTTTGTAGGATATAGTCTACTTTGGAAAGAGCCCTTTACGGTTGCTTGAAAGTAGTGGCTACTTGATGTAAGAGCATTTGATTCTTCTTGGTTAATTGCATTTGCAGTAGCGTTCAAACTACAAAGACAGATAATTAAATGATCATTTTCTTCCGATGGTTCAAATTGCTCGTTCAATAACTCTAGATCTTCTCGATCAAAAGTGCGAGTTCTTATCCGGTCTAATAATTTAACAAAGAACTTTTCAGTCTGCCGATAGACTTTATTCAATTCAATCATCTTAATGTCAATCCCTTGGTCTTCTACGACTTTAGCGGAAAAGAAATATGGAGAACTATATTGAGTCTTGAAGTAATTTCTTTCAAAACCAGATGACAGGACTGGTGGCAATTGAAATAAGTCTCCAAAGCAAATTAATTGAACACCACCAAAGGGTAAATCAATGTCTCGGTTGACTCTTAAAAATCGATCAATGTTATCCAACATATCTGCTCTAACCATCGAGATTTCATCAATTATTAATACCTCTAATTTTTTATACAACCAATGATTCTTGAGCTTAACTATATCTTCCGGCTGAATCATTCGCGGCGGGAATCTAAAAAAACTATGAATCGTCTGTCCACCTACATTAAGTGCAGCAATCCCGGTAGGTGCAACTATAACTGTTCTTTTGTTGGTTGTCTTATAGAAAAGAGAAAGTAGGGTAGATTTACCAGTTCCAGCCCTACCAGTAACAAAGTAATGTTCTCCAGTATTTTCAAGTTGGTCAAGTACGACCTTAAATTCCTGATCTAACAGTTTTGGGTTGCTTTCTTTCAAATTTTCTATTTTCTTGAGCAGTTGGAAATTAACATGAAAATGATTCTTAGTTGCATTTCTGTACTATGCGCTTAAAGCAAATGTATGGGTCAATAAATAGAAGTAATTAATAGGCCTTCTAATCTGTTGACATATTCCACAAATATGATGATTTGAGCCCGAATAAAGGTCTTAATTTAATAAAACACTCATGTTTTAAGGGCTTGAACCAAGAAAACATAATTTATCAACATATAGGCTTTTCTTATATAGACAATATGGATATATTTGGCGGCTTATGAGGTTAAAAGAACTAAGACTAAAAGGATTTAAAAGTTTCGCCAATGAAACTAGGATTGGCTTTGAGGAGCAGGTCGTAGGTGTGGTTGGGCCCAATGGTGCTGGTAAGTCTAATATAGTTGATGCCGTCAGATGGGTTTTAGGAGAACAAAAAGGAAAGGATTTAAGGACGGACAACCAACTAGATGTAATATTCAATGGGACAGCAAGTAGAAAGAAAAGTACGGTAGCTGAAGTTTACTTGGTTTTTGATAATACCAAGAATATAATTCCTACAGACTATAAACAAGTTGAGATTGGAAGAGTTCTAAATCGATCAGGGGACAGCGAATACTTACTGAATGGGACTAGATGCAGAAGAAAAGATATTTTAAATCTCTTTATAGATACCGGCATAGGTTCTAATTCATATGCAATTATCCAACTAGGAATGGTTGATGACATTCTTTTCGATAAGGAAAATGCTCGACATAGGATGTTTGAACAAGCCGCAGGAATCTCAAAATTTAAAGTCAGAAAACGGGAGACCATGCTCAAGTTGAAAGCCACCCAAGCTGACCTTGAGCGAATCAAAGACATTCTTCATGAATTGGAAGGGAACATGGCTTCCCTAGAAAAGCAGGCCAAAAGAACGAAGAGATATTATGAGCTAAAAGAAGAATATAAAACCCTAAGCATAAACTTATCAGCTAATAACTACCATACGAAATCTAATGCGCTGAAAGGCTTAAAAAAATCCGTTTCTGAAAATGAAGAAGCTTACAGAACTCTCAATGCTAAATTAATTGCTTTTGAATCAAATCTTGAAAAAACACGAACTGAAAATATTACCAAAGAACAAACCCTAAGTGAGAGTCAAAAGAAATTCAATAATTTAAACGATGTTCTAAGAACAAAGGAAAATGAGAAACAATTAAATGAGAAAGAATTTCAGTTTGCCAAAGATGGTTTGACAAAAGCTAAAACAACCATTGAAAACTTGACGGGTGAAATATCCATAATCACAGCTGAACTTAAACCTTTAAAAGAAGAGAAAGAAAAACAAGACACAACTTTAATGAATGAATCACAAAGCTTTAAGGAGGTGGAAGAAAATTACTTGAAGAGTAAAAAATTATTGGATGGTATTCAGGGAGATGAAGAATCGAAGCTTGCGGTGTTACAATCATTTGAGAAAAAAGTATTTGACTATGAAAAGGAAATAGTTGTTACTGAAAATGATGTTAATAGAACAAAGAGTATCGTTGAAAATCTTTTTAGTCAAATAGCAGAACATAAAAATCAAGATGTGAATTTTAGTTCAGGCTATCAAGAGCTCCTAAAAAAGGAAAAGGAACTCGAAGAAAAGCATGCATTCCATGAAAAAACTCAAGAGGATTTAAAAAATAGGATTAAGGAAATAGATGTATCTGTTGAAAATAGTCAGTCTGAATTAACAGATCTAAATAGAAGTCTCGACAGCAAGCAAAATGAATATGATTTAATAAAGAGTATGATTGATAATTTGGAAGGCTTTCCCGAGTCAACCAAATTTCTAATGGAGAAGTGGAAGAAGACACCTATTCTATCCAATATTATTGATGTAGAATCAGAATTTAAGTCAGCATTAGAAACTTATCTGCAGCCTTTTATTAATCACTTTATTGTAGGAGACTATAATGAGGCTATTGAGGCAGTTAAACTCCTAGATGGTGCTCAAAAGGGTAAGGCTCAATTCTTTATACTCAACCGAATCACCTCGGAGCAAACTAAAAAGTTGACTCCACCTAAGAATGCAATACCTGCCATAGATTTGGTTAAGGTGGACAATAAATATCAAAAGCTTATTAATAAGCTGCTCGCAAATGTATTCTTTGTTGAAGAATGGGATGAACAATATTTCAATGAATTAGAAACCGGTGCTACGGTTCTAGATAAGAGGGGTGGCTGGGTTATTAATCGCTCGCAAGTCATAGGGGGAAGTGTCGGGTTATTTGAAGGGAAGAAATTAGGAAGAGAAAAAACGCTCCAAAAACTCGATAAAGAAATAGAAAAGCTAAAGAGTAAATCAGAATCTATTTCAGAGCAAACATTAAAGCTAAAAACTGAGAGGGCAGAGCTTGAAACAACGTTTGAAGGTCAGAAGGTGTCTCCAGTAATTTCAGATTTAGACAATGTAAAAGCAAAAAAAATACAATTAGAAACTCAAATAGGCAACTTAGCTAATGTTTTGGCTCAGGTTAATTCTCAGATTCAGTCAAATGAAAAATCGATTGCTGAATTTGAAACGAAGTTGGTTGAAAGCAGAGCAAATAGAGATAAAGCATCTGCTGAATTAACCAAATTTAAATCTGAAAGAGAACAAGTGTCTGGGGAGCTTGAAAAACGAATTGAAGACGCTAGGATTCTCACTGAAAAGTATAATGAAGCCAACATAAGTCTTTTGAAATTTCAAAATGCTGTTGAAAGTTTAAATCAAGACATTGGGTTCAAAGAGGAGCGTTTGAATAGGTTGATTCAAGAGCAGAAAGAAAATCAAGATGAAAGTAAAAAACTTGAGGAAAAGATCGCGGCATGCGATGGTAAGGCTGAAAAGTTGGTTGTCGAGTTGAAGGAATTTCGTTCAAAAAAGCAGGCAATGCTCGATGAATTAAATGAATCCGAACAAAACTATTTTTCTGAAAGGTCGTCAATCAACGAATTAGAAACTGAAACTCAAAAGCATCGTAAGCTGGTCGGTGAGAAACAAATTTTAATTAATGAGCAGAAGTCAGAGATGCAAAATTATCAATTTGAGATTTCTGCTATAAATGAAAGATTAAGTATAGAATTTCAATTGGATAAAGAGGCGATCAAGACCTTGCTTGAGAATTCTGTAGATGAAAAGGTTCAAGATGGTTTAGATGAAAAAGTTGTAAAGCTTAGAAGGCGTCTTGAAAATTATGGAGAAATTAATCCACTGGCAGTCCAGGCCTACGATGAAGTAATGGAAAGATTTGAACTTATAGCTGGACAACGGGACGATATTTTAGCTGCAGAAACAACTCTCTTGGAAACAATAGAAGAAATTGAAGGAACTGCATCTGAAATGTTCTTGGAAGCATTCAATAAGGTCAATGAATATTTTGCGGAAGTATTTAGAGGATTATTTACTGAGGATGATACTGCTGAAATAATTTTGACGGATCCAGAAAATCCATTAGAGTCAAATATTGAAATTATAGCCAAGCCCAAAGGAAAAAGACCAAGTACCCTCAAGCAACTTTCAGGAGGAGAACGAACCTTGACAGCAACTGCATTATTATTTAGTCTTTATCTATTGAAGCCAGCACCTTTCTGTATTTTCGATGAGGTTGATGCACCACTTGATGATAGCAACATCTTGAAATTTGTAAAATTGATAAAAGAGTTTTCTAAGGAATCTCAATTTGTAATCATTACGCATAACAAATCTACAATGGCAGCGGTTGACACTCTTTATGGAGTATATATGCAAGAGAAAGGAATCTCAGGAGTAACTCAAGTTGACTTTAGGCAGTATGAACATGAAGATAAGTTTCAAATGGCCAACGTAAACTAAAAAAGGTTCCCAGAGTCTTTACTCGGAAACCTTTTAGGTTTTAACAGTTGCAGGATTATATATATGTAAATAATCCAAATATGATGCCAACCTTTTAAAAATAAGATAAAACCTAAAAGGCAACTCCTATAGATCCTATAAGTCTAGATGGGTTTTCAGAGAAATTGTAAGACTGACCATCAAAAACAAGATGATTGCCAAATCTGGAAAAGTTTCCTTCGTAATTTAATTGAAGGCGCAGTTTCTTGAAGTCCAAACCGATTCCACCTTGGTAACCGAAACTTGCTTCATTGAATTTTTGCTCAAAACCTGCAACATCAAATAATTCAGATGTGCTATTGAGATGAAAATGAACGACGGGTCCAACATGTATTTTTACGAATGCAATTTTAACCCCAAATAAAACAGGAAAATCTATATTCTGATAATATTCTTTTTTGATTGATTCTACTTCTATACCAGTATCGTCTGTAGATGTTACTTTGTAACTGATACTTTGAGAATTTAGAAGGACAGCTGGTTCAATTATTAAACCTAACAATTTTAACCTACAATAAACACCGGCATGGAATCCATAGTCAATCTCATCTATGGAGACTTCAATCAATTGGCTAGCACTAGAAATACTGAGAGTTTCTAAGGGCATAACGTTGTGATCTTGCAGACCCATTCGGAGTCCTACTTCAAATTTATCTTTCTGGCCTTGCACAGACCCAAGACAAATCAAAGAAAGGAGCATTATAAAGAGTGCCTTATTCAATTAACTTTGATTTTAATGCAAATATCGATCTTTTTGCACTTAAATTCACGATTTACAAGCTTAAATAATTCTTAATGGAGTTCAAGTCTATTTCTTTTGTCGGTAGCTTTCCAAATGAGGCTAAATGTCCTGACAGCGGTTGGCCAGAATTTGCCTTCATTGGTAGGTCAAATGTTGGCAAATCTTCTCTAATTAATATGCTTAGTAACCAAAGTGATCTTGCAAAGGTATCAGGAACGCCTGGGAAAACTCGTCAATTAAACTTTTTTGCCATGGATGAGTCCTGGTATCTAGTTGATTTGCCGGGTTATGGCTATGCAGTGGCTTCCAAAAAGGCTAAAGCGAATTATGAACGAATCATTGAAGAATACCTTTTAAATAGAGAGAAATTGATGTGTGCCGTTGTTCTTATCGACTCTCGCCATGATTTGCAAGCAATAGACTTAGAATTCGTAAATTGGCTCGGTACAAACCATGTGCCCTTTGTTATAGTCTTTACTAAAATTGATAAGCTTCGAAAAAGTGAAAAAGAGGTAAATATTGAAAAGATTAAAGCCTCCCTGCTAGAATCATGGAATTCACTACCTCCAACCTTCGTAACCAGCTCAAAAAATAAGGATGGAAGAGATGAGTTTTTAAATTTTGTGCAAGAAACCTTAGATACCTATTATTCCCAGCAAAAGTAATGACTTAGGCTATAATTTAAAACCGTTATATTTACGCAAATCGATTCCTTGGGAGACCAGATTGAACATATCATTCCTGACTTAGGCAAATGGCCTATAACTCACTTTTTTGAAAATCGTTCAACCTTTATAGAGGCTTTGAATGACTATACCTATAATAAACTTCTTGAGAAAGACTCTGATCTGAAATCTATACTTGAGAAGACCATTTATATGGAAAAAGAGCGGGTTAAAAACAAACCATTGAAGGTGGACCCTCCAGATGATAAGGATTATTGGGCTAGGCTAGGTCAGAAACTTGCAGGAGCTACTATGCCTGACCACCAACAAGAGTTAGTTGAAAAAATAATTAAAAGGATAATTAATCGTTATTCCGAAGAAATCGTGAGTGGTTTTGTTCCTAAGACCTTCAAGTTCGCCCGAAAATTTTTAACTGGAGTCTTTAAACGCTTATTCAATAAGATTAGATTCCCGTATCTATTCAAAGCCTGGGGTTCCAAAGAAGAACTCTTGGATAAAATTAAAGTATCTGGCAAACTAGACGAGCTGAGGTCTCTTTTTCCAAAAGGCACAATTGTTTTGGTCCCAAACCATTTCAGTAATTTAGATTCTATCTTACTTGGATATGCAATAGATTATAAAGCCGGAGTTCCAGCCTTTACTTGGGGAGCCGGGCTTAATCTGTTTGACTATGAAATTCTAGCAAGATATATGAATCGACTAGGGACCTATAGAGTAGATCGACGAAAAAAGAATCCGATTTATTTAGAAACCCTAAAGTCTATGTCGGCCTTATCGCTTCACTTTGGATTAAATAATATTTTCTTCCCTGGAGGAACTAGAAGCCGAAATGGAGAAATGGAAAAAAATATTAAACTAGGATTACTGCAATCAACCATGGAAGCCCAAAGATTAAATTATGAAAAGGGTAAAGACAAAAAAATAATAATTGTACCAGTGGTTCTAGGTTATCACTTTGTTCTCGAAGCCAAGAGCCTAATTGAACAATATTTGCGACAAGCGGGAAGAGAAAAATATACTAGAATAAAAACTCGAAATTCTGTCATTAGAAAATCATGGGTCGTATTTAAAAATATACTTAGAAAAGAAACAGATGTTAGGATCCATTTTTGCCAACCAATGGATGTATTAGGAAATGAACTTGATATGGACGGCAATTCCATTAATAGTACAGGTAAAATTGTAGACCTCAAAGAGTATTTCCGTAAAGGAGACGAGGTAAATAAGGATAATCAAAGAGAAAAAGTGTACACGCAGGTTTTAGCTAATAGAATTATAAATGCTTACAGAGAAGAAAATGTAGTTTTGAGCACGCACTTACTTGCCTTTGTGGCATTTGAGCTGGCTGAAAGAAAATTTGTAGGACTAAGTGTTTTTGAAATGGTTAATCGATTAAACAGATCTTTTAGCATAGAAAGTGCGGAGTTGCATCATGAATTGTCAACCGTAATTGCGCAACTAAAGTTAAAAGAAGAAGCTGGAGAAATTATGCTTTCTGAAACCGTTCGCTCGGGTGCTACAGAATGCATGGCGAGTGGTTTGAAAAAATTAGGTCTCTTTCATCAGCGTCGGCCTTTGTACCGAAAAAACTCTAAACTTATTGGTTCGGATAGCTTAAAGCTACTTTACTTTTATCACAATAGATTGGTGGGGTTTGGGATAGAAGCATTTATGAATGAATATGATCACCAAGATTTAATTAAATAATTTGAGATATATAATTTACGATATTGAAGCCACATGTTGGCGTGGGAAACCTCCAAAGGGAATTAACGAGGTGATAGAAATTGGAGCCGTAATGATTAATGATTACGGGGAACTAATTTCTGAATTTAATAAGTTTGTAAGGCCAGATGTCAATCCCAAGCTCTCTGGATTCTGTAAATCCTTAACAAAAATTTCGCAAGAGAATGTGGATAGTGCGGACAAATATCCTCGAGTCTTAGAACAGTTTAAGGATTGGATTGGAGTAGGTGAATGTGATTATGTACTCGCTGCTTGGGGAGATTTTGATAAAAGAATTCTAAGAGAAAATTGTGTGCTACACAAAATGGAATACGATTGGGTAGACTATTTTATAAATGTTAAATCACAATACAATACCCTTAAAGGAAATATTGGGCAAAATAAGTCAGGATTGAAGGCCATCGTAAAGAAGGAGGGATTTGAATTTGAAGGTGTTCATCATCGCGCCATCTCAGATGCGATTAACTTAGGAAAGGTATTTTCAAAGTATCTAGATGAATGGATTATCGTTTGGTAGAATAACTATCGATTTTAATAGATATTTAAGATGATTTAGGAACTAACTAATACCACAAAACGGTTTAAAGAATAAATAATAATTAAATGAAGAAAATTTTCCTTTATGCATTTGTATTTCTTTGTTCTATACATTGGACAAATGCCCAAGATTCAGGTTTTATAAAAATGGAGATTACAGAAGTTTCCTCTGAAAATGCAGAAATAGCTCCTTTTATTCAAATGATGAAAGGTACTCAAACTGAATATTATTTCACTCCTGACAAATCAATGGTAAAGGCCAATATGATGGGAGGCATGGTTGAAATGACAACGATTGTTGGTAATGAGGATGAAGCAATGACAATGTACATGAACGCCATGGGTAATAAAATGCAAATAGAAAGCTCAAAAGAAGAGCGAGATAAATTTGATGAAGCGAAAAATGCGGATGTTCCAGAATACACCATCGAATATGATGAGAATGTAACAAAGGAAATAATGGGACATACTTGTACTAAAGCTCTGGTGACCGTCGGAGAAGATGATGCGGCTTATTCAATGGTGATGTATGTAGCAAAGGATCTCAAAGCAAGTAACAAAATGATTCAAGGTTTAGACAAGATTGAGATTGATGGCTTTCCATTAGAATATCAAATGAATACAGCAGAAATGAATATGACGATTACTACTGTTGAGTTTGAGGATGAAGTAGCCAGTGATGCCTTTGAGTTTAATTCAAGGGGATATCAAAAAATGACATGGGAAGAATTCCAAACAAAAATGTCGCAGATGGGTGGTGGAGGATTTTAATTCACGCTTTCGCAAATAAAAAAAAGAAGGGTCATTGCATTTGCAATGACCCTTCTTTTTTTATTATTTTTTGAATGTATATTTTTATAAAAATGGATTGGAATACTTCGGATCGTTTAAGAGTTCTACATCTGTCAAGGTATTTAAAAATGCCTCAAGTGCATCCAATTCAATTGAGCTTAAATTCAGTCTTTGCGGTATTCCATTAGCTAATAACTTGTCGTCTAAGTTTGCATGTGGTTGTACTTGACCATTATAATGGTCTAAGACAGCCCTAAGCGTCTCAAATCTTCCGTCATGCATATATGGCGCGGTGAGTGATATATTTCTCAACGATGGTATCTTAAATTGTCCAGCAAAACGACCATTGTCTTCATATTCTACATCCAAACCAATGTTAGCAGTACCAGAGGTCAATTGATATTCACTTCCATTGTCATCATCTGCCGCAAAATTTACACCAGCATGACAAGAGCTACACTGGGTCTTAGAACTAAAAAATAGTCCCATTCCAAGTTTTTGCAACTCCGTATAATCTTCAAAATCATTTTCAATAGCTCTATCAAATGTTGCATCCGTAGAAGTAATGGATGCTAAAAAGTCAGTAAGTGCAAGTCCCAAATTATCATGGGTTATCTCGGGTGAACCATAAGCTTCATTGAAGAGCTCGGGATAGAAGGCTTTATTACTTAATTTTTCAATCAATGCACCTACATCTTCCATTCCCATTTCAATATGATTAGTGATCGGCTCTGAAATAAGCGTACCTAGATCATGTTGTCTGCTGTCCCAGAAAAAGTTATTATTAAATGCCAAATTGGGAAAGGCCATAGAATTTCTAGAGGTCTCTTTACCACCGAAGCCAATACTTGCTACTGATCCATCTGAAAATGCCTTGGACTGTTGGTGACAGCTAGCACATGAAATAGTATTATTCTTGGATAGACTCGGGTCATAAAAGAGCACCCGACCCAGTGTCGCAGATTCATCACTTGAAACAGCTGTTTTAACCCTAGGGCTTGCTGAATTTATATTAAATACGCCCAGTGGTGATTCAACAAGGCCTTGAAGAATTTCTGGTTCAGGTAGTCTCAACTCGACTAAATTATCTTGTCCAGACATATAGTCATACGTCTCTGATGGTAGGTTAGGAACCTTAAGTTCCTGAACGATTGTTGGTTCCTTGCCACAGCCTACAAGTAGCAAACCTATTACTAAGAATAGGTAAAAAGAGTGTTGAAAATTATTCATGATACAAGTTATATCTTTATGTAATTTATATTATATCGTTTAAAATATGCAAAAAGTTGTCCTAAATACTGAAAATTGTCTTTTTACATCCATTCCCTCACTTATATTATTTAATCCTAACGGCTAGATTAATAGAAATGGGAGGGACGATTTTGGCTGAAAACTTCTGACCATAGCCCATAAACAATAAAACTTCGGTGCCTAACTTCACTTTATCTGCCAATTTATAGTACGGTGCGAAGCCTACACATATTCCCATGGCTCCTGTAGCTGTAAAACTTGATCTTGGGATATTTAGTCCGCCAGAGTAGGCTGTAAATAGGATCGATTGATCAAAAATGAATTTTGGGGTAATATGAAATCTTCTAGTGTAGCCGACTCCTAAAGCAACATAGTCTCGATCAGAATTAAAGAAATCAACCGCTTCCTCGATATTTGCGCCCACACTTACTCTAAATAAATTATTATTCTTTCCGCTTAGCCAGTTCAGATAAAATGGACCAGAGCGAAAAGTAGAATTGCCAAAAGGAATAAACTGAGAAACCAATGAACCAAGATTTACCTGGGTTTCAAGGATTGATTCTTGAAGTGGATTCGGGGAATTCTCCTCCTGAGCCGAAAGATTCATTAAACCTAATACAAGGAATGTAATAACGACAGAGTATCTCATATTAAAACCTTGCGTTGATAAACAAAGAGAATGGAGGATTAACACTTCCAGATATTCCTGAATTTGAAGACACAACCTGTTCTATGCCATTAAAGCTCTCAATTGTTTCAGAATTTTCTATAAAAACAGATAAACTAGCTTCTGTGGTTAATCTGATCTTTGGGTTTATGTAATAACTTATTCCAATCAATGGTCCAAGTCCAATCCTATTTGTTGTTTTGATTAATTCTACTGGGTTAAAGGTTGCAGCAGAAACTATGTCTTTTTCGTAATAGGCTAAAAGATCTATTCCATAATAAAATGTGAGCTTGGCTGTACTCCGTACATTTTTCTCGAATCCAAGCCTAAGACTTCCTGCGGTTGTATTTGTCTGTCTAACAATTCCAGCGATGACGTCTACGAATTCACCACGGTTAATAATTCCACCAATTCCTAATCGCAGTGCCCCTCCTTTCTTATTGTGAAACCTTAATAAAAACGGTGTGTCATCAAATTCCAATGCCTCATTTCCCACAAACTTAGATAAGGCAGAGGTCACATCAATTCCAATTTCGAAATTTTTTCTCTGATTCTGATCCTCTTTTCTAGTTTCATTTTCACTTTGGGCAAAGACTGGAATTGAACATAGAAAGATAAAACAGAGCGCGGAAATATATCTCATTGTAAATTTGAAGTTTAGTTATATCAAAAGTAACAAACTATAAAGGATCATTCTAATGCCTATAGTCCCATCAATTAAACCGCTATAAAACCAATCATGTAAGCCTGGTTTTGACAGAATGATAAGAATCGTAGAAATGAAATAGGTAGAAAATAAGGCAATTAGATATTCAATATCTATCATGTGATTACTCCATAAAATAGATATTAAGATCGAGCAAAGAATGAGAAAAAGAACAGCCAATTGCTTGCTTCGTAGAATTCCAAGTCGATGTATTAACGTGGGAACACCAGTATCTCCGTCCACTTCCATATCTCTTATGTCGAAAGGTATAGTAATGGCCAAGAAAAATAATATTCTTTCAATTGCCAAAAGCCACAACAAGACATTTAGATATCCCGAGACAGGAACTACGATCGTCAAGTATGACCACACAAAAGCAATGATGAAAATTTTAATAAAGGGGTAATCTCTCAGTCTTTTCCCTTTTGGGAAAACAGGTAAAACATAAAGAAGAGTCGGTAGAAAAGCAGCACAAATAAGGAATATCTGTCGATGTTCTAATTGAAAAAAGAAATACAAAAAAGCAATGCTTGAAAGTATAAAATAGACCTTCAGATGACGAGCAAACTTCTTAATTATTTTAAATCTTCCTTGATCAGAGAAGGCGATTGTTTTGTTAATACCTACAATTCGATGTAAGGAATAAATTGATAAGGTGCCAAAAGCTAAACACAAAACTACAGGAAGGTTAATTTCTTCTCTCAGTATTAGATAAGTTTCAACCCCCAGTAAGCCAGCGCAGATAGCGATATGAAGGCTAGAATATAGGTATAAATTTACGAGGGCTTGGAGATATTTCCACACCCATTAAAAGTACTTAAAATTATGGCCTTTTTTAATTTTCAGTAGGGTCTCATAAATTAGCTTTGTTACATTCTGAACATCGGAAGCTGCAGCCATTTCTACGGTAGTATGCATGTACTTTAATGGCAATGAAATTAAAGCAGAAGGAATCCCTCCAGAAGAATAAGCAAATGCATCTGTATCTGTTCCAGTACTTCTAGATGAAGCAGAACGTTGGAATGGTATCTTCTTTTTATCAGCAGTATCAATGATAAGATCTAACAACTTTCTATGAACAGCAGGAGCGTGAGCCAATGATGGGCCTAGTCCACATTTTATTTCACCTAATTCCTTTGTTTTTAAAAGTGGAGTTGTTGTATCATGCGTAACATCGGTGACTATAGCAACGTCTGGTTTAATAGATGCAGCAATCATTTCTGCTCCTCTTAAGCCAATTTCTTCTTGAACGGCGTTAATAATATATAAACTATATGGCAGTTTAACTTTATTTTTCTTCAATAGTCTCCCGACCTCAGCGATACAAAATCCTCCCATTTTATTGTCCAAAGCTTTTCCATAAAAATACTTACCATTGAGTTCATCAAACTGGTCAACGAAGGTCAGAACGCAACCAACGTGAATTCCCATCTTTAAAACCTCATCTTTATCCTTAGCTCCGACATCAACAAATATGTTTTCAAGTTTCAACGCAGGATCTGTGGATTTGCCCCTTCTGGTGTGAATCGCTGGCCATCCAAATACTCCTTTCACTGGTCCTTTTTTTGTGTGAATATGAACTCGCATAGAGGGAGCAATCATATGGTCAGAACCACCATTTCTTATAACATTTATATATCCATTATCCGAAATGTGATTTACATACCAAGCAATTTCATCGGCATGTGCTTCAATTGCTACTTTAAAGCCAGCTCCAGGATTTATAACCCCGTAGGCTGTTCCGTAATTATCAATATGTACTTCATCGACAAAAGGCTTAATATAATCTAACCATATTTTTTGTCCGGATGATTCGTGCCCAGTTGGGGCAGCATTGTTCATATATTCGTAGAGAAATGACTTTGATTTTTTCGTTAAAAACTTCATCTGGTAGTTTAATTGATATTCCAATTTTTAGGATCTGTTTTCCATCTTTTTAGTAGGTCAAGATCGCTGTCTTTTAAGTATCCTATTTTTACTGCTTCTTCTAAAAGAATGTCATAGTTGGAAAGAGAAACAAAATTACAATTTTTAGCTTCAAAAGCCTCTTTGGCCGCGGAAAATCCATAATTAAATATGGAAAGAACTAAATCTGTTTCTCCTCCCCCTTCTCGGATGGCATCTACAGCCTTCAGACTACTCATCCCAGTACTGATAAGGTCCTCTACCATGATTATCCGTTCGTTTTCATTTAAAATTCCTTCAATCATATTTTGTCTACCGTGGCCTTTTGCTTTGCTACGGACATATAAATAGGGTTTTTCAACCTTATCAGCAAGTAGAGCACCATGGGGAATTCCTGCTGTTGCAATGCCAGCAATTTTGTCATATGAATAATCGTTAAGTACTTCCTTAAATGCGTTCGCAATATAAGTCCTGAACTTAGGGAAATTCAAGGTTAGTCGATTATCACAGTAAATCGGACTAAGTATTCCACTTGCCCAAGTAAAAGGCTTTTGAGGACTGAGTTTAATTGCATTAATTTGCAGTAGTTTTTGAGCAACATGTTTTGCAACTTCTTCCATCTAAAAATATTCGTTAAAAATAGATCAATGTACAAAATTTACATAAATGAAAAACCTCTGATTTTTATAGATTCCATGGGAATCCAAGATGAATGGCTTTCAGACAAAAAAACGCTTGTCACTAAGTACATGGGTAAAACCAAAGAATTTCTGCAGTACATAGATCTTCTAGAAAAAAAATCTAAAATAAATCGAGTGATACTACATGCAAATGAGGTGAAAGATTTAAAAAATGAATTTTTTAAAGTAGTAGATGTCATTCATGCAGGAGGAGGATTGGTTTTCAACAGTGAAAACAAACTTTTGGTTATTTTTAGAAGAGGATTATGGGATTTGCCGAAAGGCAAAATTGAAAAAGGTGAAATAAAAAGAGAAGGTGCTTTAAGAGAGGTCATGGAGGAAACTGGGGTTGATGGGGTGAAGATTCAATCAAAAGTGGGTAAGACCTATCATCTGTTCAGGAGTAAGCATCAAAAACGTGCCTTGAAATTATCTCATTGGTATGAAATGACTACTAGCTATAATGGTAAGTTAGTACCTCAATTAGAAGAGGATATAGAAAAAGCCAAATGGGTAGAGCCTAAGGACTTTCTTAAAAACTATACACCCATGTTTATCAATATCAGAAATATTGTCACGACTTACCTTGCCTCAAGATAAAAGGCTTTAGGTTCAGATTCAGAAATAATCAAGGGAATTCTTTTCTTGATCGACTTCCTTTCATCTTTACTACAACTTGCAAAAGACTTTTGAAATAATTCTACTGCTTGTTCTTCCCACAGCTCATTGTACGCTTTTTTAATTTCATTGTAAAGAGCAATGTATTCATGGTAGAGACTTGCCCGATCATTGTTAATAGCTAGTACTGCCTTATTTGGCCTGGAGGCAAATTTATATCTTCTTTCTGGATTCATAATGAACTCCTTAATGAATGGACTCACCTCAGACATCGACTTCTGTTCACCTCTGACCATAATTTCATTTTTGGCATTTAGGTGTATCTGACAGATATTCCTATGTGAGGTTGGAGTTGCCTCTGAGTTAGGTTCATATGGAGGTAACTTAACAAGTAGTCCTTTGTCAATATCAATTGTGGTTGACACCAGGAAGAAAATAAGTAATAGAAATCCTATGTCAGCCATAGAACTCTGATCTATTTTACTTGAAGTTCTATTGGCCTTTTTATTCATGCTTATTTTAGTGATTAGATGAGCATTTGCATGAATTTGGTGTATTTGAAGAAAATATTCCTTGAATATGTAACTCATTGTTGTTTTGACCGTTATAGCAGTATCTAAAT